>Ga0209238_1000020_pt1 | contig 107135 bp, 76 predicted proteins | sample GraSoi013_1_20cm_FD_185823 | JGI IMG/M metagenome (GOLD analysis project Ga0209238, IMG submission 185823) | Grasslands soil microbial communities from the Angelo Coastal Reserve, California, USA - Sample 10_02_2013_1_20cm (SPAdes) (version 2) | ecosystem: Environmental > Terrestrial > Soil >...
TCTGGGGCCGGTGCGACTGGGCTGCTTCAACGAAGAGGATGTGCGAGGACCCCAGAAGGACTATGTGAGCTTGAAGTGTTACCCATGTCTGTGAGCTGAGTTGTTACCCATGTCCTTGACACGTACACCCCGAATGTCCGCGACCCCTTCGCTTCGCTACGGGCGACCTGCGTTGGGCGGGATGCGGGGTGTGCCGCAGAACTCACTCCTTGCGCCTGCGGCGCAATCCGTTCAAACAACTGCGGCAAGTCAGATGACGAAGCAAGCCTGTCCTTCGGCAGGCTTGCCACCCCGCATCCCGCCCAACGCAGGCGTGGGCAGAAGGGGGAGGCTGAAGGACAGCCAACAGCCAAAAATACAAACAGCCGATGCGCATTGGTGCGCTCGGCTGTTTTCATGGAGTTTGGTGCGGCGTCAGGGTTCGGGCCTGGCGGTGTTGCGCAGGACGTGGATTTCGTCGTCCATGGAGGTGGCCAGCCGTTCGGCGCTGTGCTGAATGGTGCGCAAGGCGCTGATCACCACATCCGGATCGCGCAGGCCTTCTGGCGTCTGCAGCCATGACTGCGCGAGCTGGGATAGTGCAGAGACCTCGTTGCAGCCTGATTGAACCATGGCGTTCATCTCGGCGACGGCCAGGGTCAGTTGCGTGGTCCTGGCGCTGCTGGGTCGGACTTCCTGCTTCATGGCATGGCCCTCCATGTGAATGTGAGGGCGCTCTGAATCATTGGCGCTGTATGCATGGTTCCGTGCTCCTTTGAGAGACTTGAAACCACCAATCCGCGTTCTTACGCGCAGACAGGTGGACGGGATGTTAAGAACACGCTCAAAGCCGTGCGGACGCCCTTGCGGGTAGCCCCATCCCGTCCATAACCGTAGGGACGTGGGCGTACACCCACGATCCGGCAATGCAGATGTGACAAGGCCTCGTTAACGGGGAGGCCGCACCGCTTTGAGAAAAGGTGTTCTTACGCACCAGCCCCTGTACTGGGGGCCACTCGGAATGATAGAGGCTTTGAATGAAAGCGAGGCCAAAGTCCCAGGCCGAGCGCAGCGACCGCCACTACGCAGGTTGCCCGCAGCGAAGCGGAGGGTCGCGGACATTCGGCTGCCGGGCCGAGACCCGGCCTCGAAAAGAACCCCCCCGGCAGGGGCAAAAACAATCAAGCAGCCCCCACCCTCCACCGCCTCCTGGGCGCCCTCAACGCATGCCTTTCCCGATAGGCCGCAGGCGCCATCCCCACATACCGCAAGAACACCCGCCGAAAGGCCGAGGCATCCCCATACCCGCAGGCCAGCGCCACGGACGGCACGCTCTCCAGCGTGATCTCCAGCAGCACCCGGGCCCGCGCGCAGCGCAGGCGGTGCAGGTGGTCCAGCGGGCTGTGGCCCAGTTCCTGCTGGAAGTGGCGCAGCAGGGTGCGCGGGCTGGTGGATGCCGCGTCCGCGAGGGCCTGCAGGTCATAGGGCTGCTCCACGCGCGCCTCCAGCCAGGCGATGGCATGGGCCAGCACGCTGTTGCGCGTGGCGGGAATGCGGCGGTCCTGCAGGGCGGCGCGGGTGGCGCGTTCGCGCTGGGCATCGGGCTGCAGCACGGCGGCCAGCGCTGCGGCCAGGTCGTCGCCGAAGGCATGGCGTGTGAGCGCGACGGCCATGGGTGCCAGGGCCTCGGGGTGGGAGGCGCTGAGCCAGGGCCTGTCGTCCACGAAGGGTTGGCCCTCGGCCAGTTCGATGCCCGGGAAGTCCAGGCCGAAGCCGCCCATGAAATACCAGGGCAGGGCCACAAGCCGGCCCTTGCAGCGGCCGCCCGCTGCCGCAAACCAGGCGGCGCTGCCCAGCGTGCAGACGGCCAGGCCCTGGTCGAAGGCTGTGGTGATGCGGCGCACGAGGGCCGGATGCGCGGCGACGATGTCGCGGATGGATGGGATGTCGGGGCAGTGCAGCGCGCTCACGAAGACGGCCTGCGCGGGCCCTTCGGCTGCCGCGCCTTCGGTCGCATGCGGCATGGCGGGCAGGGGCCGGCCCTGGCCGTCGACCCAGCGCCAGCCAAAGCGTGGCGCGCGCCGGCCCAGGCGCAGGCTGGCGACCAGGTTGGCGCTGCGCAGCATCTCCACCAGGTGCGCGGCGTGGCCGATGGCGCTGTGCTCCAGGCAGGGCAACTCGATGATGAAGGCTCGGGGCATGGCGGTTCTGGCTCCTCGAATGGCGATTTTGACGTGCCCGTCATACGTGCTTCACTTTTAGCATGGCTGCTTGTGCCACTTTCCAGGACCACGAAGATGCTCCACACCAGCGCCGAGACAAAGCCTTCCTCCTCCCCGCGCACAGGCCTGCGCTCCATCGCCCTGGCCGGGCTGCTGGCCTGCGGCCTGCCACTGGCGGCCAGCGCCCAGGGGCTCGATGCACAGGGCCTGGCGGCCCTGGATACCGCCATCCAGCCGCTGGCGCCCAAGATGGTGGAGTGGCGCCGCGACATCCACCAGCACCCCGAACTGTCGGGCCAGGAAGAACGCACGGCCAAGCTGGTGGCCGATCACCTGCGCCGCCTGGGCATGGAGGTGCAGACCGGCGTGGGCGGCACGGGCGTGGTGGGCGTGCTGCGCGGCAGCCAGCCCGGCAAGACCGTGGCGCTGCGTGCCGACATGGATGCGCTGCCCGTGGCCGAGAAGACCGGCCTGCCCTTTGCCTCCAAGGCCAAGGCCCAGTACATGGGCAAGGAGGTTTCGGTCATGCATGCCTGCGGGCACGATGCCCACGTGGCCATGCTCATGGGCGCGGCCGAGGCGCTGGCCGGCATGCGCGCGAAGCTGCCCGGCACGGTGAAGTTCATCTTCCAGCCCGCCGAGGAAGGCGCCCCGGTGGAGGCCGATGCCCACGGCCATGTGCCCAGCTTCGGTGCCAAGGCCATGGTGGAGGCCGGCGTGCTCAAGGACGTGCAGGCCATCTACGGCCTGCACATCACGGCCAACCTGCCCTCGGGCATGGTGGGCTATCGCAGCGGGCCGCTGATGGCTGGTTCGGACAGTCTGAGCATCCAGGTCGAGGGCCGGGGCGGCCATGGCTCGTCGCCGTGGAATGCGGTCGATCCCATCGTCGCGGCCAGCCAGGTGGTGCTGGGCCTGCAGACCGTGGTCAGCCGCCAGCTCAACATCAGCCTGGAGCCGGCCGTGCTGACGATTGGCTCCATCCAGGGCGGCACGCGCTACAACATCATCCCGGACAACGTGGAGATGCAGGGCACGCTGCGCACCTTCGACGAGGACATGCGCCAGGAGGCACACAAGCGCATCACCGCCACGGCCGAGCAGATCGCGGCCTCCAGCGGCGCCAAGGCCAAGGTGCGCTTCGGCCCCGTGGCCTATCCGGTGACCACCAACCCTGCCGCACTGACCGAGGCCTCGCTGCCCGCGCTCAAGCTGGCCATGGGCGGCAAGGCCATGGTGATTCCCAAGGTCAGCGGCTCCGAGGATTTCTCGGAGTTCCAGAAGGTGGTGCCGGGCTTCTTCTACTTCCTGGGCGCGCCGCCGGCAGGCCAGGATTTCGCCAAGGCGCCGTCCAACCACTCGCCGCTTTTCGACATCGACGAGAAGCAACTGCCCACGGGCGCGCGCTCACTGGCCGCGCTGGCCGTGGACTATCTGCAGCGCAACCCATAGTTGTTGGACTCCCCCTGAGCGGCGGACGCCGCTTCCCGTTGCACGGCACTCCCTCTCTCGCTACGCGGGAGGGGGACGGCACCCGCGCTGCGGGGCGGCGCGGCCGGCGTAGGCCCTTGCTCGGTGTCCCTGGCTTGAGATCGAGTCCGTGCGAACCGCGTCGGCTTTATTTGGCGCTGGCGATTGCCGATGGGCCTTTCCACCACCGGGCGATGGCGAGCCGGAACGGCAGCAGCAGCGCCACGCCCAGCACCAGCTTCACGCCCAGGTCGCCCAGCGCCCAGGTCACCCAGGGCTCGGCGGCGCCTGCGAAGGCGATGCTCCAGAACAGGAAGGTGTCCAGGCAGGCGGCCAGCAGCGTGGCCACCAGGGGGGCACGCCACCAGCGGCCCGCACGCAGGCGGTGGAACACACCGATGTCCAGCCACTGCGAGGCAATGAAGGCCGCGCCCGAGGCAAGCGCGATGCGCGGCGGCGCCAGCACCAGCGAGGCGGCCACGGCCACGGCAAAGCCCACCCAGGCCACGCGCCGGGCCTGCTGCGGGCCGAAGCTGCGGTTGACCAGCTCGCTCACCAGGAAGGCGAACGGATAGGTGATGGCGCCCCAGGTCAGCCAGTCGTTGATGGCGTACTGCACCAGGATGTTGGACGACAGCACCACCACGCCCATGGCAGCGATGGCGGCCAGCAGCTGGGTGCGCGAGGGGGCGACGCAACGGGGCGGGCGCGGTGTCATGCTGCGCCACCGGAGCCGCGTGCACCCGACGAGGGCAGGGGCAGCCCGAGGATGGCGCAGGCCACGGCCTCGCCCACCTTGACGCCATCCACGCCGGCCGACAGGATGCCGCCCGCGTAGCTGGCGCCTTCGCCGGCCGGGTACAGGCCGCGCGTGTTCAGGCTGTGGAAGTCCGCGCCGCGCTCGATCTTCACGGGCGAGGAGGTGCGCGTTTCCACGCCGGTGAGCACGGCGTCGTGCATGTCGTAGCCGCGGATCTTCTTGCCGAAGGCGGGCAGGGCCTCGCGCATGGCCTCGATGGCGTAGGCCGGCAGCACGTGGTGCAGGTTGGTCAGCGTGATGCCGGGCTGGTAGGAGGGCTCGACCTCGCCCAGCGCGGCCGATTCCTTGCCGGCGATGAAGTCGCCCACCAGTTGGCCCGGCGCGTTGTAGTTGCGCCCGCCCAGCAGGTAGGCCTTGGTCTCCAGCTGGCGCTGCAGCACGATGCCCGACAGCGGGTGCAGCTCGCCGTCCTTGAGGTTTTCCACACCATGGGTCTTGCCGTCGAAGGCCCAGGCAAAGCTCTTGGCATCGCGCGGATAGTCGGAGGGGTCGATGGCGCAGACCATGCCGGCGTTGGCATTGCGCTCGGCGCGCGAGTACTGGCTCATGCCGTTGGTGACCACGCGCTCGGGCTCGCTGGTGGCCGCCACCACGGTGCCGCCCGGGCACATGCAAAAGCTGTAGACCGCGCGCCCGTTGCTGGCGTGGTGCACCAGCTTGTAGTCGGCCGCGCCCAGCAGCGGGTGGCCGGCATGCCTGCCCCAGCGCGCCCGGTCGATCAGGCCCTGCGGATGCTCGATGCGAAAGCCTACCGAGAACGGCTTGGCCTCCATGTGCACGCCGCGTTCGTAGAACATGGCGAAGGTGTCGCGCGAGCTGTGGCCCAGGGCCATCACGGCATGGTCGGTCTCCAGCCACTGGCGCTCGCCGCTGTCCTGGTCCAGCACCTCCAGGGCGGTGAGACGGCGGTCCTCGCCCTCGCCCTCGATGCGCATGTCACACACGCGCTGGCCGAAGCGGATCTCGCCGCCCAGGCGGATGATTTCCTCGCGGATGCCCTCGACCACCTTCACCAGCTTGAAGGTGCCGATATGCGGGTGCGCGGCATAGAGGATCTCGGGCGGTGCGCCGTGGGTGACGAACTCCTGCATCACCTTGCGGCCCAGGTGGCGCGGGTCCTTGATCTGGCTGTAGAGCTTGCCGTCGGAGAAGGTGCCTGCGCCGCCTTCGCCGAACTGCACATTGGACTCGGGCACCAGCTCGCGCTTGCGCCACAGGCCCCAGGTGTCCTGGGTGCGCTCGCGCACCGAGCGGCCGCGCTCGATCACGATGGGCCTGAAGCCCATCTGTGCCAGCACCAGGGCCGCAAAGATGCCGCAGGGCCCGAAGCCCACCACCACGGGCCGGCGCTGCAGGTCGGCAGGCGCCTGGCCCACGGCATGCCAGCGCATGTCGGGCGTCGGGTTCACATGGGCATGGCTGGAGAACTGCTCCAGCAGTGCGGCTTCCTGGCTCTCGTCGGCCAGCGTCAGGTCGACGATGTAGACGGCCAGCAGCTCGGCCTTGCGCGCATCGAAGCTGCGCTTGTGCACGTGCACGGAGGCAATGGCCTCCTCGGCAATGCCCAACTGGCGCGCGGCCAGGGCGCGCAGCGGCTCCAGGGGCAGATATTCGGTGTGGCTGTCGGGGTGGTATTGCACCGCCGACAGGGGCAGTTTCAGTTCAGAGACGCGGATCATGGCTTGTACCTATCAAGCAGAGGGCCGGCGATGGTAAGCCAAAGCGCCAGGCGGCACATTCCGCCATGGCCACGCCCTTGGGGCACGCTCGGGTTCGCAGGTGGCGCACAGGTTTCCGGCCGGCACGCCTGGAATGCGGGAAGACCTGTGGCGGGAAGCATCCGGCCGACGGGCGCATGGCCCGGGCAACTGCACTGGCGTGATTGGCGTTATCTCCCTGGCCAATGGGGCGACGGAAAAAACGAATGCCATATTAATGGCATGCTAATCAATTAGGAGTGGTCTGATTTTTTCCAGAAAAATTAGATATTTCCTAGGATGAAAATCCCATTGTCAAAAAAAGTGTATTGGCGATAGCGGTGATTTCGCTGATCATCTGCTCGCGCTGTCAGTGGGCTATGGGCATTGCCATTGGCAGTGGAGATTTTGCAAGAGAGGGTTGCCGGCAAAGAATGCCTGCCATGTGCCGGCAATGGAGTTCAACCAGATGGACAGGCTGGCGACAGTACCCGGTGCGTGGGGCGGCTGGCTATGCAATATGAAGAAATCAATGGGAGGCGCCGCGCTTTGCGGTGCGCTGGGCGTCATTGTCTGCGGTTGGGGAGCAGTGGGGGAAGTCCGGTCTGAGGTGGTTTCCAGGGTCACGGCCCTGCCAGATTCCGCCACGCGGGTGAACATGGGTGACGGTGGCCGCGTGCAGGTCACGCCGGCCCAGGTCACAGACGGTGTTTCATACAACGGCTTCAGCCAGTTCGATGTGGGCAAGGCTGGACTTACCTTCTTGAATGAGGGGGTCAAGGCGCGGACCATCGTGGCGGAGGTTTTTTCCGCTGCGCCCTCGCATATCACAGGAACCATCGATGTCAATGGCCCCCGCGCCAATCTGATTTTTGCGAATCAGAACGGCATCCGCGTCAATGGAGGCAGCTTCGTCAATTTCGGCAGCGTTGCCCTGACCACGGGCGCCGTGACGCTGCGCGATCAATTGCAGCCTTCTGGCTATGTCCAGCGGCTGGTGGATGTCCATACGAAGCAAGGCGAGATCGTGATTGGCGAGCAGGGGGTCACCGGCAATCTGATCCGTCTGGAGATGATTGCCAAGAGCATTGCCCTGCAGGGTGCCGTCACCAACGAGTTCTCATCATCAAGTGCCCTGGTCCGCATGGTGGCCGGGGAATCCACGGCCCAGTTCGATACGGCGGCGTCGCCCACGGACAACTTGACGCCATGGGTCTACTACGAGGGAGGGAAGGCGCGCAGCACCGCATTGGCGGTGGACCTGAATGCGGACTCCAAGGTCACCTCCGGGCGTATCGAGATTCTGGTGACCGACCAGGGCGCCGGCGTGCGCAACCAGGGGCAGATGGTGGCTTCCGCGGGGGATTTCCGGCTGACCAGCACGGGCCAACTGGAGCAGATTGGAGGCAAGGTGCAGGCCCAGGGCCAGGTGGACATACGTTCCCAGGAAATCGTGCTCAGCTCGCGTGGGGAAGAAAGCAGCCTGCTGGCGGCGGGCAGCCGCGTCCGGCTCCAGGCCGACGGATCCATCCGCAACCTGGGTGGCGAGATATCCGGCCAGCAGGGCGTCGGCGACGCAGAGGATGCCCATGCCGTCGTGCTCAAGGCCGGCGGCGACATAGAGCACCGGACGCCCGTCGGGGCCAGCAAGACCGCGCTGATTTTCGGCAAGGAAGGCTCCGTGTTCCTGGACAGCGGGCGGGGCCTGGACTCCGTCAACGCGCGCATTGTCTCCAACAGCGATCTGTTCATCCGAGGTGCTGCGGATGTGCGCAATGAAAGCGTGCACATTGCGGGGGCAGGCCAGAGCGACTGGCAGTCGCACAGCGTCTTCAAGCGCAGAAAAGGCTACAGCGTGGACATGGGCGAGCTGGCCGATCCTGCCAACCAGGCCTACTGGGTGGCGCAAGGCAATGTGAAGGTCACGGCGCGCAACTTCTCCAACCTGGGCGGCCATGTGTTCTCCAACCAGGGCGGCATCAAGATAGAGGCGCAAGAGAGCGTCGTGACCAAGGCGCACAGCATTGGCGGGTTCGAGTACCGGCAAAGCTGCTTCCTGTTCGTCTGCAGGCGCACAGCTTCCTCCAATGAGGCGCTGGTGGGCGGGCAGATCATGGGCGCCGAATCGGTCGATATACGTGCTGGCGGGAAGATCCTCAACGATGCCGGCCAGGTCTACGCAGGCAAGGGAATGACCCTGGAGGCTCCCGAGATCATCGCGCGAGGACGCCCCGTGCATACCGTCATCCTGCGCGACAAGGGGCTCAAGGCGCTGTTCGGCGACACCTGGGCCAGGATCTATGCCACGGACCTGGGCGGCAGCTACACCGTCCAGCAAGGACGGCTGGTTCTCAAGGGGCTGGCATACCAGGACGGCGGGGTGTTGCAAGCCTCCGAAGGCGTGGACGGCGCCATCGACGTGATTCGCAAGCCTTCCCGCGATGCGGTGCGCATCGAGGACCACCTCGGCATCTTCTGGTGGTGAACCGCATGAGCCACTGGATCTCCGCTGCGGGCATCTGCGCGCTGGCCCTCAGTCCGATGCTCGTCCATGCACAGCCTGTGTCTGCGCGCGACCCCAACGACCAGATCATCCGCGAACAGCAGGAAAAACTGCGCGAGGAAATGCTGCGCCGCTCCGCACCCGCCAGCATTGAATTCGAGCAACCCGCTGCCGCAGCCGCAGGCATGGAAGACCGATTCCCCGAAGGCCTGCAGCCCCAGGGACCGGCCTTTCCCATTCATACCATCAGGCAAGATGGCATGGCGTTGCTGCCGGAGGCTGTCTTTGCCAGGGTCACCGCGCCCTTTGTCGGCCGCTCGATCGGGGTCGAACACATCAACGTGCTGCTGGAGCGGGTCAACCGGGCCCTGATCGCGGCGGGCTACACCACCTCGCGTGCCTACGTGGGCAACCAGAGCCTGCAGGAGGGCGTGCTGTCCCTTACCATCGTGCCGGGCCGCATCGAGCAATTGCTGTTCAACGGCACCCCTGTCGGTCCTGGCGACGATCAGGCTCCGGGCGTGCATCTGGCCCTTGCCATGAAGCAGGGCGACGTGCTGCGCCTGCGCGACATCGAGCAGTCGGTGGACCAGTTCAACCGCCTCAGGCGCAACAACGTGCAGGTGCAGATCCGCCCGGGCACGCAGCCGGGCGGCTCCATCGTCGAGTTCGTCAACCGGGCGGGCCAGGCCGCGCGTTACAACGTCTCGCTGGACAATCAGGGCGCGGCCGCCACCGGCCGCCTTCGCGTGCAGCTGGGCCTGGATGCCGGCAATGTGCTGGGCCTGATGGAGTCGCTGGGCGCCGGCCTGACCACCAGCACGGAAACCAACGCCCTGTATGGCACCTTCTCCGTGCCCCTGGGCTATGCCACGCTGTCGGCAATGGCTTCCGTCTCGGAATACCAGAACCTCATTGGCGACACCGCCCTGGTCCACGGCACATCGAAGACCTACACGCTGTCGCTGAGCCGCCTGCTGCAGCGCGACCAGAACAGCAAGACGGCCATGGACCTGAGCTTCTCGCACCGCAAGTCCGAGCGTTCCGTCAACAACATCTCGCTCAGCCCGCAGACCCAGGCCGTGCTGCGCCTGGGCATCAACCGCCTCACGCGCTTTCAGGCCGGCGAGGGGCTGGGCCAGTGGACGGTGGATGCGGGCATCTCGCGCGGCATGCCCTGGCTGGACACCAACCGCGACCCGGCCGACCTGCCCCGGGAGGCCGCCCGCTACCGGTTCACCAAGCTGGAGCTGTCGGCATCGGTGGAGCGGCCGTTGGGCAGCCTCCTGACCTGGCGCTCGCGTGCGTTGGGCCAATGGAGCCGGCATCCGTTGTACTCGTCCGAGCAGATCTTCGCCGGAGGCGTGGGCAGCGTGCGCGGATTTCCCGAATCGTCCGTTGGCGGCGACAAGGGCATGGTCTGGCGCAATGAATGGGCGTTGCAGCGGCCGCCTCAGATCCTGGGCGGGCAGATCCGCTACGAGCCTTACCTGTTTGTGGATGCGGCGCGGCTGTCCACCGTTGCAGACAGCCGCTCACATGCCCTGGCCAGCGCGGGAGGCGGGCTGCGCATCGCCTTCGCGGGCGGCTTCGCCGAGTTGATCGCGGGCAAGCCGTTGCGCACACCCAGTGAAATGCCCAAGCCCGGCTGGCGTGTCAATGCCAGCCTGGCCTACCAGTTCTAGCGCTGTACCGCCCGCACAGGCGCACCGGCAGCAAGACAGCAGCAACACAGAGACAGACAAGACAGAGCAATGAAGAGGGAGCCCAGCATGCATGCACCGACCATGAGCCAGCACAACCAACAGTCCTCCCCTGTGCCCGAGGAACCGAGAACCGCGTACCGCGCCCCTCGGTGGGCCCGGCGCACAGCGGCGTTCATGGCCGCTGTTTTCTGGCTGACTCAACTGCAACTGGTCATGGTCGGCACCGCGCAGGCCCAGCCGCAGCCGCCGGCCGGGGCCATCGCAGGCCCATTCGGCGGGCCCATTGCCGACCCGCGCGCGCCGATGGCCTTCCAGCCGGGCATCCAGTCGCTGCCGGGTGGTGGTGCCCTGGTCAACATCACGGCGCCCAATGCGGCCGGAACCTCGCTCAACCAGTACGAGCGCTTCGATGTGCCAACGTCCGGTGTCGTTCTCAACAACAGCCTCATCGGTGGCACGCCGTTGCTGGGCGGCACGGCGGCTGCCAATCCCAATCTGTCTGGCGGGCGCGCGGCCAACACCATCGTCAACGAGGTCACCGTCACCGGAACACCCAGCCAGATGCGGGGCACGGTGGAAGTCTTCGGAACGCCCGCCACCGTCATCATCGCCAACCCCAACGGCATCACCTGCGATGGTTGTGGCGTGGTCAATACGCCCAGGCTTACCCTGAGCACGGGCCGGCCCACCTGGCTGGATGCCGGGGGGATGGGCAGCACGTTCCAGGATGCAAAAAAACAGGGCTTCGACGTGACCGGTGGCCGCATCGAAGTGCGCGGCTCGGGCATCGAAGGCACGGTGGGACAGCTGGACCTGATCGGCGAGATGCTGAGCATCGACGCTCCCCTGCGCGCCCACTACCTGAACCAGGACATCTCCAGCATCAACCTGACGGCAGGCAAGACGCCTGCCATGCCGGGCTCCGCGCGTGCCGCTTCCGAATCGCCGCAGTCCCCGCAGACCCCGGCTCCAGCGCAGTCGGGCCGGGCTCTGGCCATCGATGCCACGGCCCTCGGTGCCATGACCGCAGGCCAGATCCGTGTCATTTCCACCGATGCCGGCATGGGCGTCAACCTGCAGGGCCCGCTTCTGGCCTACCAGCGCGACGTGGAGATCCAGAGCGCCGGCCGCGTCAGCACGGGTTCCCTGGCATCGGCACGGGACATCCGCATCGACAGCGATGGCTATGTCAGCGTTGCTGGAGAAGTCTCTGCGGGCAAGCAACTGCAGGTCAGCGGCCGCGATGGCATGCAGTTCAACGGACCCGTTCAGGCGCAGGGCGACATCCGGCTGCAAAGCGCGCAGGGCGGCATCGCCGTGAGCGGCGATCTCGTGACCGCCGGCAGCCTGCAGGCGCGTGCGGGTGGCGACCTGCAGATGGGTTCTGGCGCAAGCACCGTGCAGGTTGCGGGCGCCACCACACTGGGTGGCAAAAACGTCCACCAGACCGGCAAGCTGCTGGTGGGTGGCGACCTGGCCATCGACGCGGGCGAAGGTGCGTCCCTGGGCGGCGTCACCGCAGTCGCGGGCAGCCTGGACATGCGGGCCGGCCAAGGTGCGTTGCTGTCGGGGCAGTTGCAGGTCAACCGCAGCGCCAAGGTTTCGGCCGACACCATCGACGTCACGGGACGCAGCGTCGTTGGCGAGAACTTCCAGCTCGACGGTGTTCGATCGGTTGGCCTCATCGGCAGTGCCCAGGTGGGCCAGTCGCTGAGCATGAAGGCGGGCACCGTGGGCATCAACGGTGACATCTCGGCCGGCGAGACCAATGTGGACGCCAGCAGGGTCGATCTCGGCAGCGCGGAAAAAGGCCTGTCCATCGGCGGCGACCTGAACCTGCGCGTCGGCGACTCCCTGCATGCGCGTGGCGATGTCAGTGTCACGGGCAGCGCGAATCTTTCCAGCGGGGGCGACGCCCGGTTCGACGGCGCCATCACTGCCGGGCGCGACCTGGGCCTGAGCGCGGGTGGCGACCTGACCATGGCCGGCCCGGTCACATCGGGCGGCAAGGCCAGCTTCAATGCCGCAGGCAACCTCACGGCGCACGGCGACATCCTTGCGGGCGGCGGCATCACGGGCAAGGCGGGCGGGGACATCCGCCTGGGCGGGCAGGTGGGCTCGGCCGGTTCCCAGCAATGGAGTGCGGGCGGCGACTTCTCCGCCGACAAGGGCATGGAGGCTGCGGGCCTGTCCGTCGAGGGCCGCAACATCCGCATCGCCGGCGATGTGCTGTCCCAGGGCGCCGTCAACATGAAGGCAGGCCAGAAGCTCCAGCTGGGAGGCGACTTGCGCTCAGCAGGCAGCACCACCCTGAGCGCCGGCGCCGAAGGCATCACCGCCAAGTCCATCCTCACCAACGAAGACCTCGACATCCGCAGCCAGGGCAACATCTCCCTGGAGCAGGCGCAGGCCGCGCGCGACGTGCGCCTGGAATCCTCGACGGGCAGCATTGCAACGGGCAACCTGCTGGCCGGGCGCGATGCCGGCGTGACTGCGGCGGGCAATGTGCTCGTCGATGGAACACTGCATGCCGGGCGCGATGCGCGCATTGCCGCCAAGGGTGATACCACCGTGCGCGGCGATGCCTATGCCGGGCGCGACGTGGCGCTGTCAGGCAGCTCCATCAGCCTGGACAAGGGCCTGCAGGCCGGCGGCGATCTGCGCCTGGAAGCGGGTGACGGCGGCATCGCCAGCCGGGGCCAGCTGGTCGCCAACCGGGGCATCACCGCCCTGTCCACAGGCCAGATCGACGTCCAGGGGCCCGTGCTTTCCGGCGAGAACCTGCAACTGCGCGCAGGCCGTGACATCACGGTGGCGGGCGACATCGCGGCCATGGGCACCATGGACATCCGGTCGGCACAGGCCCTCAAGGCCGAACGCCTGCAGGCTGGCGCCGATCTTGACGTTGCGGCCGCATCCGTCCACACCCGCAGCGTGCTGGCGCAGGGCCAGGCCACGCTGCGCGCCGACGATGCCTTGCGCATCCAGGGCGACCTGATGGGCGCCGGCATCGACGCCACGGCGCGCACGGGCGCCATCTCGGTCACCGGCACGGTGGCCACGCCGGGGGCGCTGAGCCTCAAGGCCGGCACCGATGCCGAGGCCGGCAAGGTGGTGGCCGGCACGGCCGACGGCCAGGCTGCCGTGATCGACGCGGGCGGCAACATCCGCCTGCAAAGCCTGGAGACCGGCGGCGCCTACCAGGCCCGCGCGGGAGGCAGCCACGAGGTGGCAGGCGCGGCCACCGTCCAGGGACCGGCCGACATCGCCGCTGGCGCGGACATCACCGTGGGTGCAGATGCAGCCTTCGGCCAGGGCCTGGCCGCGAATGCCGGCGGACGCATTGCCGTGGCCGGCGACACCCTGGTGCTGGGCGATGCACGCCTGCAAAGCGGTGCGGGCCAAAGCTACGGCGAGACTTCGGGCGGCAAGGCGGGCGGGCAGATGCGCGTCACCGGCAGGCTCGATGCCAGCGCCGGCCAGGGCTTCGCCGTGGGCAAGGAGCTGCGCGTCAACGACGGCATGGACATCAAGGCCAAGGCCGGTGCCATCGACGTGGGCGGCGGCCTTGCCACGCTGGGCGATGCGCGCCTGCAGGGCTCGGACGGCGTGCGCGTGGGCGGCGACCTGCAACTGCGCAAGGGTGAGCTTGCCAGCTCCGGCGGCGCCATCGCCATCGCAGGCAAGGTCTCTGCCGAACAGGACCTGGGACTGAAGTCCCGGGGTGACATTGCCATTGGCGGTACCACCGTCGCGCAAGGCCGGCTCACCGCCCGTAGCGAGGCTGGCAGCATCGGCTTTGGCGGCAACCTCGACGTGGCCGGCGACTTCGACGCCCATGCGGCGCAGAACCTGGGCTTTGAAGGCAACAGCCTCTTCCTGGGCGAGGCCCGGCTCAAGGCGGACAACGGTGCCATCCGCAACCGGGGCGACATGACCTTCGCCAAGGCGGTGGACATCGACACCGGCGGCGATCTCTCCAACGAAGGCCTGATCCAGTCGCAGCAGGACATCTCCATCCGTGCGCGCAACATCGACAGCAACCTGGCCAGGGCCGGCGGCATCGTCACACCGGGCCAACTCACCGTCCAGGCCGGGGGCGCCACGCGCCTGGGCAGCCAGGGCAAACTCAGCGCCGGGCAGGACATGGCGCTGCAGGCGGCCGGCGGCACCAGCAGCCAGGGCACCATCCAGGCGGGTGGCAAGCTCACCCACACCGGCACCCTGTCGAGCAGCGGCAGCGTCGTGGCCGACGACATCACCATCGACGGCGCGCTGGGCAACCAGGGCGGCAGCGTCTATGCCCAGGGCAGCCTGGGCGTCTCGGGCAGCACCAGCAACAGCGGCAACATTGCCGCCAGCACCATCACCATGGCCGCCGTGGACAACAGCGGCCAGATCGGTGCGCAGGGCATCTCACTGGGCGCCACCGGCAACTCGGGCAGCATCTCCGGCTCCAGCGTGGGCATAGATGGCAGCCTGAGCAACAGCGGCAGCATAGGCGCCAGCGGCTCGCTCGGCGTCTATGGCGGCTCCATCTCCAACAGCGGCTCCCTGGCGGGCGGCGACGTCACCCTCAGCGGCAGCAGCATAGGCAACGATGGACAGATCCAGTCCTCGGGCTCCCTGAGCATCTCGGGCGGCAGCTTCGACAACGGGCTGACCGAATCGCGCAGCTGCGTCTCGGCCAGCGGCTGCGGCGCGGGCTCCGCCCCCGAAGACTGGCGCTACAGCCAGAACCCGGGCGCCGTGCATGCGGGCGGCGCGCTCACCGTCAACGTCGGCAGCATGACCAACAAGGGCGTGGTCAGCGCAGGCAGCAGCGTCAATATCCAGGGCAGCCTCAACAACACGCGCAGCGTCAACGACCCCTACACTTCCGCAGGCGCCAGTGGTGGCGCCAGCACCGGCATCATCTCGGCCGGTGGCGACCTCACCATCTCGGGCCCCTCCGTGCAGAACGCGGGCGGGCAGATGCAGGCAGGCGGCGCCGTCAACATCACATCGGCCGGTGCCTTCAGCAATGGCGCCCCTGCCGAAGGGGTGACCGGCCAGATCCAGGGCAGCAGCGTCACCATCAACGCCGCCAGCATCGACAACCAGGGCACGCTGCTGGCCAAGAGCGGCGATGCGAAGCTCACCGCCAGCGCCGGCGGCATTGCCAACACCGGCACGGTGGCCGCCAGCGGTGGCCTGCAACTGCAGGCCAGCGGCGCGGTCAGCAACGGCGACGGTGCCAACCTGCTGGGCCAGGACATCCGCATCAAGGGCTCGGGTTTCAGCAACCAGGGCACGGTCTATGGCCAGGGCGGCGCGCCCGGCGAGATCGACATCAACACCACGGGCGGCTTCAGCAACAGCGGCGGCACCCTTGTCGCGGGCGGCAAGCTCAACATCCAGTCTGGCGGCTACAGCAACAGCGGCGGCACCGTGGGCAGCCTGGGCGACGTCACCCTCACCATGGCCGGCGCCTATGGAGCCACCGGCAACGAACTGCTGGCCCTGGGCCACCTTCAGCTCAACGTGGGCGGCATCAACGTGGGCGCCTCGGAAAGCTGGTCCTATGGCGGCAACTCCGTGGCCTGGACCGGCACCCTGCACAACCAGGGCAGCGTCGCCATCGCCGGCAGCGCCAAAGGCAGCATCCACAACGAAGCCACGGGCACCCGCAGCGGCAGTGGCGAGCCCGATGTGCGCGACGGCACCTACGAGGTGCCCGACTACCCGGCCGCGCTGGCCGACCTCAAGGAAGTGCGCGTCGTCGGCTACACCGACGTGGCGCAGCGCGCGCAGCTGTACATCGGCGGCGGCTTCGACGGCTCGCTGGTCAATGAGGCCTCGGACGCCAGCGTGGGTGGCGGCAGCATCGAGCAGCGCAAGAAGAACCAGACCATCACCTGGGAGGGCAAGAACGCCGACGGGGACATCGTCACCGTCGAAGGCCTGGCCCGCAGCGTGCCGCGCCTGAACACCGGCAGCGGCAGCTCCACCATCACTCTGGTCGGGCCCGATACCGGCACCATCGTCGGCGATGCCATCACCATCAATGGCGGCACCATCACCGTACGGCCCGGCATTGATCCCGCCACGGGCCTGCCCCTGGTCGTGGAAGCCCGCAACCGCGAGGTCAAGCCCGGCGACGTGGCCAAGGGCCCCGACGGCCAGGCCGTCAAGGGCGACGTCAAGACCGGCGATGCCGGCAAGGCCGACGCGCCCAGGGAATTCAAGGTCCTGGGCGGCGACCCCGGCAGCATCGGCGCCGGCGACACCAAGGGCCAGGGCAGCGATATCAAGGGCCCGGGCGACGAAGGCCTGCCGCCCCGGACCTCCAGGCCGCTGGACCTCTCGCGCCCTGAACTGGCCACGCCCGAAGGCGGCGTGGCCGCCCTGCTGGGTGGCGGCAAGAGCGTGGCCTGGCCCGACTGGAAGCAGATGCAGATCGTGCCCGGCGGCATCAGCGCCAACGACCTGGAACTCAACCTCAACGGCCAGTTCATCAACCGGGGCCAGCTCGAAGTCACCAACAACCTGGCCATACGCGCCGCCGAAGGCATAGACAACTTCGGCGCCAGCATTCGCGCGGGCGGCTACACCAGCCTCAGCGGCGGTGGCCTCGACAACAGGGACGGCAGGATAGAGACCGGCACCCTGCTGACCTCCCTCAAGGGCGACATCGACAACAGCCGCGGCAGCATCGTCGCGCATGACGGCGGCTACCTGCAGGCCAGCGGCAATATCGCCGCCACCGATGGCCGCTTCGTCAGCGACGCGGGCAAGATCGTGCTGGACGCGGGCGGCAACATCGACCTGGTCGCCAGCAAGGTCGAGGGCAAGAAGGGCGCGGGCCTGTATGCCGACGGCGACATCCGCCTGGGCGCCACCGCCAAGGCCGAAAGCACGCACAAGAAAGAGGACCAGATCCTCGTCACCCATCACTACGACGCGGACAACAACCTCACGGACCCCGAGATCCGCATCAAGATCGGCGAAACCCAGCGGCGCACCGACACCCTGACCCACACCGGCACCACCATCGACGGCGGCGAAGGCGGCGTCACGCTGCGGGCCAAGGGCGACGTGGTGGCCCTGGGCTCGCACATCAAGGCCGGTGAGGACGTTCTGGTGCAAGGCGCCAGCGTGCGCGTCGAAGCCCTGGTGGACAAGTCCAGCAGCCTGGAGGAAGAGCACCGCAAGAACTACGACCATGCGCTGTTCCAGCGCAGCGAATCCCTGTCGGGCGGAGAAATAGAGGCAGGCCGCAACCTGAGCATCGTGGCGAACGGCAAGGCCGACGCCGGCAAGGGCGACATCACCCTCAAGGGCGCCACCGTCACCGCCAAGGGCGACGCCAGCCTCATCGCCAGCCGCGACGTCAACCTGCAGGACATGCAGACCGAGCACGGCCGCTTCGAGGAAACCTACAGCAAGAAAAGCGGCTTCCTGAGCAAGAAGAGCACGCACACCGTGGAGGAAGGCGCCAGCAGCCTCAGCGAAGGCAGCGTGCTCGGTGCCAACAACATCTACCTGCAGGCCGGGCGCGACATCAGTGTGACCGGCTCGCACGTGGTGGGCCAGGGCGATGTGGGCCTGGTGGCCGGGCGCGACGTGCAACTGCTGGCGGGCCAGGACAGCGCCGCCGCCACCAGCCACAGCGAAACCAAGAAATCGGGCCTGTTCAGCGGCGGCGGCTTCGGCATCACGCTGGGCTCCAAGTCCGTCACCATCGACCGCAGCAACGAAAGCGTGCGCGCGGCCGGCTCCAGCGTGCAGGCGCAGGGCGGCAACGCCTCCATCGTGGCGGGCAACCAGTACCGCCAGACGGGCTCGGCCGTGCTGGCGCAGGGCGATGTGAACATCGTCGGCAAAAGCGTGGAGATCAACGAGGCGCGCGAGCTGGAGCGCGACAAGTTCGAGATGCGGGCCAAACAGAGCGGGCTGAGCGTCAGCATCAGCAACCCCGTGGTCAATGTCGTGCAAGGCGGCGAGACGGTCGCCCGCATTGCCGGGGCGACCGGCAAGACCAGCGATGCCCGGATGCAGGCCCTGGGTGCGGCCGCTGCCGGCATGGCGGCCTATGAAACCTATGGCAAGGCCAGCCAGCTCATCGCAGACCCCAGCAGTGCCACCAGCGTAGGCATCAGCCTCAGCCTGGGCAAAAGCTCCAGCCGCAGCACCAGCGAATACCAGGTCAACAGCGCCGTAGGCTCCCTGGTCAAGGCCGACGGCAACGTCAGCATCACGGCCACCCAGGGTGACGTCCACGTGCGCGGCAGCAGCGTGGAAGCCGGCAAGGACGTACGCCTGGCTGCGGACAAGGGCAACATCGTCCTGGAAGCGGCAGAAAACCGCTTTGCCGAGCAAAACAGCCAAAGCAGCAGCTCGGCCAGCGTGGGCGTGGCCTTCACCCTGGGCAGCAAGAACGGCTTCAGCGTCAATGTGGGGCTCAGCCAGGGCAAGGGCAGTGGCAGCGGTGAAAGCCTCAGCCACACCAACACCCACATCAAGGCAGGCGGCACGGCCAGCGTGCAAAGCGGCGGCGACACCACGCTCAAGGGCGCCACCATCGTGGCCGACACGGTCAAGGCCGACATAGGCGGCAACCTCGCCATCGAAAGCCTGCAGGACAAGAGCACCTACAACGAGAAAAGCAGCAGCGCCGGCCTCAACGTCAGCCTGTGCGTGCCTCCCCTGTGCTACGGCCCCTCCAGCGTGGGCGGCAGCGCCGGGCGCACGCGCATCGACAGCGACTACCAGAGCGTGGTCGAGCAAAGCGGCATCCGCGCTGGCGACGGTGGCTTTGACGTCAAGGTCAAGGGCGACACCACGCTCAAGGGCGGCGCCATCACCAGCACCCAGGTGGCGATGGACGACGGCAAGAACCGCTTTGAAACGGGCGGCAAGCTGACCACCAGCGACATTGAAAACCACGCGGCCTATGACGCCAGCGGCTGGAGCGCAGGCGGCAGCGTGGGCTTCCAGGCAGGCGACCAGAGCACAGCCAAGACGGAAGAACAAAAAAAGGCCGCACTCGACACAGGCAAGGGCCTGACGGGCGGCAGTGCCGGCGTGGGCAGCGACAGCGGCAATGCCAGCAGCACCACCAAGGCAGGCATCAGCGGCGTGGCGGGTGACAGCGGTGCGCGCACGGGGGACAAGGAGACGGGCCTCAAGCCCATCTTCGACAAGGACAAGGTGCGCGAGAACGTCAATGCGCAGATCGAGATCACGCGGGAGTTTGGCAAGCAAGGCAGCGCAGCATGGGGCAACTACGCCACCAGGCAATATGCCGAAGCACTGAAGAACCAGGATGCTGAAGCGGCAGAGTGCTGGGGACCCAGCGGCGCATGCCGTGCCGTCGGCCATGCGCTGATTGGCGGCGCGACAGGCGGCGTGGGCGGTGCGGCCGCTGGCGGGTTTACCTCACTGACGGCGCCGCAGGCACAGGCCCTGCTGCGGGGAGCTGGCTTGCCGGAGCCCGTGGTGGATGCTCTGGTGCAAGGCTATGCGCTGGGTGCTGGCGCCGGAATTGGCGGTGCACCCGGTGCTGCAGCCGGCGCTAATGAAGCGTCAAACAACGCGGTGGCACCCTTTGCCATAAATGTGTTGCTGGAGGGAGGCGCGCTGGCTTTGGCAGGATGCTATGCGCTGCCTGCATGCGCGAAGAACATTGCACCGCAGATGGAGCAGTATCTGGCCAGTCTGACCAAGGAGCAGGTTGCCAGTGCCGTTGGCCAGTCGTGGATGCGCGGATGTGGGCTGATCCCCATGTGTACGCTGTCGCTTATTGCGCAAGGCGTGGATCCTCGGCTATTGGGTGTGCAGGGTAAGCCGGAAACGCCTGCTCCAGGGCCGAACCACACTGGCGGGGATCAGACTAGGAATCCGAATCCTGGTGGCGGCACTACTACGACACCTAATGATGGTCCGAAGGGTGGGTTGGGCCCTAATGGCAAACCGATAGCAGACCCTTCAGACACTACAACTGTTACCCCGATCCCAGAACCGCAAGGGCCGCAGCTTGTTCTCAGCGAGAAAAAAAATGGGGGTAGCGTCAGTGCTTTGCCCGGGGCTGCGCCTGGAGTTAACGAGATAAAAGGGGCTGATGCACTTGCAGATAACGGTTTTAATGTGGTTCATCAGCCGACTAATTCATCGCAAAATCAGCCAGGACGAAAAGCTGATTATTATGTGGAAGGAATCGGGCAAGTTGACGAGTACAGTCCGGATCCATCTACGGAGCTGCCTAATATGGCACGTGCCATAGAGAAGAAGAACAAGCAGGGAAATGGGGTGATGGTGCAGAAGGATTTGACTGATTATGAAATAGAAATTTTGAGTAACATGGTTTGGAAAAAACCTAATGCAAAAAATATTGATACATTGATATTTAATTCAAATGGTAAGCTAAAGGTGCTTAAAAGGCCGAAATAAACTATGCCTAAATATAGATGCTTGTGCGGGTATGTATTTCATCTTTCTACTGGGAGAGAGAGTTATGATTTGATGCTGATTAAGAATGCAAATGTAGAGGATATTGGCAACGCTATTGTTAAAAATAAGGGGATTGATGTGGATTCATTTTTCGAAAAAATTGACCTAGATTCAAGAACTGTTTATTGGTGTCCAAGTTGTAGAAGACTACACGTATCAACACCTGATTTGTCTAGCAATAATTTTGAGATATATAAGAGGGAGGTATGAATTTCATCTGGAAGTGAAGTTGCCAAAATTGCCAGTATTAGAACTATCGTTTTAAGGACTTACACAAACAGGATGCGACAACGTGCTGCGCCCTATGACAAGCCGCGCGCTTTGTTCCTTCTTACATAAGTTATGGTTTTATATCAATAGAAATAAGCCTGCACAGTTTAAATTTCCTAGGAAATAGAATGAATTATGAATTGTTGTTGGGTTATCAGCGAAATCTTATTGATGCCTCATTAGATGATATATCAGGCGTCAGTATTCTCTCTGGATGGTGTGGTGGTCAGTATGGGGCTAATCAGGATAAGTGGAGAAATGCCGTTTCAAGGTTTGTCTTTAGAAATTATTCATCAGGATTGATTGGTTGTGTAAATCCGGATATTTATAAGATAAAAGACATTGTGAAGTTCTCTAAAAAATATGAAACTTTAGAGGTTGATGTAAATGAGGAGTCTCTTGTATTGTGGAATGGAGTTATATATTCAAGTACCAAAAAGCTTGATGAATTAATTGAGAGATATGGCCTTGGTGATTGGAGGTATCTTGATTTTGATGTGAATCATGATTTTATGAGCGAAATAATATCTATATATAAGGATTTTGGTTCTGATGTGAGCGATATTTCATTGTGCTAAGGATGATCTGTAAAACTCATTCATGCATTCAATCGATCGCAACTTATTGATCTGGTTGAATTTCCAGAAAGCGAGGTTTTGCAGAGAATCCCTAGGCACGTATTAAATTAAGGTTCAGATAAAGAATCATTAAGATCGGCTGTTGGAAATGATCTTGTGAATAATTTAAAGTCCCTGGATGCTGGTCCGAATAATGGCAATGTGTTGGTTGGTAGGGTTGTATTTTTTGCGTCCTGATGGGAGGAGAAATGTCGACCGAATCACACCGAAAAAAAACAGTAGATTTCTTCGGGAAAATGAAAAGCGATTAATTTCAGCGTTGCTAGGTATTTCTCTTTATGAGGTTGAAGAAACATATGGAAAAGTACTTGTCTTGGATATGAGTGATGGTGGGATGGGGAGTATTGAATTTGTTGCAGGAAATGATGACGAGAAACTATTCGGTGGCGTTGGCAAAGTATTTATATTTAAAAGAAAATAAATATGTCCGTGCCTCTTTGTTGTGTTGTTCTCCCTGAGAACTTGAGCAATGGATTTAAGAAAATTGAAGGATTATTGAGTGGGTTGAATATTCTGAAAGAAAATCCGTTCAGTAGAACTATTTTCTATTTTGATGTTTCTGGAAAAAGATTAGAAGGAAATCTTTCTGATTTTAATGAATATTTTGAATCCGGGTTAATTAATGGTGTCCAGTTTTGGATTGATGAAAGTTGTGATGTGTATGTTGGTTGGAAAGAGTGTGATTATGGTGCTGAGTTTGAGTTTTATCTAAATGGTTTGGATGATGATGATGTTTTTTCAATATTAAGTGAATTAACAAAATTCATATGGATAAATTATAGAGCTTCTTACAACGAAGGGAGATTTTTTTCGATTGGAATAATTTGATGCTACTGAGGTAATAATAATTATTATTCTAAATTTGATGTTGATTTATCATTGGTTATTTGAAATAAAATGACTTTTCTGATTTATATTTTTTCATTTAAATAGAAAGCGCGTGCTGTAGAAAAAATGACAATCAGGGTAGTGGCGCGATGGTGCAAAAAGATTTGTCTGCTTCCGAAATGGAGAGTTTGACAGATGCGAATTCAAGAACTGTGTACTGGTGTCCAGATTGCAATAGGTTGCACGTATCGATGCCTGATTTTAATATTAATAGCTTTGAGATACATAAGAAGGAGGAGTGAATTCTCTTGGGTGGCCTAAAATAGGAAATTAAATACCTTTGCAGGGCAGTTTAAATATAGGAATAAATATGAGTAGCACGTATTCTTCTATATTGATTCTTTGTTTGGGTTCTGTACTGGCTGGCTGCGCCATTGAACCTCGCCGCAACTACACGCCACAGCCCAACGACGCCACATTGCATCTCCGCTCCACAGGCATGCCCATGTCGGCAAGCTTCTCCATCAGTTCCGCCACCACGGCGTGCGAAGGCTTTGAATTCGCAGGATCTGTCCGCGATGGAGGCGAGGGCGTGCTGCTGCCCTGGATTGCTGCGTTGAGCAACAAGCTCAGCGGCGTACCAACCGTGCAAGAGGCTGCAGTGCCTGCAGATGCGCCAGTGCAGGTCAAAGGCTTTTCTTTCTGGCAGGACCAGTACAGCAGCGGTTCCTGTGGGCCAGTCGCCAAGCGGTTCACACCCACGGCCGATGGCGTCTATCTTGTTGATTTTGTCTGGGCTGGCATGCGTAAGTGCGGGTTGCGTGTCGTGGATATCAGCAGGTCTGATGAGCCAAGGGAAGTGCCTGGCGCGCCGCTGATCTGTCCTCGTCCGCCTGGGCTGTAGTTCGTTGGTCGGGGTTTGTTAGTCAGGACCGCCATATCTATCGCCCACGTTCTGGGTGTTCCGCTATGTTTGCCGACTTTGTGTTTGGCTGCACTATGCAGCGAGTCTGGATATTCGTTTGATTTGGAATACATCACCCTGTGTTCTTGAGCACGGTGTCGATATGTTGAATAGGAAAGTATTTATAGCGCCTGAGTGATTTATGTCTAAATATAGATGCTTATGTGGCTATGTACTTCATCTCTCTACTGGGAATGAAGATTATGATCTTATGTTGGTAAGAAATTCTAATGTAGAGAGTACTGCTGCATCCATTGAGAAATCGGCAATTGACTCCAATGTCTTTTTTGAAAAGATTGACGAGAATTCTAGGAATGTATATTGGTGTCCTGAGTGCAAGAGATTATATGTGTCAACACCTGCTTTTACTAGCAATATTTTTGAGGTATATAAAAGAGAGATTAGATTGCATGTGTTGAGTACTTGAGATAATAAATGCTTATTTATGGCTAAATATCTATGCAAATGTGGTTATGTTTTTATCTTGTCAACCGGGTGTGAAGATTATGATTGCAGGATTGTTAAAAATCCAAAAATAGAGGAAATTGGTGACTGTATAAATAATGGTGCTATGAATGAGGAGGATTTCTATGATCAGATAGATTCTGGTGCGCTGTCTATTTATATATGCCCTGAGTGCAGTCGTGTTCATATTTCCAACCCTGACTTATACAGTAGACTTTTCTCTGTGTACAAGAAAGAAGATTGAAGTAAAAGAAAAATATCTCTCCGATTTTATCTTGTGATTGGTGTGGCTATGAGATATGAATATATAGCGGAGATACTGAATAAGATATTTCTTGAGTTAAAAGAGCAAAGAGATATTTACGAAAAATACCCGAACGGTATTTTAGATTTCGATGTGCAAATGAGAAATCTTGATGAATATATAAACAGCGCTGATGAGTTTGGTGTTGCTTATGAAATAATCGTCGTTCTTTTGGAAAAATATTCTTTTAAGATTTCAGGTGGAAATGCAGTTGGATTGCTTGAGATAGGATTGGTGTTCGGATTTAAAACATCGAGAGATGTTGATGCTCAATACTCAAGAAGATGATTCCGGCAGCTAAATGACATGAGTTTCCCTCGTTAGACAGTCTGGTAGTCAGGGGGCTATGCGTATCGCCCGCGAGTAATCTATGGCTATTTATATCAAAATGCATGCAGATGCGACGTGTTTTTCTTGTCTGTTGAAGAATATTTTTAAAGGAAAGAATATGCGTGACAACATTGATATTTGCGGGCTATAGATTTTCTATGGCAGGCGGGGTGAGTGGTTCTACTGTTGCATGACTTAGTGTCGTAATTATTTTTCCATTGAAGAAATTCTTGCGATGGGGGGTTATTTATGCCTGATGAATGTTTTAAAAAGAATCCTTGGATATTTGATGAGGAGAAAAATTTTTACCATCTGAATGATATCGATAAAGTGAATGAAATTATAAATTTCAGGGACATGGTTGATAGTCATTTTGGATCTATGATTTCTCCAGCCTATGTTGATTTGAGATAATGGAGTGTTGGAATAATCTCATGTAACAAAGAAGATGCAGAGAATTATATGTTGGGTAATTTGTTTGAAGTGTTGGCGGATAGATATAAAGAACACGCCTATGCGTTGCCCGCCAAGTCATATTCGAAGAAGAATCGTAACAAGACTCCGGAATTTGATATTTTCTCTCCGGCATTGGTGGCTCATCTTTATCTGAGTATCGAGAATATAAACATAGTCCGCAGAGGAATGATTTCACTATATGGGCAGGCGTATTTTATTTTTCCGGAATCTAGAGAATTTTGCTATCTAAATGTGTGCGATGAGTATCATATGATTGCAGGGCAAAAAGAAATTTTGATGGAGTCTTTGGGGGCTGACTTTTTTTCCACGTGGAAAAGCGCTATTGCTATTAGTGGATTTGGTAGTAGTTCTGAAATGGATATTATCCGTGCAGCCCGGTCGTATGGATATATTTAAATTCTTTTGACTGATTTTATTTTTTGAATCCTCTTGAGAATTTCGAATAAATTACGTTGAAATAATTTATATCGATGAGATATAAGTAAGGTTGTCCTATGAATTTTAGATATTTGAACGAAAGACCTCATGTTTTTCTTGATGAAGTTTTCTTTGTTCAGGTAGATCCGGGGATAACCGATAAAACGGATTTGTTTAATTTTTATTATCGTGCGATGTGGTTCCCGGGTTACTTTGGATTTAACTGGGATGCTATGTACGATTTCTTGTGTGATATTTCATGGATAAAAAAGAGAAGGATACTGATAATTCACAATGGACTTCCGGGGATGGAGGTGAATGACATGGGGAAATATTTTTCTGTATTAAATGACGTATGTGATAGCTGGAATGGTAAAAATCATTCTTTGCACGATTTTCAGGTATATTTTGACTTTACGGATAAGGATGTTGTTGAAAAATTCATTGTAAGAAAATAACAAGAATAAATTGGCCGGCGATCCCATCGGGGGATGTAGATCACTCCAAGCCAACTAATCCGGTATCAGCAGGTTTTGTTCACAGCCTGCGAATGAGGCCGTCAGCGCACGGCTGGAATGACGCTGATGTTTCGAGAGGGGAAAAACATGTTCGTAGGTATCGATCTGGGCACCACGCACAGTCTTGTGGCGGTATGGCAGAACGGCTGCGCCCGCCTGGTGCTCAATGCGCTTGGCAAAGTGCTTACACCATCCGTTGTCAGTGTGGACAACGATGGCCGCCTGCTGGTGGGAGAGCCGGCGCGTGAACGGCTGCAGAGCCATCCGCACCTGAGTTGCGCCGTGTTCAAGCGCGACATGGGCACGGCGCGCGTGTTTCGGCTGGGTGAGCATCTGATGCGTGCCGAGGAGTTGTCGGCGCTGGTGCTGCGCTCGCTCAAAGCGGATGTGGAGGCCGATCTGGGCGCGGTGGTAACGGACGTGGTGATCACCGTCCCTGCCTACTTTGCGGACGCGCAGCGCCAGGCCACGCGCGCTGCGGGCGTGCTGGCGGGGTTTGCGAATATCACCTTGCTCAACGAGCCCACGGCGGCGGCTCTGGCGTACGGGCTGCATCGGGATGAGGGGCGGTTCTTGGTCTTCGACCTGGGCGGTGGCACGTTCGATGTGTCGGTGCTCGAACTGTTCGAGGGCGTGATGGAGGTGCGCGCCACAGCGGGCGACAACCGCCTCGGTGGCGAGGATGTGGATGAGCTCATGGTGCGTCGCTTTGTGCGGCATGCGGGTATGTCCGAAGAGCAGGCGCACGAGCCCGGGGTGGCCGCGCGACTGCGGCGTGCGGCCGAGGCCGCCAAGCGCAGGATGACCGTGCAGGAGGCGGCCGTGATGCGCATCGATGTCGATGGCGAGTCGCTGACGATGACCTGGACACTGCAGGATCTTGAGGCGGCGCTCGAACCCTTGCTGGAGCGCATGCGCCAGCCGGTCGAGCGCGCCTTGCGTGATTCGCGCATTCGCCCGCAGGAGCTGGATGCCGTCGTGCTCGCAGGTGGAAGCACGCGTCTTCTGGCCGTGCGGCAGCTGGTGACGCGGTTGTTCGGGCGCTTTCCGGAAGTCGCGCTCGATCCCGATGAGGTCGTGGCTCTCGGTGCTGCGGTGCAGGCCGCGCTGCGCGGACGAGACAAGGCGCTGGCCGAGCGGGTGATGACGGATGTCTGTCCTTATACGCTCGGAATCCATGTCTCCAGGGAACTGGGCGATGGACGTCGGCAAACGGGTTTCATGGCTCCGGTGCTGGAGCGCAACACCATTGTTCCGGCGAGCCGGGTGAAGCGTTTCTACCCGGTGTCGGCAAAGCACAGGCAGATCAATATAGAGATCTACCAGGGGGAGGCCCGCCGCGTGCAGGACAACACGGCGCTGGGGAAGCTCGTGCTGCCATTGCCGCAAGGCAATCTCGACGATGTGGCGATCGACGTACGCTTCACGCTCGATGCCAACGGACTGCTGGAAGTCGAGGCCTGGCCGTTGCGCGGCGATCAGCCGCAGGGAGAGGCAAAGCACTTGGTGATCGAGGCATCGGCCGAGCGGCTCTCCCCTGAGGAACTGTCAAGATGCCTTGAACGATTGCAATCGCTCAAACTGCATCCGCGCGACCGCCTGGAAGTGCGTGCGCTGATGGCACGGGCCGAACGGCACCACGCGCAACTGCTCGGCCAGTGGCGTAGCCTGCTGGCCGATGCAATCCTGAGCCTCGAGGTAGCACTGGAGACGCAGGATGACCGCAGGTTCGCGCAGCCGCGCAAACGGCTTGAAGACCTGCTGGCGAGTATCGAGGCTGACCAGTTCCTCCCTGATCTGGAGTAGCCATGACTCTGAGCGAGGCATTCGCACAACTGGGGCTGCCCCCCGACTCTGATGGGCGTGCAGTGCGCAGGGCTTACGCGCAGTTGCTCAAGGGTCTGGATCAGGTGTCCCAGCCACAGGCTTTCATGGAATTGCGCGCCGCTTACGAGCTGGCAATGGCCCATGTGCGGGCAAATGCAAATGTGCAGGAGCTTGGCACCCAAGCGCAGCTGAATGAACCGCAGGCAGACGCATTTGTCCGAGACTCTTTGGCTTTCATTGCCAGGCCGGCACCTGGCCCGGATCGCCCTGAACATGCCGAGCCAACCAAACAGATGGAGTTGGCAGAAACTCCCGAGCCACCCGAGCCACCCGAGCCACCCGAGCCACCGGAGCTACCAGAGCTACCAGAGCTACCAGAGCTACCAGAGCTACCAGAGCTACCAGAGGATGTGGCCAACCGTGTGCTGGATGGGTGGGAGTGTCGGTTCCAGCCATGGGAGCTGGATGCCGCCACGCAGGAGCTTCGGATCCTGCTGAAAAGGCCGGAATTGCAGGGCTTCGACAACCGTGAGGCCTTCGAGCGGCAGCTCGCACGGCGCATCGCCGGCAGGACCTTCGGGACGCGCAGCAGCGCCTTGCTGCTGGCCGCAGATGCCGTATTCGACTGGCGCCGCCGAGGGGTGGGTGTGGAGCCACTCGAACACATACTGGATAGCCTGGCGCGGCTACCTCCCATGCTGCACAAAGTAGCGACAGGCTTGCTCGGTGAGCCCAATCCCGACTCTGCACGGGAGCTGCTGCTCACGCCGAGGTTTCTGGGTTACGTGGAACAGCAATGGCAATCATGGCTGAAGTGGTGGCTTCCCGAAGAGCAATTGCATCGTTGGGGGTTGGCATGGCGCCGGATTCCAATAGGCACGCGTGCCTCAATGGGGCTTGTGGCCGGGGCCAAGCTGGCGGGACTGGCTCTCAAGGTGCTTGGAGCTCGCCTGGCGATAGCCGGCCTGATCGTGGTGGCTGCGATTTTTGTGTTCCGCACCATTGCGGATCGCACGAGCGGAAAGCAGGTCGCGCAGGAGAAGCAGGCATGCGTCAACGCCTATGCGGATCGTCGATTGAATGGCTGGCATGACGTGCCGTCCAACAAGCTTTATTCGTTGAGGTCCTGCAGGTCGCAGGGAGTGCACACCATCCCGGATCAACGCGGCATGGATCAGGCCGAGCGCATCGCCAGGGTGCTGGTGGATCCATCGACGGGGTGGATCGATAGCAGTCCGCTCTGGGGAGACTATCTGCGCCTGAACACGAAGGATGGCCGAGCTTTCGGATTCGAGCGCGTGGGGTCGGTTCCCAGCTACTGCGCCAACATTCGGGCCTTTGCATTGGAAGGCATGTGGCTCAAGCTTGGAGACGTACCCGCGGCGACTGGCTTGGTTCGGGAGGTGGCCTGGTGCCAGGCGCAGCTGCTCGCCGCCAAGAATGAGGGCCGAGACAACGCCAGGGAGAGGGTGACCTATGGAGAGCGGCATGAAAGCGATGCGCTCTGGGCATTTCTGCGTCATACGGACGCCTGGCCGGATGGGGCGCGACCTGCATTGCCTCTCGAGTCCTTGGTGCGTGGCAACACGGCGGTCGGTTTTGACTGGCGCCTGCCAACGGAGACTGTCCCGCAGACAACACAACACATGCGTCAAACATCGCAGCAGCGTTCCGAACGCTAGCGTCAGTTCAATTGCCTCGCATCCTTCACGCTTGCCAAAACAGTGCACACGCTTGGTATGAAGATTGCATGGATGCCGGGTCGCTCAGGCGCCGGACGGACGTCCTGCACCGCGTGGCTGCATCTGCGCGAAGTGGTGGTGGAACGGATGTAAGCTCGCGGCAAGCCTGCGGGCGGGTGCTGCCCCAGGTGAACAAGATCAACGCATTCCACGCACCACAAGGAGACATTTCATGAAGCAACCCCCTTCCAGGCAACGCCTGCCTGCATGGCAGTGGATCGGCCTTGCTGCCGCCACGCCGCTGTTCCTCGCATCGTGCGGAGGCGGCGGCAATGGCGGATTGGGCCAGGACGACCTGGCCGCCTGTGCCATCACCTCGGGCGATGGCAGCGTGGTCGTGGGCTCGGGCCTGCCCGGTGATCCGGCCGCACCCGAACCCTCGTCGGGCTACCGCCTCGGCAAGAAGGCCCTGCACACCTCCAAGTACATGGTGGTCACGGCCAACCCGCTGGCGTCCAAGGCCGGTTGCGAGGTGCTCAAGTCCGGCGGCTCGGCCGTGGATGCGGCCGTGGCCGTGCAGATGGTGCTGGGCCTGGTGGAGCCGCAGTCCAGCGGCATCGGCGGTGGCGCCTTCATGCTCTACCGCGATGCAGCCACGGGCAAGGTCGTGGCCTATGACGGCCGCGAGACCGCGCCGGCCGCCGCCACGGAAAACTACCTGCGCTACGTGGACGACACCGCCGACCAGACCGCGCCCAAGCCCTCGGCGCGCGCCAGCGGCCGCTCCATCGGCACGCCGGGCGTGCTGCGCATGCTGGAACTCGCACACAAGGACTACGGCAAGACCGCGTGGCCCCAGCTGTTCAATTCGGGCATCGACCTGGCCAGCAAGGGCTTTCCCATCAGCGGCCGCATGGCTGCGGCGCTGGACGGCTCCAAGGTGGAACTGGCGCGCGACGCCGACGCCGCCAAGCTGTACTTCGATGCCCAGGGCAAGCCGCTGGCGCTGGGCGCCAAGTTCGTCAACCAGCCCTATGCCGACACGCTGCGCAGCATCGCCAATGGCGGCGCCGACGCCTTCTACCGTGGCGACCTGGCCCAGGCCATCGTCAGCAAGGTGGGCGTGACGCAGACCGTCTCGGACGGCGCACCCATCACCCCCGGCAAGACCACGCTGCAGGATCTGGCCAGTTACGAGGCCAAGCGCCGCGAGGCCGTCTGCACCACCTACCGCGCGCGCTACATGGTCTGTAGCATGCCGCCGCCGTCGTCCGGCGGCATCGCCGTGGCACAGGCCATGGGCATTCTGGAGAACTTCGACCTCAAGGCCTATGCGCCCACGGCCATCGATGGCGAGGGCGGCAAGCCTTCGGTGATGGGCGTGCACCTGGTCAGCGAAGCCCTGCGCCTGGCCTATGCCGACCGTGACAAGTACGTGGCCGACACCGACTTCGTGCCCCTGCCCGGCGGCTCGCCGGCCCTGATGCTGGACAAGAGCTACCTGCGCCAGCGCGCCGCCCTCATCTCCACGACCAAGAGCATGGGCACGGCCCAGGCAGGCAACTTCGGCACGCCTTCGCAGGGCGTGGTCGATGTCAAGGAGGCCGGCACCACGCACATGAGCATCGTCGATGCCAAGGGCAACGCACTGAGCATGACGACCACGGTGGAGTCCAGCATGGGCTCCTTCCACGTCACGCGCGGCTTCGTGCTCAACAACCAGCTGACCGACTTCGCTGCCATCCCCAGCACCACCGAAGGCCCGGTCGCCAACCGCGTGCAGCCGGGCAAGCGCCCGCGCAGCTCCATGGCGCCCACGCTGGTGTTCGACCTGAAGACCGACGGCACCGCCGGCGACTTCAAGATGGCCACCGGCTCGCCGGGCGGCAGCACCATCATCCAGTACGTGACCAAGACCCTGGTCGGCGCGCTGGACTGGGGTCTGGATGCCCAGCAGGCCACATCGATGGTGGACTTCGGCGCGGCCAACAGCCCGACCACCAACGTGGGCGGCGAGCACCCCAACATCAACACGGCCAATGGCGGCAACGACGATCCGCTGGTCAGCGGCCTGCGTGCCCTGGGCCATGTGGTGTCCATCAGTGCGCAGTCCAGCGGTATTGGCACCATCTTGCGGGTGCAGCGCAATGGGCAGGCGCAGCTGGAAGGTGGGGCTGATCCGCGCCGTGAAGGGCTTGTTCTGGGCGATACCGTTCGCTGATTTTGGTCTGATGATTGACTGAGGAAGGCGCTGCTGGCAGGGATGCTGGTGGCGCTTTTCTTTTATGGGGTCCATAGCCTGCCCCCCGGCAGGGACAAAAAAACATCCCTGAATGGCAGCCGCTCTGAAGGCATACGCCCCGTAGCTGTCACGTCAAAGACATGCCCCAATCACCGCGATGCGCACAAAAAGCAGCCCACAAACTCTGCAAACCAAGTAACCACGTCACCCCCCGCTATAGAGTTCCACTCCCCGCACCCACGCTGCGCGTTTTCCCCACAAGCCCCAACGCTACGGGCTTGCCCGAATCCATGGTTGGCATGCATCCATCTAAATTGAACAGCAGCAAGTTCGATGGTCGTGAGCCTCTGAGGAAGATGGAAATGCAAAGACGAGTGTTTGGCGCATGGATGTGCGCATCGGTCCTGATGACGGGCGCAGCATGGGCGCAGGACAGCTATCCCAGCCGCCCCATCAGCCTGGTCGTGCCCTACGGCGCGGGCGGCGTGACCGACGTGGTGGCGCGTGCGCTGGCCCAGGGCATGGGCAAGCAGCTGGGGCAGACCGTGGTGATCGAGAACAAGCCCGGCGCAGGCGCGTCCATGGGCGTGATGGAGATGCGCACGGCCAAGCCCGATGGCTACCGCCTGACGCTGGCGCCCGTGAGCATCTTCCGCCAGCCCCACATCCAGAAGGTGCAGTACGACCCGGTGCGCGATCTCAGCTACATCGCCACGTACATGACCTATGACTTCGTGCTGGCCGTGCCCCAGGACTCGCCGTTCAAGACGGTGCAGGACCTGGTCGAGTTCGCCAAGAAGAATCCGGGCGCCGTGGATTACGGCACGCCGGGCAAGTTCACGGCCAACCACGTGGTGATGGCGCTGCTGGAGCAGGCCACGGGCGCACGCTTCACGCATGCGCCCTTCAAGGGCGATGCCGAGGCGCTGAATTCGCTGATGGCCGGCCACATCAAGTCCGGCGTGTACGCCAACACGGTGCTGCCGTACCTGAGCTCGGGCAAGCTGCGCGCCCTGGCCTCGGCCTCCGAGGTGCGGCCCGAGGCCTTTGCCAACGTGCCCACGTTCCGCGAGGCCGGTTATGCCTTCGATGTGCCCTCGCCCCTGGGCATTGCCGGGCCGCGCGGCCTGCCGCCCGAGATCGTGCGCAAGCTCGAAGCCGCCATCAAGGCCGCCATGGACGACCCGGCCTTCCGCCAGGTCGTCGGCAACTACGGCGTGCGCACGCAGTTCCGCGGCAGCCAGGAGTACACGGCGTTCGCCAGGAAGGCGTTCGAGGACGAGAAGAAGATCGTGCAGAACATAGGCCTGGAGGATTGAGGCCGCTACGCGGGCGGCAGCCCGGCCATGGCCCGCAGGTCCACCAGCCGGTCGTACTCGGCCGCCGTGATCAGCCCCAGCGCCACGGCCGCCTGGCGCGGCGCAATGCCGCGTGCCATGGCCTCGCGCGTGATGCGGGCCACGGCGTCATAGCCCAGCACCGGGTTGAGCGCGGTGGCCTGCAGCAGCGAGTGGCTGACCTGCTGCTCCAGCCGCTCGGTGTGTGCCTGCAGGCCTGCCACCAGCTTCTCGGCAAACACGCGGCTGGCGTCGCCCAGCGCGAGCATGGCGCGCAGCAGGTGGTGGATCAGCACGGGCTTGGCCACGTTGAGCTCGAAGTGCCCGGCCGAGCCCGCCAGCGTGACGGTGAGGTGGTGGCCCATGGCCTGGTAGGCGGCCTGCACCACGACCTCGGCCACGGTCGGGTTGCGCTTGCCCGGCATGATGGAGGAGCTCAGCCCATCGTCGGGAAACACCAGCTCCCCCAGGCCGCAGCGCGGGCCTGAGCCCAGCAGGCGGATGTCATTGGCCATCTTGGCCAGCGAACCGGCCACCACGTTGAGCGCGCCCGAGACCTCGATGAGCGCATCGTGCGCGGCCATGCCTTCGAACTTGCAGGGGTTGGGCGTGACCGCCAGGCCCGTGAGCGCCTGTATCTCCTCGCAGAAGACCCGGTCGAATCCGGACGGCGCGTTGAGCCCCGTGCCGGCCGCCGTGCCGCCCTGGGCAAGGCTCCACAGCCGGGGCTGGGTGGCCTGCAGCCGGTGGATGCCGTGGCCCACCTGGTGGGCGAATGTCTCGAAGCTCTGGCCCAGCGTCATGGGCACGGCGTCCATCAGGTGCGTGCGCGCCACCTTGAGCACGCCGGCAAAGGCCAGGGCGCGTTCCTGCAGGCGCTGCTGCAGCTGTTCCAGGGCGGGCAGCAGGTGGTCGCGCAGCTCCAGCGCCGTGGCCAGGTGCATCACCGTGGGAAAGCTGTCGTTGGACGACTGCGAGGCATTGGCATGGTCGTTGGGGTGGACCGGGCTGCGCGTGCCCGGGGGCTGGCCCAGCATCTGGTTGGCGCGGTTGGCGATGACCTCGTTGGCATTCATGTTGGTCTGCGTGCCCGAGCCCGTCTGCCAGATGGTCAGCGGGAAATGCGCGTCCAGCAGGCCGTCGCGCAGTTCGGCGGCTGCGGCCTCGATGGCCGCGCCGCGCTCGTCGTCCAGCACGCCCAGGCGCCGGTTGGCACGCGCTGCCGCCAGCTTCTGCAGCCCGAAGGCGCGGTACAGGCCCTGCGGAAAGCGCTCCTCGCCAATGGTGAACAGCTCCAGCGCGCGCTGGGTCTGCGCGCCCCAGAGGCGGTCGGCAGGGATGTGGACGGGGCCGAAGGCATCGTGCTCGATGCGGGTATGAGCTTGGGTCGGTGCCTGGGCCTGGGTGCGTGTCTGGTCCATGGGCTCAGTCCAGCGAGATCTTCGCGTCGGCCGCCACCTTGCGCCAGCGCTCCACCTCGGCGGCCGTGTGGCGTGCCAGGGCTTCGGGCGCGTATTGATCTGCGGGCAGCAGGCGTATGCCCTGGGCGGCCATCCTGTCGGTCCAGGCCTTGTCGGCCAGCGCCTTGGTATAGGCCTGGTAGACCTTTTGCACCACGTCGCGCGGCGTGCCCTTGGGCGCGTAGATGCCGTACCAGGTGGCGGTCTCGAAGCCCGGCAGCAGCTTCTGGCCCAGGGCGGCGGCGCCCGGGAACTGGGGCATGGGCTTGTCCGAGGTGAGGGCGATGGCGCGGATGCGCTCGCCCGCCAGCTGGGGCAGGGCGGTGTTGGTCTGGTCGAACATGGCATCGACCTGGCCGGAGATCACATCGGTCATGGCCGGTGCCGCGCCCTTGTAGGCCACCTGGGTGATCTCCATCTGCGCGCGGCTGGCGAACAGCGCCGCCACCAGGTGCGAGGTCGATCCCACGCCCGCGTTGCCGAAGTTCAGCCGGCCCGGGTTCTGCTTGCCGAAGGCCACCAACTCCTCGGCCGTCTTGTACGGGGAGTTCTTGCCCACCAGCAGCACCAGCGGCGTGTCGGGGAAGCGGAACACCGCCTCGAAGTCCTTGACCGGGTCATAGGCCAGCTTCTTGTACAGCGACGGCGCCGCGCCCATGTAGCCCATGTGGCCGACCAGGAAGCTGTAGCCGTCGGGCGCCGAGCGCGCCGCCTTGGCCGCGCCGATGGTGCCGCCCGCACCCGGAACGTTCTCGATGATGATCTGCTGGCCCAGCTGGGTGCTGGTGCGCTGGGCGATGTCGCGCGCCATGGCGTCCGTGGGGCCGCCGGCCGCGAAGGGCACGATCCAGGTCAGCGGCTTGGCGGGGTAGCCGCCCTGGGCGTGCGCGGCCAGGGCGAAGGTGGTGGCGGCCAGGGCAAGGGCCAGGCGTGGCAGGCGGGGAAGATGGAAAGGCATGGTGTTGTCTCCTGTAGTGCTGTGTTCTGTCCTGGGCCGGGATGTCAGCGGCCGCTGGCTGTATGGGCGCGCGACAGCGCAAGGGCGCGGTCCACCATCTGCGGGGCCTCGCCCAGGTAGTTGCGCGGGTCGGTGAGGCGCTGCAGCGCCGCGCGGTCGAAATGGGCCGTGACTTCGGGCAGGCGGGCCAGCGCATCGGCCAGCGTGCCGCCCTCGGCGTTGACGCTGCGGCAGGCGGCATAGACGATGTCGTGCGCCTGCTGGCGGCCCGTGTGCGGGGCCAGGCCCATCATCACGGCCTCGGCCACGATCAGGCCGTCGGTCATGTCCAGGTTGCGGGCCATGCGTTCGGGATCGACGATGAGGCCGCCCAGCATGAAGCGCGCCTGGTGCAGGGCGCCGGCCGAGAGCACGAAGCTCTCGGGCAGGGCCACCCATTCGGCGTGCCAGGGGCCGGTGGCGCGCTCCAGGTCCTGGACCATGGCGTCCAGCATCAGGCCCGCATGCTGGCGCACGGCCTTGGAGGCGGCCAGCATCAGCTCGCTGGAGATGGCGTTGCGCTTTTGCGGCATGGTGCTGCTGGCGCCGCGCCCCGTGACGAAGGGCTCGAACACCTCGCCGAACTCGGTGGAGGACAGCAGCATCACGTCGTAGGCGATCTTGCCCAGCGAGCCGGTGACCAGGGCCAGGAAATTCACCGCTTCGGCCAGGCCGTCGCGCGCCACATGCCAGGTGGTGGCGGGCACGCCCAGGCCCAGTTCTTCCATCAGCAATTGCTGCACTTCCAGGCCCCGGCCGCTCAGCGAGGCCAGCGTGCCTGCCGCCCCCGCGAACTGGCCCACCAGCACGCGCGGGCGCAGTTCCTGCAGGCGCTGGGCATGGCGGTCGAACATGGCCAGCCAGATGGCGGCCTTGTAGCCGAAGGTGATGGGCAGGGCGTGCTGCAGGTGCGTGCGGCCGGCCATGGGCGTGTCGCGGTGGCGTTCTGCCAGGTCGGCCAGGATGGTGCGCAGCGCGGCGATGTCGGCATCGACCAGGTCCAGCGCATCGCGCACCTGCAGCACGGTGGCCGTGTCCATGATGTCCTGGGTGGTAGCGCCCCAGTGGATGTAGCGGCCTGCCTCGCCGCACTGTTTCACCAGCTGGTGCACCAGCGGCAGGATGGGGTAGCCGACAATGTCGGTTTCCTTGCGCAGCAGCTCGAAGTCCAGCGCGTCGAGGCTGCAGCGCTGCGCGATCTCGTGTGCGGCCTCGGCCGGAATCACGCCGCAGCGGCCCTGGGCGCGCGCCAGCGCGACCTCGACCTCGATGTAGCGCGACACCAGCGCGCTGTCGGCGAAGATGGCGCGCATGGCGGGGGTGCCGAAGGCGTCGCGGAACAGCAGCGAATCGATGGCGGTGCTGGAGGTGAAGGACGGAAGGGTCATGATGCGCAATTGCGATTAAGTTCGGACATATCGTTATTTTTATTTATGTACGTACATTACGAACATCCGGGTTTGCCTGGGGTGAGGGCCTGCGCCCATGGCTGAGACACGCTATGCCCAGGTGGCGCGCGACCTGTCCGAGCGCATTGCCTCGGGCGAATACGCCGTGGGCGCCCTGCTGCCCACCGAGCTGGAGCTGTGCGACCGCTATGGCGTGAGCCGCCACACCGTGCGCGCGGCGATTGCCGAGCTGCAGCAGTCGGGGCTGGTATCGCGGCGCAAGAAGGTGGGCACGCGCGTGGAGGCGGCGCAGCCCCATGCGCACTACCGCCAGGCGCTGACCTCGCTGGAAGACCTGGTGCAGTTCGGCGCCACCCATGTGCGCGAGGTGCGGCGCATCGAGGAGGTGGTGCTGGACCAGGACCTGGCCGCCGAACTGGACTGCCCGGCCGGCAGCCGCTGGCTGGCCATCTGCAGCCTGCGCCGCGACGGCGCCGCGCCGCACCTGCCCATTGCCTGGACCGTGGTCTATGTGGATGCGCAGCGCTTTGACACGCAGGAACTGGCCGAGCGCGTGCGCGCCGCGCCCGAGATGCTGGTCAGCAGCCTGCTGGAGCAGCAATACGGCCTGCGCATCGCGCGGGTGCGGCAGGCCGTGGTGGGGGCGCTCATTCCGGATGCGCTGTCGGAGGAATTGCAGGCCCCGGCAGGGTCAGCGGCGCTGAAGATCGTGCGCCGCTACCTGGATACCGATGGGGAGTTGATGGACCTCAGCGTGACCTTGCACCCGGCCAGCCGCTACACCTTGCATACGCAGCTGGACCGGGATCTGGCGAGCGTCTAGCCGTTGGCGTTGGCAGCTTCCGAGCCCTGCTCTGCGAGGAAGCCGCCGCTCTGGTGCGACCACAGCTTGGCGTAGATGCCGCCCAGCTCCAGCAGTTGCTGGTGCGTGCCCTGCTCGACGATGTGGCCCTGGTCCATGACGATGAGCCGGTCCATGGCCGCGATGGTCGACAGGCGGTGGGCGATGGCGATCACGGTCTTGCCGTGCATGAGGCTGTCCAGGCTTTGCTGGATGGCGGCCTCGACCTCGCTGTCCAGCGCGCTGGTGGCCTCGTCCAGCAGCAGGATGGGCGCGTCCTTGAGCATGACGCGCGCAATCGCCACGCGCTGGCGCTGGCCACCCGACAGCTTGACGCCGCGCTCGCCCACCTGGGCGTCATAGCCGCCACGGCCCTTGAGGTCGGTCAGCGTGGCGATGAAGTCCGAGGCCTCGGCCTTGTCCGCGGCGGCGAGCATCTCCTGCTCGGTCGCGTCGGGGCGGCCGTAGAGGATGTTGTCGCGCATGGAGCGGTGCAGCAGCGAGGTGTCCTGCGTGACCATGCCCACGGCGCCGCGCAGGCTGTCCTGCGTGACGGTGCGGATGTCCTGGCCGTCGATGGTGATGCGCCCGCCCTGGGGCTCATGGAAGCGCAGCAGCAGGTTCACCAGCGTGGACTTGCCCGCGCCCGAGCGGCCGATCAGGCCGATGCGCTCGCCGGCGCGGATGTGCAGGTTCAGGTGGTCGATCACCTGCTTGCCGCCGTCCTTGTAGGCAAAGCTCAGGTCCTCGAAGGCGATGGCGCCGTGCGTGACCTGCAGCGGCCTGGCGTCGGGCGCATCCACGATGGTGCGCGGCTTGGTCAGCGTGAGGATGCCGTCCTGGATGGTGCCCACGTTCTCGAACAGGCCCGTCATCTGCCACATCACCCAGTGCGAATAGCCCATCAGCCGCAGCGCCATGGCAATCACCGCTGCCACCACGCCCGCGCTGGCCTGGCCGGCAGACCACAGGTACAGCGCCGTGCCCGCCGAGCCCACCAGCAGCATCGTGATCATCAGGTGGTTGACGATCTCGAACTGGCTGACCAGCCGCATCTGCGCATAGCCCGTGGACTTGAAGGCCTCCATGGCGTTGCGCGCGTACTCGGCCTCGCGGCGCGTGTGGGCGAACAGCTTGACGGTGGCGATGTTGGTGTAGGCATCGGTCACGCGGCCCGTCATCATGGAGCGTGCATCGGCCTGCTCCTTGCCGATCTTGCCCAGGCGCGGAACGAAGTAGCAGCAGGCGCCGATATAGGCGGCCAGCCACAGCGCAAACGGAATCATCAGCCGCCACTCGAAGCTGGCCGCCAGGATCAGGATACCGATCATGTAGACGCTCACGCCCACCAGCACATCGACCACCATGAACACCACTTCGCGCACCGACAGCGCGGTCTGCATGATCTTGGTGGTGATGCGGCCCGCGAACTCGTCGGCATAGAACGACATGCTCTGGCCCAGCATCAGCCGGTGGAACACCCAGCGCAGCCGCATCGGGAAGTTGATGGCCAGCACCTGGTGCATCACCGCCGTGTGAAAGGCCAGCAACAGCACGCTGGACAGCAGGACGGCGGCAATGCCCCACACCGTGCCGCGCTGCTCTGCCCAGAAACCGGCCGGCGACACCGTGGACAACCAGTCCACCACATGGCCCATGAGGGCGAACAGCGCCGCCTCGTAGACGGCCAGCAGCGCCGAGGTGCAGGTCAGCAGCGCGATCCAGCCGCGCATGCCTTGCGTGCAGGCCCAGATGAAGGCGAAAAAGCCCTTGGGCGGGACCGTGGGCTCGACGCTGGGATAGGGCGGAACGCGTTTTTCAAAGAAACCGAACAAGATTTTTTTACTCCTTGGTCAGACCATCGTAGGCCAGAGTCGGGTTTGCCCGATGCCCGTTCAGCATGACCTTGGGCCGCAACATGTTTTGTAAGAAATCTCCACACAACTGTCCTACGCCAGAATTCGCGCCCGGATTTCAGTGCAGGGGGAACACCGCGCCGTGGGGAAGATTGTCCGCGTCCGGGGCCGCTTCGTTGTGCGCGAATGGGGAATGCAGCATCCCGCTGGCGGCAACAAAAAAGGCCTCTTGCGAGGCCTTGTGTTTCATGCTGCAGTGCACTGCAGCGGACGGGGCTTGCCGCCGTCAGGCCGGCAGGAAGCCTTCCACCGACAGGTAGCGCTCGCCCGTGTCGTAGTTGAAGCCCAGCACCTTGGCGCCTGCGGGCAGCTCGGGCAGCTTTTGCGCGATGGCGGCCAGGGTGGCGCCCGAGGAGATGCCGACCAGGATGCCTTCCTCGCGGGCCGAGCGGCGTGCGTACTCGCGCGCGGGTTCGGCCTCGACCTGGATCACGCCGTCCAGCAGGCTGGTGTCCAGGTTCTTGGGCACGAAGCCTGCGCCAATGCCCTGGATGGGGTGGGGCGAGGGCTGGCCGCCCGAGATCACGGGCGAGGCGGCAGGCTCCACGGCAAAGACCTTGAGCTGGGGGAACCTGGCCTTGAGCACCCGGGCCACGCCGGTCAGGTGGCCGCCCGTGCCCACGCCGGTGATCAGCACATCCAGGCCTTCGGGGAAGTCGGCCAGGATTTCCTGGGCCGTGGTGCGCACATGCACATCGATGTTGGCGGGGTTCTCGAACTGCTGGGGAATCCAGGCGCCGGGCGTCTGGCTGGCCAGTTCCTGGGCGCGGGCGATGGCGCCCTTCATGCCCTTTTCCTTGGGCGTGAGGTCGAAGCTGGCGCCGTAGGCCAGCATCAGGCGGCGGCGTTCGATGCTCATGCTCTCGGGCATGACCAGCACCAGCTTGTAGCCCTTGACGGCGGCCACCAGGGCCAGGCCGACGCCGGTGTTGCCGCTGGTGGGCTCGATGATGGTGCCGCCGGGCTGCAGGGCGCCGGACTTCTCGGCGTCCTCGACCATGGCCAGCGCGATGCGGTCCTTGATGGAGCCGCCGGGGTTGCCGCGCTCGGACTTGATCCACACATTGGCACCGGCGCCGAACAGGCGGTTGATGCGCACATGGGGCGTGTTGCCAATCGTTTGCAGGATGTTGTCAGCTCTCATCGGACCTCCGCGAGTTGGGGTGGTGGTTGGACAGTCGGGGGTGGCGCGCAGACGCTGCGCGAAAACCAGGCATTCATTGTGCACGCAGCTGTTCTATGCATGGGCTATATCGATATGGCCTGGACGGCTAACATCGCCGCATGAATCTACGGTTCCTGGAAACCTTTGTCTTGCTGGCCGAGTTGCGCAATTTCCGCCTGACGGCCGAGCGGCTGTACACCACGCAGGCCGCCGTCTCCAGCCGCATCGCCACGCTGGAGCAGGAGTTCGGCGTGCGCCTGTTCGACCGTGGCGTGCGCGAGGTCACGCTGACGGCCGACGGCGCCAAGGCCCTGGTCCATGCCGAGCGCATGCTGCGCCTCATGCGCGAGATGCGCGAGGACATGCTGGACAAGCAGGCCTATGCCGGCGTGATCCGCATCGGCGCCATCGAGTCCATCGTGCACAGCTGGTTTCCCGATTTCCTGGCGCTGCTGCAGCAGCGCTATCCGCGCCTGCAGGTGGAGATCGCCTGCGACACCACGCTGCACATGTCCGAGCAATTGGTGAAGGGCCAGCTGGACCTGTCGCTGCAGGCCAAGCCCGTGACGGCGGCCGGCGTGGGCCATCTGTCGCTGGGTGAATTTCCCATGGCCTGGGTGGGCAGCCCCAAGCTGGGCATTGGCGACGAGACCCTGAGCCTGGCCGAGCTGGCGGCCTTTCCCATCATGTGCTTTGCGCGCGGCTCCGAGCCGTATGCGGTGATCGAGCAGTTGTTCTCCACCGAAAGCAGCGCCTCGGTGCACCTGAACTGCATCGCCTCGGTGGCGACCATGATCCGCGTGGTCTGCGACGGCCTGGGCGTGGCCGCCGTGCCGCCGGCCATCATCCAGCGCGAGCTGGCCGAGCAGCGCCTGCGCCTGCTGCGCGTGGACCGGGAGTTTCCCTCGCTGCCGCTGGTGGCCTGCTTTCGCAATGACCACCAGAACCCGCTGACCGAAGTGGTGGCGCGCGCGGCCGAGGAGACCGCTGCCGCCTTTGCGCTGAACCACGGCCAGGCCGTGGCGCGGCTGCCGGGCAGCGGCCTGGGCGGCTAGGCCCGAGGCCGCCTGGTCGATCAGCCCTGCGCCGAAGCCAGCAGCTGCTCCACGGCCAGGGCCACGGACAGCAGTCGCCGGTCCTGCCCGCCGAGACCGGCCAGGCTCAGGCCCACGGGCGCCTCGCCTGCGCGGTGGCAGGGCAGGGAGATGGCGCAGCCGTCGAGGAAGTTGATCAGCGTGGGGTTGCGCAGGATCAGGCCGTTGGCGCCGAAGTAGGCCTCGTCGCTCTGCGTGAGGTCGGCGATCTTCGGGGCGACCACGGGCACGGTGGGCATGACGATCAGGTCATGGTCGGCCATCTGGGCGCTGACGGCGGCAATCCACTGCCTGCGGCGTGCCAGCAGGTCGATGTAGTCGGCCGCGCTGATGTCCTTGCCGCGCAGGATGCGCGTGCCCACGCGAGGGTCGTACTCGGACAGGCGTGTGGCGATGTGGTGGCGGTGCCAGGCCCAGGCCTCGGCGGCCGTGAAGCCGCCCTTGGAATTGATGTCGGCCAGCTCGCCGAAGGGCGCGACCACGACATGGGTGATGTGGGCGCCCGCCTGCGACAGCAGGGACAGGGCGCGCTCCCAGGCGGCGGCCACGGTGGCGTCCATGCCGTCCAGCACCACGTTGGTGGGTGCCAGCAGGCGCAGGCCCTGCAGCGGCGCGGCATGCAGCTCGCCCAGCGGCTCGCCGGAGAGGATGGCATCCAGCGTGGCGCAACAGCGCACGCTGGGCGCCAGCGGGCCGATGGAGTCCAGATTGGCCGACAGCGGCAGCACGCCTTCCATGCTCACGCGGCGGGCCGTGGGCTTGAAGCCCGTGAGCCCGCACAGCGCCGAAGGAATGCGCACCGAGCCGCCCGTGTCCGAGCCGATGGCCGCCATGGCCATGCCGTCGGTGACCGAGATGGCCGCGCCCGAGGACGAGCCGCCCGGGATGCGGCCGCCGCCCTCGTCACGCTGCCAGGGATTGCGCGGCGTGCCGTAGTGCGGGTTGATGCCCAGGCCCGAGTAGGCGAACTCGGTCATGTTGGTCGTGCCCACGATGACGGCGCCGGCCTGGCGCAGGCGCTGCACCACTTCGGCCGTGCGCTGCGCGGGCGGTGCGTCGGCCAGCAGGCGCGAGCCGCCCAGCGTGGGAAAGCCGGCGATGTCGAACAGGTCCTTGACCGAGACCGGCAGGCCCTCGATGGGCGAGCGCGCCAGGCCGGCCGCACGCAGCACGTCGCTGGCACGGGCCTCGGCCAAGGCCGCGCCCTGGAACACGCGCGTGAACACCTTGGGGCCTTCCCCCGACATGGTGCGGGCCAGGGCCTGCTCGGTCAGCTGCACCGAGGTGGTTTCGCCGCCATGCAGGCGCTGTGATGCCAGTTCCAGGCTGGGCAGGGGGAGGGCTTGGGTCATGTGGGAAGTCCTGTGGGTGAAGGCGGGCGTGGGCGGATCGGAGTCGGGGCTCAGGCCACGACGTCCAGCAGTTCGCTGCGGTAGCTGTGGCGGATGGAACGCCGGCTGCGGGGATCGTACAGCTCCATGGAGAACTGCGTCGAGGGGCGGATGCCACCGATGGCGCCCACCGTGCCGCAGGTCATGCCGCAGCCTGCGGGCAGCAGATCCTTGCCGCCCGTGAAGCCTGCGATCAGGTCCTGGGGCGTGCGCAGGCTGGCCAGCGTGCCTTCCTGGTAGAGCACCTCGCGGCCGTCTTCCACGATCCACGAGCGCACGACCAGCTCATCCCAGTGGCCGGCCACGTCGGCAAAGCGCCAGGCCTGGGTGGCCACGGGCTTGACGCAGGCCTGCTTGGAAAAGGCCACGCTGTAGGCCTCGAGCTTGCGGTCCGTGTGGTCGGAGGCCAGGCTCACGAACATCTCGCCTTCGTGCGTGAACACGAAGACCTCGACCTCGCCCGAGGAGTCCGCGCCCAGCACCTGCAGCGCGCTGCGCTGGCTCAGCTGGTTGCTGGAGATGCGGTAGTACAGCGGCACGGCGCTGGGGCGCGGGATGCCGATGGCGGCCAGCTCCTCGATGTGGTGCTCGATGGCCTCGCGGTCGCGGCCGGCCCAGCCGGCGACGATCAGGGTGTCGAATTCAGGGGCGAAGGTCTGGCCCTCGGGGGTGGTGAACTGCAGTTGCATGGCAGGCGATCCAGGGAAAAGGCGGGGCCGCAGGCCCCGGTGGGAAAGAGGAGGGGGCAGTGGCGCGCGCGGTGCCGCGCGCAGGCATCACTGCTTCTTGACGAAGAGCACGACCAGGAAGGCGGCCATGAATTCCAGCGCGGCCACGAAGTACAGGCCCGAGGACAGCGACCCCGTGCTGGTCTTGAGCGCGCCGATCATGTAGGGCGCCACGAAGCCGGCCAGGTTGCCGATGGAGTTGATCAGCGCAATGCCGCCGGCCGCCGCCGTGCCGGCCAGGAAGGCGGCAGGAATCGACCAGAACACGGGAAAGGCCGCGAGGATGCCGATGGAGGCCAGCGTCAGCGCGCACAGGGCGAGCACGGCGTTGTGCAGGAACAGGCCCGTGAGGATCAGGCCCGCCGCCGCGATCAGCGCGGACAGGGCGCAGTGCATGCGGCGCTCGCCGGTCTTGTCCGAATGCATGCCGTTCCAGACCATGGCCAGGGTGCCGGCCAGGAAGGGAATGGCCGAGATCAGGCCGATCTGCAGCGTGTTCTGGATGCCGATCTCCTTGATGATGGACGGCGACCAGAAGGCAATGGTGGCGTTGCCGCTGACGATGCAGAAATACACGGCAGCGTACAGCCACACGCGGTAGTTGCGGCAGGCGTCCAGGAAGGACACATGCTTGTGGCCGCCCTGGTTCTCTGCCTCCACGGCGGCTGTCACGGCGCGCTGCTCGGCCGGGCTCAGCCACCTGGCGTTGGCGGGCTTCTCGGGCAGGTACAGCAGCACGAAGAAGCCGGCGATCACCGAGGGAATGCCTTCCAGGATGAACAGCCACTGCCAGCTGGACAGATGGCCCACGCCCTGCATGCCGTTCATGATGGCGCCCGCAATCGGGCCGCCCACGGCGCCCGCAATGGCGAACGAGGTCATGAACAGGCCGTTGACGCGCGCCCGGTGGCGGGCCGGGAACCAGTAGGTCAGGTACAGCACCACGCCGGGGAAGAAGCCGGCCTCCACCACGCCCAAGATGAAGCGCAGCACGTAGAACATGGTGGGCGTGGTCACATAGGCCATGGCCATGGAGGCCGCGCCCCACAGGATGGTGATGCGCGCCAGCGTCTTGCGTGCGCCGATCTTCTCCAGCAGCAGGTTGCTGGGCACTTCGAACAAAAAGTAGCCGATGAAGAAGATGCCGGCACCCAGGCCGTAGATGGCCTCGCTGAACTGCAGGTCGTCCAGCATCTGCAGCTTGGCGAAGCCGACGTTGACGCGGTCTATCCACGCCAGGATGAAGAGCAGCACCAGAAAGGGAATCAGGCGCCAGGCGATCTTGCGGTAGGTGGCGTCCATGTCGGGCGGCGATGCCTGGCCGGCGCCGTGGGCGGGGGAATGTGCGGCGGATGCCGGACTGCTCATGGGGTGTCTCCTGTCTTCGACGGTGCAGCGGGCACACGGACCGGGGCGGGGCCCGTGTGTCTCAGGGGCTTCAGGCGCTGGCGGGTCTGCAGTGGGACCGGCCGGGCGTCTGGAGCTGTTCCTGTGGCGGCAGTATCGAAAGGCGGGACAGGGCTGTCCAACAAGAAATTATGAGCAGGCCTGAATGCAAATTCTTATGGGCAGAGCTGGTGCGGGCGCCGCACCGGCATGCAGCATGCGTGCACCATTTGCGCTCGGGAAAACCCTGATTTTTCAGGCGGTGGCGGCGGCACGCGGTGCGCGCAAAGGCTGCTTCCACAGCTCGGCCAGCAGCAGGCCGCCAATGGTCAGCACGCCGCCCACGGCGTGGTAGGCCGCCAGGGGCTCACCCAATGCCATGAAGGCGATCACGGCCGTGAAGATGGGTACCAGGTTGAAGAACATGCTGGAGCGGCCCGGGCCGATGCGCGCCACCGACATCATCCACAGCAGCGGCGCGGCGATGGAGGCCATGATGCCCGCAAAGCCCACCAGCGGCAGGTTGGTCGCGTTCAGCCCCGTGCGCGGCGCCATCAGGAACAGCGGCAGCTGCGCGATCACGGCCACCAGGATCTGCAGGTACAGCAGTTGCACCGTGGCCAGGCGCGGCATGGGCCAGCGCTTGAGCAGGATGTTGTAGACCGCATAGGCCAGCATGGCCACGAACATCAGCGCATCGCCGCCATTGAGGCCCTGGGTGAGCAAGGTGGCAGGCTGCCCCGAAGACACCACCAGGGCCACGCCCGCAATCGCCAGCACGCAGCCCAGCACGGCGCCCCGGCTCAACGCCTGGCCCAGCATGGCGGTGGACAGGCCCAGCACCATCATGGGCGTGAGCGAGCCGATCAGGCCCATGTGCGTGGCCGATGTCATATGGGCCGCGTAATAGGCCAGGCTCTGGTAGATCACCATGCCCAGCATCCCCAGCACGATGAGGCGTGGCAGCAGCGGCCGGATGTCGGCGCGCTGGCGCCAGATGGACGGCAAAAGGAAAGGCGTGAACAGCACGGCCGCCACCAGCCAGCGGTAGAAACCGATCTCGGCCGCGCCGATGCTGTCGGCCGCCATCTTGCTGACCACGGTATTGACCGACCAGATGAGCACGGCGATCAAAGGGAAAAGGTAAGACCCCATTGGAAGACTCCTAAGACTGATCCTATGATCGTTCTGTCCGACTTGGAGTGCATCCCTGGTTTCGGACAATCGATAGCGCAACCCGGACCATCCGCCATGCCCCGTCCCAGCAAACCCATGCACAACTTGGAGTGCATCCCTGGTTTCGGACAATCGATAGCGCAACCCGGACCATCCGCCATGCCCCGTCCCAGCAAACCCATGCACATCCAGAACGTCGAGGATGTGCCGGGCGAGTACTACTTCCGCTACGACGAATTCGGCGCCGACACCGAGGTGCCGCCGCACAGCCACAGCTGGGGTCACCTGAACTACACGCCCCACGGCAGCATGTGCATGGACACGGCAGGCCAGCACTGGGTCTCGCCGCCGCAGTACGGCGTCTGGGTGCCGCCCGGCGTGGTGCACAGCTGCCATGTGGCGCACGCCGTGGTCTACCGCTCGGTCTACCTGGCGCCTGCGCTGTGCAGGGAGCTGCCGGCGCAGCCGTGCTCCATGCGCATCGGCGCCATCGTCAAGGCCATCCTGGCCGACTTTGCCGTGCGCGACGTGCACATTCCCGCCACGGATGCCGACCTGCGCCTGGCCCGTGTGCTCTACGACCAGTTGCGGGCCGTTCCCGTGGAGCCCGGCTATCTGCCAGCCGCCGAACACCCGGCCCTGGTCGAAGTGCTGACCCGCATGCGCGCTGCGCCCGAGGACCACCGCAGCCTGGCCCAATGGGCCGCCAGCGTGCACATGACCGAGCGCACCCTGGCGCGCCACTGCCAGCGCGAGCTGGGCATGGGCCTGGGCGAATGGCGCCAGCGCATGCGCTACCTGCTGGCCATCGACGCGCTGGAGGCCGGCCTGAGCGTGCAGCAGATCGCCTATGACCTGGGCTACAGCACGCCCTCGGCCTTCATCGCCATGTTCCAGCGCGAGGCCGGCACCTCACCCGAACAATTCCGCCGCGAGTTCTGCATGCCGCCGTGAGGCTGTTGCGCCATCTGCCTGCAGCCCGGCCCAAGCCGCGAGATAATGCCGCCCGTGAAGCACGCCAGACCGCCGCTGGTGCAATCGTGGAAACACGGCACTGGAGGAACGTCCGGACTGCACAGGGCAGCGTAGCAGCTAACGGCTGTCCACCGTGAGGTGAGGATCAGAGCAACAGAGACGAGTCGGGGACATGTGCCGCCAACTTGGTGTTCTATGGGGTGCCAGCGCAAGCTGGCGACGGATGGCGCAAGCCAGACGCCCAGGCGAAAGCCTGGGCCCCATAGCCACCCGGGGACGCGGAACGCGTCCCCGGGTGAAACGGGCAATCTCTACGCGCAGCAATACCAAGTAGGCACACGTTGACGGGGCCCCCGGAGTGTGCGGGTAGGTAGCACCGAGCCGGGCGGCGACGCCCGGCCCAGATTAATGGCGGTCACATGCGGGCAACCGCGTGCACAGAATCCGGCTTATCGGCGCGCTTCACACTTTCTTCCATGCCCCGCCACCGGCGGGGCATTTTCATGGGCGGTTCAGAACTGGTATTTGGCCGTCAGCAGCAGCCTGCGCGGCACGCCGAAATAGTTGCCGCCGTTGTTCGTGCCCAGGGTCTCGAAATAGCGGCGGTCGAACAGGTTGCTGATGTTCATCTGCAGGTCCAGCTGCCGGTTCACCCGATAGCCGATGACCAGGTCGGCCACGGCATAGGCGGACTGGCGGATTGCATAGCCTTCGGCGCTGGTCAGCGACTCGGACGTGGTGCGGCTCTGGTAGCGCAGGCCGCCGCCCACACGCCATGCGCCCAGCTCGCCGCCCAGGTGGTACATGGCCGACAGCTTGAGCTGGTGGCGCGGCGTGTAGCTGGCATAGGGCGCGCCCTTGGCGCCTTCGGTGCTGTCGCTGGCGATCTCGGCCTGGGTGAAGGTATAGCCAAGGCCGGCGTTCAGGCGCGGCAGGATCTCACCGCTAATGTCCACGTCCAGCCCCTTGCTCCTGACCTTGCCGACGGAGCGGTAGCAATTGGTCTTCACCGTGCAGGAGTTGATGTCCGCGATGGCCTGGGGCAGGTTGTCCTGCGTGGTTTTGAACACGGCAACGGCCAGGTTCACGCGCTCGTCCAGGTAGCTGCCCTTGAGGCCCAGCTCGAAATTGCGGCCCTCCACCGGCGCCAGCATGCTGCCCGAGACATCCAGAAAATCCTGCGGCCGGAAGATGCTGGTGTAGCTGGCATAGGCCGAGTAGGTCTTGTTGATGTCATAGGTCAGCGCGGCATAGGGCGTGGCATGGGCTTTCTCGCTGAATTCGCGTTCCCGGCTCCAGCTGCCCTGGCGCTGGACGTTGGTGAAGTCGTACCAGTCCAGGCGCGTGCCGGCGATCAGGTTCAGTGGCTCGGCCAGCAGGAAGCGGCCCGTGGCGTAGGCCGAGGTCAGCGTGGTCTTCTGGCGGCGCGTCCACAGGTCTTCGGCCAGCAGGCCGGAGCGGTCCAGCGAGTCGGGGTTCCAGGTATAGGGATCGACGCCATTGGCGATCAGCCATTCCCCCGTGGGCGACAGGTAGCTGTAGCCCTGGTCGCTCCAGCGGATGGTGCGGCGGCTGACGCCGAAGGCCAGGTCATGCTCGCGGCCGAACAGGCGCACGGGGCCCTGGGCCGAGGCATCGAGGCTGAGCTGGCGCCTGTCGTAGTCGTAGAGGCCGCCGGCCACGTCGTAGCGCGTGCGGCCCTGGTCGTCCAGGCCGCCCGAGACCAGGTAGGCGCCGTCCAGCGCGGACTTGGCCTGCAGGGCGCGCGCGGCCAGCCTGGCCTTCCAGCCGTTGTCGAAGCGGTGCTCCAGGTCGGCGAACAGGCTGATCTCCTTCTTGTCCCATTTGCTCCAGGAGGGCGAGAAACGCCTGGATCGCGCAATGTCGAGGAAGGAGCCATCGAAGCCCATGGGCACGCCCATCCATTGCGAGCCGGGGTTGTCTTCGTTCACATAGGAGCCGCCCACGCTCAGCATGGTGTCGCGGCCCAGGTCGAACTCGGCGGTGCCGTACAGCAGCTGGCGGCGGCTGCTATAGCCATCGATGAAGTGGTCGCGCGACTGGGCCGAGGCCACCACACGCCCGCGCGCCGAGCCGTCCTCGTTGAGGGCGCCGCCCACATCGACCTCGCCCACGGCCTGGTTCCAGCTGCCGCCGCGCAGGGTGACCGAGCGCTGGGTGGTGCGCGGCGCGCGCTTGCGCACGAAGTTGATGGTGCCCGAAGGGTCGCCCACGCCCGTCATCAGCCCCGTGGGGCCGCGCACCACTTCCACGTGGTCGTACATGGCCATGGTGTCGTAGGTGGAGGTGTCGGTTTCATACGAGACGGGCACGCCGTCCTGCAGGAAGGAGCCGATCACGAACCCGCGCGAGAAATAGCGCGCCCGGTCGTCGCTCCAGCGGTTGATGGTGATGCCGGTGGCGCTGTTGGCCACGTCGTCGATGGACAGCATGCCCTGGTCGTCCATCTTCTGGCGCGTGACCACGGTGAGGGACTGGGGCGTCTCGCGGATGGACAGCGGCAGCTTGGTCGAGGTGCTCATCAGTCCCGTGGTGTAGGAGCCCGAGCCCTCGGTGGTCGTGGTCTCGCCCACGGCGGAGACCGTGACTTCGGGCAGGGCCACGGTGCCGGCGGGCTTTTCCACCACCAGCGTGCCCTGGCTCACATGGCCTTCCAGCCCGCTGCCGCGCAGCAGCCGGGCCACGGCGGCGGCGGTGCTCAGGCGCCCTTCCACGGCGGGCGCACGGCGGCCCTGCACCAGTTCAGGCGCGGCCAGCAGCTGCAGGCCAGCCTGGCGGGCCAGTTGGGCCAGCGCCTGGTCCAGCGGCTGGGCGGGAATGTGGAAGTCGGTGCTGGCGGCCGTGACCGGCGCCGCCTGTGCCAGCGCGGCTGGAGAAAGCTGCACGGCCAGCAGCGCGATGGCCGCCGCAACGGCATGGTGGCAGGCAAGGCGGGAAGGCTTGGAGGGGAATGAAGACATGGAAGGTCCCGTGGCGGATCTGGGCAATGGCGATTCCCGGGCTGCGAATGCGTCGCGTTCCCGGGTCCTCATGCCTATACGAACGGGTGCAGACATTCCCTCACGCCTGGTGCGCATGCGCCGTGCATTCCGGGGTCATGGGCGCATCAGCGCATCAGCTGCGGCGGCGGATGACCAGGGTGCGCCCGGTTCCCGGGCCCTGCTCCTTTTCCTGCACCTCTTCCTGCACGCTGACTGGCAGGGTGCGCGGCAGCATGCGCAGCCAGCCCTGGGCCGCCGCAATGCGCACGCGCCCCAGCACGGGCAGGGCGGCGGCGTCGGGCTCCACGCGCAGTGGCTGCAGGCTGTAGCGCTCCAGGCGCCGGACCACCTCGGCCAGCGGCGTGTTCTGGAAGTCCAGCCAGCCCTCGCGCCAGGCGGCCACCGCCGCAACGGTTTGCACGGCGGCCGTCTGGCCTGGCGCCAGGCGCAGCATCTGGCCTGCGCCCAGTTCATGCGGGGCGCCGCTGCCGTCGCGCACCTGCACGCGGCCCGCATCGACGGCGACCAGCACCGCATCGTCCTCCAGCGCCACCTCGAAGCGCGTGCCCAGCACGGTGACCTGTACGTCCGCTGCCTGGACCATGAAGGGCCATTCCGTGTCGCGCGCCACGGCGAAGAAGGCGCTGCCGGCCAGCAGCCGCACCTGGCGGCGCGTGGCGTAGAAATCCACCTCGGCACGGCTGGCGGCGTCCAGCGTCAAGCTGCTGCCGTCGGGCAGGGGCTGGTTCAGCAGGCGGCCGGTGGCCGTGGCCAGCCGCACCTGGTACTGCGGCATCCACTGGCGCCAGGCCAGCCAGATCGCCGGGCTGCCGACACCCAGGCCCGCCATCCCCAGCAGGGTGGACAGGGCGCGGCGGCGGCCCGTGCGTGGTGCGGGTGCGGCGGTTTCTCCGCGCCAGCGGCGCAGCGCGGCTTCCACGCTGTCCATGGCGCGCATGACCTCGCGTTCCACGGTTTTGACCGAGACGCCGTGGCGCTCGGCCAGCTCGGCATGCGAGGCGCCCTCGATGCGGTCGGCCAGGAAGATGTCGCGGCAGCGCGCGGGCAACTGCGCCAGGGCGCCTTCGACCCCGGCCAGGGCCTGGCGGTAGGAATGGGTGTCGGCCACATCGGGGCTGAGGGGGGAGGGCGGCTCGCCTTCCCTCGCGCTGGTGTCAAAGCGCTCGGCCGTGCGCTGGCCATGGCGCAGGTGGTCGATGGCGATGTTCTCCATCACCGCGTAGAGATAGGCGCGGCTGGCGCCTGGCGGACTGTCCGGCGCGGCGGGCGCATCGCTTTCGCCGCGCTGGCGTTCGGCAAGGCGTATCCAGGCGTCATGCACCAGGTCACGCGCGGCCTGCGGGCCGGCGCGGCGCGCCACGAAGCGTACCAGCTCGTGGTAGCTGTCCTGGAAGGTGCTCAGCAGGGAAGAAGAGGAAGAGGCGGGCGCAGGCATGCGGGAGGCCCGAAGGCAGCACGGGAATCCCGCATTCTATGAAATGATTCTCATTTGCCGAATGTGCTGCCCGCCGCGCACCCGGCAATGCTGGCCTAGAACCGCTCCCAGGGCATCAGGTAGCGCCACTGGCCTTCGGGCACCTTGGCCAGAGAGAGGCGGCCAATGCGCAGGCGGCGCAGGCTGACCACGCGCAGGCCCACTTCGGTGCACATGGCGTCGATCTCGTCGGGGGCGATGCCCTTGAGCGCAAAGCGCAGATGGTTCTCGTTCTGCCAGCTCACGCGGCAGGGCGGCAGCTGGCGCTTGCCGATCGGCAGGCCGGCCTTCATCAGCTCCAGACCGTCCTCGTGGATCTGGCCCTCGACGCCGACGATGCATTCCTGCTCCAGCCACATGCCTTCCTCGCCCAGCTTGCGCGCCACGCGCTTGTCCTGGGTGTAGACGATGAGGCCGCTGGCCGGCAGCGGCAGGGGCAGGAAGGATTCCAGGTTCTTGAAGTGCTGGGCCAGCACCAGCAGCGGCATGGGCGTGTCCACCTGGGCCATGCTGGCTTCGCCCAGCAGGGAGTGCGCGCTGCGCACCCGGCCATAGGGCCGGCCCTGGGTGTAGCCCGCAGGCTTGTTCATCAGCAGGGTGACGGGCGGCACGGCCTCGGGCTGGGCGCCGCTGCGCAGCGTGACCTGCTGCTCGGGGCGCACGCGCGTCTCGGGCAGTTGCACGACCTTGCCGTCCACCTGGACGTTGCCGGCGGTGATATGCAGTTCGGCCTCGCGGCGCGAGCATTGTTCCTGTTCGGCCAGGCGCTTGGCCAGGCGAACGCTTTCAGATTCAGACATGCGCGCAGCTTAACCAGATACCAGGCCCCGCGCGCGTCGTCGGTCATTGCCGGTCATTGCCGCCCGCACAGCGCACGGATGCGCTCCACATGGGCCAGCAGCGAGCGCTCGGCAATCGGCCACAGCTGCGGCGGGGCGTCGTCATAGGCCAGCCGCACCCAGTCCTGCACGCTGCCGTCGGGCTGTTTTTGCATGGCGGCCAGCACCTTGGCCTCGCGCGCCAGCCGGTGGGCCTTGAGCTTGGCGATCGCCTGGCGCGCAAAGCCCAGCACATAGCCATGGGCCGGCAGGATGAAGCGCACATCGTGCGCGGCGCACAGCGCGTCGAGCCTGTCCAGCGAATCGATGTAGTCGCGCATGTTGCCGTCAGGCGGATCGATGATGGTGGTGCTGCCATTGAGGATGTGGTCGCCGCTGAACAGCAGGGCGTCTTCCTCCAGCACAAAGCACACATGGTTGGCCGCATGGCCGGGCGTGAACACGGCCTGCAGGGTGTGGGTGGTGCCAGTTTGCGCATCCTGCAGCACGATGCGCTGGCCGTCGGTCAGTGCGTAGTCGGGGGTGAAGCGGCTGGCCGGCCGGGCCGTGGGCGCCGAGGGCAGGCCGCCAATGGCGGGCCTGGGCCTGCCGGCCTGCACGGCCAGCGCCTGCAGCAGCGCGGCGCCCGGCGAGTGGTCGGCATGGGAATGCGTGCACAGGATGTGGCGTATGTCGCCGCCCGCCGCATCGAACAGGCGCTGCACATGGGCGGCATCGGCCGGGCCGGGGTCGATGGCGGCGTAGCCCGTGGCGGCATCGCCCACCAGATAGCTGTTGGTGCCGGGGCCGGTCATCACGCCGGGGTTGGGTGCCGTCAGGCGCAGCAGGTTCTTGCGCAGTGGCACGGCGCGCTCGCTCTGCCAGTCCAGCGTGTGCAGGATCTGGCCGTCCGGGCAGACCATTTCCAGCTCGCCGAAGGGGGCCTCGTCCTCCATGTGGCGGGCTTCCTTGCCATTGAGAAAGCCGGTGCGCGGGCAGCACTGCCACAGCGGCTGCTCGCCTTGCAGGGCGGCGAACACGGCATCGGTGCCCGCGAAGCGGCTGAGCCGGTCCAGCGTGCGGATGGTGGGGAAGATCATGGGAAAGCTGCCCGCGCGGTGGCGCTCCAGCGCTTCCTGCGGGCGCACCCAGATGGGCTCGAACTGTTCCGACCCGTCGGCGTCGGGTTCCTGGCCTTCGGGCATGCGCGCCACGAAGAAGGGCACATCGAAGCGCCGGGGCTGGTCGCGGTCGGCCGTCCAGTGGGCCAGGTACCACAGCGCATCCACGGCCAGGCGCAGGCCGCGTGCCTCGCACTGGGGCACCAGCGGCGCCTTGCGGTCCAGCGTGGCCAGTTCGGCGGCAGATACCGGCCGGCCCTGGGCGTCGTGGGCCAGCAAAATGCCGAGCTCCTCGAAGGTCTCGCGCAGGCCGGCGATGGCCTGGGTGATGCGCAGTGCGTCGCCGGCCTGGGCGGGGCGGGTGCTGGCGCAGGCATGGGCGGCCTCGGCCGCGTCCTGGGCCTCGATGCCGCCGCCCGGGAAGACGTAGGCGCTGGGCACGAAGCTGGCCTTGGGCGAGCGCCGCGTCATCAGCACCTCCAGCCCCTGGCCATCGGCGCGGTCGCGCAGCAGCAGGACGGTGGAGGCCTTGAGGGTGTCTACGGGCTGGCGCTGGGGGTGCAGGAGCTGGCTGGGGCGGGTCATGGGGGCATTATGCGGATTGGCCCGCCCGCCGCTGTTGCGCAAGAGACGCAAGTACTGCTGCGGGGCATGGCCCCGGATTGCGCCATGAGGCTGCCGTGCAGGGGATAATCGCCGGATGCAGATCCGCTTTACCAAGATGCAGGGCGCTGGCAACGATTTCGTGGTTCTCGACGAAACCGCCGGCCCGCTGGGCCTGAGCGCAGCCCAGTACCGCTTCCTCGCCCATCGCCAATTCGGCGTGGGCGCCGACCAGATCCTCACGGTGCGGCCCTCGCCCGCCGAAGGCATCGATTTCGAATATGTGATCCACAACGCCGACGGCGGCGAGGTCGAGCAGTGCGGCAACGGCGCGCGCTGCTTTGCGCGCTATGTGCACGACAAGGGCCTGACCGGCAAGTCCGTCATCCGCGTGCAGACGCTGGCCGGCCTCATCGCCCCCGAGCTGCATGCCGATGGCCGCGTCACCGTGGACATGGGCCAGCCCGTGCTGGAGCCCTCCCTGGTGCCCTTCAATGGTGCAGACCTTGTGCCCCGCCCGCTGGGTGCGGCGCAGCAATGGCCCCTGCAGCTGGGCGACGAGGCCACGGTCTGGATCGCCCCCGTTTCCATGGGCAACCCGCATGCGGTGCAACTGGTGGACGATGTGGACCACGCCCCCGTGGCCACCTGGGGCCCGCTGATCGAGCGCCATGTGCGCTTTCCCCAGCGCGTCAATGCGGGATTCATGCAGATCGTCGATCGCGGCCAGATCCGGCTGCGTGTTTACGAGCGCGGTGCCGGCGAGACGCTGGCCTGCGGCACGGGCGCCTGCGCGGCCGTGGTGGCCGGCATTCGCTGGGGGCTGCTCGACGCGCGCGTCGATGTGCACACCCGCGGCGGCCGGCTGACCATCGAGTGGGACGGCGGCGCGGTGCGCATGACCGGCCCCGCAGAGTTTGTTTTTGAAGGACAGATCGAGGTTCCCGACCAGCCATGAACAGCACTACCGATATCGCCGTCACCGAAGAGACGATTGCCGACTACCTGCTGAACCATCCGGAATTCTTTGAGCGCCACGCCGAGATGCTCGCGCGCGTGCAGCTGGTCAGCAGCCACAGCCCGCGTACCGTCAGCCTGCAGGAACGCCAGGCCGAGATGCTGCGCGAGAAGATCAAGGGCCTGGAGCACCGCATCATGGACATGATGCGCCACAGCAGCGAGAACGCCTCCATCGGCGACAAGCTGCATGCCTGGAGCTGCGCACTGGCCAAGGTCCAGGACCTGCGCGAGCTGCCCCACGCGCTCACGGCCAGCCTGCAGCATGTCTTCGAGGTGCCCCAGGTGGCCCTGCGCCTGTGGAACGTCTCCGGCGCCCAGACCAGCAGCATCTACACCATGGGCGTCAGCGAGGACGCCAAGTCCTTCGCGGCATCGCTGACCATGCCGTTTTGCGGCCCCAACATGGGCTTCGAGCCCGGCGGCTGGCTGGTCGATCCCGATGCGGCCCAGTCCCTGGCCCTGCTCACGCTGCATGACGGCGACAGCATCAACCCGGCCAATGCCTTCGGCATGCTGGTGCTGGGGTCTCCCGATCCGCTGCGCTTCGAGGCCACCATGGGCACGGAATTCCTCTCGCGCATCTCGGCCCTGGCCAGCGCGGCCCTGTCGCGCATGCGGCCCGTGCCGCTGACCCTGGCGCGCGGCTGACCGGCTGAAAGCCCATGCCGGGAGCATCGGACAGGGACGGGCTCCCGGAAGGCGACATTCCGGCGGAGGATCTGGCGGCAGAGAACCTGGCGCTGCTCCCCGCCGCCGTCCATGCCTATCTCGAGCATGTGCGCGTGCAAAAGCGCCTGGCCGACCGCACCTGCGCACTCTATGCGCTGGACATGGCCCGGCTTTGCACCATGGCCCGCGACGCCGGCCAGGAGTTGCTGGCGCTGCAGCCCGCCCACATCCGCCGCTTCGTGGCCCAGATGCATTCCCGGGGCCGCAGCCCGCGCGGCATTGCGCTCATCCTGTCTGGCTGGCGCAGCTTCTTCCGCTGGGCAGCCCAGCAATCGCTGGTGCCCTTCAATCCCGTCGAGGGCGTGCGCGGTCCCAAGGCCCCCAAACCCCTGCCCAAGGCATTGGGCGTGGATGACGCCGTGCAGCTGGCCGCCTTCAGCAACGCCGAAGCCGATCCCTGGATCGAGGCACGTGACGCCGCCATCACCGAACTGCTCTACAGCTGCGGCCTGCGCGTGGGCGAGCTGGTGGGCCTGGACGTGGCGCCCGGCCAGGACACGCAGCGCCAGGGCCGTGGCTGGATAGATTTGCAGGCCGCCGATGCCCATGTGCAGGGCAAGGGCGGCAAGCGGCGCACCGTGCCCGTGGGCGCCGCCGCGCTGCAGGCGCTGCAGCGCTGGCTGGCCTTGCGGGAGACAGGCCTGGCTGGCGCGGCCGCGCTGGCTGCGCATCACGAATCCGCACTTTTCATCGGCCGGCGCGGCGAACGCCTGGGCGCGCAGTCGGTCTGGACCCGGCTGCGACAGCGCGGCCAGCAGGCCGGCCTGTCGGCCGGCGTCCATCCCCATGTGCTGCGGCATTCGTTTGCCAGCCACATGCTGCAGTCCAGCGGCGACCTGCGCGCCGTGCAGGAATTGCTGGGCCACGCCAGCATCTCGACCACGCAGATCTACACGCGCCTGGATTTCCAGCATCTGGCCCAGGCCTACGAGAACGCCCACCCACGCGCGCGGCGCCAGAGTGGGGGCGGCAGCGACAGTGGCGATGGCGATGGCAATGGAGATAACGATGAAAAGGGCCGCCCCCGATAAAAAAGGCCAAGCCCTCTGGCAAAACGGCACTTGACAGGCTCGCTAAACTTATTCGGAACGTCTTTTCGACAAGGCCCGTCCGTGGTGGATGGGCCTTGCCGCTTCCCCTTGCTGAATTTTCTGAAAGCAATCCCATGGCACTGATTCCCGTCACCATCCTCACCGGCTTCCTGGGCTCGGGCAAGACCACGCTGCTCAAGCGCGTGCTCAGCGAGTCCCACGGCATGAAGATCGCCGTGATCGAGAACGAGTTCGGCGAAGAGAACATCGACACCGACATCCTCAGGACGGAGTCCAAGGAGCAGATCCTGCAGATGAGCAACGGCTGCATCTGCTGCACCATCCGCGAAGACCTGCGCGAAACCCTGCAGCTGCTGGCCGCCAAGCGCCGCAAGGGCCTGGTGGAGTTCGACCGCATCGTGATCGAGACCACGGGCCTGGCCGATCCCGGTCCCGTCGCCCAGACCTTCTTCATGGACGACGAGATCGCCGAGACCTATCTGATCGACTCCATCCTCACCCTGGTCGATGCCAAGCACGCCAACCAGCAGCTGGACGACCGCCAGGAGGCGCGCCGCCAGGTGGGCTTTGCCGACCAGCTGTTCCTGTCCAAGACCGACCTGGTCAGCGAGGACGAGAAGAACGCGCTCATCCACCGCCTCAAGCACATGAACCCGCGCGCGCCCATCCGTGCCGTGCATTTCGGCGAAGTGTCCCTGAACGAGGTCTTCGACCTGCGCGGCTTCAACCTCAATGCCAAGCTGGACATCGATCCCGACTTCCTCAAGGAAGACGACCACGACCACGGACATGACCATGGCCACAAGCATGAGCATGACGAGCACTGCGGCCACGACCATGGCCATGAGCACGACGAGAACTGCGGGCACGACCACGCCCATGACCACGAGCATGGCGAGCACTGCAAGCATCCGCACCACCATCACCACGATGACGACGTCAAGAGCTTCGTCTACCGTGCCGACCGTGCCTTTGACCCTGCCCGCCTGGAGGACTTCCTGGGCGCCATCGTCAACATCTACGGCCCGCGCATGCTGCGCTACAAGGGCGTGCTGAACATGCAGGGCACGGAGCGCAAGGTCATTTTCCAGGGCGTGCACCAGCTCATGGGCAGCGACCTGGGACCGCAGTGGGCCGAGGGCGAAAAGCGCCAGAGCAAGATGGTCTTCATTGGCATCGACCTGCCCCAGGACATCTTCCTGCAGGGCCTGGAGCAGTGCCTGGTCTGAGTTTTTTGTGAACCTTTGTGGGCAATCGGATGGCTTTTTGCTGACATCTGAATGACACAGGGGCCGCCCGCATGCGTGGGCGGCCCCTTTGCATTCCTGTGGGGTATGTGCAACGGCTTGCGCTCCTGTAGAGCATCGATACAATCGCGCCCCTGAAGAGAGCCCCCAAGCCCAATGGACTGCCCCGCAGGGGTCGCCCATACCGTGAGGAGACAGCAAGTGAGCGCCGAATCCAGCAAGAAGCCGTCAGTGGCCGCACCGGCCCCGGCTGCAAGCCAGAAGGCCGCGGTCCGCACTGCGGTCGGCGTTGCCGACCTGGTGTCCCTTGCTGACCGCAAAAGGGCTCTTTGCACGCACGGCCGCCGCACGGCCTGGATTGCCGCACCCCGCCGCACGGGGAAGCCGGCAGGTTCCGCAACTGCGGCGATCGGCTGTCCTACACGGCATTCGACCCGGGCGCCCCGATTGACAGTACCATCCATGGCCCCGTCCGAAGCCCTCGGCGCGGACTAAGTTAGCGAAACCAACACTATGCCTACCACTACGCAAACGCCTTCGTCGGGATCGACGAAACGAGACCCCAAGCTGGCCAATGCCTGGAAGACCAAGTCGGTGGAAGAACTGACGGATGCCGAAGTGCTGGCCATGTCGGATGACGAATACATGAATGAGAAGCAGATGGCGTTCTTCCGCCTCAAGCTGCTCACTCTCAAGCACGACATGCACACCAACGCGGGTGAGACGGCAGAAAACCTGCGCGAGGACACCGTGGTGGTTCCCGATCCGGCCGACCGCGCCACCATCGAGGAAGAGCATGCGCTGGAACTGCGCACGCGCGACCGCGAACGCAAGCTGCTCAAGAAGATCGAGCAATCCATTGCACGCATCGACGCAGGCGACTACGGCTACTGCGACGAGACCGGCGAGCCCATCGGCGTGGGCCGCCTGCTGGCCCGCCCCACGGCCACGCTGTCGCTGGAAGCCCAGCAGCGCCGTGAGCTCAAGCAGAAGATGTATGGGGATTGAGTTGCAGCAACGGCCTGCAGGCCGTCGGTGCTAATCTGACTCGCCATGGCAAAAGAAGAGAGCAGCAAATCGGGGGGGTTGTTGTCCAAGGTGGTGCGCTTTGTGCGCCACCCTACGGTCAATTGGTCCGACCTCGACGGCCTGGACGGGGAGCAGGAAAGCCAGTACAGCAAGCAGGCGCTCAAGGAAATGATCGAGCGCAAGCGCCGCAACGATTTCGTGCGCAAGCGCGAGTTCGACCAGCTGCGCCGCCTGCGCCAGGCCGAGCTGCAACAGGCCTCCAGGCCGGGCACCGCACCGGTCGGTGTGCCCGGCCCCGCCGCGCAGGGCTCGCAATTTCTCAGCAGCCTGCTGAGCTCCAAATCCTCCGGTGAACGCGCCGTCACGCTCAAGAAGATCGACGAGATCGAGGCCCAGATGTCCCAGCAATGGTGGCGGGGCAAGCAGGCGGCCGACGCAACCACCATTCCCATGGCGCTGCCGGCGGGTGGCAACCCCGCTCCGGCCTCGTTTCGCAAGCAGCCGCCGCCGTCTGGGCAGATTCCCATGCTCAGCGACGTGGTGCCGCCGGCCATTGCCTCGGCCGGCGACGTGGCGGCCTTTGCCACCACCTTGCCCATGAGCCTGGCACCTGCGCCGCAGGTGCCCTCCGTCTCGACGGCTCCCATCATTGACCCCATGCCCATGGCCCGCCCCCTGCGGCCATTGGAGGGGGCGACCGATTTCCTGCCGGCCTTCGCGGCCACCGAGGTCTCTCCGCCGCAGCCCATGGACATGGTGCCGCCCTGCTTCGTGGTGTTCGAGCACGATCCCGACCTGGAAGAGCCGGCCATCCTCTTTGCCAATGGCGATGTGGATGGCGCCGAGCAGGGCATGCTGGAGCTGATCGACCGGCGCGATGTTCCCGCGCAGCTGCCGGTGTGGCTGGCCTTGCTGGACCTGTACCGTGCGGCCGACCGCCCGCTGCAGTTCGACAAGGCGGGCATCGAATTCGCAGCGCGCTTCGGCCGCTCCGCTCCCCAATGGTTTGCGATGCCGCAGCAGCGCACCCCCCCCGTGGTGTCCATGCCGGGCGCAGCGGCAGGGCGTGGCTGGCGCTGGAGCGCACCTGCGCAGATCACGCCGAGTGCCGTGACGGCCCTGAAGGCCTCCCAGGCCAAGGCTTCCAGCCCCTGGTGCCTGGACTGGGCTGCCGTGGCCGGCATCGACGATGCGGCGGCCACGCCCCTGGAGGCGTTGCTGCAGCAATGGGCGGGCTCGCAGGGCGTGTTCGTGCTGCTCAATGCGGACCGGCTGCTGGCGCTGCTGGGCACGCTGGCTCCCTCGGGCGATTCCAGCGTGGATACGCTGTGGTGGCGGTTGCGCATGGCGGTGCTGCGTTTGATGAACCGGCAGGATGATTTCGAGCTGGTGGCGCTGGACTACTGCGTCACCTACGAGGTCTCGCCTCCCTCGTGGGTGGACCCGGTCTGCCAGTGCCTGACGCAAGCCATCGAAACCGAGGGCGCGGATGCGCCCCTTTCGGCAGGCGTTGCTGCCACGGCGGACGCCGTGCGATTTGCGCTGGCCGGCACCATTGAAGGCGATGCCTCCACCTGGCTGGACCCGGTGCAGGAGGGGGCCAGCCTGGGCGAGCCCGTGTTCATCGACTGCACCCAACTGGTCCGCATGGACTTTGCGGCAGCCGGCTCCGTGCTCAACTGGGCTGCCCACATGCAGTCGCTGGGCCATGTGCTGCAGTTCGGCCAGCTGCACCAGCTGGTGGCGGTGTTCTTCAATGTGATCGGCATCCAGGAGCACGCGCAGGTCACTCCACGGCGGGACTGATCCTGCCGCGCGGCGGCTGCGCCACACCCCTTGCGGCAGGGCGGCGCACTCGCTGCGAAGAGCGCGTGGGCATTCTTTGAGCAGACCCTTGAGAAGGCCGCCTTCGCCCTCATCTGGCACCGCTATGGAACAGTATCACGGCACCACCATCATCAGCGTGCGCCGGCAGACCCCCGAAGGCGTGCAGGTCGCCATCGGCGGCGATGGCCAGGTCACATTGGGCAACATCGTCGTCAAGGGCACCGCGCGCAAGGTGCGCAAGCTCTACCACGGCAAGGTGCTTGCCGGCTTTGCCGGCGCCACGGCAGACGCCTTCACGCTGTTCGAGCGCTTCGAGGCCAAGCTGGAAAAGCACCAGGGTCACCTGACGCGCGCAGCCATCGAGCTGACCAAGGACTGGCGCACCGACCGCGTGCTGCGCCGTCTGGAGGCCATGCTGGCGGTGGCCGACGCATCGGCCTCGCTGATCATCACCGGCAACGGCGACGTGCTGGAGCCCGAGCAGGGCATCGTGTCCATCGGCTCGGGCGGCGCCTACGCGCACTCTGCGGCCAAGGCGCTGCTGACCAATACCGAGCTGTCGGCCGAGGAGATCGTGCGCAAGTCGCTGGCCATCGCCGGCGAGCTGTGCATCTACACCAACATGCACCACACGGTCGAGACGCTCTGACACCCGCGCGGCGCCGGCTTGCCCAGCAGGCCGGCGATCGAAACGCACGGCATTGAAACTCACAGTCGCCAGCGGCCAGGCAACGGGGCTGGCGGCGCAATGCATCGAATACACACCATGTCCTCTGCCATGACCCCCCAGGAGATCGTCTCCGAACTGGACCGCCACATCGTAGGCCAGGCTGGCGCCAAGCGCGCCGTGGCCATCGCGCTGCGCAACCGCTGGCGCCGCCAGAACGTGGCCGACGGCCTGCGCCAGGAGATCACGCCCAAGAACATCCTCATGATCGGCCCCACAGGCGTGGGCAAGACCGAGATCGCGCGCCGCCTGGCGCGGCTGGCCGATGCGCCCTTCATCAAGGTCGAGGCCACCAAGTTCACCGAAGTGGGCTACGTGGGCAAGGACGTGGATGCCATCATCCGCGACCTGGCCGAGGTGGCCGTCAAGCAGACGCGCGAGGCTGACATGAAGAAGCTGCGCCTGCGCGCCGAAGACGCGGCCGAGGACCGCATCCTTGACGTGCTCGTGCCCCAGGCCCGCAGCGGCGAGGTGGCCGCCGACAACACGGCACGCCAGGTTTTCCGCAAGAAGCTGCGCGAGGGCCAGCTCGACGACAAGGAAATCGAGATAGATGTCGCCGACGCGCCGCCCCAGGTGCAGATCATGGGCCCCCAGGGCATGGAAGAGATGGCCGAGCAGCTGCGCGGCATGTTCAGCCACATGGGCCAGGAAAAGCGCAAGACGCGCAAGCTGCGCATTGCCGAAGCCATGAAGCTGCTGACCGACGAGGAAGCGGCAAAACTGGTCAACGAGGAAGACGTGCGCACCCGCGCCATCGCCAATGCCGAGCAAAACGGCATCGTCTTCATCGACGAGATCGACAAGGTGGCCACGCGCCAGGAGACCAGCGGCTCCGACATCTCGCGCCAGGGCGTGCAGCGCGACCTGCTGCCCCTGGTCGAAGGCACCAGCGTCTCCACCAAGTACGGCGTGGTCAAGACCGACCACATCCTGTTCATCGCCTCGGGCGCCTTCCACCTGTCCAAGCCCAGCGACCTCATCCCCGAGCTGCAGGGGCGCTTCCCGATCCGCGTGGAGCTGGACTCGCTGTCGGTCCAGGACTTCGAGGCCATCCTCACCCAGACCCATGCCTCCCTGGTCAAGCAGTACCAGGCGCTGCTGGCCACCGAAGGCGTCACGCTGGAATTCACGCCCGAAGGCATCACCCGGCTCGCCGGCATCGCCTTCGATGTCAACGAGCGCACCGAGAACATCGGCGCGCGCCGCCTGTCCACCGTGCTCGAGCGCCTGCTGGACGAGGTCAGCTTCGACGCGGCCAATCTGTCCGGCCAGACCATCTCCATCGACGCGGCCTACGTGGACCAGCGTCTGCAGTCCCTGAGCCAGGACGAAGACCTCTCGCGCTTCATCCTCTGAAACGGGCCGGCTGCCGCGCAGCCGCCACCGAAGTGACTGCCCGCATTGCCGGGCAGTCACTTTTTGTAGGAGGGTTGCCCGAGTTGCAACCGGTCGCCGGCGAATTGAATCGTTGCAATTGCGTGCAGGCTTTGAGAGATCACTTGCAGTCAGTCCTCTAAGTACTTGTAAAGCCAGGGATTTTTGTCACCACTCACATTGCATTCGGCTTCTAAGTTGTTGATTTCATTGCAAATAATTGTCCATTCCCGGGTTGTGAAACACCAAATTGCTGCTACAGTGCAAAAAAGTGCAATTAAGTGGTGAAAGTTGCCTTTGTGCCCCGATTTCCGGGACGCGATGGCTCCAACCGACCGGGGTGACTGACCGTGTTTCAAGGGGCGTCCTCGCTGAATCTCGATGGAAAGGGGCGGCTGTCTGTGCCGACCCGGCATCGTGACGCCCTTGTGGCCATGGCCCAGGGCCAGGTCACCCTCACCAAACATCCCCACGGTTGCCTGATGCTGTTCCCGCGCACGGAGTGGCTGCAGTTTCGCGAGCGGATCGCGCAGCTGCCCATGTCGGCGCAGTGGTGGAAGCGCATCTTCCTGGGTAACGCCATGGACGTGGACATGGATGCCACCGGCCGCGTGCTGGTGTCGCCCGAGCTGCGTGAAGCCGTGGGTCTGACCAAGGAGGTCGTGCTGCTGGGCATGGGCAACCATTTCGAGCTGTGGGACAAGGCCACTTATGAGGCACATGAAGCGAAGGCCATGCAGGAAGAAATGCCTGCGGCCTTCCAGGATTTTGCTTTCTAGGAAAGAGGCGTTTTCTTGAATCAGCCGTTGCAACACATCACCGTTTTGCTCGACGAGGCCGTCGATGCGCTGCTGGACGGCGCCGCACAGCCCGTTGCCGGGCAATGGGTGGACGCGACCTTCGGGCGAGGCGGGCATTCCCGGCGCATCCTGCAGCGGCTGGGGCCGGATGGGGCCTTGCTGGCGTTCGACAAGGACCCGGACGCGATCGAAGAGGCAGCGCGCATCACCGATGCGCGTTTTTCGATTCGGCACGAAGGGTTTCGCCACCTCAGCGAGCTGCCGGCCGGCAGCGTGCAGGGCGTGCTGATGGACCTGGGCGTGAGCTCTCCCCAGATCGACAACCCTGAGCGTGGCTTCAGCTTCCGCTTCGAGGGTCCGCTGGACATGCGCATGGACACCACGCGCGGCCAGAGCGTGGCGGACTGGCTGGCGGAAGCCGATGCCCAGCAGATTGCGGAGGTGATACGTGACTACGGCGAAGAACGGTTTGCTGGCCCCATTGCAAAGGCGATTGTTGCTCGGCGCGAAAGCCAGGGGCCCCTTCGCAACACCGCGGAGCTTGCCGAGCTCGTGGCTGGCGCGGTCCGGACCCGCGAGGCTGGGCAGAACCCAGCGACACGCACATTCCAGGCTCTTCGGATTTTCATCAATGCCGAGCTTGAAGAGCTCGAACAGGCGCTAGAGGCCAGCCTGCGCGTGCTGGCTCCGGGCGGACGCCTGGTGGTGATCAGCTTCCACTCGCTGGAGGACCGCATCGTCAAGCAGTTCATCGCCAAGCACTCCAAGGAAGTCTATGACCGGCGCGCACCCTTTGCCGTGCCCACGCCCATGCGCCTTGAAGCGCTGGGCCGCATCAAGCCCAGCGAGGCCGAGGTCGCCGCCAATGCGCGCTCGCGCTCGGCCGTGATGCGCGTGGCCCGCCGCACCGGGGTGCCTGCATGAAGCGCATGCACCGTCTGGCGCAAGAGGAGGGCGTGGCATGCTGCGCCTGAACCTCGTGCTGCTGCTGGCGGTGATGGCCAGCGCCATCTTCCTGGTGCACAACCAGTACGAATCGCGCCGCCTGTTCACCGAACTGGACCGCGCCGTGGCCGAGTCGCGCCGCCTGGCCACCGAGCAGCAGCGCCTGCAGGTGGAAAAGCGCGCCCAGGCCACGCCGCAGCGCATCGAGGTCATGGCGCGCGAGCGCCTGCAGATGAAGCCGGCCACGCCGGCCATCGCCCAGTACGTCAATGACGATGCGCGCACCGGAGTGGCTCCATGACGCGCAGCGTGCTCTATACCTCCAGTCCCCTGCTGGCGTCCAAGACTCCCCTGTGGCGCAGCAAGATGATCGTGGCCATGCTGGGCCTGGGCTTTGTCGGCCTGGGCGCGCGCGCAGCCTACGTGCAGGTGTTCGGCAACGACTTCTTCCAGCGCCAGGGCCAGGTGCGCTTCGCGCGCACGCTGGAGCTGCCGGCCAACCGTGGCCGCCTGCTCGACCGCAATGGACTGATCCTGGCCTCCAGCGTGCCTGCCGCCAGCATCTGGGCCATTCCCGAAGATGTCGAGCAGGAGGACCCCGAGGTCAAGGCCAAGCTCAAGCAGCTGGCCGCGCTCATGGAGATGCCGCTGCCCGCGCTGATGGAAAAGCTGGCCGACGAGGACAAGACCTTCGTCTGGATCAAGCGCCAGCTCGACTGGGATGTTGGCCAGCAGATCCATGCCCTCAACATCAAGGGCATCTACCAGCGCAAGGAATACAAGCGCCAATACCCGGAAGGCGAATCGGCCGCCCACATCGTGGGCTTCACCAATGTGGAAGACCATGGCCAGGAAGGCATGGAGCTGGCCTTCGACAAGGAGCTCGGCGGCAAGCCCGGCTCGCGCCGCGTGATCAAGGACCGCCTGGGCCGCGTGGTCGAGGGCGTGGGCGAGGAAGTGCCGCCGCAGGACGGCCGCGACATCCAGCTGTCCGTGGACAGCAAGGTCCAGTACTTCGCCTACCAGAAGCTCAAGGAGCAGGTCATCGCGCACAAGGCCAAGGCGGGCAGCGTGGTGGTCATGGATGCGCACACCGGCGAATTGCTGGCCCTGGCCAACTACCCCAGCTACGTGCCCGACAAGCGCAAGAACCTGACGGGCGAGCAGCTGCGCAACCGCGCCATCACCGACACCTTCGAGCCCGGCTCGACCATGAAGCCCATCACCATCGGCCTGGCGCTGGAGTCGGGCCGCTTCAAGCCGGAAACGCCCATCGACACCACGCCGGGCCGCGTCAACGTCACGGGCTCGACGATTTCCGACACCCACAATTACGGCCTGCTCACCGTGGCCGGCGTGATCCAGAAGTCCAGCAACGTGGGCACGACCAAGATCGCGCTGCAGATGCCGGCCAAGGAAATGTGGGAAACCTTCTCGGCCGTGGGCTTCGGCCAGAAGCCGCAGATATCCTTCCCCGGCGCCGCCAGCGGTCGCCTGCGTCCCTACAAGACCTGGAGGCCGGTGGAGCAGGCCACCATGGGCTATGGCTACGGCCTGTCCGCCAGCCTGCTGCAGATGACGCGCAGCTACACCGTCTTTGCCAACGGCGGGCGCGTGATCCCGGCCACCATGGTCAAGACCGACGAGCCGCCCGTGGGCGTGCCCGTGTTCTCTCCGCGCACGGCCAACGAGGTGCGCAAGATGCTCGCCCTGGCGGCCGGCCCCGGCGGCACGGGCCAGCGCGCCCAGACCATCGGCTACTCGGTGGGCGGCAAGTCGGGCACGGCCCGCAAGCAGCAGGGCAAGGGCTATGCCGCCGGCAAGTACCGCGCCTGGTTCACGGGCATGGCGCCCATCGAGAACCCGCGCATCATCGTCGCCGTGATGGTGGACGAGCCCAGTGCCGGCACCATCTACGGCGGCACCGTGGCAGCACCCGTGTTCAGCGAAGTGGTGCAGCAGACGCTGCGCCTGATGGGCGTGCAGCCAGATATGGAAGTCAAGCCCTTGATCGTCGCCAACCCCGTGGAGGAGCCCTCGCTATGAGTTCCTCCCAAGCCCTGCGGGTGCTGTCCACGGCCACCGAGGCTGTCCAGTGGCTGGCCGCCCGCCTGCAAGGCAGCGGCACGCTGCAGACCGACAGCCGCAAGGTCCGGCCCGGCGACGCCTTCATCGCCTGGCCCGGCGGGGCCACCGATGGCCGCGCCCATGTGGCCTCGGCCCTGGAGCGCGGTGCCATGGCCTGCCTGGTCGAAGCGCAGGGTGTCGAAGCCTTCGGTTTTTCCGGCGAGCACATCGCGGCGCTGCCCGGCCTCAAGGCCGCCACGGGCCTGATCGCCGACCAGTGGTTCCAGCACCCCAGCGCCCAGATCGACGTGCTGGCCGTGACCGGCACCAATGGCAAGACCACCACCGCCTGGTGGCTGGCGCACGCGCTGGCCCAGGTGAAGCTGCAGGAACGCAGCGGCTGCGCCCTGGTGGGCACGCTGGGCGTGGGCATTCCGCCCGCCATGGAATCCACGGGCATGACCACGCCCGACCCGGTGCGGCTGCAGCGCGCGTTCCGCGAGTACGCCGATGCGGGCCTGGCGGCCTGCGCCATCGAGGCCTCGTCCATCGGCATCGTCGAGCACCGGCTGGACGGCACGCGCATCCGTGTGGCGCTGTTCACCAATTTCACGCAGGACCACCTCGACTACCACGGCAGCATGCAGGCCTACTGGGATGCCAAGGCCGCGCTGTTCGACTGGCCCGGCCTGCAGGCCGCCGTCGTCAATGTGGACGACGCGCATGGCGCACGCCTGTGGGCCACGCTGCAGTCGCGCAAGCAGCCTGCCGCGCTCGACGTCTGGAGCATTTCCATCGAAGGCGCGGCGCGCCTGCAGGCCAAGGACATTGCGCTGGGTGCCGAGGGCCTGAGCTTCACCGTGATCGAGGCCGGCCACAGCCTGCGCATGCACACGCGCATGGTGGGTCAGTACAACGTATCCAACCTGCTGGGCGTGCTGGCCGCGCTGCGCTGCCTGGGCCTGACCCTGGACCAGGCCGTCGCCGCCTGCGTCCACCTGGAGCCCGTGCCCGGCCGCATGCAGCAGATCGTCCAGCCCGGCCAGCCGCTGGTGGCCGTGGACTACGCCCACACGCCCGATGCGCTGGACAAGGCCCTGCGCGCCCTGCGCCCGGCCGCCGAGCAGCGCCGTGGCCGGCTGTGGTGCGTGTTCGGCTGCGGCGGCGACCGCGATGCCACCAAGCGGCCGCTCATGGGGCAGGCCGCCCAGAAGAATGCCGACTGTGTGCTGGTCACCAGCGACAACCCGCGCAGCGAAGTGCCCGACCGCATCATCGACCAGATCCTGGCCGGCATGCAGCCGGGCGAGAACCTGCAGTCCCAGGCCGATCGCGCAGCGGCCATCGCCCAGGCGATTGCGCACGCCAGCGAACGCGACGTGGTGCTGATCGCCGGCAAGGGACATGAGGACTACCAGGAGACGGCGGGCCAGCGCCATCCGTTCTCCGACATGGCCGAGGCGCACAAGGCGCTGGCGGCCCGCGAAGGAAAGAAGCGGTCATGATGACCTTGCAACAAGCGCTGGAGCTGATCCAGTCGCATATCCCCCAGGCACGACTGGTCGGCAACGGCCAGGCCGTGCTCACGCGCGTGCACACCGACACCCGCACGCTGCAGGCCGGGGATCTGTTCGTCGCCTTGAAGGGCGAGCGTTTCGATGCCAACCAGTTCCTGGCCCAGGCCCGCGAGGCCGGCGCTGCCGCAGCCCTGGCCCATGGCGGCCTGGAGGCCGCAGGCCTGGCCGGCATCGAGGTGCCCGATTCGCTGGCCGCCCTGGGCGCACTGGCCACGGCCTGGCGCGCGCGCTTTGCGCTGCCGCTGATTGCCGTCACCGGCAGCAACGGCAAGACCACGGTCACGCAGATGGTGGCCTCCATCCTGCGCGCCCATGCGGGCGAGGCGGCCCTGGCCACGCGCGGCAACTTCAACAACTCCATCGGCCTGCCGCTGAGCCTGATGCGCATGACCGCCCAGCACCGCGTGGCCGTGCTGGAGATGGGCATGAACCATCCCGGCGAGATTGCCGAGCTGGCCGCCATCGGCCAGCCCACGGTGGCCCTGGTCAACAACGCGCAGCGCGAGCACCAGGAATTCATGCACACGGTCGAGGCCGTGGCGCGCGAGAACGGCAGCGTGCTGCTGTCCCTGCCCGCCGACGGCGTGGCCGTGTTCCCGGCCGGCGACACCTACACGCCGCTGTGGCGCGAGCTGGCCGCTGCGCGCCAGTGCCTGCTGTTCGGCGAGTCTGCCGATGGCGCCCAGGTCCATGCCCGCGATGCGCTGTGGCTGGGCGATGCCTGGCAGTTCACCCTGGTCACTCCCGAGGGCGAGGCCCCGGTGCGCCTGCACATTGCCGGCCGCCACAACGTGCGCAATGCGCTGGCCGCTGCGGCCTGCGCCCAGGCAGCCGGTGTGCCGCTGGCCGACATTGCACGCGGCCTGAGCGTGTTCGAGCCCGTGCAGGGCCGCTCGCGCGCACTGGGCGTTTCGGTGCAGGGCCGCACGGTCACCGTGATCGACGACAGCTACAACGCCAATCCCGACTCGGTGGCCGCTGCCATCGAGGTGCTGCGCGAACTGCCCGCGCCCCAGCTGCTGGTGCTGGGCGACATGGGCGAGGTCGGCGACCAGGGGCCGCAATTCCATGCCGAGGCTGGCGCGCTGGCGCGCAGCCTGGGCATTGCCCGGCTGTTCACGCTGGGCGCGCAAAGCACATCCGCCGCCACCGCATTCGGTGCAGGTGCGCGGCATTTCGAAGACATGGCCTCGCTGCAGCAGGCAGCCTGTGCCGCGCTGCCCGAGGTGGGCAGCATTCTGGTCAAGGGTTCGAGGTTCATGAAGATGGAGCAGGTGGTTCAGGCGGTCGAGGCGGCCGGCAAGGATGACGGTTGCAAGCAGGAGGCCGCATGCTGCTGATGCTGTCCCAATGGCTGCAGGGCCTGTCCCCCGAGTTCGGCTTTCTGCGCGTCTTCCAGTACCTCACGATGCGCGCCGTGATGGCCGCGCTCACGGCCCTGGTCATCGGACTGCTGGCCGGGCCGCGCCTGATCCGCATGCTGACCTCGCTCAAGATCGGCCAGCCCGTGCGCGGCTACGGCATGGAGACCCATCTGGCCAAGAGCGGCACGCCCACCATGGGCGGGGCGCTGATCCTGCTGTCCATTGCCGTTTCCACGCTGCTGTGGTTCGACCTGTCCAACCGCTTCGTCTGGATCGTGCTGCTGGTCACGCTGGGCTTTGGCACCATCGGATGGGTGGACGACTGGCGCAAGGTGGTCAACAAGGACCCCGAAGGCATGCGCTCGGGCGAGAAGTATTTCTGGCAGTCCGTCATCGGCCTGCTGGCCGCGCTGTACCTGGTGTTCTGCATTTCCGAGAACTCCAATGCCCAGGTCTTCGAGCTGTTCGTCACCTGGGTGCAGTCCGGCTTTGCGCTGGACCTGCCGCCCAAGGCGGGCCTGCTCGTGCCTTTCTTCAAGGAAGTCAGCTACCCGCTGGGCGTGCTGGGCTTCGTGATCATGACCTACCTGGTCATCGTGGGCGCCAGCAACGCCGTGAACCTGACCGACGGGCTGGACGGCCTGGCGATCATGCCCGTGATCATGGTGGGCTCGGCCCTGGGCATCTTCGCCTACGTCACCGGCAATGCCGGCTACGCCAAGTACCTGCTGTTCCCGCACATCCCGGGTTCGGGCGAGCTGCTGGTGTACTGCGCGGCCATGGCCGGCGCGGGCCTGGCCTTCCTCTGGTTCAACGCCCACCCGGCCCAGGTGTTCATGGGCGACGTGGGGGCGCTGGCGCTGGGCGCCTCGCTGGGCACCATTGCCGTCATCGTGCGCCAGGAAATCGTGCTGGCCATCATGGGCGGCATCTTCGTGGTGGAGGCGCTGTCGGTGATGCTGCAGGTCACCTGGTTCAAGTTCACCAAGAAGCGCTATGGCCAGGGACGCCGCCTGCTCAAGATGGCGCCGCTGCACCACCACTTCGAAAAGAGTGGCTGGAAGGAGACCCAGGTCGTGATCCGCTTCTGGATCATCACCATGCTGCTGTGCCTGCTGGGCCTGTCCACGCTGAAGCTGAGGTGAGTGCATGAACACCGAAGACTTCAAGACCGACCTCCACGCACTGCCGGCCACCGAGCCCGCCGTGCCGGCGTCCCCTGCCGAGCTTGTCGAGCTGGCGGACCCGGCCGGAATGCCGGGCCTCGCTCCCGAGGGGCAGGTGGTTGCGGACCCGGTCCTGGACGATTCACCGGCTCCCGCGCCAGCCGGCGACGGCGAGGCGGAGCTTCCGGCCGCCGAGGTGTCGCAGTTGCCGCAGGTGCCTGTGGCCTTGACCGAGCCCGTGCCCGACATCGCCACGCTGACGGCGGCCAAGGATGCTGCCGCCTTCGTGGCCCAGATCTTTGCGGACCCCAGCATCTCCGACTCCTCCGATGCCGAGGTCACGCCCCTTGCCGCCGAAGAGGCGGTTGAATCCGAACAGGTGCTGCCGCCCGTGGCTGCCGGCTGGCCCGGCGAGCAAGTCCAGCACCTGCAGGGCCAGCGCGTGCTCGTGCTGGGTCTGGGCGCCTCGGGCCTGGCCATGGCACGCTGGTGCGTGCGCTGCGGCGCCGAGGTCATCGTGGCCGATACGCGCCAGGCGCCGCCCCAGCTGCAGCAGCTGTCCAACGAATTGCCCCAGGTGCGCTTCGTGCCCGGCGAGTTCACGGCGCAGCTGGTGGACGGCCAGAGCCTGGGTCTGGTCTACCGCTCGCCCGGCCTGAGCCCGGCCGCCGTGGCGCCCGTGGTCGATGCCGCGCGCGCCCAGGGCCTGCCCGTGGGCGGCGAGCTCGATCTCTTCGCCATGGCGCTCAAGGCTCTGTCCGCGGCCCATGGCTACCGTCCCACGGTGCTGGGCATCACCGGGACCAATGGCAAGACCACGGTCACCTCGCTGACCGGCCAACTGCTGGAGCATGCGGGCCTGCGGGTGGCCGTGGCCGGCAATATCGGCCCCACGCTGCTGGACACGCTGACCCAGGCCATCGATGCCGAAACGCTGCCCCAGGCCTGGGTGCTGGAGCTGTCCAGCTTCCAGCTCGATGGCGTGCAGATGTTCGAGCCCACGGCCGCCGCCGTGCTCAACATCACCCAGGACCACCTGGACTGGCACGGCAGCCTGCGCGCCTATGCCGATGCCAAGGCCTGCATCTTCGGCAGCAGCGGCACCATGGTGCTCAACCGCGAAGACCCCGAGGTCATGCGCATGCTGCCGGCGCCCGTGGTGCCGCCGGGCAAGCGCCAAAAGCCCCAGCAGCGCGCCCACATCACCTTCGGCGGCGACATGCCGCGCCGCCCCGGCGACTTCGGCCTGGAAGTGGTCAGCGGCATGACGTGGCTGGTGCGCGCCCATGAGGCCGACGAAACCGCCAAGGGCAAGAACGCCGAAGACCTGTACATCCAGCGCCTCATGCCTGCCGACGCACTGCGCATCCGCGGCCGGCACAACGCCATCAACGCCCTGTCCGCCCTGGCCCTGGCCAGCGCGGGCGGCTGCACGCTGGCGCCGCTGCTCTATGGACTGCGTGAGTACCGGGGCGAGCCGCACCGCGTCCAGCCCATTGGCCGCGTCAACGGCGTGGAGTACTACGACGACAGCAAGGGCACGAACGTGGGCGCCACCGTGGCCGCGCTGTCCGGCCTGGGCCCTGACCACCGCATCGTGGTCATCCTGGGTGGCGACGGCAAGGGCCAGGATTTCTCTCCGCTGGTCGCGCCCGTGTCGCGCCATGTGCGCACGGCCGTGCTGATCGGCCGCGACGCCGGCCGCATCCGCGCCGCCCTGCAGGACTGCGGCGTGCCCCTGGTCGATGCCACCACCATGGCCGACGCCGTGGAGCTGGCCGCTTCGCGCGCCCATGAGGGCGATGCCGTGCTGCTGTCGCCCGCCTGTGCCAGCCTGGACATGTTCCGCAACTACGAGGACCGAGCCCACCAGTTCGTCGATGCCGTGCGCGCCTTGGCGCTGGATGCCGGGCATGAACTCGGAGGTGCTGCATGACCGCCGTATCGCAGGTCCTGGGCCGCATGCGCTCCTGGTTCGGAGGTGCGCAGGAGAAGGCCATCGACGTGCTGCCCGTGCGCCTGGGCGGTCCCCAGTACCACCGGCCCACGCAGACGCCGGCCAGCGTGCTCGGCCTGGACCAGGCCCTGATCTGGGTGGTCATAGGCCTGCTGGCCTGGAGCCTGATCATGGTGTATTCGGCGTCGATCGCCATGCCGGACAATCCGCGCTTCGGCAAGATCGCGCCCACCCATTTCCTGATGCGCCATGCCATGTCCATCGGCATGGCCTTCGTCGGCGCGCTGCTGGCCTTCCAGGTGTCCATGGCCACCTGGGAGCGCATGGCGCGCAAGCTCTTCCTGGTGTCCCTGGTCCTGCTGGTGGCCGTGCTGATCCCGCACGTGGGCACAGTGGTCAACGGCGCGCGGCGCTGGCTGTCGCTGGGCATCATGAATTTCCAGCCGTCCGAACTGGCCAAGTTCGCCGTGCTCATCTATGCGGCCGACTACATGGTGCGCAAGATGGAGGTCAAGGAGCGCTTCTTCCGCGCCGTGCTGCCCATGGGGCTGGCCGTGGTGCTGGTCGGCGTGCTGCTGCTGGCCGAGCCCGACATGGGCGCTTTCATGGTGATCGTGGTGATCGCCATGGGCATCCTGTTCCTGGGCGGCGTGAATGCGCGCATGTTCTTCCTGATCGCGGCCCTGGTGGTGCTGGCCTTCGTGCTGATCATCGCCACCTCCGAATGGCGGCGCGAGCGCATCTTTGCCTACCTCAATCCCTGGGACGAAAAGCACGCCCTGGGCAAGGGCTACCAGCTGTCGCATGCGCTGATCGCCATCGGTCGCGGCGAGATCTTCGGCGTGGGCCTGGGCCGCAGCGTCGAGAAGCTGCACTGGCTGCCCGAGGCGCACACCGACTTTCTGCTGGCCGTGATCGGCGAGGAATTCGGCCTGGTCGGCGTGCTCCTGATCGCCGTCACCTTCCTGTGGCTCACGCGCCGCATCATGCTCATAGGGCGGCAGGCCATTGCGCTGGACCGGGTGTTCTCCGGCCTGGTGGCCGAGGGCATTGCGATCTGGATGGGTTTCCAGGCCTTCATCAACATGGGCGTGAACCTGGGCGCGCTGCCGACCAAGGGGCTGACGCTGCCCCTGATGAGTTTCGGCGGCTCGGCCATTTTGATGAATCTGATAGCGATAGCGGTGGTGTTAAGGGTGGACTACGAGAACAAGTTGCTGATGAAGGGAGGGCATGCATGACGCAGCAGCCCATCTCCCAAGGCACGCAACGCCAGCGCACGGCCCTGATCATGGCCGGCGGCACGGGCGGACATATCTTCCCGGGCCTGGCCGTGGCCCAGGCCCTGCGCGAGCGTGGCTGGAACGTGCGCTGGCTGGGCGCGCCCGGCTCCATGGAGTCGCGCATCGTGCCCGCCCAGGGTTTCCCGCTGGAGACCATCGAGTTCTCGGGCGTGCGCGGCAAGGGCATCATGACCCTGGCCTTTTTGCCCATGCGCCTGCTGCGTGCCTTCTGGCAGGCGCTGGCCGTGGTGCGCCGCGTCAAGCCCGACGTGGTCGTGGGCCTGGGTGGCTACATCAGCTTCCCCGGTGGAATGATGGCCGTGCTGGCCGGCAAGCCCCTGGTGCTGCATGAGCAGAACTCCGTGGCCGGCATGGCCAACAAGGTGCTGGCCAGTGTCTCCCACCGCATCTTCACCGCGTTCCCCAACGTATTCCCCAAGGGCCGCTGGGTCGGCAACCCCTTGCGCCAGGCCTTCACCGAGCAGCCTGCGCCCGAGCAGCGCTTTGCGGGCCGCAGCGGTCCGCTGCGCCTGCTGGTGGTGGGCGGAAGCCTGGGCGCCAAGGCGCTCAACGAGATCGTGCCCCAGGCGCTGGCCCTGATTCCTGCCGATGTGCGGCCCGTCGTGCTGCACCAAAGCGGCGCCGCGCAGATCGATGCCCTGCGCGCCAACTATGCTGCCGCAGGCGTCGCGGCCGAGCTCACGCCCTTCATCGACGACACGGCGCGCGCCTTTGCCGAGGCCGATGTCATCGTCTGCCGCGCGGGCGCCAGCACGGTCACCGAGATCGCGGCCGTGGGCGCCGCAGCCATCTATGTGCCCTTCCCGTCCGCCGTGGACGACCACCAGACCACGAACGCGCGTTTCCTGGTCGATGCCGGTGGTGGATGGTTGATGCAACAAAGCGCACTGACTGCCCAAAGTCTGGCCGAAATGCTACAAAATATGCAGCGTGCGACGCTGCTGGAGCGCGCTGGAAAAGCCAAGAAAATGCAAAAGACCGATGCCACCGCCGAGGTGGTCGCCGCCTGTGAGGAACTGGCCGCATGAAGCACGCCATTCATCACATCCATTTCGTCGGCATCGGCGGCGCCGGAATGAGCGGCATCGCCGAGGTGCTGCACAACCTGGGTTACGCCATCTCGGGCTCGGACCTGTCCGACAGCGCCACGCTGCGCCGGCTCGCCGGCCTGGGCATCGCCACCCACGTCGGCCATGCGGCCGCGCACATCGAAGGGGCTGACGCCGTCGTCACCTCCACCGCCGTGCAGTCCGACAATCCCGAGGTGCTGGCCGCGCGCGAGCGCAAGATTCCCGTCGTGCCGCGTGCGCTCATGCTGGCCGAGCTCATGCGCTTCAAGCAGGGCATCGCCATCGCGGGCGCCCATGGCAAGACCACGACCACCAGCCTGGTGACCAGCGTGCTGGCCGAGGCCGGGCTGGACCCGACCTTCGTCATCGGCGGCAAGCTCAACAGCGCGGGCGCCAACGCCAAGCTGGGCCAGGGCGACTACATCGTGGTCGAGGCGGACGAGTCCGATGCCTCCTTCCTGAACCTGCTGCCCGTGATGGCCGTCGTCACCAACATCGACGCCGACCACATGGAAACCTACGGCCATGACTTCGGCAGGCTCAAGGGCGCCTTCGTCGATTTCCTGCACCGCATGCCGTTCTATGGCCGCGCCATCGTCTGCGTGGACAGCCCGGCCGTGCGCGAGATCCTGCCCCAGGTGGCCCGCCCCGTGACCACCTACGGCTTTGCCGAGGACGCACAGGTGCGCGCCCTCAACGTGCGCGCCGAAGCTGGCAGCATGCATTTCACAGTGCGCCGCAGCAACGGCCAGAGCTATCCCGACCTGGACGTGGTGCTGAGCCTGCCGGGCGAGCACAACGTGCTCAACGCCCTGTCGGCCGTGGCCGTGGCCATGGAGCTGGAGATCTCCGACGACGCGCTGCTGCGTGCCTTCGAAAGCTTCAAGGGCGTGGGCCGGCGCTTCCAGCGCTATGGCGAACTGGCGGCTGCCGACGGCGGCAGCTTCACCGTCATCGACGACTATGGCCACCACCCCGTCGAGATGGCGGCCACGCTGGCGGCCGCGCGCGGCGCCTTCCCGGGCCGTCGCCTGGTGCTGGCATTCCAGCCGCACCGCTACAGCCGCACGCGCGACTGCTTCGAGGATTTCGTCAAGGTCATCGGCCTGGCCGACGCCGTGCTGCTGACCGAGGTCTATGCGGCCGGCGAGGCGCCCGTGGTGGCGGCCGACGGCCGCTCGCTGGCACGCGCCCTGCGCGTGGCCGGCCGTGTCGAGCCGGTGTTTGTGGAAAACGTTGCCGAGCTGCCGGCGGCCATTGCCGTCAATGCCCGCGATGGCGACGTGTTGTTGTGCATGGGGGCAGGCTCGATTGGCGCCGTGCCCGGAAAGTTGGTTGAAATGCTTCAGAAACAAGAGCTGCAGGCGCAGCAGGGAGCTGCGCAATGAGCGGCTTCGGCACCCAGATCGATGTCAAGGCCCTGGGCAAGGTGGCCGTGCTGTTGGGCGGCCGCTCGGCCGAGCGCGAGGTCTCGTTGATGTCGGGCACGGGCGTGCTCAAGGCCCTGCTGTCGCATGGCGTGGACGCCCATGCCTTCGACCCCGCCGAGCGCGACCTGGGCGAGTTGAAGAAGGAAGGGTTCGACCGCTGCTTCATCGCGCTGCACGGCCGCTACGGCGAAGACGGCACGGTGCAGGGCGCGCTGGAGCTGCTGGGCATCCCGTACACGGGCCCCGGCGTGATGGCCTCGAGCATCGCCATGGACAAGATCATGACCAAGCGCATCTGGCGCTTCGAGGGCCTGCCCACGCCGGACTGGCGTCTGGTCGCCAGCGCAGGCGAGACGCGCGCCGCGCTGCAGGCGCTGGGCGCGCCCATGATCGTCAAGCCCTCGCGCGAGGGCTCGACCATCGGCCTGACCAAGGTCTGGACGGCCGAGGAATGCGACCAGGCCTATGTGCTGGCCTCCCGCTACGACCCCGAAGTGCTCTGCGAAGAGTTCATCGAGGGCGACGAGACCACCTGCCCCGTGCTCGGCACGGGCGAGGGCGCCCATGCGCTGCCCGTGATCCGCATCGTCGCCCCCGAAGGCAACTACGACTACCAGAACAAGTACTTCACCGACGACACCAAGTACCACTGCCCCAGCGGACTGCCCGCCGAGGAAGAGGCCGAGATCCGGCGCATCGTCGTGCGGGCCTTCCGCACGCTGGGCTGCCGCGGCTGGTCGCGCGCCGACATCATGATCCGCGCCAGCGATCGCAAGCCCTTCCTGCTGGAGATCAACACCTCGCCGGGCATGACGGGCCACTCGCTGGTGCCCATGTCGGCCCGCGCCATCGGTGTCAGCTACGAGAACCTCTGCCTGGGCATCCTGGCCAGCGCCGCGCTGGACGCCGCGCAACCGGAGCAGGAGCACGCATGAGCTACTCCCTGCCGGCCCCCTTCGACGTCAAGCTCATGAACGTGACCGCCACGGTCCTGTTCGTGGGCGTGGCTGCGCTGGGGCTGGCAGCGGTGAGCTGGTGGGCGCTGCGCCACCCGGCCTTCAACATCGGCCGCATCGTGGTCGAGGGCGAGCTGGTGCACAACAACACGGTGACGCTGCGCGCCAACGTGGCGCCCGTGCTCACCGGCAACTTCTTCACCGTGGACCTCAAGGGCGCCAAGGCGGCATTCGAGCAGGTTCCCTGGGTGCGCGAGGCGCAGGTGCGCCGCGACTATCCCAACAGCCTGCGCGTCATCCTGCACGAGCATGTGGCCGAGGCCTTCTGGGGCCCCGATTCGGGCACCGGCCTGGTCAACAGCTTTGGCGAGGTCTTCGAGGCCAACCTGGGCGAGCTCGACCGCGACGGCCTGCCGCGCCTGCAGGGCCCCGAGGACAGCGCCCCGCAGATGCTGCAGATGTACCGGCTGCTGGTGCCGGCCCTGGGGCCGCTGGATGTGGAGATCGACGGGCTCACGCTCAATGCGCGCGGAAGCTGGCAGCTCAGGCTGGCCAATGATGCACAGATCGAACTGGGTGGCGGCAGCGTGGAAGCCGTGCTGCAGCGCGTGCAGCGCTTCGTGCGCACGCTGCCCCAGATCACGACCCAATACAAGCGCAAGGCCGACGCCATCGAGTCGGCCGACCTGCGCTACGAAGACGGATATGCGCTGAGGCTGCGCGGTGTGACCACCGGCACGGCCAAGGCGCCGGCTGCAGTGCGTCCCCGACGCTGAAGACGAGGGAGGAAAGACCTATGTACACGCACACCATGCAGCGACACAGCGACAGGACAGAACCAACCGGGGGCGGATGCTGATATGGCAAGAGAATACAAAGATGTGATCGTCGGACTGGACATCGGCACGGCCAAGGTCATGGTCGTGGTCGCCGAGGTCCTGTACAACGGCGAACTCAAGCTCGCCGGTCTCGGCGTGGCCCCGAGCAACGGACTCAAGCGGGGCGTGGTGGTGAACATCGACGCCACCGTGCAGAGCATCCAGCAGGCCTTGAAAGAGGCCGAGCTGATGGCCGACTGCAAGATCCAGCGCGTGTGCACCGGCATCACCGGCAGCCACATCCGCGGCCTGAACTCCAGCGGCATGGTGGCCATCAAGGACAAGGAAGTCACGGCCACCGACGTGGCGCGGGTGATGGAGACGGCCAAGGCCATCAACATCTCCTCGGACCAGCGGCTGCTGCTGGTCGAGCCGCAGGAATTCGTGATCGACGGCCAGGAAGTGCGCGAGCCCATCGGCATGAGCGGCATCCGCCTGGAGGCCAAGATCCACATCGTCACGGGCGCGCAGAGCGCGGCCGAGAACATCATCAAGTGCGTGCGCCGCTGCGGCCTGGAGGTCGAGCAGCTGCTGCTCAACCCGCTGGCATCGAGCCAGGCCGTGCTCACCGACGACGAGCGCGAGCTGGGCGTGGCTGTGGTCGATATCGGCGCGGGCGCCACCGACGTGGCCATCTTCACGGGCGGCGCCATCCGGCACACGGCCGTCATCCCGATCGCGGGCGACCTGATCACGAGCGACATCGCCATGGCGCTGCGCACGCCGACCAAGGACGCCGAGGACATCAAGGTCGAAAGCGGCTATGCCAAGCAACTGCTGGCCGACCCCGACGCCCAGGTAGAAGTGCCGGGCCTGGGCGACCGCAGCCCGCGCATGATCAGCAAGCAGGCGCTGGCCGGCGTGATCGAGCCGCGCGTGGAAGAGATCTTTTCTTTGGTGCAGCAGGTGGTGCGCGATTCCGGCTACGAGGAAGTTCTGTCCTCGGGCATCGTGCTGACCGGCGGCAGCGCCGTCATGCCGGGCATGGTGGAACTGGGCGAGGACATCTTCCTCAAGCCCGTGCGCCGCGGCATCCCCAAGTATTCGAGCGCTCTGGCAGACATGGTGGCCCAACCCCGCGCCGCCACCGTGATGGGATTGCTCGAAGAGGCCCGCCTGGCTCGCCTGCGCGGTTTCAAGGTGGCACAAAAGAGTGGGTCGATGAAGACCGCTTTTGGCCGTTTCAAAGACTTCATCGTGGGGAACTTTTGATATGTGCTTTCATCGACTGCGCATTACCGGCCCGCCCACCGGCTTCCGAATACCGGACAGAAGACAGAATTTTCCCCAGACGGTGGTGACCACTTACAGAGAGCTACAGGAGAACCAACATGCCCATCGACATGATTGAAGTTGAAGAGTTCAACCAGGGTACGCAGATCAAGGTGATCGGCGTTGGCGGCGGCGGCGGCAATGCCGTCGAGCACATGATTGCGCGCAACGTGCAGGGTGTGGAATTCGTCTGCGCCAACACCGACGCGCAGGCGCTGCTGCGCAGCAGCGCCCACCGCACCATCCAGCTCGGCGGCAGCGGCCTGGGCGCGGGCAGCAAGCCCGACAAGGGCCGCGAGGCTGCCGAAATGGCCGAGGACGACATCCGCACCGCCATCGAAGGCGCGCACATGCTGTTCATCACGGCCGGCATGGGCGGCGGCACGGGCACGGGCGCTGCGCCCGTGATCGCGCGCGTGGCCAAGGAAATGGGCATTCTCACCGTGGGCGTGGTCACCAAGCCCTTCGAGTGGGAAGGCGGCCGACGCATGGCCAATGCCGACAGCGGCTTGAACGAGCTCGAAGCCAATGTCGATTCGCTGATCGTCGTGCTCAACGAGAAGCTGCTGGACGTGCTGGGTGACGACATCTCGCAGGACGAGGCCTTCGCCCATGCCAACGACGTTCTCAAGAACGCCGTGGGCGGCATTGCCGAAATCATCAACGAGTACGGCCATGTGAACGTCGACTTCGAAGACGTGCGCACCGTCATGGGCGAGCCCGGCAAGGCCATGATGGGCACGGCCAAGGCCGCCGGCCCCGACCGCGCGCGCATCGCCGCCGAGCAGGCCGTGGCCTGCCCGCTGCTGGAAGGCATCGACCTGTCGGGCGCCAAGGGCGTGCTGGTGCTGGTCACGGCCGCCAAGGGCAGCCTCAAGCTGTCCGAGTCGCGCCTGGCCATGAGCACCATCAATGCCTACGCCTCGCCCGATGCGCACGTGATCTACGGCGCCGCCTACGACGACACCCTGGGCGACGAGATCCGCGTCACCGTGGTCGCCACCGGCCTGTCGCGCCCCAGCGCACGCCGCCAGAACATGCAGGTGGTGCAGGGCGGTCTGCGCACCGGTACCGACAACATGAGCTACCAGCTGCCCTCGGCTTCCATGGGTGCCGCCACGGCAGCCGGCGGCCTGGTCGGCGGTGCCGCTGGCGGTGCCGACTATGCCAACAACATGTCGGTCCCCAGCGTCTGGCGTACCAACCGCACGCAGGCCGCTGCCCGCGTCGATGCCCTGGCCTCCGGCGGCATGGACGATCTGGAAATCCCGGCCTTCCTGCGCAAGCAGGCTGACTGAGCAGCGGCCCATACGGTCGCTGCATAGCCGTGATAGCGAAAGCCGTGCCAGGGCCATGCCCTGCGCACGGCTGCCGCGTTCTAAAATAGCCGGATGCTCCAACAACGCACCATCAAGACGATCACCCGTGCCGTTGGCGTGGGCCTGCACAGCGGCCAGCGCGTCGAGTTGACGCTGCGACCCGCGCAGCCCGACACCGGCATCGTGTTCCGTCGCGTGGACCTGCCGGAGCCTGTGGACATCCCGATCTCGGCCGAAGCCGTCACCGACACGCGCATGGCCTCCACCATCGGCACCGGCGGCGCCAAGGTGCATACCGTGGAGCACCTGATGTCGGCCATTGCCGGCCTCGGGCTCGACAACATCTATATAGACATCACCGCCGAGGAAGTGCCCATCCTCGACGGCTCCTCCGCCTCCTTCGTGTTCCTGCTGCAAAGCGCGGGCATCGAGTTGCAGAAGGCTCCCAAGCGCTTCATCCGGGTCATCCGCCCCGTCGAGGTGCGCGAGGGCGAGGGCCAGAACCTCAAGTGGGCACGCTTCGACCCCTACCACGGCTTCAAGCTGCGCTTCGAGATCGACTTTGCCCATCCGGCCGTAGACTCCACGGGCCAGTGTGTGGAGTTCGACATGGGTGAGGACAACTACACGCGCGACATCGCACGCGCGCGCACCTTCGGCTTCACCAAGGACGTGGAAATGCTGCGCAGCCATGGCCTGGCGCTGGGCGGCGGCATGGACAACGCCATCGTCATGGACGACTACAAGGTGCTCAACAGCGACGGCCTGCGCTACGACGACGAGTTCGCCAAGCACAAGATCCTCGACGCCATCGGCGACCTGTACCTGATCGGCAGGCCGCTGCTGGCCGCCTACAGCGCCTTTCGCTCGGGCCACGGCATGAACAATCAGTTGCTGCGTGCCCTGCTGGCCCAGCCCGACGCCTGGGAACTGGTCAGCTTCGACAGCGAGCGCCAGGCACCCAAGGGCTTCGCCCAGCCCGCGCGGGCCTGGTGAGGCGAGCGCCGCCATGCTGATCTTCCGCTGGCTGGCCACCCTGCTGCTGCTGGCCTCGGCCGTCTCCTTCGCGTTCTACCTGGGCACGGGCCGACCGCACTACAAGCGCTGGGGCTTCATCATCCTCAAGTGGACCGTGATTGCCGGCGTGACCTTCTTCGCCGTGCTGTTCTTTGGACGCATCGTCTGAGACCTTGAGCGGATTCCAGGCTTCAGCTACTCGGCAGGGCTTGGTGAAAACACCCAGACCGTAGTACGCGTGGGGTTCAATAGGATATATCTGATCTTTTTCTTCATATTTTCAGAGCTGTCCTATTTATCGATTCTCATGAATCTTTTAGCTTTTTGGTACCTGGCGGGCGCTTGTGGAAAGTGCCTGCCGGGGCAAAAAATGCTAAAGGAGACTTCATGCATATCAGCTGTATTACCCGAGAACAGGCCCATCGATTCATTAATGAAGAAATGAGACGTCCTCAGAGCAACAAGGTGTTGCATGCCCACCCGAGTCCGTTGTATTGGAGGGGCTCGAATGGGGAGGAAAATGATCGTTGGGAGGCGCGCAGAGAATCAAGCAATACCCGTTCAATGAATGCCAATTTCTATATAGGCATACCTTATTGCCTGCCTACTACACCAAATCATTGCGGTTTCTGTCTATTCCCCACGCAGGACTATGGCGGGAATGGCGCCATGTTGAAATATCTCGATTATCTGGAGAAAGAGGCGCAGATGATGGCGTGTCATCTTCGCCATGATAGGCTTTCATCTGTTTATGTGGGGGGAGGCACTCCAAATTTGTTGCACGCCGAGGACTATATTCGGCTAATGAATATCACTAGGCGTATTTTTGGTGAACCGTCGGAAGGCGTGGAGCGAACGCTTGAAGGTATTCCCCAACTTTTCAACCATGACAAGGTTCAAGCCATAAAAGAGGCGGGTTTCAACAGAGTCAGCATGGGGGTGCAGCAGATGAGCGACAGGCTCATTCGATACAGTGGTCGAAGGCAGACCCATGAGCAGGTGATCAGCGCCCTGGAAGAGTTCAATGCTGCACGCCTTTCCGTCAATGTAGATCTCATTTATGGCTGGCCTGAGCAAACCTTGCATGACATGTTGCGCGATCTTCGTGAAGTCTGCGATCTCGGTGTGCGCCATATCACGCTATATCAACTCAATATCGCTGGTCGAAGTGATTTCAGCCGACAGCAGCGAGATCTGTTGCCCTCGTTCGAGAATACGTACGAGATGTATGAAGCTGCTTGCAGCTATCTGGGATCGCGTGGCTTCCGTCAGGCAACGCTTTACGATTGGGAGCGCATCGAAAGTGAGGCGGGGAGATTTTCGCATGAAAATGCCGAGCGCTATCAATATGAGCAGCAGCTTCGCGAATTTCTTCAAAAGGATACCGAGGGTGTGATGGCGGTGACCTGCAACATGGTCGGCATCGGCTATGCGGCCATCAGTGGCTGCATGACTTGGCCAAATGAAGGCGGGCCAAACTGGATACAGATGAACAAGCGCTCAATGCAGGGCTACTTCGAATGCATTGATGCTGGTATTTTGCCAGTAGAAAAATACTTCGAATATACGCCGGAGGATCTTCGTTTGGTCTATATATTTCAACAATTGCAGACTATGAAGATTGATCGGACTACCTATGAGCAGGCATTTGGTACGGAGGTAGTCCAAGACTATGCGCCCATATGGGATGAACTGGATGCACGGCAATGGATAGAGAAATCTGAGTCTACCATTCGCATGGTGGGTCTGGGGCGGTTCTTGATTCCGATGATTCAATCATTGTTCTCGCATGCCCGCTTGCAGGAGATGCGTATGGGCCGCGATGCAATTCAGGCTGAAGGCAAGCGCTTCATCCAGATTTCAAAAGGTTGACGGCGCATGCAGAAAATCTATGTACCGACCAGGGATGGCCATGTCATCGTGCTGACGCGCATCGGCCCTTCGGAGGGGCCAGTGGTGGCCGTGACGCATGGCACGTTTTCTAACGTCACGTCATGCAAGAGACTAGGTAGATTCCTCGCTTTACAAGGTTATGGCGTTTGGCTGTTTGATTGGCGCGGGCATGGGCTGAATCCGCCAACCACCCACGACTACGACTTAGAAACGGTGGCCGAAGAGGACATTGAAAGCGCTCTCGGTGAGATTCATCGTCAAGAGGAGGGGCGGCGCTTGACGCTCATAGGGCATAGCGGTGGAGGTATTGCCGCTGCCATCTGGGCTGCGCGTCGGCCCGATCGGGCGCATGCGTATCTGGCTGGCCTAGTGCTGCTTGCCGCCCAGGTGACCCATGCGGCGGCAACTTTTGCGTCGTGGGCTGCAATCAAGGGCTACAGGGCCTGGATTGCCCGCAGACAATGGCTTACCGCGAGCGGCATGGTCGGTCCCGAGAGGGAAAGCGCCCGCCTGATGCGCCAGTGGTGCTATTGGAACCTGCAGCGCAAATTCGTCGGTTATGACGGCATGGACTATTTGCGCAGGCTAACCGAGGTTCGTATTCCCGTTCTGGCGCTTGCGGGATCTGCCGACCGTGTGATCGCCCCTTGGCAGGGGTGCGAAGCTCTAGCCAGGGCTTTTGGAGGTAAGGACATCGAATTCCTGCTGTGCGGCAAGGCCACCTGTTTTCAGGAGGACTACAGTCACAGCCGGCTGTTGATGGCGGGCAACGCGCAGTCCGACGTATATCCACGGATCGCGCAGTGGATGAAGCTGAGGATCGGCGCCGCATCATCCTTAGAGCCTGCTCACGGTCTCGCGGGAGACGGAGCGCAGTGCTCCGAGGCGCCTCAATACACTCTTCCGCCCTTGTAGACGGCATGCTGGCGGCGCTGCAGCTGCGTGACCTCGGCCATCTTCGACATGGCGGCGCCCGCATGGGCGTGGGTGATGGCCAGGCCCAGGGCGTCGGCTGCGTCGGTGCCGGGCAGGCCGGGCAGTTGCAGCAGGCGGCGCACCATTTCCTGGATCTGGCTCTTGGCCGCGCGGCCGTGGCCGGTCATGGCCTTTTTCATCTGCAGCGCCGTGTATTCGGCGACCGGCAGGCCTGCATTGACCAGGGCCGTGAGCGCGGCGCCGCGCGCCTGGCCCAGCAGCAGCGTGGACTGGGGGTTGACGTTGACGAAGACGATTTCCACGGCCGAGGTGTCGGGCTGGTAGCGGCTGGCGACTTCCGAGATGCCGTCGAACAGCAGCTTGAGCCGGCCCGGCAGGTCGCCCAGCGCGATGCCGGTGGTGCGGATGGTGCCGCTGGCCACATAGGCTAGGCGGTGGCCGTCGACGTCGATCACGCCGAATCCCGTGGTCTGCAGCCCGGGGTCGATTCCAAGAATGCGCATGGCGTGACTGTAGCCGTTCAGGGGATGACGGCGCTGGGCATTCTTTGCATGACCGTGCGCGTGCGCTGCAACAGATAGCCGGAGTTGGGCAGCTTCTCGAAGCGTTTGGGCTGGGGCAGCATCACGGCCAGGCGTGCGGCCTCGGCCGCGCTGAGCTGTGAGGCGCTCTTGCGAAAGTAGTGGCGGGCTGCAGCCTCCGCGCCAAATACGCCCTGGCCCCATTCCACGCTGTTGAGGTAGATCTCCAGGATGCGCTGCTTGCTCAGCATCAGTTCCAGCAGCTGGGTCAGCACCAGTTCCTGGCCCTTGCGCAGCAGGCTGCGTTCGCCCGACAGCAGCAGGTTCTTGGCCAGCTGCTGGGTGATGGTGGAGCCGCCGTAGATCTTGGGCGCCTTGCCGTTGTCTGCCTTCTGGGCACGGGCTTCGGCGCGCTGGTTGCGCTGCCAGGCCTTCTCGATGGCCTCCCATTGCACCCCGTGGTGTTCGGTGAAGCTGTCATCTTCGGAGGCGATGACGGCGCGCTTGAGCGTGGGCGCGATGCGGTCGTAGGGCAGCCATTGCTGGCTCCAGTGCAGGCCTTCGGAGCTGCGCAGCATCTGCCATGCCTCGGAGCGCTGAAAGGCCGTGGATTCAGGATCGACCACCACCATCAGCGCAATGCGCAGCACAAAGAACAGCTGCAGCAGCAGGCCGGCGCACAGCACCAGCAGCAGGGCGCGTGCCAGGGATTTCATAAAGCGCTCAGCCGCCTTGAGCAATATGGGCGCGCAGCTCGTTCAGCACCTGGGCCGACGGGGGGCGCACGCCGCGCCACAGCGCGAACGATTCGGCCGCCTGCTCCACCAGCATGCCCAGCCCGTCGCGGGCCTGGGCGCCATGGTGCTCGGCCCATTGCAGGAAGCCCTGGGCTGCGGCGCCGTACATCATGTCGTAGGCCAGGCTGCCAGGCCGCAGCACGCGGGCCGGCACGGGCACCTCGGCACCGGCCAGGCTGCTGGCGGTGGCGTTGATGACCACGTCGAAATCCTCATCCACGGCCTGCTGCTCCAGCGCCACCAGTTCCACGCCATGGTGCGCGGCGATGGCGGCATGGCGCTGCACCAGGGCCTGGGCGCGCTCGAAGGTGCGGTTGACCACGGCGATGCGGCGCGGGCGCTCGGCAAGCAGCGAGCCCAGTGCGCCGGCTGCGGCGCCACCCGCGCCCAGCAGCAGCAGGTCGCGCCCGGCCAGCGGCACGCCCGCATTGCGCACGATGTCGGCCACCAGGCCCAGGCCGTCGGTGTTGTCGGCATGGATGCCGTCCGCCGCCAGCACCAGGGTGTTGGCGGCGCCGGCCAGTTGCACGCGCTCGCTGGAGGTGGTGGCCAGCTGTGCGGCTTCCAGCTTGAAGGGCACGGTGACATTGCAGCCGCGTCCGCCTGCCGCGACGAAGCCGCGCACGGCCTCGGCAAAGCCTTGCAGCTCCACATGCTGGCGCTCGTAGTGCAGGTCCTGCCCGCACAGTTCGGCAAAGCGGGCATGGATCCAGGGCGAACGGCTGTGCGCGACGGGGTTGCCCATGACGCAGTAGCGGTCGGAGGAGGTGGCGGCGGAAGTCATGTCGGAAAAGGAGAGTGCGCGAAGAGAAGAAGAGGGCGCTACTGCACGGTCGTCTGCAGCGTCTGCTCGCGGGTGAACTTGAAGCGCGAGACCACGGCGATCTGGTCTGCCTTGGCGCGCATGGCGGGGCCGAAATGGCCGAAGGGGCCGGCCGCACGCGCAATGGCCTCGGCGCGGGTGTCCAGCAGGCGGTTGCCCGAGCCCTGCACGATCTCGGTGGACAGCACGCGGCCGTCGTGGTTGACGGTGAGGATCATGACCAGCTCGCCATAGAGCTTCTTGCCGGCCTGCTCGGGGAAGTTCTCCGTGCCCTTGTCCTCGACCTTGCGGCGCAGGCCGTCGTAGTAGATGGCATAGACGGCCTCGCGCGTGGACGGGCTGATATAGCGCTTCTTGGGGCGGGCGTTTTCCTCGTTGATGCGCTTTTCGATCTCGGCCAGCAGCTTGACCAGCTGCTGGCGCTTTTCCTGCTGGGCCTGCTGCTCCTTGGTCTGCTTGGCCGCCTCGCGCGGGTCCAGCGGCGGCAGGGCCGCGACCTGCTTGCGCAACTGCGTCAGCAAGACGGTCTGCTGTTCCTGCATGGAGTCGATCTGGCGCTGGCGTTCCTCGAAGTCGTCGCCCACGGCCGTGAGTGCCGAGTAGGGCATGGGGCTGGAGGCCCGGCCCTTGTCGGCCTCGCCGCCGCCGGCCAGCGAGGTCTGCGCGATGGCCTGTGCCTTGTCGGGCTGCTCGTTGGCGCGGGCATTGACCAGGATGACTTCCAGCGGCGTGTCCTGGAACACGCGGTCGAAGCGCTCCGGGTCGATGAACCGGAACGAGAACAACCCGGCATGCAGGGCGATGGAAACGCCCAGTGCCAACTGCAGCGTGCTCAGGGAACGGAGGGCGGTAGGCAGTTTCACGTCAGATCTGGGGCAGTTGCTCGGATGTGAGGCAGGTCAGGGCTGGGCGGGGTCGGCCGCCGGTGTGCCATCGGTCTCGTTCATGTCCACGGCGATGGCGATGGGGCCGGCCACGGCTTCCTCGTCATCCTCGGCGCTGTCTTCGGCGCCATCGGCAGCGGCCGCCGCATCGCCATCCAGGCGCTCGATCAGCGTGCCCGAGACATCGAGCGCGATCTCGTCGATCTCGCCCAGGCGCACGCGCACATGGGCGCCGCGCGGCAGGCCGGTGACGCCCAGCACGGGGAAGACCAGGGGCAGGTCATCGGCGCGCACCAGCAGGCCGCCGCCCATGCCTTCCTTGATGACGGTGGCCGTCAGCTCGGTGATGGCGTGCTGCTGCAGGTACTTGAGCGTCCAGAACCGTTCCATGCCGGCCTGGTAGCCGTTGTAGGCGCTGTAGGCACCGTCGAAGCTGCTGATGATGCCGAACAGCTCGGCATCCTTGGGCTTGAACGGCGCGGCCAGGGCGGCGGTCTTGCCGTGGCGCGCGCAGGCAATGATCTGCCACTGGTTGACCAGGTCCACGTAGCGGCGCAGCGGCGAGGTGGCCCAGGCATAGCTCTTGACGCCGATGCCTGCGTGGGGCTGCGCCTTGGTGGACATGCGCACCTTGATGCCGGGCGCCAGGCTGGCCTGGCTGCGGTAGATGCCGGGCACGCCGAGCTCGGCCATCCAGCCGCCCCAGGTGCTGTTGGCCACGATGGCGGCCTCGGCCACGATCAGGTCCAGCGGCGCGCCGCGCTTGCGCACGCTGATCTCCACCTGCTCGTTGCCGCGAGGCTCGGCGCCGCCGTTGCCCACGAGGCGGAAGTTGTAGTCGGGGCGGTTGAAGTTCTCGGGCTTGCCGCGCACCAGTTCGCGCCCAGCCTTCAGGTGCTTGGCCCAGCGCTGCAGGAACGTCAGTTCGGCGCGCTTGCCTTGCAGCACTTCGGGCGTGCCCTCGACCTCGAAGGAGGGGTCGGCCAGCCACTGCTCGGTGACGATGTGGTCCAGCTTGTCATGGCGGAAGTTGACCTGCACGGGCACGCGCTCCAGGCGCGTCTCGCTGGCCGTGGTCTCCAGCGTGGCCTCGTCTACGGTGACGTACAGCGACACGGCGGGGTTGGCGCGGCCTTCGTCCAGCGTGTAGATCTGCACCACCTCGTCGGGCAGCATGGTGATCTTGTAGCCGGGCATGTAGACGGTGGACAGGCGCGAGCGGCCGAGCTGGTCCAGCGGCGTGCCCGGCACGATGGCCAGACCGGGCGCGGCAATGTGGATACCCACGGTGACCGTGCCCGTGCCCAGGCCGCGCACCGACAGCGCATCGTCGATTTCGGTGGTGGCCGAGTCATCGATGGAAAACGCCTGGACCTCGGCCAGCGGCAGGTCGGCCGGTGGCTGGGGTGCCTGCAGGGCCGGGAACTGCGTGCCCTTGGGGAAGTGGTCGAACAGGAAGCGCTTCCAGTGGAACTCGTAGGCCGATTCAATGGCGCCGGCCCTGTGCAGCAGGTCCAGCGGTGCCAGGCGCGTGGCGCGGCTGGCCTCGACCACGGCCTTGTATTCGGCGGCGTTCTTGTCGGGGCGGAACAGGATCTTGTAGAGCTGCTCGCGAATGGGGCCGGGGCATTCGCCGGCGCCCAGCTGTTCGGCCCAGGCAGTGATCTGGGCCTGGATCTGCTTTTTCTTCTCTATGCCGGCCAGCGCCTGCTGCAGGATCTCGGCCGGCGCCTTCTTGAAGCGGCCCTTGCCGGAGCGGCGGAAGTAGTGCGGTGCATCGTAGAGACGGAACAGCGCGCCGGCCTGCTCGGCCAGCGTGGCCTTGTCCGAGAAATAGTCGCGTGCAAGGTCGGCAAAGCCGAATTCCTCCTCGGGGGCGAATTCCCAGGCCAGGTCCAGATCGATCTGGGCGGCCTGCGCCTGCGCCTGGGCGATCAGTTCGGCAGGCGCCGGCTTGTCGAACTTGAGCAGGATGTTGGCCGACTTGACCTTGACCCGTTTGCCCGAGTCCAGCTCCACCTGGGCGGAGGTGTCGGCTTCGGAGAGGATGCGGCCGGCCAAGAACTTGCCGGATTCTTCAAACAATGCGTGCATAGCCCGACATTCTCCCATGCTGCGGCTGGCAGCTGCCGCGCAGTCTTGCGCGGCATCAGGCCAGATTCAGGAACTCGTCCAGCTGAGGCAAGTACTCCTCGAAGTTGCTCAGCGCGTGATCGCCGCCCTCCTGGATGATCTGCAGCGCATGCGGATAGCGTGCGCTCATCTCGCGCCAGTCCAGCACCTCGTCTCCCTCGGCCGCCAGCAGCATTTCGGGAGCGGCCGGTGTCATGTGGCGCGTGTCCAGCGCGCGCAGCTCCTCGATGTATTCGCGGCGGAAGAAGAAACGCTCCTCCGGGTTGTGCCAGGAAGTCTGCTCGCCGATGTACTTTTCAAGATCGCGCGCCGGGTTGACAGCCGGGTTGATCATCACGCTGCGGCAGCGCGCCAGCTGGGCCACCCAGCTGGCGTAGTAGCCGCCCAGCGAGGAGCCGATCACGGCCATGGTCTCGCGCGGCCAGCTGCCGATGCCATCGGCAATGAGGGCAGCCGCTTCGCGCGGGGATGGGGGCAGTTGCGGGCTCCACCAGCGCACATGGGGATGGCGCGTGGCCACATGCTCGGCCAGGCGCCGGGCCTTGTTGGATTGGGGAGAGGAGCGAAAGCCGTGCAGGTACAGCAAATGGGTGGTGGTCATGGCGGGCGCTCTCCTTTGCGTTGCTGGGGCCGGGCGCGGGATGCGGCCCGGACGGCTCATGGCCCATTGTGGCCGCTGCGGCAGGCGGCGCCCAGCAGGGAAGGCCCGGGCCGACAGCTGGATGACAACCGCCTCCGTGGGCAACCCTGCGCCGGGCTCGGCCGCATGCGCCACGGGATAATGGCGGCCCGTGCCCGCGACCGACCATCCCCGTGACCGAATTCGACAAGCCCTCCCTCTGGCAACGTGTTGCCCCGCTGCTGCGGGGCTTTGACTTCTGGTTGCTGCTGTTCGTGGGCATGCTGGCGTCGGCGGGGCTGGTCGCCATGTACTCCTCGGGCTTCGACCACGGCACGCGCTTCACCGACCATGGGCGCAACATGCTGATCGCGGCGGCCATCCTCTTCGTCGTGGCCCAGATTCCCCCGCAGCAGCTCATGAAGGTGGCCGTGCCGCTGTACATGCTGAGCGTGGCGCTGCTGGTGGCGGTGGCGCTGTTCGGCATCACCAAGAAGGGGGCGCAGCGCTGGGTCAACGTAGGCGTGGTGATCCAGCCCAGCGAACTGCTGAAGATCGCCACGCCGCTGATGCTGGCCTGGTGGTTCCAGCGCCGCGAGGGCCAGCTGCGCGGCACGGACTTTGTGATCGCCATGGTCCTGCTCCTGGTGCCCGTGGGGCTGATCATGAAGCAGCCCGACCTGGGCACCTCGCTGCTGGTGATGGCCGCAGGCCTGTCCGTGATCTTTTTCGCGGGCCTGCCCTGGAAACTCATCGTGCCGCCCGTGCTCGCCGGCGCCATCGGCATCACGCTCATCGTGCTGTACGAGCCCCAGCTATGCGCCGACGGCGTGCGCTGGCCCGTGCTGCATGAATACCAGCAAACCCGTGTCTGCACCCTGCTGGACCCCACACGCGATCCGCTGGGCAAGGGATTCCACATCATCCAGGGGATGATCGCCATCGGTTCGGGCGGTGTCTGGGGCAAGGGCTTCATGGCGGGCACCCAGACCCACCTGGAGTTCATCCCCGAGCGCACGACCGACTTCATCTTCGCGGCCTATTCCGAGGAGTTCGGACTGGTCGGCAACCTGTTCATCATCGTCTCGTTCCTGCTGCTGGTCTGGCGCGGGCTGGCCATCGCCATCCAGGCCAACTCGCTGTTCGCGCGGCTCATGGCGGCAGCCGTGGCCATGATCTTCTTCACCTATGCCTTCGTGAACATGGGCATGGTCAGCGGCATCCTGCCCGTGGTCGGCGTGCCGCTGCCCTTCATCAGCTATGGCGGCACGGCCATGGTCACGCTGGGGCTGGCGCTGGGCGTGCTGATGTCGGTGGCGCGCTCGCAGCGGCAGTTGCCGGGCGAGGGCGGCGGGCCGCTCTGAATCGCACTTTGCGGTGCCAAAGGCTCCCGCAAATGTCAAAGAGTCTGGATGCCTGCGGTATCGGGCGTCGCATTCCTTCCTGCGATTTGGCTTGGAAAATGAGGCTCCAAAAGCGCTGGTTGCTCCTTTTTTGATAGTTTCTGCGGGAGTCTGCTCACTTGCCACCGCCGCCAGGGCAGGCTACAAAGCAAGCGCGGACATGGGCCAGCATGTTCGCCATCCACGCGGATGCATGCCTACGGAATGCCGCTCAGCCTGGTGGAGCGGCATTCCGTTCTTTTTTGTGGGTTGGCAAGCCGCTGGCCGCAGCCGTTGCACGGCGAGGGCATGGCCGGCTCTCTACAATGCGTGAATGATCTCCCGCGAACCCACCATTGAACGCCTGGCCACAGCGCGCCAGTTGCTGCTTGAGCCCTTCGGGCTCGATGAAACCCATCTCGCGCGCGCACTGGCCGAGATCCGCAGCCACCAGGTCGACGACGCCGACCTTTACTTCCAGTACACCCGCGCCGAAGGCTGGAGCCTGGAAGAGGGCATCGTCAAGACCGGCAGCTTCAGCATCGACCAGGGCGTGGGCGTGCGTGCGGTCAGTGGCGAGAAGACGGCATTTGCCTATTCCGACGATATTTCCGAAGCCTCGCTGCTGGATGCCGCGCGCACCGTGCGCTCCATCTCGGGCGCGGCCCAGAGCAAGCGCGTGCGCGCCAATGCTCCCAAGATTGCGCAAAGCCGCTCGCTGTATCCCGGCCTGGACCCCATCGCCACGCTGGACAGCACGGCCAAGGTCGAGCTGCTGGGCAAGGTCGAGAAACTGGCCCGCGCCAAGGACCCGCGCGTGGTCCAGGTCATGGCCGGCCTGGCCAGCGAGTACGACGTGGTGCTGGTGGCCCGTGCCGATGGCACGCTGGCGGCCGACGTGCGGCCGCTGGTGCGCCTGTCGGTTACCGTGATCGCCGAGCAAAAGGGCCGGCGTGAGGTGGGCTCTGCCGGCGGCGGTGGCCGTTTCGGGCTGGCCTATTTCAGCGACGAGCAGATCACCCAGTACGTGGACGAGGCCGTGAGCGCGGCCCTCACCAACCTGGAATCCCGTCCCGCGCCGGCTGGCGAGATGACCGTGGTGCTTGGCCCCGGCTGGCCTGGCGTGCTGCTGCACGAAGCCGTGGGACACGGTCTGGAAGGCGACTTCAACCGCAAGGGCGCCAGCGCCTTCAGCGGCCGCATCGGCCAGCGCGTGGCTGCCAAGGGCGTCACCGTGCTGGATGACGGCACGCTGGCCGATCGCCGCGGCTCGCTCAACGTCGATGACGAAGGCTGCACCAGCCAGAGCAATGTGCTGATCGAGGACGGCATCCTCAAGGGCTACATCCAGGACGCGATGAATGCCCGCCTGATGGGCGTCAAGCCCACGGGCAACGGCCGCCGCGAAAGCTATGCCCACATTCCCATGCCGCGCATGACCAACACCTACATGCTCGGTGGCGACCGGGAGCCGCAGGAAATCGTGGCCTCGATCAAGAAGGGCCTGTACGCCACCAACTTCGGCGGCGGCCAGGTCGATATCACCAGCGGCAAGTTCGTGTTCTCCGCCAGCGAGGCCTATTGGGTCGAGAACGGCAAGATCCAGTACCCCGTCAAGGGCGCGACCATCGTGGGCAGCGGTCCGGAATCGCTCAAGCACATCACCATGATCGGCAACGACATGCGCCTGGACAGCGGCGTTGGCACCTGCGGCAAGGAAGGCCAGAGCGTGCCTGTGGGCGTGGGCCAGCCCACGCTGCGCATCGACGGCCTGACGGTGGGCGGCACGGCCTGACGGTCCCATGCCCGCGCCCTGCACGGCAGGCCGGGCCCTGTCCTGCCTGACGCGGCCCGCCGCGTTCGGTGGGCGCCGCCCGGCGCCGATTCCATGACCCAGCTTTCCTTTTCCTCCCGGCCAGGCCCGCGGACCTCCGTCCATCCCCTGCGCAGCCTGCCGAAGCAATGGCGTGCCTGGGCCGGCGAGTCGCGGCTGAGCCGCTTCTGGCAGCATGAGCTGATCGTGGGGGACCTGCAGCCCATGCACCAGCAACTGGCCTTGCTGGCCGTCGCGCTGGACGAGTCCGTGCGCGTGCGCTATGCGGGCAGCCCGCGCCCCGCGGTCGAAGACGCCATACAGCAGCTTGACCTGGCGGTGCTGGACCACCAGCACTTTCTCACCACGCTGGCCACGGGCTGGCATGCTCTCTACGAATTTCCTGCCTACCAGCGTCTGCTCAAAGGCTTCAGGGAGGCCGTCCACGCCTGGCAGCAGTCCGTGCTGGTGGGCGATGCCCAGGAGCCCGAGCACTTCCGCCGCTGCGAGCGCCTGGGCTGGCGTCTGCTGGGCGATGCATGCCTGCTGACGGACATGTTTGCCGAATCCGCTGCCGTGGCCGGCGAAGCCGATGTGACTGCCATCCTGTCTGGTTACAAGGCGCGCCGATGGCAACCCTTGAGCGCCGTGCGCCGGGCCCTGCGCAGGCTGCGTGACGCGTTGCTGCGGCGTTGATCGCGCCCTTGCGTGACGCGCAGATGCATCATTTCCCGGGGTTTGCACGTTTTCATGGCTGATGGCAATAAAACTGCATGGCATCGTGATTTTCTGCATATGCCTGAAGAATTTTTGCGCGAAACTTAGAAAAAAGCAGTTTTATTGCGTCAATGATTTTTTGCTTTCTCTCTGTGGCACGGTGAAGGGCAGCTTCCCCGCCCTCATGTCCATGTTGCACTGCGAAAAATGACTGTGCTACATTCGATCCCCATGCAAGCCCGTGCCTCCTTCTACTTTTACTTTTGGTTCTCCTCCCCGGCGGAAGAGAGGTAAGCGCGCGCACCCGAACAAACCTCCCTCAAAACCGCCGAAGCTGTAAAGCCCGGCGGTTTTTTGTTTTTCCCTCCCGATTCTTCGCTCCGTTTTCCACGATCCATCTTTCCTCACGAAAGCAAGCAATGACTGCTCATCAAGCTTCCCTCGCCGATTCCTGGTATCGCGGCGGTTCCCAAAAGACTGGCCAAACCGACGACGCACGTATCAAGGACATCACCGTGTTGCCCCCTCCCGAGCACCTCATTCGCTTCTTCCCCATCCGCGGTACGGCCGTCGAAACCCTGATCGGCGACACCCGCCGCACCATCCACAACATCATGGCTGGCGAGGATGACCGCCTGCTGGTCATCGTCGGCCCCTGCTCCATCCACGATCCGGCGGCCGCCATCGAGTACGCACGCCGCCTGGCGCCCATACGCGAGCAGTACAAGGACACGCTGGAGATCGTGATGCGCGTGTACTTCGAAAAGCCGCGCACCACCGTGGGATGGAAGGGTTTGATCAACGATCCCTACCTGGACCAGAGCTACCGCATCGACGAAGGCCTGCGCATTGCGCGGCAACTGCTGATCGACATCAACCGCCTGGGCGTGCCGGCCGCCAGCGAGTTCCTGGACGTGATCTCGCCCCAGTACATTGCCGATCTGATCAGCTGGGGCGCCATCGGTGCGCGTACCACGGAAAGCCAGGTCCACCGTGAACTGGCCTCGGGCATCTCGGCGCCCATCGGCTTCAAGAACGGCACGGACGGCAACATCCGCATCGCCACCGACGCCATCCAGTCGGCCAGCCGCGGCCACCACTTCCTGTCCGTGCACAAGAATGGCCAGGTTGCCATCGTGAACACGGCGGGCAACCAGGATTGCCACGTCATCCTGCGCGGCGGCAAGACCCCCAACTACGACGCGGCCAACGTGGCCGCTGCCTGCGAGGATCTGGAAAAGGCCGGCCTGCCTCCCACGCTGATGGTGGACTGCAGCCACGCCAACAGCTCCAAGCAGCACGAGCGCCAAAAGGATGTGGCACGCGACATCGCCGGACAGATCAGCGGCGGTTCGCGCAGCGTCTTCGGCGTGATGATCGAAGGCCATCTCGTGGGCGGCGCCCAGAAGTTCACGCCCGGCAAGGATGAGGTGGCTGCGCTGACCTATGGCCAGAGCATCACCGATGCCTGCCTGGGCTGGGATGATTCCCTGGCAACGCTGGCCGAGCTGTCCGACGCCGTGCAGCAGCGCCGCGTCAAGCATCCCGAGCCGGCTGCGGCCCTGGTTGCCGCCTGAGCCGGAAAAGAAAACGGGGCAGGCATGCCCCGTTTTTTCCATGTCCCGGTTTTCTTGTTCAGTGTGGCGGCGTGGCGTCCGGCGGGGTCAGTCCGCCCTGGTTCAGCGTGTCGTCTATGCCCAGCAGCAGGACCAGCAACTGGCGCTTGTCGAATGCCACGGGCTGGCTCCATTCATGCTCGGCCAGTGGATGCACATGGCTTTGGCAGGGCAATTGGCCGCGGGCATCGACCACGGCACGCAGCCGGGGCAGGAAAACCCACTGCAGCCATTCCTGCAGCTTGAGCGTGTCGTACATGAACGGCATGGTCGATGCCATGGCCTCAGGGCTGGGCGCCACGGCCGACCAGAGGCTCTGGCTGCGCAACTCGTCTTCGAGTTGCTGCAACTGGTCGAGCAGTTTCTGGTGCGTGGTGTCGGTTGTCATGCGGTGAGGTCCATGAAAAAACGGGGCCAAATCTGTCGGCCATTGTACGTTTGCACCTTTGGGCAGGCGCTGGCAGGCCTTGAAACACCTGCTGGCGGCAGTGCCGACTCCAGCGCCGGTGCCAGTCTCTGGCACTTGAGGCATGTCAGCTTGCCCGGGGTGTGGAAAAGGCGCTTGCGGTTAAGCTCAGGGCATGAGTGACAGCCCTGTCTGCATGAGCAGGCACAGGGCCGTATCCCGTAATGAAGAGAGGAGTTCCATGCGCAGCGAAGTGATTGTGGTGTTGGATGCCGGACAAGAGTACCGCACGGACACCAGCGGGCTCACCCCCATGAGTTCCGATGAAGGACGGCATTGGCTGGACCAGCAGTTCATCTCCATGGACTGCGAACCCCTGCGCGCCAGCGGCAAGGTTCTGCTGGCCGACAAGCTGGTGGTGGTGGCGCGTGCGGCGCGTTCGCGCTCCGGGCTGTTCGACGACGAGCAATGGCGCAACAGCTATGCCGTGGCCGCCCAGGCCGTGCTGTCCAAGCCGCTGATCCGTGTCGATGTGCCGGCCATGTCCATCAGTTACTGACGACGGACAGATAGCGATACAGCAAAGAAGCCTGGGCATGACCCGGGCTTCTTTCATTGGGGGCTGTGCCCGGTTCAGCCTGCGGCCTGCAGCGCCGCCAGCAGCTTGGGGTGAATGCCGCCGAAGCCGCCATTGCTCATGCACACCACGTGGTCGCCGGTGCGGGCGGCTGCGCGGATCTGCCCGATCAGCGTATCGATGTCTGCAGCCACCTGTGCCTTGTGGCCGGCTCCCACGCCCAGGGGGCGCAGCGCCTCGGCAGCATCCCAGTCCAGGCCGGCCGTGTGGCAGAACACCAGATCGGCGCTTTCCAGGGCCCAGGGCAGTTGCGACTTCATGGTGCCCAGCTTCATGGTGTTGCTGCGCGGCTCGAACACCGCCAGGATGCGCGCCTGGCTGCCGAGCTTGCGGCGCAGGCCGTCCAGCGTGGTGCGGATGGCCGTGGGATGGTGGGCGAAGTCGTCGTAGACGGACACGCCACCCGCCATGCCGCGCAGCTCCATGCGTCGCTTGACGTTCTGAAAGCGCGCCAGCGCTTCGCAGGCCTGCGCCGGCGTCACGCCCACATGCTCGGCCGCTGCAATGGCGGCCAGCGCATTGAGCTGGTTGTGCTCCCCGGTCAGTGCCCATTCCAGGCGCGCGACCTTGTGGCCACGGTGCAGCACGTCGAAGGCGCCGGGATCGCCCTGGGCACTGAAATCGCTGACCACCGAACCGAAGCTGGAGACCTCGCTCCAGCAGCCCTGGTGCAGCACGCGGGTGATGCTTTCCTCTATGCCGTTGACCACCAGCCGCCCGGAGGCGGGAACGGTGCGCACGAGATGGTGGAACTGGCGTTCGATGGCGCCGAGGTCCTCGAAGATGTCGGCGTGGTCGAACTCCAGGTTGTTGAGCACGGCCGTGCGCGGGCGGTAGTGCACGAACTTGCTGCGTTTGTCGAAGAAGGCCGTGTCGTATTCATCGGCCTCGATGACGAAGACGGGCTCCGCGCCGGCCGGCCCCTGGCCTGGCGTCGGGCGGCTGGATGCGCCCAGGCGGGCCGAGACGCCGAAGTCCAGTGGCACGCCGCCGACCAGAAAGCCCGGAGCCAGGCCTGCGCATTCGAGAATCCAGGCCAGCATCGACGTCGTGGTCGTCTTGCCGTGGGTGCCGGCCACGGCCAGCACATGGCGCGGGCAGGACGGATGGTGCAGCACCTGTTCGCAAAGCCATTGCGGACCGCTGGTGTAGGGGGCGCCGCTTTCAAGAATCGCCTCCATCAGCGGGAACTTGGGGCTGCCGTCGGGCAGCCGCGCGCGGCTGACCACGTTGCCCACGACATACATGTCGGGTTGCAGGGCCATCTGGTCGGCGCCGTAGCCCTCGATCAGGTCGATGCCCAGTGCACGCAACTGATCGCTCATCGGCGGATAGACGCCGGCGTCGCAGCCTGTGACGCGGTGCCCAGCCTCGCGCGCCAGTGCGGCCAGTCCGCCCATGAAGGTGCCGCAGATGCCCAGAATATGTATGTGCATGGCCGGGCATTCTACGGTTGCCGTCATGTCCGGGAGGGCTGTCCTGCAAAAACAGGAGCTTGCGGCCCAGCAGGCACCGGGTCCCGGAAACACAAGGTTGCGAAATCGCCGTTGCAAGGCGCTGGCTGGAACGTGCAAAGCCCGTCTGCGGCCGGCGGTGCCGTGGCTTGGGTCACAATGGCCCGGGGCCCTCCGCAGGGAAGGCCTCTTATATATATGTAGGGATACAGCGGATCGGAAAGCCATGGACCAAGCCACTGCCGAAATTGCCCAGACCGCGGCCCGCCTCGTGGTCGAGGAAGGGCTGGAATGGGGGGCTGCCAAGCACCGCGCACTTCGCCAACTGGGGCTGCCCGCGCGCACCGCGCTGCCGGGCAACGACCTGGTGGAAGAGGCCGTGCGCGAATACATTGCCCTGTTCTGCGCCGACACCCAGCCCCAGGAACTGCAGGCCCTGCGCGAACTGGCCCTGCAATGGATGGACCGCCTGGCCGAGTTCCGGCCCCATCTGGCCGGCGCCGTCTGGCGCGGCACAGCCACCCGCCTGTCCGATATTTACCTGCAGCTGTTCTGCGACGACCCCAAGTCGGCCGAGATCGCGCTGATCAACCAGCATGTGGAGTACGAGCCCAGCACCGTCACCGGCTTTACGGGGCAGGCCGTGGAGGCCTTGAGCATCCACGCCTTCTGCCGCCCTTTGAACGAGTCCGTGGGCGTGCATCTGCTGGTGTATGACCATGATGATCTGCGTGGCGCACTCAAGCCCGACGGCCAGGGGCGCAGCCCGCGCGGCAGCGCCGAGGCGCTGCGCAGGCTGTTGGATCAGGATGAAGAGGAGGCCGACCGTGGCTGATTCAGTGGATGCAGGGCAAAACACATCTTCCCGCCGCCGTTGGCTGATGGGCGGCGTTGCCGCCGCCGCGGGCCTGGGTGGGGCAGGTTTTGCGTGGTGGCGTTTTCAGCCGCACGCCATGGATGCCAGTGCCGAAGAGCAGCTGTGGCAGCAGCGCTTCATCACGCCCGATGGCTCGGCCATGACGCTGTCGCGCTGGCGCGGCAAGCCGGTGCTGGTCAATTTCTGGGCCACCTGGTGCCCGCCCTGCGTGCGCGAGCTGCCCATGCTCGATGCCTTCTCGGCGCGCCAAAACCAACATGGTATTCAGGTCATTGGCCTGGCCGTGGACAAGCCGGAGGCCGTGCAGCGCTTCCTGGGTCGCACACCCCTGCGTTTCCCTGTGGCGCTGGCGGTGGAAGGCGGTCTGGGCCTGACCCGCTCGCTGGGCAATCTGCAGGGCGGACTGCCCTTCACCGTGCTGCTCGGCGAAGATGGCATGGTGCAGCAACGTAAAATAGGTGAGCTTACTACCGAAGATCTGGCTTCCTGGAGCGCAAAAGGCTGATTTTTCGCATCGTCGAAGCTGTGAAAGCTCAGGAAATGCCCTGAATTCCATGGCGACGTTGATGAAAAATATGCCTCAAAGCACGCAGAAGGGCGAAATTGGAGTAAATTCGCGCCCTATTTAGTTGTTAGCCGCTGGAGCTCCCATGGATTTGCGAAAACTCAAGACCCTCATTGATCTGGTGTCCGAATCGAACGTGTCGGAACTGGAGATCACCGAAGCAGAGGGCAAGGTCCGGATCGTCAAGAGCGAAGGCGCCGTGGTGCAGCACTATGTGGCAGCGCCCATGCAGGCTCCCATGGCCGCGCCGATGGCGGCACCCGTCGCCGCTGCCCCCGCAGCGCCCGTGGCGGCACCGGCCGAGGCAGCCGTCTCCGGCCACGTGGTGAAGTCGCCCATGGTCGGCACCTTCTACCGCGCCTCCAGCCCTGGCGGCAAGCCCTTCGTGGAAGTGGGCAACCAGGTCAAGGAAGGCGAGACCATCTGCATCATCGAGGCGATGAAGATTCTCAACGAGATCGAAGCCGACAAGAGCGGCACGATCACGCGCATCCTGGGCGAAAACGGCCAGGCGGTAGAGTACGGCCAGCCCCTGTTCGTGATCGAGTAACCTGCAGGCGAGCGATGCCGCAAGCGGCACGACGCCCTGGCGCGAACGCATGCCGCGGCGCGACAGAGCAATTGGCTCAACTGACGGCTTCGGCCTGCGTACCGGCGCAGGCACCAAGTCGCGAGGACCTTCATGTTTAAGAAAATTTTGGTTGCCAACCGGGGCGAGATTGCCCTGCGCATCCAGCGCGCCTGCCGTGAACTGGGCATCAAGGCGGTGATGGTGTATTCCGAGGCCGACCGTGACGCAAAGTACGTCAAGCTGGCCGATGAGGCCGTGTGCATCGGCCCCGCGCCTTCGCCGCTGAGCTACCTCAACATGCCGGCCATCATCTCGGCCGCCGAGGTGACCGACGCCGAGGCCATCCACCCCGGCTACGGCTTTCTCAGCGAGAACGCCGACTTTGCCGAGCGCGTGGAAAAGAGCGGTTTCACCTTCATCGGCCCCACGCCCGAGAACATCCGCACCATGGGTGACAAGGTCTCGGCCAAGCAGGCCATGATCAAGGCGGGCGTCCCCTGCGTGCCCGGCTCGGATGGCGAGCTGCCTGACGATCCCGTGCAGATCCGCCGCATCGCCAAGGCCGTGGGCTATCCGGTGATCATCAAGGCCGCAGGCGGCGGCGGTGGCCGTGGCATGCGCGTGGTGCATACCGAGGCGGCGCTGATCAATGCCGTGCAGATGACCAAGGCCGAGGCCGGTGCGGCCTTCGGCAATCCGGCCGTCTACATGGAAAAGTTCCTGCAGAACCCGCGCCATGTGGAAATCCAGATCCTGGCGGACAACCACCGCAACGCGGTCTACCTGGGCGAGCGCGACTGCTCCATGCAGCGCCGCCACCAGAAGGTCATCGAGGAAGCGCCTGCTCCGGGCATTCCGCGCCGCCTGGTCGAGAAGATCGGCGAGCGCTGCGCCGCTGCCTGCAAGAAGCTGGGCTACCGTGGCGCCGGCACCTTCGAGTTCCTCTTTGAAAACGGCGAGTTCTACTTCATCGAGATGAACACCCGCGTGCAGGTGGAGCATCCGGTGACCGAACTGATCACGGGCGTGGACATCGTGCGCACCCAGATCATGGTGGCCGCAGGCGAGAAGCTGCCCTTCACCCAGCGCCAGATCAATGCCCAGCTCAAGGGCCATGCGATCGAGTGCCGCGTGAATGCCGAGGATCCCTACAACTTCATGCCGTCGCCGGGCCGCATCACCATGTGGCATGCCCCCGGTGGCCCCGGCGTGCGCGTGGACTCGCACGTCTACAACAACTACTTCGTGCCGCCGAACTACGACTCCATGATCGGCAAGATCATCGTCCACGGCGACACGCGCGAGCAGGCGCTGGCGCGCATGCGCACGGCGCTGCTGGAGACCGTGGTCGAAGGCATCAAGACCAATATCCCGCTGCATCAGGATCTGATGGTGGACGCCAAGTTCATGGAAGGCGGCACCAACATCCATTACCTGGAAGAGTGGCTGGCGCACCGCAACGCCAACAAGCGTTGAGCAGGTCGCCCGATTGACCCTGCATGCTGGCCCCCGGCGACGGCGGCCAGCATTTTCATTTATTGCATAGAAAAGGATGGGCCCATGTTCGAGTTGAGCCTGCTGTGCCCGGAAGACCGGGTTGAGACCGTCAGCGATGCGCTGGATGCGCTGGACGCCCTGAGCGTATCGGTGGAGGATGCCGACGCGCAGACCGAGGCCGAGCAAGCCCTGTTCGGCGAGCCCGGCATGCCGCCGCCCAAGGACGGCTGGCAGCGCAGCCGCCTGGTGGCGCTGTTCCCCTCGCAGCAAGCGGCCGAAGAGGCGCGTGATCTGCTGCTGCCCCAGGACTTCTTCGAGGGCTGCAGCATCATCGCCGTCAAGCAGGTGCCGGAGCAGGACTGGGTGCGCCTGACGCAATCGCAGTTCGCCCCGGTGGACATCACGCCCGAATTCTGGATTGTTCCCACCTGGCACGAGCTGCCGCCCGAGGCGCGCGTGAGCATCCGCCTGGACCCGGGCCTGGCCTTTGGCACGGGCACGCACCCGACCACGCGCATGTGCCTGCGCTGGATCGCCCGCCAGCCCCAAGGCAGTCTTGGCCGCACGCTGGACTACGGCTGCGGCTCGGGCATCCTGGCCATTGGCGCAGCCAAGTTCGGTGCCACCGACATCGACGCGGTGGACATCGACCCGGCTGCCGTGGAGTCCACGCGCTACAACGCCGATGCCAACGCCGTGCAACTGAAGGCGGGTCTGCCCGATGCCGGCAACGGCGAATACCGCACCGTGCTGGCCAACATCCTGGCCACGCCGCTCAAGGTGCTGGCGCCGCTGCTGTGCGGCCGCGTGGCAGCAGGTGGAAGCCTGGTGCTGGCCGGTATCCTGGAGCGCCAGGCCGACGAGCTCAAGGAGGCCTATGCGCCGTACCTGGCGCTGGAAGTGGCCGACAGCGAAGATGGCTGGATCCTGATGACCGCGCGCCGCGCGGCCTGATTTCCGGCCCGAGTCCCCGCGCGGCCGCCGCCTTCGTGGCGCGGGCCGCGAGCAGCTGCCTACAATCGATCGCTGATGAGCCAAGTCACCCGCTGTCCTGCCTGTGGAACCCGCTTCAAAGTGGTGGCCGACCAGCTGCGAATTTCGCAGGGGTGGGTGCGCTGCGGCGTCTGCCATGAAGTATTCGATGCCTCCGAGGATCTGCAGCCCCTGCCCACGGCACCTGTGAACGCGGCCGGCACCTCGGTGGCCGGCACTCCGGTGGCTGGCGGGGCAGCGCACAACCCGGCCGAATTCGAGGACGATGACATCCGCGAATTCAGGGAATCCATGTGGCTGCCGACGGCGCCGAGCGGATTGCCGGGGCGGGGCGCATCGGGGCCTGCTGCACCTGTTGCACCTGTTGCACCTGTTGCACCTGTTGCACCTGTTGCACCTGTTGCGCCCTCCGTACCTGCCACACCTGCCGCACCTGCGGTATCCACCGCAACCACGGCTGCGGCTGCCAGGGCCGAGCCTTCGCCGTCCATGCCGCCGGCCGAGGTACCGGCTCCACAGGCTCCGCCTTCGCCCCCTGTGACCGCGAAGGACCCCTCCGCCAGCGCCGCCGAAGAGTCGGGCAGCGCGCTGCCTGGAGCGTCGCTGGTGGACGAGATCCTGGCTGCGTCCCGGGCCGCGCCGAAGTCCCCGCCCGCCGCCCAGGCCGAGCAGGCCATTGACGGCCTGCTCGGACCCGAGCCTGACAAGGCGGCTCCTGTGCCCGCACCGGCAGAGGATGAGGAAGGCGCGCCGTTCACACGGCCCCATAAGCCATCTGACAAGCCATCCGACAAGTCATCCGATGCGCCTGCGCCGTCCGTGCCAACCGGCCTGCTGCGGGAATCGGAGCCGCAGGTGCAGGCCTCCGTGCCTTCGCCGGAGTTCTCCCGCTGGCCCGACAGCGATGGCGACGGCAGCGGTGAGGCTGCGGCCGCGCTGCCCGAGGCCGAGCCCGGCTTTGTGCGCCAGGCGCGGCGCAAAGCCTTCTGGCGCCGGCCTGCCGTGCGCGTGGCGCTTGTGCTGGGCAGCCTGCTGGGCGTGGGCGCCTTGGCAGGCCAGGTCATGTGGGGCCAGCGCGATGCGCTGGCCGTGCAGCATCCTTCACTGGCGCCCGCGCTGCAGGCCCTGTGCGCCATGGCGGGCTGCGAGCTGCAGCCACGCCGCCAGATCGGCGATGTGGTGATCAGCAGTTCGGGCTTTCGGCAGTTGCCGCGCAGCGGCCAGTACCAGTGGAGCCTGAGCCTGGAGAACCGTTCCGACTTCCCCGTGGCCATGCCCGCTGTCGAACTCACGCTCACCGATGCCCAGGACAAGCTGCTGCTGCGGCGCGTGATCCGGCTTGACCAGTTCGGCGCGCCCGTGCAGATCGAGGGCCATGGCGAGTGGAGCGTGACGGCCCCGGTCGAAGTGCAAGGCCTGGAGGCGGCCGTGGCCGGCTATCGCGCCCTGGTTTTTTATCCCTGAATCCCCCTGACTTTTCAAGAAAGCCGAGACACACCATGGCCGCTCTCATCTGCGGATCGCTTGCGTTCGACAACATCATGACCTTCGAGGGAAGGTTTGCCGACCAGATCCTGCCTGACCAGTTGCACATCCTCAATGTGTCCTTCCTGGTGCCCACGCTGCGCCGCGATTTCGGCGGCTGCGCCGGCAACATCGCCTACGCCCTGCGCTTGCTGGGCGGCGATGCCTGGCCCATGGCCATGGTGGGCAGCGACGGCGCCGACTATGTGCAGCGTCTCGACGAACTGGGCGTGCAGACCGCGCACATCGGCCAGCTGCAGGACACGCACACGGCCCAGTGCATGATCATGACGGACCGTGACAACAACCAGATCACGGCCTTCCACCCGGGCGCCATGATGCAGGCCCACGGCAACCGCATCACGCCAGAGCTCAAGGAGCAGGTGCGCGTGGGCATCATTGCGCCCGATGGCCGCCAGGCCATGCTCGAGCATGCCCAGCAGTTCAAGGCGGCCGGCATTCCCTTTGTGTTCGATCCAGGCCAGGGCCTGCCCATGTTCGATGGACAGGAGCTGCGCAGCTTCATCGAGCAGGCTGACTGGGTGGCCGTGAACGACTACGAGGCCCGCATGCTCAGCGAGCGCACGGGCTGGAGCCTGGAGCAGATTTCCGGGCAGGTGCAAGGCCTGGTGGTGACGCTGGGGGCAGAGGGCTGCGAGGTCTGGGTGCAAGGCGCCAAGACCCTGGTGGCGCCGGTGCAGCCCGCCGCCGTGGTCGATCCCACGGGATGTGGCGATGCATGGCGTGGCGCCATGCTGTTCGGCCTGGAGCGTGGCTGGGACCTGGTGCGTTGCGCCGAACTGGGCAACCGCCTGGGCGCGCTCAAGATTGCCAGCCGTGGCCCGCAGAACTACGTGCTGGACTTCGCCCAGCCCTGAAGCCGGGATCACCGGCCGGCGGCGCAGCCGCCGGCTTCACAATGAAAAAAGCCCGACTCCAAAGAGCCGGGCTTTTTGCTTTGAGACCGGAAAAGTCTCAGGGCTTGTTGCCTGTGGGGAAGGGCCATGCGGCTTGGGGAGCCAGGCGGGTTTGCGCGATGGGCGCGGGTGCGGCAGCGGGAGCTGCAGGCGCGGCAGCGGCGGGAGCTGCTGCGGCCTTCTTGGGGGCAGCGGCCTTCTTCGGGGCTGCAGCCTTCTTGGCGGGAGCGGCAGGAGCTGCTGCGGCCTTGGCGGGCGCTGCGGCAGGCTTGGCGGCTGCAGCGGGCTTCTTGGCAGCAGCAGGAGCGGCAGCCTTCTTGGCGGGAGCAGCGGCCTTCTTCGCGGCAGGTGCAGCAGCCTTTGTGGCAGCGGGAGCAGCGGCCTTCTTGGCAGCAGGAGCAGCAGCCTTCTTGGCAGGAGCAGCGGCCTTCTTTGCGGCAGGTGCAGCAGCCTTCTTGGCGGGAGCGGCAGCCTTCTTGGCAGCAGGTGCAGCAGCCTTCTTGGCGGGAGCGGCAGCCTTCTTTGCAGCAGGAGCAGCAGCCTTCTTGGCAGGAGCAGCAGCCTTCTTGGCGGGAGCGGCAGCCTTCTTTGCAGCAGGAGCAGCAGCCTTCTTGGCAGGAGCGGCAGCCTTCTTCGCAGCAGGAGCAGCAGCCTTCTTGGCGGGAG
>Ga0209238_1000023_pt1 | contig 87432 bp, 78 predicted proteins | sample GraSoi013_1_20cm_FD_185823 | JGI IMG/M metagenome (GOLD analysis project Ga0209238, IMG submission 185823) | Grasslands soil microbial communities from the Angelo Coastal Reserve, California, USA - Sample 10_02_2013_1_20cm (SPAdes) (version 2) | ecosystem: Environmental > Terrestrial > Soil >...
GGCGAAGGGCGAAGGGCGAAGGGCGAAGGGCGAAGGGCGAAGGGCGAAGGGCGAAGGGCGAAGGGCGAAGGGCGCAGGGCGCAGGGCGAAGGGCGAAGGGCGCAGGGCGCAGGGCGCAGGGCTCGCGAATGTAAGCCATGGGATAGGCACCTCAAAACTTGGCATTTCTCGGCCCTGATCACTCGCCAGGCAAGTTCAGAGTGCAAAAATATTCATTTAAATCAATGACTTACGAAGCGAATCGACAAGAAATTAGTTCAAAACTGAGTGAGAAAAGTTCAAAACTCGGTGGGAATCGACAGTAATGCTCTCCCAGCAATATGCGCCCACCGCTGGCAAGCAGGGTTTCCAAAAATCGCTCAGACTAGGCACAAACGACTTTTGGCACTCCAAAAATGAGTGCAACCGTCTGAAAAACCCACGGAACTTTGGCTTTAGCACTCGGTCATAACGAGTGCTAATATGAAGGAATGGAAGAAAGGAACTCTGCAATGACAAACGCCTCCGGCTCCATTGCGACCACCTTGGCACCCGCTAACCCCTGGGCCCTGGTGCCGCCTCTGGGCAATCTGGATGCCTACATTTCCGCGGTCAACCGCCTGCCCATGCTCACCCTTGAGGAAGAGCAGGACTACGCCCGCAAGCTCAAAGAACACAGCGATCTGGACGCCGCAGGGCGTCTGGTGATGTCCCACCTGCGTCTGGTGGTGTCCATCTCGCGCCAGTATCTGGGCTACGGCCTGCCGCACGGCGACCTGATCCAGGAAGGCAACGTGGGCCTGATGAAGGCCGTCAAGCGCTTCGACCCCGATCAGAACGTGCGTCTGGTGAGCTACGCCATGCACTGGATCAAGGCCGAGATCCACGAGTACATCCTCAAGAACTGGCGCATGGTCAAGGTCGCCACGACCAAGGCCCAGCGCAAGCTGTTCTTCAACCTGCGCTCCATGAAGCAGGGCCTGAAGTCCGACGCCGCCATGGCCGAGGACGGCGCCATGCTGCGTGACACGCTGACCTCGGGCGAGATCGACGCCGTAGCAGAGAAGCTCAACGTCAAGCGCGAAGAAGTCATGGAGATGGAAACGCGCCTGGCCGGTGGCGACGTGCTGCTGGACCCCTCGCCCAGCGACGATGGCGAGCAGGCCTTCGGCCCCATCGCCTACCTGGCCGATGGCGCCCACGAACCCACGGCCATGATCGAGTCGCGCCAGCGCGACCACTTGGCCACCGACGGCATTGCCATGGCGCTGGATTCGCTGGACGACCGCAGCCGCCGCATCGTCGAGGAGCGCTGGCTCAAGGTCAACGACGACGGCTCGGGCGGCATGACGCTACATGAGCTGGCCGCCGTCTACGGTGTCAGCGCCGAGCGCATCCGCCAGATCGAGGTGGCTGCCATGAAGAAGATGAAGAAGGCCCTGGCCGAGTTCGCCTGATGGCCTGACGGCCTGGGCTGACAGGCCGCTTCACGACAAACCCGGATAATCTCCGGGTTTTTTATTGCCCGCAGCCTTTGCGGCCCCCACGTACCCCATGCCCGCCAGCGCCATCTCGCCACTACGCCGCCTCTTCGCCAATGCCTTGGCCACCGCCCTGGCCTCGGCCCTGCTGCCTTGCGCTGCCATGGCGGGCGACAACTGGCCCAGCAAGCCGCTGCACCTGATCGTCGGCTTTCCCGCAGGATCTTCCCCGGACCTCACGGCTCGCGCACTGGCCGAGCCGCTGGAAAAGCGTTTGGGCCAGCCCGTCATCGTCGAGAACAAGGTGGGCGCAGGCGGCAACATTGCAGGCGAGCAGGTGGCCCGTGCGCGCGACGGCCATACCTTCAGCGTAATGATCAACGGCAACCTGACGATTGCCCGCCTGCTCAACCCCGCTGTGCGCTACGACCCCGTCAAGGACCTGCAGCCCGTCAGCCTGATCGGCGTGGCGCCCCTGGTGCTGGTGGCTCCGGCCGGCGCGCCCGAGGGCCGGGCCTTTCTGGAAGCGGCTGCCCAGGCCGGCAGCCGCTGGAGCTACGGCTCCCCTGGCGTGGGCACGGTGGGCCACCTGGGCATGGAGCTGCTCAAGAGCCGCTCCGCGCTCAGGCCCGAACACATTCCCTACCCCGGCTATCCGCAGGTGTTCAACGCCATCCAGGGCGGCGACCTGCAGCTGTCCATGCTTCCGCCCGCACTGGCCATGGCCCAGGTGCAGGCCGGCAAGCTGCGCGGCGTGGCCGTGACCTCGGCCGCGCGCAGCCCGCTGGCGCCGGGACTGCCCAGCCTCAAGGAGCTGGGCGTGGGGGATTTCGATCTGGAGATCTGGAACGCCGTGGCCGCGCCCAAGGCCATGCCAGCCGCCCATGTGCAAAAGCTCGCCGAAGCGGTCAGCGAGATCGCGCGCTCGCCCGAGATGCGTGCACGCCTGGCCGCCCAGGGCTGGCAGGCTGTGGGCAGCTCGCCCGAGGGCCTGTCCCTGCGCATACGCCAGGACGTGACGGCACTGGGCCGCATCATCCGCGAACAGGGAATCCACGCACAATGACGTGCTCGATCACACTGCCATGACCGCTGCCCAAGCCTTCACCGAACTCAACGCCTGGCAGGTCATGGCCTGGGGCCTGCTCTTCTTCGGCGTGCTGTACACGGCCGGCGGCTGGGGCATGACGGCGCTCACGCGCTGGCTGCAGCGGCGCGGCGTGGGCCGCGTGCTGGACACGCGCCCGCTCAAGCCCGACCAGTTGCGCCGCGAATGGCGCCAGTCGCTGCATTCGGTGCTGATCTTCGGCATCGGCATGATCGTGCCCTGGGGCCTTCTGCAATTGGGTTGGGCGCGGCTGGAGCCCGATGCAGGCCCCTGGCGCATTGCCATCGAAATCGTGGTGCTGCTGATCTGGAACGATGTGCATTTCTGGATCAACCACCGCCTGCTGCATACGCGGCTGCTGGGGCGCTTTCATGGTGACCACCACCGCTCCATCGTCACCACGCCGTGGTCCACCTACAGCTTTCACCCAATCGAGGCGCTGATGCTGGGCAACGTCATCCTGCTGCCCATGGTGGTGCACGACTTCAGTTTCTGGTCGCTGGCCTCGGTGCCGGTGCTCAGCCTGCTGCTGAACGTCATAGGCCACTCCAACTACGACTTCTTTCCCGGGGTGTCCGACACGCATGCGCTGGCCGCCAGCCGACGCCACCATCTGCACCATGCCCGGCCCAATGGCAACTACGGCTTTGCGCTGGCCTTCATGGACCGGCTGATGCGCACGCGCGTGGCACTGCCCGCCACGGCCCGGCCCAGGACGGAATGAGCCGACCGCCTGCTCACCACGTCCAGCCACGGCTGCCCCGGCTGCGCCACTGGCGCGACCTGCAGTCGCTGGCCTATCTGGTGGCGCTGCCGCTGATCGTGTGGTGGCAGTGGCAGCATGGCTGGAACCTGTGGCTCTACGGGATCGAGCTGTTCCTCACGCTGGGCGTGGGCGTCATCCACCACAACCACACGCATTTGCGCATGTGGCGCGGGCGCTGGGCCAACCGCATCACCGACTACTGGCTGACCCTGCTGCAGGGCCACCCGACCTTTGTGTTCTGGCCCGCCCATGTGGCCAACCACCACCGCTTCCGCCACGGCCCGCGCGACATGGCACGCACCTACCGCTTCGGCGGCGACCACAACCATCTGCTGGGCTACCTGCTCCACCCGCTGCAGGCCGGCTGGGTGCTGTACCCGCTGTTCCTGCGCTGGCTGGGCCAGCTGCGGCGGCATTGGCCCGGCGCCTTTCGCTACTGCATGGGCCAGTACCTGCTGTGGCTGGGCAGCTGGGCGCTGCTGCTGTCGCTGGATTGGCAAAAGGCCTTGCTGCTGGTGATCGTTCCCCAGCTGCATGGCCTGCACTGGCTGCTGGCCACCAACTACCTGCAGCACGCCCATGCCGATGGCCGGCCGCTGACGCGCGGCCAGCGGCTGGACAGCGCCACACCACTGAACTACGCGCGCAACTTCGAGGGCTGGGTCAATCCGCTGCTGTTCAACATCGGCCTGCACACGGCCCACCACGAGCGGCCCCAGGCCCACTGGTCCGAGCTCACGCGCCTGCACAGCGAACACTACCGCCAGCGCGTGGCCCCTGCGCTCAACGAAGGCGGACTGCTACCCTACATGGCCCGCGTCTTCGTGCTCGGCACGGTCTGGCCGCCGGCGCGCACGCGTGCGCAAATGCCTCCCGGAACATACGACTGATACGACCCTGAACCCATGCCCGTCGCCTATTCCAACGTCTATCTGCATGCCGCAGGCATGTTCCTGCCCGGTGAACCCGTGGACAACGCAGGCATGGATGCCTACGTGGCGCCGCTCAACCGCCTGTCCGAGCGCCTCAAGCGCCGCATCCTGGCCGAGAACGGCATTGTCCAGCGCCACTACGCCATAGACGCCGAAGGCCGCACCGTCCACAGCAACACGGCCATGGCCGCCCAGGCCATCCATGACTGCCTGGCACAGGCCGGGCGTGCGCTGGGCGATGTCGGCTTCCTGGCCAGCGGCTCGTCGGGCGGCGATGCGCTCATGCCCGGCTTTGCCAACATGATCCAGGGAGAGATGGCCGCGCCGCCCATGGAGACCCTGTCCGTGCACGGCGTCTGCGCCGCCAGCGTGGGCGCGCTGCAGGCTGCGGCCCAGGCCGTGGACCGCGCGCCCGACTCGCTGGCCCTGGCCGTGGCCAGCGAAATGCCCTCGCGCCTGTTCAAGCGCTCGCGCTTCGCGGCCCAGGGATACAACACGGATTTCGACGCCCACTTCCTGCGCTGGATGCTGTCCGATGGCGCAGGCGCCGTGCTGCTGGGCGGCCCGCAGGCCCTGCCCCAGGCGCCGGGCCTGCGCCTGAAGCTGCGCTGGACGCACCTGCGCAGCTTTGCCGGCGACTACCCGGTCTGCATGCAGCTGGGCCTGACGCCCGACCGCGCCACCAGCCACCTGGACTTTGCCGCCTGGGGCGATGCCGAGGCCGCAGGCGCGCTGTCGCTGCGCCAGGACATCCGCCTGCTGCCGCACCTGTTCGATGTCTGCATCCACGAATACGCCCACCTGGCCCACACGGGCTGGGTGCCCGAGCGCGGCATCGACCATTTCCTGTGCCACTACTCGTCCGAACGCTTCATCCCCGTGGTCGATGAGCTGCTGGGCAAGGCCCAGCTCGGCATCCCGCGCGAGCGCTGGTGGAGCAACCTGGCCTGGCGTGGCAACACGGGCGCGGCCTCCATCTTCGTGATGCTGTCCGAGTTCCTGCGCACGCAATCGGCACGCCTGAAGCACGGCGATACCGTGCTGTGCTTCATTCCCGAATCGGGCCGCTTCACGGCCGGCTACATGCTGCTGGAAGTGGAGGATGCGGCCCAGGCTCCCACCACCACCCCGGCCAAGGCCGCAGCGCGCAGTGCCACCACCGAAGCTCCCGCTGCCCCGGACCTGCTGCCCGATGTCTCCACCATCGCCCCGCCCCACGACCCGAACCAGGCCCCGGCCACGCTGGCGCCGCTGCTGACCGAACTGGCCAGCCTCTGGCAGGACTACCGCTCGCGCGTGTGGCGCACGCCGCTGCTGCAGCGCATACGCACAGGCAGGCTGCAGACCGCCGACTACGTGCGCTGGATGAGCCACTGGGTTCCCCAGGTGCGCGAGGGCAGCCTGTGGATGCGCGAGGGCGCGGCCTCGCTGACCGGCGAGCACGCGGCGCTGGCCGCGCTGATCGACGTTCATGCGGGCGAGGAGCAGAACGACTTCCGCATCCTGCACGAGGACTACCTCAAGGCCGGCGGCACCGAGACCGACCTCACCCGCCTGCGCCGCAACCCCGGCGGCGAGGCGCTCAACGCCTATCTGCACGGCCTGGCCGCCACGTCCAATCCGGTCGGCCTGCTGGGCGCCATCTACATCATCGAAGGCACGGGCCAGCGCATCGTGCCCAGCCTGCTGCCACTGCTGCGCGCCAGCCTGCCGCTGCCGCCCGATGCCTTCCGCTTCCTGGAATACCACGGAGCCAACGACGAACACCACCTGGAGCGCTGGCTCATGGCCGTGCAGATGGTGATGGCGCTGGACGACACAGACGGCAGCGGGGGCACGGCGGCGCAGGCCATCGTGCGCACCGCGCGCCACACGGCGGCGCTATACCTGATGCAGTTCGAGCATGTCCTGCCCGAGGAGCACTGATGCAACCACCAGACTTCATCGAACCGCCCCACGACGAGCGCGACCCCAGCCCCTGGCGCGCGCTGTACCTGGACCAGAGCACGCCGCTGCCCGACGACGTCAAGGCCGCCTGGCTGCGTGACTGCAGCAGCGGCTCGCGCCAGTACCTGCTGCCCTTCCTGCGGCCGCTGGCACGCACCAGCATCGTGCTCATCCAGATCCTCAAGGTGCTGCTGCCGCGCAACTGGGCGCACTCCAGGCTGCTGCACCGGCTGCTGGCCTTCAGCATGAACCGCTTCGTCTCGCCCGAGGCCAACTGGCTCATCCTGCGCCATTTCCACCTGGGCTCGCAGATCCTGGCCTTTGTCGCGGCCAATGCGCCCACGCCCGTGTCCACCACACCGCTGGAGCCGGACAGCATCGACGACATCAAGGACGACCTGTTCCTCAGGCACGACCTGAACCTGTTCAACTTCGTCATCCGCCTGAACAACGCCCTGCGCGCCGCAGGCCAGGAACTGCAGCCCGTGGCCGAGCCCGACTTCGCCATGCTGCGCAACCCGCCCCTGCGCCTTGAGGACATGCCGCGCGGGCGCCTGAACCTGCTGGACCTGCAAAGCGCCATCGAGGTCTACACGCCCGTCTACCAGCTGCTGCTGACCGACAACGACTTCTGGCGCGCCAGCAACTCGCTGCAGCTGGACGAGACCGTGGCCATCTATGCGGCCAAGATCCTCGCCTCGCCCGAGCACCTGGTCATGCTCAACAACAAGCACCCGCTGGTGCCCCTGTCCACCCTGCGCGCCGGCCACCGCCTGGTGCTGCACGGCCTGTCCACGGAAATGCTCCACTGCCTGCTGATGAAGGTCGCCAGCGGCGACATCCCGCTGCCCGCACGCGAGCTGGCACGCATGCGCGAGGCGGCCCGCGCCCACGGCAGTGGCAGCAGTGGCAGCAGCGGCAGCGCCAACAACGCCGACAGCACCGCCGCCGTCTGACCCAGGTCAAGAAACAGCGGCAGATGGCCGCCATCACGCGCGAAACGCGTTACATCGCGTTGCATTCAACGGCATAGCCCGCTAGCCTGCACGGCTTCTCCCGGGGCGCGCCGCCCGGGTCCACTGCCGGTGCCCTGGGTGGCTGTCTGCCCGCCCAGGCTGCGGCGCATCCTAGCCTGCGTGCCCCATGCCATCGTCGTCCTCCACGCCTTCAGCGGTTCGCTGCAGCGAATGCATGCGTTCGTCCCATTGCCTGCTGGGCCAGTTGCCCGAGCCCGCATTCCAGCAATGGCTGCCGCACATCCGCGAACGCGGCCTGGCCAAGGGCCAGAAGCTCCAGGCGCAGGGCTGCGTCGCCCATGAATTCCAGGTGATCAAGATCGGCTTCGTCCTGGCCATCCGCCGTGGCGGCGACGGCGTGCAGCGGCCCGTGGCGCTGTTCGGCAACGGCCACGCGCTGGGCAGCCCGGGCTGGCTGCAGCAGCCCTCGGCCATGCACTTCGAGGCACTGGGCCCGGGGCGCATCTGCTGCGTGGACATCGCCACCATCACGCGCCGCGGCCTGGTCGATGCCGCCTTCGTGCGCGCGCTGGCCACCAGCTACACCTGCAACAACGCCCTGCTGGCGGAATGGGCCTACATCGTCCGCATCCCCGGCGTGCTGCGCCAGCTGGCCGCCACCCTGATGCAACTGGCGGCTCTGCAGTCAAGCCTGCTCGTGCGCCTGCCCAGCCAGGGCGCCCTGGCCGCCCTGCTGGCCACCACGCGCGAAACCATCGCGCGCAGCCTTGTGCGCCTGGTGCAGCTCGGCGCGCTGGAGCGGCCGGATCGATGGCATTGCGTGCTGCAGCCTGCGGTGTTGTTGAGGATCAGTGGGGGTGGGGTGAAGGATTTGGAGTACCAGGGGATGGGAGGCTGAACACCCATACCAGGCTTCTTTTGTAGCCAACTGGCTACAATCCAACCATGTACAGCGTCATCGAAACCGAGGCGTTTGCTGATTGGGTAGACAGCATTCGTGACATACCAACTCGTATCCGCCTGCGTCGTCGCCTGGGCAAAGCCATGCGCGGAAACCTGGGAGACGTGAAATCCGTTGGCGAGGGCCTATGGGAGATGCGCGAGTTTTTTGGGCCAGGTTGGCGCATGTACTACATCCAACGCGATCATGTTCTGATCGTGATGCTTGGCGGCGGAGACAAGTCCAGCCAGGCACAGGACATTGCTGCGGCCAGGGCGATGGCCAGGGAGATCAAGCTATGAGCAACATCAAGATGCGGCCATTCGACATGGCCAACTACCTCGGCACCGAAGAGGAAATCGTGGAGTACCTGCGCCAGGCGCTGGAAGACAACGATCCGGCCGAACTGGCTGCGGCGCTGGGCGACATCGCACGCGCGCGCGGCATGACTCAGCTCGCTCGCGACACCGGACTTTCTCGGGAAAGCCTCTACAAAAGCCTGTCTGGCGAACGGGCGCCCAGTTCCGAGACGCTGTTCAAGGTGATTCAGGCCATGGGCTTCAGGCTCACCATCGCTCCTGCCGCATCGCAGTAGCCAGCAGCCTGACACTCGGACCACCCGCTTACTGCACCAACACCGCCTCTGCAGGCCTTTGCAACAGAGGCGGAATCTGCTCTGCCGGCATGGCGCGGGCGAAGAGCCAGCCCTGGTAGGCGTCGCAGTCCAGGATGCGCAGCAGGCGCAGTTGCTCGGCCGTTTCCACGCCTTCGGCGACCACCTGCAGGCCCAGGGTTCGGGCCAGCGCGATCACGGCCTTGACGATCTTGGCATCGGCCGGGCTGTCGAGCATGGGGCCGATGAAGGTGCGGTCTATCTTCACGCGCGAGACGGGCAGATCGCGCAGGTGGGCCAGCGAGGAGTAGCCGGTGCCGAAATCGTCCAGCACCACGCAGACGCCGGCCGCCAGCAGGCTGCCCAGCAGCTCGCGCGCCTGCAGCGGGTCGGTCATGGCAGCGGACTCGGTGACCTCCAGCTCCAGCAGGTGCGGCGGCACGCCATGCCGGGCCAGGCTGGCCATGAGGCGCTGCTGCAGGTCGGCCTGCCGCAGTTGCTGGGCCGAGAGGTTGACCGCCACGCGCAGCGGCATGCCTGCGCGCAGCCAGTCGCCGGCCTGGCGGCAGGCAGCATCGATCACCCACTCCCCCAGGGCCAGGATCAGGCCCGTGGATTCGGCCACGGGCACGAAGCGTTCGGGCGAGACCCAGCCCATCTGCTCGTCGTTCCAGCGCAGCAGCGCTTCCACGCCCTGGACCTGGCCGCCCAGCACCTGCACCTGGGGCTGGAAGTGCAGGCTCAGCAGGCCCCGGTCCAGGGCACGCTTGAGGCGTTCGTGCAGCAGCACTTTCTCGGCCATGGCCTCGCCCATGGCGCTGGCATAGCGCGCATAGGAGGAGCGGCTGCGCTGCTTGGCGTCGTACATGGCCATGTCGGCATAGCGCATGAGGGTGGCCGCATCGCCCGCGTCCTGGGGATAGAAGGCTGCGCCCACGCTGGCACCGAAGTTCAGCGCGTAGTGGCCTATGGTGCAGGGCCGGCACAGCTCGTGCAGCAGCGCGTCGATGCGCTGGCGCAGATCGGGCTCGTTGCAGGGCTGCAGCAGGGCGGTGAACTCGTCACCGCCCATGCGCGCCAGCGTGGCCGAGCCGCCCAGCGCGGCCTGCAGGCGGCGCGCCACCTCCTTGAGGACCTGGTCGCCCACGTCGTGGCCATAACCGTCGTTGATGGCCTTGAAGTTGTCGAGGTCGAGCAGCAGCAGCGCAAAGGACGCGGGGCCGGCGCCCGATTCAGACTGCGCCTGCGCCTGCGAGATCGCCTGTTCCACCTGCAGCCCGAACTGCCAGCGGTTGAGCAGGCCCGTCAGCGTGTCGTGGGTGGCGTGGTAGTGCATGCAGGCTTCCATCTGGCGCAGCTGCGACAGGTCGCGCACGAAGGCCACGGCCACGCCGCTGCCGTGCGGCGAGTGGCCCAGGGCGATGTCCACCGACAGGCGCTTGCCGTCCTTGCGCAGCAGCCACAGGTCCCGCCCCTGGCCCATGGGCCGGCGCGCGGGCTGGGCGAAGTAGGACTGCAGTTGCGGCCCGTGGGCCGCCTGCGCCTCGGCCGGCAGCAGCATCTGCAGCGAGTGGCCCAGCAATTCGGCGGCGCCATAGCCGCTCATGGCCTGCATGGCGGGATTGGCCAGCAGGATCCGGCCGCTGCGGTCCACAAGCAAGATACCGTCGGGCGCGGCCTCCATGGCCACGCGCTTGAGGTCTTCGTCCAGCGCCTCGCCCGGTGCGGCGGGATCGCCGGCAACCATGCTCCAGCCCGCCGCCATCATGCGGACGCCCCGCTGCCGTGAAAGACCGATGCCGCAGCCTCCAGCGCCTGCGCCTGTCCGGCCAGCAGCTGTGCGTGCCCGATGGTGTCGCGCGCCAGGGCGGCATTGTGCTGGGTCATCTGTTCGAGCTGCTGCACGGCGGCCTGCACCTGCTGCACGCCGCCGGCCTGGGCCTGGCTGGCGGCCTGCATGCCTTCGGCCAGCACCAGTTGCTCGCGCATATCGGCCTGCACGGCCAGCATGGCCTCGCCCACTTCACGCGCCATGGCGCAGCTTTGCGCCACCTGCTGCTGCGATGCCTCGATCAACGCCTTGATCTGGCGCGCGGCGCGGGCGCTGCGCTGGGACAGGCCGCGCACCTCGTCGGCCACCACGGCAAAGCCCTTGCCGTGTTCCCCCGCGCGTGCCGCCTCCACGGCGGCGTTGAGCGCCAGCAGGTTGGTCTGGAAGGCGATGCCGTCGATGAGCGAGCTGATCTGCCCCACCTGGTCGCTGGTCTGGGCCACGCCGCGCATGCCCTGGTCCAGTTGCACGACCATGCGGCTGCTCTGCCCTGCCATGTCCACGCCGTGCCGCGCGCGGGCGGCGGCCTCGCCGGCTTGGGCGCTGCTGCGCTCGATGGCGCTGGCCAGGGCCTGCATGGCCTGGGCCGACTGCTCCAGGCTCGCGGCCGCGGCTTCGGTGCGATCGCTCAGTTCGGTGCTGCCCTGCTGCACGGCCAGCGCGCAGCGGCGCACCTGGTCGCTCTTGCCCTGGATGTCGCCGACCAGGGAGACCAGGTTGAGCCCGGTCTGCCGCACGGCGCTGCCGATGGCACCGATCTCGTCCGTGCGCTGCAGGAACCGTGCATCGGTCTGCTGCCCGCTGGCCACGGCCTGTGCCTGGCCACGCAGCGCCGCCAGGGGCATGAGCAGCCGGCTGCGCAGCCACTGCCCGGCCGCCACGCAGGCCAGGCTCCAGATCAGCCAGGCCGGCCAGACCTGGGCCAGCGGCACGGCCGATGCCTGCAGCACGGAAGACCACAGCCCGGCCGACCCCAGCAGCCACAGGCCGGCCACCACGGCCTGCACGCGCCAGGCCAGTGGCCGAAAGCGCCACCACCGCTGCAGCGCGCCCACGGCGCCGCGCCCCACGGGAAAGCCCCGGTGCAGGCCAAGCGAGCGCACACCGGCATTGATCTGCTCATAGAGCGCCGCATGCTGCTGCACCTCGCACGGCTCGGGCCGGGTGCGCACGGACAGGTAGCCGACCACGGCGCCCGCATGGCGTATGGGACTGGCGTTGGCGCGCACCCAGTAGTGGTCGCCGTTCTTGCGCCGGTTCTTGACCAGGGCGCTCCAGGGCAGCCCGCGCTGGATGGTGGACCACATGTCGGCAAAGGCGGCGGCCGGCATGTCGGGATGGCGCACGATGCTGTGGGCCTTGCCGTAGAGCTCGGCGGCCTCGAAGCCGCTGACGCGGATGAAGGCATCGTTGGCATAGACGATGCGCCCCTTCAGGTCGGTGACGGAAAGAAGCGTCTCTCCTTCGCTCAGAGGGTACTCACGCTGGGTGACGTACACGTTTCGCCGCATGGATCAGGTCTCTCGGAGATGGGCGGGGCGTCGGCATGACACCCCCAGGCGGGGCCCACTCTAAGCAGTCCTGAGGCGATGCACATCAGGGATGGTGTGCTGCAGCGCACCTAAACGCAGTCAATGTGACGGGGGTCACATTGGCTGCGGCACGCGCAGGATCAGGAGCGTTTTTCCTGCAGCAGGGCCTTGACGTCGGCGCCCAGCACCTGCGGGCCGCCGCCGTATCGCTCATACACGCGCAGGCGGCCGGCCGTGTCATAGACATAGCTGCCGGCCGAATGGTCCAGCGTGTAGGCGCCTTCGGTCTTGCCGGGCACTTTCTTGTAGAAGAGCTTGAAGTCCTTGGCCACGGCCGCCGTCTCGTCCGGCGTGCCGTGCAGACCGACGAAGCCGGGGTCGAAGTTGCCCAGGTAGGCCTTGAGCACCTCGGGCGTGTCGCGCTCGGGGTCCAGGGTGACGAAGACGCCCTGCAGCCTGTCGCCGTCGGCGCCCAGCTGCTGCTTGACCTCGACCAGCTCCTGCAGGGTGGTGGGGCAGACATCGGGGCATTGCGTGTAGCCGAAGAAGACCACGACGACCTTGCCCGCAAAGTCCTTGATGCTGCGCTGCTTGCCGTCCACATCGCGCAGGGGAATGTCCTTGGCGTATTCGGCGCCCGTGACATCGACACCCTGGAAACTGGTCTTTGCCTCGCGCGAGCATCCGCTCAGCGCCAGGGCGCCCCATGCCATGGCGGTCAAGCCCAGAACGCGCAGCGCTGTCCGTTTGTTCATGCTTCCTCAACAAGGTAGTTGCCGCAGGCTGCGTGGCCGCAAAGGCTGCGCGCCGGCCCGGGCTGGAAAGGGAAAAGGCGAAAGCGTCCGCTGAAGGCGCTTTCGCACAGCCGCAAACCATAACCCATAACCGCAAGACCCCGGCGCTGCGGGGCCTGCCTGCCGGCCTGCCGGGCCTACTGAGGCCTATCGGGACCTACTGGCCAGCCTTACTCGCCGTCGCCCGGACGCCCTGCCGTGTCCCAGGAAGCCGATGCACGCAGCAGCCGGTCCAGGTCGCGCTTGGCCTTGCCGGCATCGGCCATGCCCAGGCCTGCGGGCATGCGCATCATCCAGTGGCCCTGCGGGTCCACCACGTACAGGTGGTCCTGCAGCGCATGGCCGGGCGCCGGCTGCAGCCAGCCGCGCAGCACGGCCTCGGGCACGCGCAGCACCGTGGCCTGGGCCAGCGCGGGGCGCAGGTGCGCGGGCACGGGTGCGTCGTCGGAGATGAGCCAGACCCGGTCCAGCCGGTCCTTTTCGCGGCCCAGTGTCTCGCGCAGCTGGCGCTGCAGATAGAGATGGCTTTCGCAGGCGCTGCCGCAGGCACCGCCCGCCACGCTGAGCAGCAGCCACTGGCCCTTGAGCGACTGCAGCGGCAGCGGCGCGCCGTCCAGCGTGGTGGCCGTGGCCGAAGGCAGGGCCGGCTGGGCGGCGATCAGCTCGCCAAAGCTGCGCTGCTGGCCAGGCCGCAGCACGTAGTAGGTGAAATAGGAGGCCACCACGGGCGCGGCGCAGACCGCGAACACGGCCAGCATCTTCCAGCGGCCGCTGCGCGTGCGCTGCGCGCCGGCAAGGGCCGGCTGCAAGGGTGGCAGGCCATGGACAGTCATCTCCAGGGGAGTCTCAGGAGCGGGCATGGCGCGGGCGGACAAAGCGTCGGACGATTTGGAACCAGACATACAAAAGCGTGATCAGGGCCGCAAGTCCAAACCATTGGAACGCATAGCCATGGTGTTTCTCGACACCGGCCGTCACAACGGGCCAGTCGCGCCGCAGGCCTTCGCTGGCTTCGCCGGTCTGCAGCAGGCTCCATTCGCGCAGCGGCAGCCCGGAGGCCACGGCCCATTCGGCAATGTCCACATTCTGTCGGATGCGCGCCTTTTGCCCATCAGGGTCTGCCCCTGCACGGCCGAATTCGTAGAGCCGGGACGGCGCGGCCTCCATGCGCCCCTCAACGGTCACCAGGCCTTCGGGCGTCTGCACTTCGGGCAGGGCCGTGCGGTCCAGGAAGTTGCGCGGCACCCAGCCGCGCTGCACGGCAATCACCACATCCTCATGCGGCGCGGCCAGCCGCAGCGGCGTGAGCACAAAGAAGCCCGGCTGGCCCTGCATCTGGCGGTTGTCCAGGTACAGCGATTGCCCGGCAATCCAGTGGCCCTGCAGTCGCACGGGCCGGTGCAGCCAGGGCGCCGCCTCGGTGTTCAGGGCAGCACCGGGCTGCATGGGCGCCAGCTGCGCGTTGTCCAACGGCGGCAGGCCCTGCTGGCGCTGCACGGCATCGAACAATTGCTGCTTGTAGGCCGCGCGCTGCAGTTGCCAGCGGCCCAGGGACAGTGTGATGGCCACGCCGATCAGCGCGGCCAAGGTGATCAGTACAAACCGCCAGCGGTCTGGCATTCTGGAAACACGCACCGGATAATCCACCCATGAAATTCGTGATCGTTCTCGCCCTGCTGGCCATTGTCGCCAGTCTGGGCAGCGCCTTGTTCTTCATGATGCGCCGCAATCCCGAAGACCAGGAGGGTGCGGGCGACGACAGGCGCCGCAGCCGCGCCATGTTCCGCGCACTGGCGCTGCGCGTGGGCCTGTCCATCACGCTGTTCCTGTGCGTGCTGCTGGCGGCCAAGCTGGGCTACATCCATCCCACGGGCTGGACCGCCGGGCAATAGGCAAGCCCCCTGCCCCCGCAAACAAAAAGAAGCGCCCTGGCGCTTCTTTTTGCATGGGGCGGGCAGGTCAGGCCCTCACATCCAGTACACAAGGACGTAGAGGAACAGCCAGACCACGTCCACGAAGTGCCAGTACCAGGCGGCACCCTCGAAGCCGAAATGCCGCTCGGAGGTGAAGTGTCCCGCATGCAGGCGCATGGTGATGAAGAACAGCATCAGCATGCCCACGAAGACGTGGAAGCCGTGGAATCCTGTGAGCAGGAAGAAGGTCGAGCCGAACACGCCCGAGGACAGCTTGAGGTTCAGCTCGGTGTACAGGTGGTAGTACTCGTAGCCCTGCACGCACAGGAAGACGAAGCCCAGGACCACCGTCATCCACATGAAGGCGATGGTGCGGGCGCGGTGGCCAGCCTGCAGCGCATGGTGGGCGATGGTCAGCGTCACGCCCGAGGTCAGCAGCAGCGCCGTGTTGATGGTGGGCAGCCAGAACGGGCCCACGGTCTGGAAGGGCTCGACGCTGTTGGCCGGCGAGGCCGTGGCGCCGGCCGCCATGCTGGGCCAGACCGCCTTGAAGTCGGGCCACAGCAAGGCGTTGTCCAGGCTGCCCAGCGCGGGCACCGAATGCGAGCGCGCCCACCACAGGGCGGTGAAGAAGGCGCCGAAGAACATCACCTCGGAGAAGATGAACCAGCTCATGCTCCAGCGGAAGGACAGGTCGATCTTGCGCCCGTACTTGCCCGACTCGCTCTCATGCGCGGCTTCCCGGAACCAGAAAAAGAGCACGGCCAGCCACCAGACCAGGCCAAGGCCCAGGCTGTACATGCCCCATTCATGCCCATTGATCCAGTTGCCCGCGCCCAGGATCACGAAGAACAGCCCCGCCGCCGCCATGACGGGGTGGCTGGACTCGGCCGGCACGTAGTAGTAAGGCGTTTTGCCGTGGGTGGTTGCACTCATTGCTCAGCTCCTGAAATTCTTGGTTCTCGGTTTCCCGTCTATCACTCTCTGTCCCCGATGGCCGCGCCGCTCAGACCACGAGCTTGACCAGCGCGATCAATCCCAGCACCAGCACGAAGATGGCCGCCAGCCCCACCGCAATCACATGCAGCGGCGTGATGCGCTCCCCGTCCTGCTGGTACTCGCTTCCCCTGCGCACGCCGAAGAGCGACCAGGCCACGGCGCGCACCGTGCGCCACACGCTGGGCGGGCGGCGCGGCTCCCGTGGCTGCGGCTCATTCATGAGGCGGGCTCCTGCTTCGGCCCTGCCGCCACCGGCGCCTCGCCCGTGGGTGCGGCCGGCGTCCTGCCGCCCACCTCGAAGAAGGTATAGGACAGCGTGATCGTGGTCACATCCTTGGAGATGCGCGGATCGATCACGAAGGCCACCGGCCATTCGCGCTTTTCTCCGGGCTCCAGCGTGTACTGCGAAAAGCAAAAGCACTCCAGCTTGTTGAAATGCGCGGCCGCCTGGCGTGGCGCATAGCTCGGTATCGCCTGGGCCGCCATGCGGCGGTCCTGCACATTCTGGAACTCGTACATGACCGTGGCCAGCTCGCCCGGATGGACCTGGATGGAGCGCTGCGCCGGCTTGAAGTCCCAGGGCCCGCGCGCATTGGCGTCGAACTCCACGGTGATGGTGCGGCTCTTGTCCACCTGCGAGTTGGCGGGCAGCTTCACATCGCGCCCGGCCGTGCCGTTGCCCGGCACCTGGCGCTCGGACAGCGACAGGATGTTGATGCCCGTGAGCTCGCAGATGTGCTTGTAGATGGGAATCAGCACGTAGCCGAAGGCAAACATGCCCAGCGCCACCACGGCCAGCTTGCCCACCATCTTCGCGTTTTCACTGCGCACGCTCACGGACATCCCTCCTGTTGCCGGCCCTCAATGGAGCACGGTGATCTTGATCACGAAGCCGGCCAGAAAGACCAGCGCCACCGATACCAGGATCAGCGCCAGCCGCAGGTTGGCTTTTCGTTGCTGTGCGTCCATGTGCATCTCCCTTGGGGCTTGCATCAACCGATGATGCGGGTGGCGGTGGCATCGAGCTTGGGCGGCGTCTCGAAGGTATGGAACGGCGCCGGCGAAGGCACTTCCCACTCCAGGCCCTCGGCGGCCTCCCAGGGCTTTTGCGGAGCCTTCTCGCCCTTGCCGCGCATGGCGGGCACGACGACGAAGAGGAAGAAATACACCTGCATCAGGCCGAAGCCCAGCGCGCCCAGCGAGGCCACCATGTTGAAGTCGGCGAACTGCATGGGGTAGTCGGCATAGCGGCGCGGCATGCCGGCCAGGCCCAGGAAGTGCATGGGGAAGAAGGTGACGTTGAAGAAGATCAGCGAGCCCCAGAAGTGGATCTGGCCGCGCGTCTCCGAATACATCACGCCGGTCCACTTGGGGGCCCAGTAGTAGTAGGCCGCGAACATGGAGAACAGCGATCCGGCCACCAGCACGTAGTGGAAGTGGGCCACCACGTAGTAGGTGTCCTGCAGCTGGATGTCGATGGGCGCCATCGACAGGATCAGGCCCGTGAAGCCGCCCATGGTGAACACGAAGATGAAGCCCACCGAGAACAGCATGGGCGTCTCGAAGGTCATGGAGCCGCGCCACATGGTGGCCACCCAGTTGAAGATCTTCACGGCCGTGGGCACCGAGATCAGCATGGTGGCGTACATGAAGAACAGCTGGCCCGTGACGGGCATGCCGGTCGTGAACATGTGGTGCGCCCACACGATGAAGGACAGGATGGCGATGGACGAGGTCGCATACACCATGGAGGCATAGCCGAACAGCTTCTTGCGGCTGAAGGCCGGCACGATCTGGCTGATGATGCCGAAGGCCGGCAAGATCATGATGTAGACCTCGGGGTGGCCGAAGAACCAGAAGATGTGCTGGTACATCACCGGATCGCCGCCGCCTGCGGGGTTGAAGAAGCTGGTGCCGAAATGGCGGTCCGTCAGCGTCATGGTGATGGCGCCGGCCAGCACGGGCATGACGGCGATCAGCAGGTAGGCGGTGATCAGCCAGGTCCAGGCGAACATGGGCATCTTCATCAGCGTCATGCCGGGCGCGCGCATGTTCAGCACGGTGACGATGATGTTGATGGCGCCCATGATGGAGCTGGCGCCCATGATGTGCATGGCCAGGATGGAGGTGTCCATGGACGGGCCCATCTGCAGCGTCAGCGGCGCATACAGCGTCCAGCCCGCGGCGGGGGCACCGCCGGGCATGAAGAACGAGCCCACCAGCATCAGGCCGGCCGGGATCAGCAGCCAGAAGCTGAAGTTGTTCATGCGCGCGAAGGCCATGTCGGAGGCGCCGATCTGCAGCGGCAGCATCCAGTTCGCAAAGCCCACGAAGGCCGGCATGATGGCGCCGAACACCATGATCAGGCCGTGCATGGTGGTCAGCTGGTTGAACAGCTCGGGGTTGACGATCTGCAGCCCGGGCTGGAACAGCTCGGCGCGGATCAGCAGCGCCAGCACCCCGCCCACCATCAGCATGGTGAACGAGAACAGCAGGTACAGCGTGCCGATGTCCTTGTGGTTGGTGGCGAACATCCAGCGCCGCCAGCCCGTGGGCGTGGCGTGGTGGTGATGGTCGTCATGCCCGTGTCCATGCTCGTGCTCATGCGCATGTTCGTGGCCCTCGCCCGCAGGGCTGTGGATGGGGGGAAGTACGGCGCTCATGCTGTTATCTCCAATCGCTCATCTGTCTTGCGGGCTCACTGGCCGGGGAACTTGCCGGTGCGGGCGGCCACGAACTCGGCCGGCTGCACCAGCTGGCCGGTCTTGTTGGACCAGTGGTTCTTGGCAAAGGTGACCACGGCGGCCAGCTCGGTATCGCTCAGTTGTTTCCAGGCGGGCATGGCGCCGTTGGCACGGCCTTCCAGCACCACATGCATCATCTCGGCCGTGGGACCCAGGACGATGGGGCTGCCGTCCAACGGCTTGATGGGACCGGCGCCCTTGCCGTTGGCCTGGTGGCAGGCCGCGCAGTTGGCGGCATAGACCTTCTCGCCGCGTGCCATCAGGTCGGGCAGGCTCCAGACCTTGCTGGGGTCGTCCTTCTTGGCGGCGGCGATCTTCCTTTGCTCGTCCACCCAGGCCTTGTAGCCGTCGCTCGACAGCACCTTCACGTGGATGGGCATGTAGGCATGCTCCTTGCCGCACAGCTCGGCGCACTGGCCGTAGTAGTCGCCGGTCTTTTCGGCACGGAACCAGGTGTCGCGCACAAAGCCCGGGATCGCATCCTGCTTGATGCCGAAGGACGGCACCATGAAGGAGTGGATCACGTCATTGGCCGTGGTGATGATGCGCACCTTGCGGTCCACGGGCACGACCAGCGGGTTGTCCACCTTGAGCAGGTAGTCGTTGGGTGCCTTGGAGACATCGCCGCTGTCGGACAGCGCGCGGTGGCTGCTGTCCAGCGTGGAGATGAAGCTCAGGCCCTCGCCTTCGCCGTTGATGTAGTCGTAGCCCCATTTCCACTGGTAGCCCGTGGCCTTGATGGTGACATCGGCGTTGGTGGTGTCCTTCTGCGCCACCAGCACCTTGGTGGCCGGCAGCGCCATGAGCACGACGATGATGAACGGCACGATGGTCCAGACCACCTCGACCGTGGCCGATTCGTGGAAGTTCGCGGCCTTGGCACCGCGCGATTTGCGGTGCTTCCAGATCGAATAGAACATCACGGCGAACACGCCGATGAAGATCACCGTGCAGATGATCAGCATCATCCAGTGCAGGTAATGCTGCTCATGCGCGATGCGCGTGACCGCCGGATGAAGGTTGAGCTGATTGACGGCCGGGCCGCCTGGCAGATCTGTCGTCGCATGCGCAAGGGAGCCTCCCCCTGCCACACTCATCAAGCCCCAGAGAACCAGCTTGGTGGAAATGCTTTTCATAGTTTTCACTTACATCTAAGCCTCGGGTTATCCACTCGCTCCGCTGCGCCGGCGTGGGGGCCGCGCAGCCAGACCGTTCAACGCCTGCCCAAAGGGCAACTCCCGGCCTCAACTGTCCGAGCATGCATGAAAGCGCCGCAGATGTGCCTGCGCGCAATCACCAATAGCGTGCCAGCCGGCATCAACGGCAGCTCGGACGTGGGACCAGGATTCGGGCGTACAGCCATCCCCGCCTGCGCCTGCAGGCGCATGAATTCGGAGGACAGCAGCAAGGTGGACGGAAGAATGCGCGCACGCCGGCCATTCAGGGCATGTGTGCCATGGGGGCCGGGAGCGGATTGGAAAAGGGGGCGCATGCGGCCCGGCATGCGGCACAGAAGGGGGGACAGCAGGGACAGAAAGACCAGTGCCCGCTCCCAGAGGAACAGGCACTGCTGCAGCCGGTGATGATCAAACTCGTGGGCGGGCCGCTCCTGGATGGGTCGGCCCGTTCTCGTTCCCGTGGCAAAACGAAACACCAAATCGTCTCCCCTTTCGGCCTGCGGACCGCTGGTCTTTTCCCGGCCCGGGAAAGCGAGCCCAGGGAAAAGCTGTTGTCTCTGTCAGCTCGGGAAAAGTGTAGACGTTTTTGTTTTCGATCAATGACCGGAAAGCGACATTGGGGCTATCGCAAACCCGTGTTGCGCGGCTGGCGCAGCATGCTGCGCATGTCCTCCAGCGATACGGCGCTGCTGGACTCCAGGCGCACGCGCGGCTGCGGCTTGTAGGCGTGGCCGTAGACGATCTCGAAGGTCAGCGCCAGCTGCCCGTCGGGGCCGGCCAGGCGCTCGCGCAGGGCATCGTGCAGGCGCTGCTGCCAGCGGCGGCCGCGCAGCGCGGCAAAGCGCTGTGGATGGAAGTTGCGGCCCAGCTCGCGCAGCTCCTGCAGCAGCCGCTCGGGCGTGGCAAAGGTCAGCGTGATGTGCTCCATGTCCATCACCGGCTCGCTGAAGCCTGCGTGCACCAGCATGTCGCCCCAGTCATGCATGTCGGTGAAGGCCTGGCCGGCGGGCGGCCAGCCCAGCTGGGCGTAGATGGCGTGCAGCTCGCGCAGCGTATCGGGCCCCAGGCAGGAGAACATCACATAGCCGTCCACGGACAGCGCCTGGTGCCAGCGCGTGATCAGCGCCTGCGGGTCGGCCTGCTGGTGCAGGGCCATGTTGGCCCACAGCATGTCCACGCCGGCAGGCTCGGGCTCGCCGAAGCGCGTGGCGCCCCCGGTCCAGCGCGCGGGCTGCCACCAGCGCGCGCCCAGCTGCTCGCGGGCTGCGGCCTCGTGCAGCGGCGAGGCTTCATAGACCAGGCATTCGGACTGCGCATAGCGCTGGCGCAGCAGCGCATGGGCCTGCAGGCCGCCGCGCACGGGCTGCCAGTGGCACCAGCGCTGGGGCGGCTTGACGATCCAGTCCAGCCGCTCCTGCATGCGGCGCGCCACCTCCTCATGCAGCCACGGCGAGGCCGCAGGCGCGGCCTGCTGCCAGCGCAATGCGGCGGCCGGATCGATGGTGGGGGGCAATTCGTGGGACATGGCTGGGCGGGGAATCCGGGCTCCTCGAAAGACAGGCGCCCGGCCCCGGAGCAAAGGGGTGGCGGACGCGGCGCGAGTATATTGACTCCATGCCCAACCTGCCTGCGTCATGGCTTTCGCACTGGCATGCCGGCCTGCCCAGCCAGTGCGCCGTCTGCCGCCGCTGGCCGGCGCAGCGCCTGTGCCAGGACTGCCGCTTGCGCTGGGCCAGGCCGCTGCCGCGCTGCGGGCTTTGTGCCATGCCGCTGCCAGCGGGGCACGGCGCCAGCGGCGGCCAGCAGGTCTGCGGCGCCTGCCTGGTCAAGCCCCCGCCACTGACGCACTGCCTTGCCGCGCTGGACTACGCCTATCCCTGGCACACGGTGATCGGCGACTTCAAATTCCGGGGAGACACCGGCCTGGCACGCAGCCTGGCCGCCCTGCTGCTGGAGCAGCACGGGGCCCGCGAGCAGCTGGAGCAATGCGATCTGCTACTGCCCATGCCCCTGTCTGCCCAGCGCCTGCGCGAACGCGGCTTTCACCAGGCCCTGGTGCTGGCCCGTGCGCTGTCCGGCCCATCCACCCGCGGCAAGCTGCGGCACCAGGCCGTGCAGCGCGCCCACACGGCACAGGCCCAGCATGACCTGCCGCGCGCCCTGCGCCTGCGCCAGCTGCGCGGGGTCTTTGCGGTGCCGCCGGCGCAACTGCCCCATGTGCGCGGCCGCAGGGTCCTGCTGATCGACGATGTGATGACCACGGGTGCCAGCCTGCATGCGCTGGCCACCTGCCTGCGGCGTGCAGGCGCGGCCGAGGTCAGCGCCCTGGTGCTGGCGCGCACGCCCTGATCGTGGGGGCTCGGGGCCCGGGGGCATAGGCCGCCGCGAGACAATACGGGCCATGTTCCATATCGTTCTCGTCGCGCCGGAGATCCCGCCCAATACCGGCAATGTGATCCGTCTGGCCGCCAACACCGGCTGCAGCCTGCACCTGATCGAGCCGCTGGGCTTTTCCATGGAAGACCGCCTGATGCGCCGCGCCGGCCTCGACTACCACGAGTACGCGCCCGTGCGCCGCCATGCCGACTGGCAGGCCTTCCTGCAGGACTGCCAGCCGGACCGCCAGCGCATGTTCGCCATGACCACGCACAGCAGCAGCCCCGCCCACGCCATCGGTTTTCAGCCTGGCGACTGGCTGGTGTTCGGCTCCGAAAGCAAGGGCCTGCCCGCCGAGGTGCGCGAGCAGTTCCCGCCGCAGCAGCGCCTGCGCCTGCCCATGCTGCCGCAGCAGCGCAGCCTGAACCTGTCCAATGCCGTGGCCGTGACCGTGTTCGAAGCCTGGCGCCAGCATCAATTCGCGGGCGCTGCCCTGGCCGAGGGAGCAGCCGGCGCGGCCTGAGCGATCGGCCGGACCGGGCGAAAAGTTCCCGGCCGATTGTTTCAACAGCTGAAAAAGCGCATTGCCAATCCAAGGGTTTTTCCCGATTCCAAGCCGTCCTACATTTGAGTCATGGGCTCTACGTTACCAAGCGATTTCCGCAAAGAACGCCCTGTCCCAGAAACAAAACAAAGGACTTGAATCATGAAGAACACCCGCCGTTTTGCCGTCCTGGCCGCCCTCTCCATCTCCGCCATCGCCGCCCAGGCTGCCGGCTTCGACTACGCCGACAACAGCAGCTACCCGCCCGAAGTGAAGACCCAAAGCACGCTGACACGTGCCCAGGTCACGGCCGACCTCAAGGCCGCCCAGGCCAACGGCACCATGCCCTCCGTCGCAGAAGGCTACCTGCCCATCCAGAACACTGCCACCGCCACCGTGAGCCGCGATGAAGTGCGCCGCGAAGCCGCCGCCGCCGAGCGTTCGGGCCAGCTGAACTTCGGCGCCTGAGCCTCAGCCCCCCGCAACCGCTGCCACCACGCAGCCAGCCCGCAGGTGCCCCCTGCGGGCTTTTTTCATCGCCGGGCCGCCCCAAGATGAAAAGCGCCCCTTGGGGGGGCGGCGGACCTTGCGTAGCAAGGGCAGCGTGGGGGTCAGTTTTGATTCAGGCCTTGGCGCCGTAGTTGCGGGCCACGGACTCGGCCACGCAGGCGGGCTTGTCGGCGCCTTCGCGCTCCACGGTCACCAGCCAGGTCATCTGCAGGCCACCGGGCTCGATGGGCTCGGCGGCCTGCAGCGTCAGGCGCGCACGCAGGCGGCTGCCCACGGGCACGGGAGAGGTGAAGCGCACGCGGTTGAGGCCGTAGTTCACGCCCATTTGCGCGCCTTCGATGTGAAAGCAGTTCTGGAAAAACTGGGGGATCAGCGACAGCGTCAGAAAGCCGTGCGCAATCGGCGCACCGAAGGGGCCCTTGGACGCGCGCTCGGGGTCCACATGGATCCATTGCTGGTCACCCGTGGCATCGGCGAACAGCTGCACCTGCTGCTGGGTGATGGTGATCCAGTCGCTGACGGCGACTTCCTGCCCCACGCAGGCACGCACTTCGGAATAGGAATGGAAGGTTTTCATGCCCCAAATGGTAGGGGCCGGTGCCGCGCGCTCCATGTCGGGCGCGCGACAGCTAGGGTCTGTTGACGTTAATTTGTGGATCGCGTTGCGCGGTTGCGGGGTTGTATGCAAGGCGCTCATGCGCAGCAAGGCCCATGCCTTGCGAGTGTGAGCAACGCGGCAGACGGCCCCGCAACCGCGCAACCCGAAGGGAAGCAGCCTGCCAGCGCGCCACTCGGCGTTGCACTCCTTGTGCGTGTAGGCACACGCACGGCGTCGCGCGCCTTGATTGGCACGCTGGCAGGCTGCTTCGCGTCCGCAAATTAACGTCAACAGACCCTTGGGTTAGTCCAGGGTGGATGTCACCTGGACGCGCGCTGAACAAAGAACAGGCCTGTGCCCACGGCCATCAGCAGCGCGCCGAAGACCCGGTTCTGGCTGCGCACCGCACGCGCGCTGCGCATGAAGCCGCGCAGCGCGCTGGCGCTGGCCGCATAGCCGTGCATGACCATGGTGTCCACGGCCAGCATGGTGGCGGCCAGGATCAGCAACTGCAGCCACAGCGGGCGGCTGGTGGTCATGAACTGGGGCAGCACGGCCACCATGAAGATGATGCCCTTGGGATTGGTGGCGTTGGTCAGGAAGCCCGTGAGCACGCGGCGGCGCACACTGAGCTCGGGCATGGATTCCTGCGTGGCCAGGGGTGCGGCACCCGAGCGCCATTGGCTGATTCCGAGGTAGATCAGATAGCAGGCGCCGACGATCTTGACGGCGTTGAACGCCCATTCGGAGGCCAGCAGCAGCGAGCCCACGCCCGCACCGGCGATCAGCAAGATGGTCAGCAGCCCCAGCTGCAGCCCGAAGATGGTGGCGCTGCTCTTGCGCACGCCATACGACAGGCCATGGCTCATGGACAGCACGGCGCCCGAGCCCGGGGAGACCGCAATGATCCAGCAGGCCACAAAGTAGGCGATCCAAGTATGCCAATCCATGCCAAACACCTTAAAAATACGGAGCAGGCCGGCATCTTAAAACCGTGCAGCCGATGTGGCGCACTGCCGCAGCAAAGCCGGATGGGGCGATGAAGCATTCGGTGGCATTTTTCATCGCCGGGCCGCCCCAAGATGAAAACGGCCCCCTCAGGGGGCGCCCGGCCAGGGGCAGCGGACCTTGCGCAGCAAGGGGAGCGTGGGGGGAATTTTCAACCCTGTCAGGAAGCTGACCCGGCTGTGAGAGTGACACAATCAATTACCCCAGGGTAAACACCAACTCCAACATCCCGAGCTCCCATGGAACACAGCGCCCCCATCTGGCTGACCTACGGCTTTCTCTATCTCACCGCCGCCGTGCTGGCCGTGCCCATTGCGCGTGCCCTGGGCCTGGGCGCCATCATTGGCTACCTGGGTGCCGGCATTGCCATGGGCCCCTGGGGACTGTCGCTTGTCAGCAATGTGGATGACATTCTTCATTTCGCCGAGTTCGGCGTGGTGCTGATGCTCTTCGTGATCGGGCTGGAGCTGCAGCCCAGCCGCCTGTGGGAGTTGCGCCGGCCCATCCTGGGATGGGGGCTGGCGCAGATGCTGGCCTGCACGGGCGTGCTGTTCCTGGCGGCCTGGGCCTTCGGCTTTTCCTGGCGCGTGAGCCTGATCGCGGGCATGGGCCTGGCCCTGTCGTCCACGGCCATCTGCCTGCAGGTCATGGCCGAGCGCAACCTCATGCGCACGCCCAGCGGCCAGGCCAGCTTCTCCATCTTGCTGTTCCAGGACGTGGCCGCCATTCCCATCCTGGCGCTGATCCCCATCCTGGGCGCGGTCAAGGCCGCCAATGCCACGCACACCGACAGCCACCTGTGGCTGCAGGTGCTCAAGACCGTGGGCACCATCGCCGCCGTGGTGGTGGGCGGCCGCCTGCTGCTGCGCCCCCTGCTGCGCTGGATCGCGCGCAGCCGCACGCCCGAGATCTTCACGGCCACCTCGCTGCTGCTGGTGGTGGGCATTGCCATGCTGATGGTGCAGGTGGGCCTGTCCATGGCGCTGGGCGCCTTCCTGGCCGGCGTGCTGCTGGCCGACAGCGAGTACCGCAGCGAGCTGGAGACCAACATCGAGCCCTTCAAGGGCCTGCTGCTGGGCCTGTTCTTCATGGCCGTGGGCATGAGCATCGACTTCGGCGTGCTGCTGCGCGCGCCCTGGGCCATGGCGGCCATGGTGCTGGGCTTTCTGGCGCTCAAGGGCGCCGTGCTCTACACCCTGGCCCGCGTGCTGAAGCTGCCCTGGCGCGAGCGCCCGGTGTTCGCCCTGCTGCTGGCCCAGGGCGGGGAGTTCGCCTTCGTGGTGTTCCAGACGGCGGCGCAGTACAAGGTGTTCCACCACAGCATCTCGTCCATGCTGGTGGCCGCCGTGGCCCTGTCCATGCTGATCGGCCCGCTGGTGCTGGTGCTGATGGACAAGCTGCTGCTCAAGCGCTTTGCCGACATGAAGGATTGCCAGGTCGACGGCGCGGGCCAGACTGCCAGGCCCCATGAAATATCGGAGCCGCAGGACGCGCAAATCATCATTGCGGGCTTTGGCCGCTACGGCCAGATCGTGGCACGCGTGCTGCTGACACAGGGCGTGCCGGCCACCATCCTCGACCACAGCGTGGAGATGCTGGAAGTGGCCCACACCTTCGGCTACCGCGTGTTCTTCGGCGATGCCACGCGCATGGACCTGCTGCGCATTGCCGGCGCGGACAAGGCGCGGGTGCTGGTCATCGCGGTGGACTCTTCCGAGCAATCGCTGAAGATCGCCGCCCGCGTGCGCAAGCGCTTTCCGCACCTGGAGATCGTGGCCCGCGCGCGTGACATGGCCCACTGGTACCAGTTGCGCGACCTGGGCGTGCACCATGTCGAGCGCGAAGTCTTCGAGTCCAGCCTGGTGTCGGCGCGCACCGTGCTGGAACTTGCGGGCCACAGCCCTGCCGAGGCCCAGCGCACCACCACGCGCTTTCGGGAGCACAACCTGGAGCTGATCGAGCGCATGTACCCCCACCACAAGGACCAGGCCCAGCTCATTGCCGTGGCCAAGCAGGGCCGCCAGCAGCTGGTCGAGCAGATGGCCAAGGAGCGGCAGGAGGCCCAGGCGCAGCAGGAGAAGGACCAGGCGCCGCAGGAAGCCCCGCCGCCGCCCGGCCCCTGAAAACCGGGCCTCAGGCCGCGCCCAGCGCCCGCACCATGTGGTCCACGAACTGCGCCAGCTTGGGCAGCTGGCGGCGGTCCGGCAGATAGACCAGGTGCACCGGGCGCGGCAGCGGCACGCAGTCCTGCAGCACGGGCACCAGCCGACCCGCGGCCATGTCGGCGGCCAGCAGCACCTCTGGCTGCAGGATCAGGCCCAGGCCGCGCAGCGCCGCATGGCGCAGCCCGTCGCCGCTGTTGCAGCGCAGGCGGGCGTCTTCGGGCCACTGCACCGAACCCGAGCCGTCGCCGCGCAGAATCCATTCCGAGCGTCGCTGCCAGACCGCGTAGCTCAGGCAGTCATGGCGCGCCAGATCGTCCACGCCACGCGGATGCCCGCGCCGCCGCAGGTACGAGGGCGCCGCCGCAATCACCATGCGATAGGGCTGCAGCGGCCGCGCCACCAGGCCTTCGCCGCCCACGGGGCCGATGCGCACGGCCACGTCGATGTTCTCGCCCACCAGGTCGGCCATGCTGTCGCTCAGTTGCAGGTCCACGCGCACCAGCGGATTGGCCAGCTGGTAGTCGGCCACCAGCGGCGCGATCACATGGTTGCCCAGCGTGGTCGGCGCGCTGATGCGCAGCAGGCCCTGGGGTGCGCTGCGGCTGCGCTCCACGGCAGACTCGGCCCAGCGCAACTGCTCGAAGACCTGGCGGCTGTCCTCGTAGAAGCTGCGCCCTACCTCGGTCAGGCTGTGGCGACGCGTGGTGCGCTGCAGCAGGCGCGCGCCCAGGTGGGCTTCCAGTTGCTGCACATGCTTGCCCACCATCACGGCCGAGATGTCCAGGCGCCGCGCGGCCTGGGCAAAGCTGCCGTCCTCGACCACGGCCATGAAGACCTCCATATTGCGCAGCTTGTCCATGGATTGCTAACCAATGCTTAGTAGTACAAAAAGATTTCGCTACTTTATGGCATAGGCAATTTGCAAAACACTGCAGGCCTGTTCACTCCTTCCGAAAGAAAACCACATGAAGATCCTGCTCATCGGCGCCACCGGCACCATCGGCCGCGCTGTCCACGCCCTGCTGGCCCCGCGCCATGAGATCGTCACCGTGGGCCGCAACAGCGGCGACCTGCGCGCCGACTTCACGCAGCCCGAAACGCTGCAGAAAATGTTCGAAGCCGCCGGCCAGGTGGACGCCATCGTCAGCACGGCCGGCAAACTGCACTTCGGCCCGCTGTCCGAGATGACGGCCGAGCAGTTCAACTCCGGCCTGCAGGACAAGCTGCTGGGCCAGGTGCGGCTCGCCCTGCTGGGCCAGCGCTGGCTGCGCGACGGCGGCTCCATCACGCTGACCAGCGGCGTTGCCGCCACCGAGCCCATCCGCCACGGCGCCAATGCATCGACGGTGAATGCCGCCCTCCACGGCTTCGTCACCGGCGCCGCGGTCGAATTGCAGCGCGGCCTGCGCATCAATGCCGTGAGCCCCACCCTGCTGACCGAATCGGCCCAGGCCTATGGCTCGGTCTTCCCCGGCTTCGAGACCGTGCCCGCCGCGCGCGTGGCCCTGGCCTACCAGCGCAGCGTGGAAGGCGCCCAGACCGGCAGGGTCTTCGAAGTGCTCTGATCCCTGTCTTGCGGCGGGCCCTCGGCAAAGTCCTTGCGTGCCCGCCCAAAAAGGCTGCGTGCTACGCTGCGCGCCACCATGTTCAACCCCACCCAAGCCGATGTGCGGCGCTTTTTCTGCGGCGTGCGCACCAAGATGCTGAACGGCGCGCCGATGGAGGCCATAGAGACGCTGGCCAGCCTCTGGATTGCCGAGCATCCCGAGTATTTCGATGACCTCGCCGACGTGGACGCCGCCCTGCTGCGCGACTACGACGCCACGCCCGGCGTGACCAATCCGTTTTTGCACCTGTCCATGCACCTGTCCATCAGCGAGCAGTGCAGCATCGACCAGCCGCGCGGCATACGCCAGGCGGTGGAATTGCTCAGCCGCCGCCTGGACTCGCTGCACGACGCCCACCACGCCACCATGGAATGCCTGGGGCAGATGCTCTGGGAAAGCCAGCGCTCGGGCCGCCCGCCGGACGGCGAGGCCTACATTGCCGCCGTGCAGCGCCGCGCCACCAGCGACGGCGCCAAGGCCACGGGCGGCGCATAGTCCCGGCCGTTCAGCGCCTCAAGACAAAGCCCGGAACAAAGCCCGAAAAAAGCCCGCAATTGCGGGCTTTTGCCTTGGAGGAAAGGCGCGACCTACTGCGATTTCTGGCCCAGGCGGAAATGGGGCTGGGGCAGGGTCTGCAGCTCGCCATCCAGACTGCCGATGTAGTTGGCCAGCGCCTTGAGTTCGCTGTTGGTGAACTGCTTGGCAATGCCGGCCATCACGCCATTGCTGCGGCCGATGTGGGGGTTGCCTTCGGTCTTGTAGGACTTGAGGGCAGAGTACAGATAGTCCGCATACTGGCCTGCCACCTTCGGGTAGCTGGGGTCGATGGGCTTGGAAAAACCCTGGCCGTGGCAGGAGACGCAGGCCCCTTTTTGCAGCAGCGCGGCAACCTGGGTGCTGGGCTCGCGGACCTTGGCGTCGGCGGCCTTGGCCACGCCATGCTCGGCGTAGTAGGCGGCCACGTCGGCCATGTCCTGCTCGGTCAGCGGATCGGCGATGCCGCGCATGGTGGGGTGCTTGCGCTCGCCCTTCTGGTAGGCCTGCAGCGCGGCCACGATGTAGGGTGCGCCCTGTCCTGAAATCTTGGGGACCTTGTACACCTCGGGGAAGCTGGCCTGGTAGCCCTGGATGCCATGGCAGCCAATGCACATGGCGATCTTCCCCTCCCCTGCCTTTGCGTCACCTTTGCTTTGCTGGGCCTGTGCCACAGGGGTCACAGATGCGACAGTCAGCGCCAATACCGTGGTCAAAGTTTTTATCATTTTGCGCGCACAATCCTTCAAGAGTTCTGACGGATGCCTACTGCTGAGCGGGTAGCGCGAACGATTATGGCAGTCACCGTCAAGCGTCCCCATCAATACTTACGCTGATACCGCCCATGAAATTTCAAGGTTCCGAGAACTACGTCGCCACCCAGGATTTGATGCTCGCGGTGAATGCCGCAGCCACCTTGCAGCGCCCGCTGCTGGTCAAGGGAGAGCCCGGCACGGGCAAGACCATGCTGGCCGAGGAAGTGGCCGCAGCGCTGGACATGCCGCTGCTGCAGTGGCACATCAAGTCCACCACCAAGGCCCAGCAGGGGCTGTACGAATACGACGCCGTCAGCCGCCTGCGCGACTCGCAACTGTCCGACATCGACGGCGGCGAGCGCGTCAAGGACATCCACAACTACATCATCAAGGGCGTGCTGTGGCAGGCCTTCACGGCAGACCGGCCCGTGGCCCTGCTGATCGACGAGATCGACAAGGCCGATATCGAATTCCCGAACGACCTGCTGCGCGAGATCGACCGCATGGAGTTCTACTGCTACGAGACGCGCGAGATGATCCGCGCCAAGCACCGGCCGCTGGTGTTCATCACCTCCAACAACGAAAAGGAGCTGCCCGACGCCTTCCTGCGCCGCTGCTTCTTCCACTACATCAAGTTCCCCGACGCCGACACCATGCGCCAGATCGTGGCCGTGCACTTCCCCAAGCTGCAGGGCGAGCTGCTGACCGCCGCGATGAAGGTGTTCTACGACGTGCGCAATCTGCCCGGCCTCAAGAAGAAGCCCTCCACCAGCGAGCTGATCGACTGGCTCAAGCTGCTGGTGGCCGAGGACATTCCCGTGGAATCGCTGCAGACCGCCGAGGGCAAGGTCGCCGTGCCGCCGCTGGTGGGCGCCCTGCTCAAGAACGAGCAGGATGTGAGCCTGTTCGAGAAGCTGGTCTTCATGAACCAGCGCAACCGCTGAGGCCTGCGCCCATGCCCCATCCAGAACACACCAACGACACGGGCCTGCCGGCCCTCACCGGCCAGGTGACGACCATTCCCGTGGCCGGCGCGGTGGCGCACCAGGGCTTTGTGCGACCCGTGGTCATGCGCTTCAACGGCGTGCGGCTGGAGCCCCTGGCCCTCGCCCATGAAGCCGGGCTGCGCGAGGCCGTGCAGGACGGCCAGCTGTGGCGCATCCGCGTGACCTCGGCGCCCGAGCCCGGTGATGTGCGTGCCTATATCGAAGCCGCGCTGGAGCAGCGCAGCCAGGGCAAGCGCTTCGCCTTTGCCGTGCTGGACGACGACAGCGGCAAGGTGCTGGGCACCAGCAGCTACCACGACATCCTGCCCGAGGTGCGCCGCGTGGAGATCGGCTACACCTGGTACGCGCGCAGCGTGCAGCGCACCCATGTCAACACCTCGGCCAAGCTCATGCTCATGGGCCATGCGTTCGACACGCTGTCCTGCCATGTGGTGGGCTGGCGCACGGACTGCTTCAACTTCGCCAGCCAGCGCGCCATCGAGCGCCTGGGAGCGAAGAAGGACGGCGTGATCCGCGGCCACGCGCTGCGCCGCGACGGCACCATCCGCGACACCGTGATGTACAGCCTGCGCAGCGGCGAATGGCCCGAGTCGCGCGCCCAGCTGCTGGACCAGCTGCAGCGCCATTCGGACGGCAGCACCGCCGTGGCGCGCACATGAGGGCGCGTACGCCGGGCCCCTGGGAGATGCCATGCTGATCGACTTCTTCTACACCATGCGCGCGGCCAAGCTGCCCGTCTCGGTCAAGGAGTTCCTGACCCTGCTGGAGGCACTGCAGGCCGGCGTGGTCGGCCCCAAGAGCGACGACGCCTGGAGCCTGGACGACTTCTACCACCTGGGCCGCACCGTGCTGGTCAAGGACGAGAAGCACTACGACAAGTACGACCGCGCCTTTGCCGCCTACTTCAAGGGCGTGGAGATGGTGGCCGACCTCACGCGCGAAATTCCCCAGGACTGGCTGAAGAAGCTGCTGGAGCGCGAGCTCTCGCCCGAGGAAAAGGCCGCCATCGAGGCCATGGGCTGGGACGAGCTGATGGAGACGCTCAAGAAGCGGCTCGAAGAGCAAAAGGAGCGGCACGAAGGCGGCAACAAATGGATAGGCACGGGCGGCACCAGCCCCTTCGGCCACGGCGGCTACAACCCGGCCGGCGTGCGCATCGGCGGGCCGGGCCGCAACAAGAGCGCCGTCAAGGTCTGGGAGCAGCGCGCCTACCGCGACTACGACGACACGCAGGAGCTGGGCACGCGCAACATCAAGGTCGCGCTGCGCCGGCTGCGCAAGTTCGCCCGCGAAGGCGGCGAGCTGGAGCTGGACCTGCCCGACACCATCCGCAGCACGGCCGCCAACGCGGGCTACCTGGACATCAAGATGATCCCGGAGCGCCACAACAACGTGAAGGTGCTGCTGCTCATGGACGTGGGCGGCACCATGGACGAGCATGTGCAGCGCGTGGAAGAGTTGTTCTCCGCCGTCAAGAGCGAGTTCAAGCACCTGGAGTTCTACTACTTCCACAACTGCGTCTACGACTTCATGTGGAAGAACAACCGCCGCCGCTTCGCCGAGAAGTTTCCGACCTGGGACATCATCCGCAAGTACAACAAGGACTACAAGCTGATCTTCGTGGGCGACGCCACCATGAGCCCCTACGAGATCCTGCAGCCCGGCGGCAGCGTGGAGTACATGAACGAGGAGCCCGGCGCCGAATGGCTGCAGCGCCTGACGCATGCCTTCCCGCGCTTTGCCTGGATCAACCCCGAGCCGCCTGGCGTCTGGCAGTACCGCCAGAGCATCAGCATCATCCAGCAGCTCACGGGCAACCGCATGTACCCTTTGACACTCAAAGGTCTGGAAGACGCCATGCGCCTGCTGTCAAAATAGGCCGATGCCCAAGCTCCCCCCCGCAACAGCGCCGGCCCGAGGGCCGGCGTTTTTGTTTCTGTTGAGTGCAGCCCTGATGCTCGGTGGCTGCAGCCTCCTGCCGTCCAAGAATGATGACAAGGACACGGACCCGTCGCTGATTGCAGCGACCGGCGACCCGGCCTTCTCGCTCGTCGTCGATGCGCCCAAGGAAGTGCGCGAACTGCTGGAAAAGCACCTCGAACTGCGCCGCTACCGCTACCAGAGCGATCTGCAGCGGCGCGAGCTCACGCGGCTGCTGGGCGCCACCGACGCCAACGTGCGCGACCTGATCGGCACGCTGGGCTACTTCAGCCCCACGGTCACGGTGGAGATCAAGGAAACGCCCGAATCCGAAGAGGCCCCGCTGGAGGTCACCGTCAAGGTGGACCCGGGCGAGCCCGCCACCATTGCGCGCAGCCAGGTGCGCTTTGCGGGCGTCAACGCCGACGATCCCGATGGCGCCTCCCAGCGCGCCACCATCGAAGAGGACTGGCCGCTGCAGCCCGGCCAGCGCTTCAGCCAGTCCAGCTGGAGCCAGGCCAAGAGCCAGGGCCTGCGCACGCTGCAGTCGCGCCGCTACCCGCTGGCGCGCATCGACTCCAGCCTGGCCGACATCGACGCCGACACGCATGAGGCCGATGTCAGCGTGGCCTATGCGCCCGGCCCGGCCTACACCTTCGGCCCGCTGCGCATCGAAGGCGCCCAGCGCTACGACCCCGTGGGCACGGCCCGCATCGCACGCCTGCCCGAGGGCGAGGAATACGACCAGACCGCCCTGGTCGACGCCCAACTGCGCCTGGCCAGCAGCGGCTACTACGACTCCGTCTTCCTCACGCTGGCCAACGTACCCCAGCAGGGAGAAAGCGCCGCCGAGGATGAGGAGGCCCTCAAGCGCAAGGGCGCCCAGGTCACCACGCCCGTCATCGCCCAGGTGCGCGAGGCCCAGATGCAGAAATGGGTCTTCGGCGTGGGCATGAGCACCGACACCGGCCCGCGCCTGAGCGTGGACCACATCCACAACCGCCTGCCCTGGCTGGGCTGGCGCGCCGTCACGCGCATGCGTTTCGACCGCAAGAACCCGCTGATCTCCACGCAGTGGACCGCCCTGCCCGATGAAACCCTGTGGCGCTGGTTCACCACGGCCAAGGCCGAGCGCGCGCCCTCGGGCGACTTCGATGTCAACAGCCTGCAGCTGCGCGCCGGCCGTACCAAATCCGAAGACCACATCGACCGCAACTACTACCTGCAGTACGACTACGCCAAGACCCAGGGCGAGGGCGCGCCGCCCTCCAGCTCATCGGTCACGGCCAACTACGGCTGGACGGGCCGCTACTTCGACAGCACGCTGGCGCCCTCCTCGGGCTTCGGCTTCGCCTGGGAAGTCGGCGCGGGCACCACGCTCACGCCCCAGCGCACGCCGTTCGGCCGCGTCTCGGGCCGCTGGCTCAGCCTGATTCCCATCGGCGAGGTCGATCCCGAGACCAAGCGCCGCAGCCGCCTGGCGCTGCGCGCCTCCGGCGGCGCCCTGCTGGCCCGCAAGGATGCCGACCTGCCCGTCACCCAACTGTTCATCACCGGCGGCGACAACACCGTGCGCGGCTACGGCTACCAAAGCATCGGTGCGCGCACCGACAGCGGCAAGGTCATCGGCGGGCGCTACATGGCCGTGGGCAGCATCGAATGGCAACGGCCCATCGTCATCAAGGGCAACACGCAGGACTGGGAGCATGCCGTCTTCCTGGACGCCGGCACCGTGGGCGATGCGCCCGACTCCATGTACATGCGCGTGGGCGTGGGCACCGGCCTGCGCTGGCGCAGCCCCGTGGGACCCGTGCAGGCCGACATCGCCTGGGGCGCCCAGGAAAAACAGCTGCGCCTGCACCTGCGCCTGGGCTTCAACTTCTGACCATGGTGGATTCCCGTTTGAATACCCCTGCCTCCTCCGCCGCGCCAGATCAAAGCCCCCAGGCGTCCCCTCCCCCGCCTGCGCCCGCGCCCCGGCGCCGCCGCCGCTGGCTGCGCGCCCTGCTCTGGTTCTTCCTGGTCCTGGTCCTGCTGCTGGCCGCCCTGCTGAGTTCCGCATGGTGGTGGGCCGGCCGTGCCGATTCGCTGGCCTACACCCTGCAGCGCGTGGCCGGCTGGCTGCCCGCAGGCCAGAGCCTGCAGGCCAAGGAAGTCACCGGCACCGTGCGCCAGGGCGGGCGCATCGGCTGGCTGCAATGGCAAAGCCCCACCATGAAGGTGGAGCTGCGCGACGCCACCATCGGCTGGCAATTGCGCCCCCTGCTGTCGCGCACCGTGCGCCTGGGCGAAGTGCGCATCGCCGAGCTGAGCATTGCCAGCACCCCCGACCCCGAGGACAAGAAACCCGTCGAGCCACTGCAGCAGCTCGTGCTGCCCGTGAAGATCGACGTGCCCTTCCATGTGGAGCGCATCGTCTGGCAAGGCCCGCCCCAGGCCGAGGTGCTGGGCCTGCAAGGCCACTACGTCTATGACGGCAGCGAGCACCAGCTGGACGTGCGCGACCTGCAATGGGCCGATGGCAACTACCAGGCCAGGCTGCGCCTGCAGGCCCGTGCACCCATGGCCATCCAGGCCCAGCTGCAGGGCGACCTGCAGGCGCCGGCCCTGGCTTCGGACGACGAGGCCTCCACGGCCAAGGCCCCCAAACCGGCACCGCTGGCCGTGCAGGCCAAGGCACAGATCGACGGCACCCTGGCCACCGCCGCTGCGCAACTGGGCATCAAGCTCCAGGTTGATGCCAAGCCCGGGATGGTGTCCGAGGAAACGCCTGCCCCTGCCGCCGTACAGAAATCCGCCAAGGCCGATGGCAAGAATGGCAAGGCCAGGGAGCGCAAGGAAGCCGCCCCCGTGTCCGAACCCATGCATGCGGACATCGAGGCCAGCATCCGGCCCTGGCAGCCCCAGCCGCTGCAGACCGCGCGCGCCCAGCTCAGCCAGATCGACATCGCCGCCTTCTGGCCCCAGGGACCGCGCACCCGCATCAGCGGCGAATTGCAGGCAGGGCCGGATGGCAAGGCAGCTGATACAGCCCGGGCACCAGCCACGGAACAGGCATCGGACCAGGCACCAGGCTCGGCCATCGCCACCACCGCCTGGCAGCTGACGACACGCCTGAACAACGCCATGCCCGGTCCCTGGGACCGCCAGCGCCTGCCGCTGGACCAGATCGAGGCCGCGGTGCGCTATGACGGCCAGCAGTGGCTGCTGGAGCAGGCGCAGATCGCCATAGGCTCGGGCAGCATCGACGCCCAGGGCCGCTTCGAGCCCGCCACCAAGGTCTTCGAAGGCCAGGCCAAGGTCCAGCGCCTGGACCCCGCCGCGCTCTACAGCATCCTGGAAGCCGCACCGCTGCAGGGCGAGCTGCGCGCCAGCACCACGGCCGAGCAGCAGGTGGACTTCAGCGTGGACATCCAGGCCGCAGCCGCGCCCGCAGGCGGCAAGCGCCAGCCCCTGCGCATAGAGAAACTCGCCACCAAGGGCCGCTGGGCCCAGCCCGTGCTGTCGCTGGAGAACCTGCAGCTTGATGCGCTGCAGGCCTCGGTGCGCAGCCGCAGCCTGCAGTTCGACACCGAACAGCAAAAACTGCAGACCGTGCTTAAGGCCGAGCTGCCCGGCGCCGAGCTCTCGCTGGACGGCCACATCAGCCCCGCCGCAGGCCAGGGCAGCAGCCAGCTCAAGCTGTCGTCACTCACCGCCCTCACACAGTGGCTGCGCAAGCTGCCCGGCATGAAGGACCCGCTGGCCGGCGCCCTGGTCGAAGGCCAGGCCCAGCTGGACGCCAGCTGGCGCGGCGGATGGGGCGCACTGCAAAAGCGCATGAAGGCCGCCGTGGGCGACCCGCTTCCCGCCAGCGGCCTGCAACTGCAGGCCGACCTGCAGGCCGCCAAGCTGCGCTACCTGCCCGCCAACACGCCGCCCGAGCAGGCGCTGGAGCTGCCCGAACTGCGCCTGGCACTCAAGGGCTCGCCCGAGCAGGCCAGCCTGACCCTCACCGGCCAGGCGAAGCGCGGCACGCAGACCGCGCAGATCGACACGGCCCTGCAGGCCGGCCTTGCCACGGCGCGCGGTGCCGCGCCCCTGGACTGGCAGGCCAGCATCGACAGACTGCAGGCCCGGTTGAATCCAGGCCAGGACCTGCCCGGCCCGTGGCAGGTGCAACTGGCGGGCAAGCAGCCCGTGCAGATCGCCCAGCGCACCACGGGCCGTACCGTGCTGTCCACCACGTTCACGGCGTCGGCCGGCAGCCTGCAGGTCACGCCGCCCACGCTGGCCCAGCGCCGCGCCAATGCCGAGGCGCCGCAGCCCGTGCTGCTGGCCTGGGACGACACCCGCGCCACCCAGGGCGGCGACGGCCGCTGGGCCCTGCGCAGCACCGGCCGCGCCCAGGCCCTGCCGCTGGCCTGGGTTGATGCCCTGTCCATGGCCGAGGAGCCTCCGCTGGCCGCCATGGGCCTGAGCGGCGATCTGAGCTTCAACGCCCGCTGGGACCTGGACACCACCGGCCCCGCGCTCAAGGCCGAACTGCTGGTCGAGCGTGCCGCCGGCGACCTGCGCCTGGCCGTGGAAGACGGCTCGGGCACCACCGTCATCCACACCACGGGGCCGCGCTCCAGCAAGCCTGGTGAAGTGCGCACGCATACCGTGCGCGGCGCCGGCATGCGCGCCCACATCAAGCAGGCCCGCCTGAGCGTGCGCGCCCAGGGCGACGACGTGCAGGCCAAGCTCGACTGGGACAGCGAACGCGCCGGCACCCTGACTGCGCAGCTGGGCACGCGCCTGGCCCAGCAAAACGGCACCTGGACCTGGCCCGAGAAGGCCCCGCTGTCCGGCCAGATCGACGCCCGCATGCCCGACATCGGCATCTGGGCGCTGTTCGCCCCGCCCGGCTGGCGCGTCACCGGATCGCTGCAGGCCAAGGCCGAGATCAGCGGCGACCGCCAGAACCCGCAGTGGCAGGGCAATCTCTCGGCCGACGGCCTGAGCATCCTGTCCGCGCTGGACGGCATCGACCTGCAAAACGGCGTGCTGCGCGCCCGCCTGCAAGGCAACCGGCTGGACCTGACCGAACTGCGCATGCAGGGCGGGCGCGGCAGCAATGCGCGCATCCTGGGCTACAGCGGCAACCTCACCACGGCCCCGCGCGAAGGCGGCGAACTCACGGGCTCGGGCTTCGTGCGCTGGGACCCGCCCAACGCCGATGGCAGCAACTCCGGCCTGAGCATGGACCTGCGCGCCCAGGCCACCAGGCTGCAGGTGCTGGTGCGCGCGGACCGCCAGGTCAGCATCTCCGGCGGCCTGCAGGCCAAGCTGGAGCAAGGCCAGTTCACGCTGCGCGGCGACCTCACCACCGACCGCGCCACCATCATCCTGCCCGAGGAATCCGCCCCCTCGCTGGACTCCGACGTGGTCGTGCACTCGGCCGCCTCGCGCAAGGCCGAGCAGGAAGCGGCGCGCAAGCAGCAGCAGGCCGACCGCAAGGCCCAGGCCCGCGCGGAAACCATCAAGCTGCCCGACATCCTCGTCAAGCTCGACCTGGGCCGCGACTTCGCGCTGCAGGGCTACGGCATCACCACCCGCCTGGAAGGCGCGCTGGAAGTGCAAGGCCCCACCGTGGCGGGCGGCCCGCCGCGCATCACGGGCGAGATCCGCACCGTGCAGGGCCGCTACCGCGCCTGGGGCCAGTCGCTGGACGTGGAGACCGGCCTCATCCGCTTCAACGGCCCCTACGCCAACCCCTCGCTGGACATCCTGGCGCTGCGCCCCAACATCGCCGTGCGCGCAGGCGTGCAGGTGCAGGGCACGGCCAATGCCCCGCGCGTGCGCCTGTACTCCGACCCCGAAATGCCCGATGCCGAAAAGCTCTCCTGGGTGGTCATGGGCCGCGACCCCGCCACGGGCGGCGCCGAAAGCGCCCTGCTCCAGCAGGCCGCGCTGTCCCTGCTCAGCGGCGGGCGCAACAACAGCGGCAAGATCGCCAGCAACCTGGGCCTGGACGAGATCGGCTTCAAGGGACCGGGCGGCGAAGGCTCCACCGGCGCCGCCCTCACCCTGGGCAAGCGCCTGTCCAGCGACCTCTATGTCACCTACGAGCAAAGCCTCTCGGGCGCCATGGGCACGCTGTACATCTTCTACGACCTCTCGCGCCGCCTCACCCTGCGCGGCCAGACCGGGGAAACCAGCGCGCTGGACCTGATCTACACCGTGCGCAAGGACTGACGCCCCAGCGCCCCGCATGCCGCCCTCCCGGCGGTGCGCGGGACGGGTCCGGCGTGGGTTTACAATCGCCGTTTGCTCCTCTCCGTAGTTCAATGGATAGAACGGGCGCCTCCTAAGCGCCAGATACAGGTTCGATTCCTGTCGGAGGGACCAACCGGACGTCGTGAAGACGCTCAGGACATCACAAACCCGCATGCTCACCGGCATGCGGGTTTTTTGTTGCCCGGCGGGGTCCAGGCCTGCCGTCTTCTGCAGTTTCTCAGTCCATCCTTGACGATTCCATGTAAGAAAACGGAAATCCAGTCTTCATTGCAAAAACACAAATCCAGCCAATTAGACCAACACACTTCATTAGTCAATACCTGAAATCAGTCAATTTCCAACCATTGCGGCATCCGCAATGGAAAACGCACTCTCAATATCAAGAAATCCCACTCAGGCAAACCCAATAAAAAGAAACAATATCTTGCAAAACCCAATCCGCCTTCATACACTCCAGTCTCCAACTTTCATGGAGGAGAACGCAATGACTGGGATTCGTCGTGATGTCAATCAAGGTGGAACTGTCTGGAATGAAACTCTGATCTGGTATTCCAAGGCCGTGGGGCATCTTTACTCTCTTCCCATTACGGACAGAACCAGCTGGAGATATCTTGCCGCCATTCATGGCATCAACAAGGGTGGCTGGATCAGTGCCGGCGTGCTTTCGGCAAAGGACCCTTTGCCACCCACCTCTGAAACCGAGGAGATGTGGGACCAATGCCAGCATGGCACCTGGTACTTTCTTCCCTGGCATCGCGGCTATCTCGCCGCATTCGAAGCCATTGTGGCGAAGACCGTCAAGGAGCTCGGCGGCCCTGCGGACTGGGCGCTTCCCTATTGGAACTACCTGAATTCCAGCAATCAGGCCGCACGCAACATACCCCAGGCTTTCCTGGAAGAGAAATTGCCGGATGGCTCTCCCAATTTCCTGGCCAAGGCCAGGCGCAATGGGTCAAAGCGCCTGGGACCAACGCCTGACATTCCCCGTGATATCACGCTGGGTTGCCAGGACTACCACCGCTTCACCAGTGCTCCCGGCACCTTGGAATACGGCGGAGGCATCACCGCCTTTTCCCATGACGGCAGCGACACTGGCGCCATTGAGTCCAATCCGCACAATCTGGTTCACATCATGGTCGGCGGACTGCAGGAGCCCTATGGATTCATGTCAGACCCCGACTATGCCGCCCTGGACCCGATTTTCTGGGTGCACCATTGCAATGTGGACCGGCTTTGGGCCGCCTGGCTGACCCAGCCCGGCAACATCCAGGACAACAGCGCCGCCTGGAGCAACGGCCCTGCCGGCCGCGGCTTCGTGATGCCGGACACCGAAGGAAAGCTGGCCTCCTATGATCCGGGTGAAACCCTGCCGGGCGGTGCGCTGGCCCCTGACTATGACAATCTGACCAGCGGCACGGGCGCCACCATGCTGACGGCCAGCACAGCAAGCGTCACACCGCAGGAGATCGACATGCCCGCAGAATTCTCGACGGTCCCGCCGCCCGCGCCGCGTGTACTGGGCTCCAATGCGGAGCGGGTCATCGTGGGCCGCACGCCGCGGCTGACCACCGTATCGATCGCGGACCCCGGTGCAGCAAAGGTCGAGTTGCTGCAGGCAGGCGCCGCGCTGCCGCGGCCACAGCGCTACTTTCTTCACCTGGAAGGCATTCGCGGCAATGCACCCAGCGGCGTGCTGACGGTCTCCATCGGCTCGCCCGGAGCGGCGGCACGGCATGCCGACACCGTGGCGCTGTTCGGATTGGCCAAAGCCTCGGCCAGCGATGGACCGCATGGAGGCAACGGACTGGGTGCCACCATCGACATCACCGATGCCACGCAGGCCATCCTGGACGCAGGCGGCAGTCTGGACCAGTTGAACGTGGCCATCGAACAGCCCGAAGCCGATCCCGGGCGTGAAATCACCGTGGACCGCGTGAGCGTGGTCGCACAGGACGCCACCCGCTAAGGCCCGCGTATGGACGCGCTGCTGAGAGACCTGCGGACCGCTCCCGCGCCAGCACTGATGGCCGTGTCGGGGGCAGGCTTCATCAGCCTGGCCATCAGCCCGCCTGCCACGCCCGGCCTGTCGCTGTGCGGCTCGCTGTCCTCGGTCACGCTGGCCGACCTGTCGCCGCTGGTGCTGGACGGGCACACGCTCGGCATCCTCGGTGTGGCGTGGCTGGCCATGGTTCTGGCCATGATGCCGCTGCTGGCACTGCGGCAGGTGCGCCACGCCATGCGATCGAGCGTGGCCCGCCGGCGCCTGCTGGCGGCGGGCCTGCTGCTTGCCGGCTATGCGCTGGTGTGGATGGCGGCCGGGCTGGTCATGGTGCCGCTTGCCGCCCTCTTGCACGCAGCAGCGCATCCCGCGCTCATTCTTGCCTGCATTGCCGTGGCGGTCCTGTGGAATTCATCGCCCGCAGGAACGCGCGCCCACAATGCCTGCCACAGGCTGTACCCCGTGGCCGCCAGCGGCCCCACGGCCAACCGGGACAGCCTGCAGCACGGACTGCGAACCGGCGTGGCATGCGCCACGGCATGCTGGCCGTGGATGCTGGCGCCCTTCGCCTTTCCCGCGGCCTGGCACCTGCCGGCCATGGCTGTTGCAGCGGTTTTGCTCTTTGTGGAGCGCACTGGCCCATCGCTGCGGCCTGCCTGGCGCCTGCCCTATGTCCTGCGGCGCCTTCTGCACGGCAAGCCGCGCACGTCGCTGGGCCGGGCGACAAGACACTGAACCTTGTGGAGGGCGAGCCTCACCCCCGCCCGGCCAGCTCCGCCACCCCTCGCACCAGCGCACGCCCAGCGTCCGTCGCCTTGCCGTAATGCGCCAGCAGTGCCTGCACATCGGCGTCGGGCGCATGGGAGCGCAGGGACAGCAGCACGTAGCCGATATCGACGCCGGCAAGGTGCAATTGCTGCAGCGCCGTGGCGTCGGGGACGAGGGCGCCGGACTCGAATTGCTGCAGGACCTGTTTGGCTTGGCCGGCCTTGCGGGCGAGTTCGGCTTCGCTGAGGTTCAGGCGCTGGCGCTCCTGTTGCAGGCGGGCGGCGAGGGTAGGTTCAGGGCGCTCATGCTGGATGGCGTTCGGGTCAAACGAGCGGAGGCCGGTCAGAACAAATGAAATGTCCAGGCCATGCGCAGAAATCCGTGCAAGAAACTCGGCGCTGACGGTTGCCACGTCACGCTCCCAGTCCTGATAAGTGCGCATTTTGGTGCCGCCCAGCTTGGCCATGTCCGCTTGAGACAGGCCGAGACGCTCGCGCTCTTGACGGAGGCGTTCACCAAAAATTACACGGATTTCTGCATTCATCTTGTTGACGACCACGGATTTCCGTGTGATAGTCGATATACCTTGTAGACCTTGACTCCAAATACTACCTGACCCCTCAGGCGGCTCCTTTGCTGCGCCTGTACGTTGCTCGAAGGAGGTCCATGAAGCACGCTGCCGCGAAACCATCGCGCAAGAAGATCGCCAAGGCGGACCGCGCGCTGTTCCTGCAGGCCGCTGAAGCACTCAAGCAGGCCGCGATGACCGACGAGACGCACCGGCACAGCGGGGAATCCGACCGTCTGCTGCGCATTGCCAGCGATGTGGCACGCCACGCGGCCCAGCCCGGCTCGACGTGCGATCTGCAGAACACGGCGTTTGATGTGGCCGCCTGCATCAATTCGGCGCGGCTGGTGCCCGGCGATGCGGAGTCCGCCCCACGCACTCGCCTGCTGGCAGAAGCGGCCCAGGCGCTGGCGCAGATATCAGAGACGCCGGTGGACGGGATCGTGTTTCCGCGCACCACGCTGCACGAATTGCAAGCCAGGCTGGACACCGGCGCAACGCCATCGCAGTGGCGCGAACTGGCCCGCGAGGCCAACTACGAGGTCCAGCAGTTGGCGCAGGTGCTGATGCAAATGGGCGACCACCAGAACACGGAGAGCCATATCGTGGCGCACGGCATGGCGGCACGCATCTCGCAGTTGTCGGAGATCGTTTACGTGGCGGCCGCCCTGCATGGGGAGCATCGCGATGAATGGGGTTCGCAGACCCTTCGTGACGTGCGCGATGTCTTTGAAGGCGGCATGGGCCGCATCTGCGGCGATCCCCCGGACGGCGCATGACCGATCATGGCCGATGCGCCCGGGCTGCTCGGCTACCATCAGTGCCCCAATCACTGATGCAGTCTCCCGAAAGGCCCTCATGCTGCTGTACGCCGATTCGCAATTCGCCTCTCCCTATGCCATGTCCGTGTTCGTTGCGCTGAAGGTCAAGGAGATTGACTTCGAGCTGCGCACGCTGGACCTTTCGGCGGGGCAGAACACCGGGGCGGACTATGTGGCCGCATCGCTGACGGCACGGGTGCCCACGCTGGTGGATGGCGACTTCAGTCTGTCGGAGTCTTCGGCGATTTGCGAGTACCTGCAGGACCGCTTTGGCGGCGCCCCGCTCTACCCCCAGGATGCGCAAGCGCGCGCCCGTGTGCGCCAGGTCCAGGCCTGGCTGCGCAGCGATCTGATGGCCTTGCGCTCGGAGCGCAGCACCGAGGTGGTGTTCTACCGCCCCACGCCCACGCCGCTGTCGGATGCGGGCCAGGCTGCGGCGCGCAAGCTGTTCTCGGTGGCCGGTGCCTTCATCCGCTCGGAAGATGACCACATTGCCGGCCCATGGTCGATTGCCGATGTGGATCTGGCGCTGATGCTCAACCGCCTGGTGCTCAACGGCGATGCCGTGCCCGCGCCGCTGGCCGCCTATGCGCGCCGGCAGTGGCAGCACCCCGCCGTCCAGCAGTGGCTGGCCCTGCCCCGCCCGCCCCTGGCAGGCTGATCCGAACGGATACGGCAGGCCATGGACAGCCTTCTCTACATGGGCGTGCGGATCACGCCCGCATCACTTCCCAGCGATGCCTCGCCAGGCGCCTGGCTGCCGCGCGCCACCTTGCTGGAGGTGGCCAGCGGCAAGGCCCTGGAGGCCGTCACCGATGACCAGCCCTGCGACACGCAGCCAGAGGCCGATGCCCGCGCTCTGCGGCTGGGCAAGCGCCATGTGATGAAGGTGCTGCATCAAGGCTGAGCGCCCCGCCCCCCCCCGTGCAGCCCGTGCGGCCCGTCATTGGGCCTTGATGCCCTTGTCGTCGATGAGCTTGCGCCAGCGCTGCGTCTCTGCCCCGATGAACCGGCCCAGTTCGACGGGTGTGCCACCTGCCACGTTGGCGCCCATGGCAGAGAGGCGCTCGCGCGTTCTGTCGGCACCCAGCACCTGGTTCACGGCTGCATTGATCTGCTCGATCACGGCCCCAGGCGTGCCGGCCGGGGCCAGCAGCGCAAACCACGAGCTGACGTCAAAGTCCTGGTAGCCCAGCTCCTGCAGCGTGGGGACTTCTGGCAGCACGGGTGAGCGCACGTTGGTGGTGACGGCCAACGGCTTGAACTTGCCCGCGCGGATGTGCGGCAGGGCCGTGGGCACGACATCGAAGAGAAAGTCCAGTTGGCCGCCGAGCAGGTCGGTGATGGCCGGCGCACTGCCCTTATAGGGCACATGGGTGGCCTTGAGGCCGGCGCTCCCCAGAAAGTATTCGCTGACCAGATGGGTGATGTTGCCGTTGCCTGCCGAGCCGTAGTTCAGCGGCGCAGGCGCGGACCTGGCCCATTGCACGAATTGCCGCACATCGCCGACCGGCGACGTGGGACGGGTCACGAGCACGGCCGGGGTCTTGGCCAGCAGCACCACGGGCGCGAGGTCCTTGCCCACGTCGTAGCCCACGGGGCCCAGGCCGGGGTTGATGGTCAACGGGCCCACGGAGCCCAGCAGCAGCACATGGCCATCAGGCACCGCGCGGGCCACGGCCTGTATGCCGATGGCGCCGCCCGCGCCCGGCTTGTTTTCCACCACCACGGGCTGCTGCCAGGCCTCGGACAGGCCCGCGGCCACGGTGCGCGCCACTATGTCCACGGCGCCGCCCGGGGTGAAGGGCACGACGATGGTAACGGTCTTGCCGGGAAAGGCCAGCGCCAGCGCCGGCCCGGCCAGGGCCAATGCCAGGGCGGCACATGCGTGCCAGAGGCGGCGCAGCCCTGCCCCGTGCTGCCGGCCGGTGGAGTGATCTCGGTTCATGGTGTGTCTCCTTGGGTTCTTGCAGAGTTGCGGCCTGCCGCGCCTGCCGCAGCGCCTTGTTCAGAGCAGGCCGGCGCTCACCAATGCCTGGCGCACGCGCTGGCGCTCGGCATCGCCCAGGTCCACCCAGGGCAGGCGCACGCGGCTGCTGGGCAGGCGGCCCAGCAGGACCAGGGCTTCCTTCATGCGGGTGTGCATGTCCAGCATGGGGGCGCTGTAAAAGCAGCTGGACAGGGGATGGATGCTGTCGTTGATGGTGCGCGCCGCGGCCAGGTCGCCTGCCTGCACGGCCTCCCACAGCGCCACATGCAGGTCGGCATGCACGCTGCCCGAGCCAGAGAGGATGCCCTTGCAGCCCAGGGTGAGCGAGGGCATGAGCCAGGCGCTGTGGGTGGTGAGCACGTTCACGGGCCGGGGCAGCGACTGCAGCACGCGGATGTTGCGCTCATGCTCCACGGGGTTGTTGCTGCGGTCCTTGATGGCCTTGACCGAGGGCACTTCCTCGGCCAGCCGCACCAGGGTGTCCAGCGGATGGGCCATGCCGGTGGCGGTTTCGTACTGGAAGACGATCAGCGGCAGGTCGGTGGCATCGGCGATGGCCTTGTAGTTTCCCAGGGTCATCTGCGGCAGCATGGCCGCGCCGCGTGCGAAGACGGCGGGCGGAAAGACCAGCAGGCAGGAGGCGCCGCCGGCCTCGGCCTGGCGGGCGATCTGCGCGGCATCGAGCGGGCCGTGCGCGTAGACGCCATGCATGAGGGGGATGCGGTCGCCGACCTCGTCGGCCATGATGTCCAGCGCGCGGCGCTGTTCGTCCAGCGTCAGGCCTGGCACCTCCTGGGAGACGCCGTTGACGCACAGGGCCGAGATGCCGCGCACGGCGGCAAGGTCGCGCATGTGCCTGCGCAGCGAGGTCTCATCAATGGACAGGTCTTCATTGAAGGGCATGAGCGCCGCCGGGATGACACCTGCGGGGACGTAGCCGGGGAAACGGGCAGCCATGGGGTATTCCTTCCAGTCAAAAGCTTGCAAATCGCGTTTGGACTTTATGAAAATCGCCTTCGGCGCTCCATCCAAATGTTCACACAGTAAAAATGACTACATCGCCCTCCGGCACCGCCAGAGACACAGCAAAGTCACTGGGCAGATCCATTGCGATCCTGAAGGCGCTTTCTGCGCCCAGCCGCCATGGATTTCCACTGAGTGAACTGTCCAGGATGACCGGGCTGCCGCATCCGACCACGCTGCGGCTGCTGCGCCATCTCACCGAGTCGGGCATGGTGGCCTGCAACGTGCAGACCAAGCTCTACCGGCTGGGCCCCCTGGCTTTCGAACTGGGGCTGGCGGCAGCCGAGCATTGCGACATCCGGGGACTGTGCGGTGAATCCATGGACAGATTGCAGGCCGAGACACAGGACACCTGCTATCTGACGCTGCGCAGCGGCTTCGATGCCGTCTGCCTGGACCGGCGCGAGGGCCTGTCGCCCATACGTGTGTTGACACTGGACGTCGGCAGCCGCCGCCCGTTGGGCGTGGGCGCCGCAGGACTGGCGATACTGCTTCGCCTGTCCGATGGGGAGGCCGAGTCGCTGATCCAAGCGGCCGGACCCAGGCTGGCACGCTACAACCGCATGGACATGGACACCATGCGCACGCTTCTGACCGAAAGCCGCGAGCGTGGCTACGCAGTCTGCGGCAACTGGGTGACTCTGGGGGTGACCGCAGTGGCCATGCCACTGTGTACCGCTGATGGCCGGCCGCTGGGTTCGCTCAGCATCTCGGCCGTCAACCATCGCATGCCTAAGGAACGCTGGCCGCAGTTGGCGGCCTTGCTGCGGCAGGAGGCGGACCTTATCCAGCGACGCCTCAACAACCCTACGCCCGCTCAGGGTGTCCGGCTGCCGTGAAGCCGACCGGCCGGCGCGCCCCTCAATCCATCTTCACGGCCACCAGTTTCCACCCCATCAGGCCTTCTCGCCTGAAGATGAAGCCGCCCGGCTCGCCGCGCGGGTGCACGAAGACCTTGGACCAGCCCTGGTACTCCACGGAGTAGTCCTTGCGCGGCGGCCCGCCCTGGGTGTCCACGCCCACGCCTGCGGCGGCCACGTCCGTGGGTTTGCCGGGCTTGCCTTTTTCCAGCATGAGCATGACACCGTCGGGCGAGACCAGCGCCTCGGTGAACTGGCTGACCAGGCCCTGGGCCAGTTGCTGGCCAAAGCCGGCCAGGGGGTTGGAGGCGCCGTCGCCCGAGCCGCCCATCTGGGACTGCAGCCTGGCCATCATCTGGCCCTTGATGCTTTCGCGCAGCGCAGGGAAGTCCACGTAGCCGGACAGGGCCTGGGCGTCGCGGCGCTCCACGGCCTTGCCGATCTGGTGCAGGGCGATGTAGGGCGATGCGTAGAGCAGTCCGGCCGCAGCCACGCAGAGGGCGGCCAGCGCGCGGGCAAGGGTTTTGGGTTTCATGGATCTCTTTCGTGAAGGCAGGCCAGGGGCCTCGCGCAAGCGCGGATGAACGCGCATGAACCGCGCATGCACAGCGCATAAAGGCGGATTCTAGGCGGGCCGTTCGGCGCCGCAGCCACTGCCAGGGCCGTTGCCGCCTGTATTTTTCATAGCGAAACAATAGCGAAGCAATACGCAGAGAACCCCTATCAGGCCAAGGCCAATGCCTGAAAAACTGGTATTGCCTGGCCCATTCGATTCATACTATAGTTTGTAACAAATAGTTTACAAACCAATACAACATGGATCGCCATTGGCCACGCAGGCCATCGGCAAGCCAGCATCGCCGTTTCCGGATGCCTGTGAGCATTTGTGCAGACCGGGCATTTTCCGTTAGTGAAATCTCATTTTCATTACCGATTCCGTTATGAGAGATGCGAGTCATCACGGGGCGGCCTGACAACGCAAGTACCCACCAACCATCCGCAATTCATGCAGAGGACGCAGTATGAATAATTTCAAGTTATCGACTCGCCTGACCGCCTTGATTGGTTTTCTCTCACTGCTCATGATCATGATCGGCGCTTTTGGGCTGTATGGAATCAGCGAGTCCAATCGCCGATTCAAGGTGGTCTATGAAGAGCGCCTGGTCGCACTGGGCCACTTGCTGGAAGTGCAGCGGCTGCTGCTGCGCAACCGCAATGCGGTCTCGGGCGCCATTGCGGTGCACCTGCCCGAGTACACGCAGCAAAAGCAGCAGGAGATACAGATCAACATCGACGATGTGAACAAGGCCTGGGCCTCGTTCCGCCAGACCCGGATGACCGATGAGGAGGCGCAGTTGGCCGACCGTTTCGAGGTCGTGCGCGGCGCATTTTTGCAGGGGTTTCTGAAGCCGGCCCAGCAGGCGCTGCAATCCGGTGACCTGGAGCTGGCCCGGCAGCTGCTGATCGACAAGGACGAGGCGCTGTACGCGCCGCTGCGCGACGTGATCGTGCAGTTGACCGGGCTGCAGACCCGCGTCGCCAAGGAGGAGTACGACGCCGCGCAGTCGCTCTACCAGGTGATTTTTGCGGTGGCCGTGGGCTCCATCATCGCGGGCGTGCTGCTGGGGGTGCTGCTGGGCTGGTCCATCATCCGCAACATGGCACGGTCTCTGCGCCTGGCCATTCACACGGCCGATGCCGTGGCGGCGGGCGACCTGACACGGCACATCGATGTGCGCGGCAAGGACGAGGTGTCCATGCTGCTGCGCGCGCTGCAGACCATGCAGGAGGGGCTGCGCGGCGTGGTGCGCCAGGTGCACCAGGGATCGGTCAGCGTGGCAGCGGCCAGCGGGCAGATCGCGCAGGCCAACCAGGACCTGTCATCACGCACGGAAAGCCAGGCCAGCGCGCTGCAGCAGACGGCCGCCTCCATGGAGCAGCTCAGCTCCACCGTGCGCCAGAACGCCGACAACGCGCAGATGGCCAACCAGCTGGCGCTGGGCGCATCCACCGTGGCCGAGCAGGGCGGCGAGGTCGTGCGGCAGGTGGTGGACACCATGCGCGGCATCAGTGATTCCAGCCGGCAGATCGCCGACATCATCAATGTGATCGACGGCATTGCCTTCCAGACCAATATCCTGGCGCTGAACGCGGCCGTGGAAGCCGCGCGCGCGGGCGAGCAGGGCCGGGGCTTTGCCGTGGTGGCCACCGAGGTGCGCGGCCTGGCCAGCCGCAGTGCCGAGGCCGCCAAGCAGATCAAGCAACTGATCACCGACAGCGCCAGCCGCGTGCACAACGGCAGCGCGCTGGCCGACCAGGCCGGCACGACCATGGCCGAGGTGGTGGACGCCATACGCCGCGTGACGGATCTGATGGGCGAGATCAGCGCCGCCAGTTCCGAGCAAAGCTCGGGCGTGGCCCAGATCGGCCAGGCGGTCACGCAAATGGACCAGGCTACCCAGCAGAACTCGGCACTGGTGGAGGAGATGGCCGCCGCCGCCTCCAGCCTGCGCGGCCAGGCCGGCGACCTGGTGCGCACGGTGGGCGCTTTCAAGCTGGAGGCGGCAAGCGGCCATCAGCATGCCGCCGTGGAACTGCAGCGCAGGCAGCCCATGCTGGCAGCAGGCTGAGACGGCAAGAAAAAAGAGCGCGCGCGAGAAGCAGCGAGGCAGGCCGGAGCAAGGCAGCAACAGGTCTTGGCCGCCGGGCCAGGCCTGCGGCTGGCTCAATGCAGCGCGTTGCCCCTGGCTTCGCGGCTGCGCGCCATCTTGACGCGGTACATGGCCGCATCGGCCTTTTGCAGCGCGTCGTCGGCGTCAATGGAGTCCGGCCGCAGGCAGACCACGCCCACGCTGGCGCCGCCGTAGTCCAGCGTCTTGCCATCGGGCAGATCGACCTGGAAGGCCGAGGCATCCGACAGGCGCTGCTGCAGTTCACGCGCCACGGCATCGGCCTCGCTGCCGAACAAGGGCCCCACGCCGATGAAGACGAACTCGTCCCCGCCAAAGCGCGCCAGCATGTCGGCGCTGCGCAGGTGGGCGGACAGGCGTTCGCCCATGGCACGCAGCAGCGCGTCGCCGACCTCGTGGCCGTGCTCGTCGTTGACGTTCTTGAAGCGGTCCAGGTCGATGAAGCCCACCACCACGCATTCCTGGCTGCGCGCACACCGGGCGATGAGCCGGCCCAGCTCATCGGTGAGGCAGCGCCGGTTGGGCAGGCCGGTCAGCGGGTCCAGCAAGGCCAGCGCCGCCAGCTCCCGGTTGGTCCGGTTCAGGCTGGCGATGAGCTGCTCGCGCTCCACGCGCTCGGCAATCAGGTTGGCGAACAGGCGCAGCATGCCTTCGGCCTCGCTGCTCAGGGCCTGCGAGGACTTGCTGGCCGCGCACAGCGTGCCGTAGAGCTGGCCATCCGAAAAACGCACGGGCGCGCTGGCGTAGGTGCGTATGCCCAGTTCACGCGCGGCCTCGGAGTCTCCCCAGCAGTCGCCCACATCGGGCGTGTACATGCGGCCCTCGTCCAGGGCGCGCTTGCACAGCGTGTCGCCCCAGGGAACGACCAGGCCCTCGGGAATCTGCATCTCGCTGGCGTTGCGCGCGTAGAGCACGCGCTGCTGGCCCTGTTCTTCGTTGATGGTGGTGAGATAGGTGGACTCCAGCTGCGTGCTCTCTTCGAGCATTTGCAGCAGGGGCCGCGTCAACTCTTCCAACGAATGCGCCTGGGTCACGGACTGGGACAGGCGCTGGACAAGGGACTCCATGAAATACCTCTCGAAATAACTACGGATGCAGACTGCCCGCGCGCCTGATGAGGGAATGGCAAGGCAGGCGGGCCGGCACCAATTTGGGGATTGTGACCCGGCCGGACGCAGGCGGGAAGCATTCCCGCCGCGCGCTACACGCCGATAGGCCTGCGCGCCACGCGCCGCTGTCAGCGGCCCGACACAGGCGGCCACATCACCTGCACGCGCAGGCCGCCCAGCGTGGGCGAGCAGTCCAGCAGCAGGCGTGCGCCATGCCGCTCGGCAATGGTCTGCACGATGGCCAGGCCCAGGCCGCTGCCCTGCGCCTGCTGGCCCGCAGAAGTCGCTGAAGGCCCACGCACAAAGCGCCGCAGCACCAGTTCGCGCTCGCTTTCGGCAATGCCGGGGCCCGAGTCCTCGACCACCAGGGCGCGGCCCTGTGCATCGCTGCGCCAGCCGACATCGACGCGGCCGCCTTGCGGAACGTACTTGACGGCGTTGTCCAGCAGGTTGCGCACCAGCATCTGCAAGGACTGTGCGTCGCCCGCCACGGCAAAGGACTGCCGCAGTTGCGGGGACTCGCTCAGGCCCATGTCCAGGCCATGCTGCTGGGCGGCCACGGCCTGGTCTGCCAGGGCCTGCTCCACCACCTCGCGCAGGTCCACGTCGGCAGGTGCGGCCGCGGCAGCGCCGTGCTGGCCCTGCATGCCCTGCAGGCCTGGGGCCGTGCCTTGTACCGTGCCTTGGGCTTCCTGCCGCGCCAATGTCAACAATTGTTCGACGAGCCGTGTGGCCCGGTCTATGCCGGCCGAAAGACGCTGCACGGCCTCGTCATGCGCGGCCACATCGGGCGCCCGCTGCAAGGCCACCAGTTGCAGCTTGAGCGCGGCCAGCGGAGAGCGCAGCTCGTGCGCGGCATCGGCCACGAAGTGCTGCTGCGCCTCAAAGGCCTGGCCCACGCGCTGCAGCAGCGCGTTGAGCTCGGCCACCAGGGGCCGCACCTCGTCGGGCAGGCCCTCGGCAGGCACGGGGGCCAGGTCCTGCGGGCGGCGCGTGGCCAGTTCGCGGCGCACGCGCTGCACGGGCGCCAGCGAACTGCGCACCACCCACCACACGGCCAGCGCCAGCACGGGCGCCAGCAGGGCAATGGGCAGCAGGCTTTGCCAGGCGGCGTCGCGCGCCAGGGTGCGGCGCACGCGCATGTCCTGCGCCACCTGGATCACCTGCGAGCGCGTCTGCAGCGAGAACACGCGGTAGACGGTGCCGCGCGCGGGCACATCGGCAAAGCCCAGCACGGCCATCTGCGGCAATGCCGCACCCAGCGCGGATTCGAAAATGCGCAGGCCTTCGTTGGTCCAGACCTGGACGATAAATTCGTGGTTCTCATCCTCGGGCGGCGTGCCCTGAGGCCTGCCGCGCGCATCCACCGGCAGGCCGGCGCGCAGCGCAAAGGCGGTCTGCTGCATCTGGTAGTCGAACAGGGTGTCGGTCTGCAGCAGCGCATTGCGGTAGGCCAGCAGGCCCTGCAGCAGCGCCGTGAGCACGATGGCCGCGCCCAGGAACAGGAGCAGCCGCGTGCCCAGTGCACCGGGCAGGCGGCTGCGCGCCCGGGCGACAAGGGAGGAAACAAGGGAGGAAGCCGGCGCCTTCATGGCTTGGGCACCATGTAGCCCACGCCGCGCACATTGAGGATCAGCCCCGCGCCCAGCTTCTTGCGCAGGCCGTGGATGTAGACCTCGATGGCGTTGCTGCTGACCTCGTCGCCCCAGCCGTAGAGCTTGTCCTCGATCTGCTGGCGCGACAGCGTGCTGCCCGGGCGTGCCAGCAGCGTCTCCAGCACCGCCCATTCGCGGCCCGAGAGCACCACGTCGCGCCCATCGACGCTGGCCTCGCGCGTGGCGGGGTTCAGCCGCACGCCCTCGCGCTCGTACAGCGGGTCGGACCCGCCAGAGGCACGCCGCGCCAGCGCGCGCAGGCGCGCGAGCAGCTCGTCCAGGTCATAGGGCTTGACCACGTAGTCATCGGCCCCCGCATCCAGCCCGGCAATGCGGTCGCGCACGGCATCGCGCGCCGTGGCCACCAGCACCGGCGTGCGGTCGCGGCGCCCGCGCAGATGGCGCAGCACCTGCAATCCGTCCTGCCCGGGCAGGCCCAGGTCCAGCAGCACCATGTCATAGCCATGGCCGCCACCCGGGCCGGGGCACAGGGCCGCATCGGCCTGCAGGCCGTCACGGACCCAGTCCACCGCATGGCCCTCGCCGCGCAGCAGGGTCTGCACGGCCTCGCCGATCATGGCGTCATCTTCGACAAGCAGTAAGCGCATGGTTGAAGAATAGCTCCCTGCAAGGCTGGCTCAGTTGGCGACTCAGGGGGTGAGCGGCGGCTACACCGCCGCTTCAATCTTAGGCATGGCCATCCGGGCCTTGGTCAAGGCCATGCCCAGGTTGGCCGTGCGCCGGCAGACGAAGACGGCCACGTAGTCGGGCATGAGCTTGCCGCGCAGGAAGACGTGGATGAGGTTGTCGCTGTTGACGATGAGTTCCTGGAAGTAGTGGTGGCCGTCGTCCTTGAGGCCGCGCGACTTCTTGAACAGGCTCTCGATCATCGAGACATTGGGGCCGTTGAACAGGTCGGCCGTGGCAGCGGCCACCAGGTCGATGACTTCGCGCGGATGCGAGTCCACCGTGCGGATGGCCAGCAGCATGCCGGAGGCGGCATCCACGTAGCCGATGGCCAGACACTCGGGCACGGACCCGGCCACCTCGCTCAAAACGTTATCCAGGCTCATTGCAGCTTTCCTTTTTTTGTGAATGGATGTGATCGGTCAGCCCATCTTCAGCAGCAGTGCCACTTCGTACGCGTAGAGCAGGTCCTCCTGGGCCTGGGACTGCACGTACTGGGCGTCGATGAGGCGCACGCGGCGCAGCGCCTCGTCGGCGGTGAGGCCCTCGCGCACCAGCCATGCGGCCAGCACCGTGCCCGTGCGGCCCAGGCCGGCCAGGCAGTGCACGGCCAGCACCTCGCCCGCGCGCAGCATGGCCGACATGCGCGCCAGCAGCATCTGGATCTGGGCCACCGTGGGTGATTCGTGGTCGCGCACCGGCAAGTGCAGGTTGCGCAGGCCGTGCCGCTGCAGCGGCTCTTGCGGCAGGTCGTTTTCGGTCAGCGTGATCAGCACGGTGACACCGCAGCCGCGCAGGGCCTTCAGGTCAAAGTCCATGGACTGCACCACGCCGGGCTGCGGCGCACCGGCCAGCCGGCCCGGCACCAGCCAGGCAAAACCGTTGGGGCCGCGGCTGGCCGGCACGGCCTGCGGGTCGGCGGCCAGCGGCTGCCAGTCCACCAGCACGGCGGGATTGACGGCGCGCGGCCGGGCAGCGGCAGCGGCAGCGGGTGTCGGTGTCGGTGCGGATACCGGCGCAGGCATGGATGCAGGCACGGGCACGGGCTCAGGTGCAAGTGCAGGTGCAGGCATGGGCTCGGATGCAGGCTCGGCGGCCACTGCATCCGACAGAAATTCGGAGATCGCGGCCACGGCCGCTGCAGGCAGCGGAGGAGGCAGGGGCACGCCCTCCTCCAGGTCTTCGGCCCGCGCATCGGGAGAGGCCACGGCACAGCTGCCGGTGCGCAGGAACTGCTGGCCCGCCAGCGACAGCGGCGCACGCTGAAAGGCTTCCATGGATTGCGCCTCGGCGATGCGGCCGCCGGCCAGCAGCAGCATGTCCTGCGCCACGGCCTGTGCGTGCTGCTGGTGGTGCGTGCTCATCAGCACGGCGCTGCGCTGCGCCACCTGGCGCAGCAGTTCCAGCAGCACGAAGGCCTCGTAGCCTTCCAGCTCGGCCGTGGGCTCGTCCACCATCAGCAGCGCCGGCTCGGCCAGCGCCTCGCGCAGGATGGCCACGGCCCGCTGCTGCACGGGGGACAGCTGCAGCGCCGGCTGGTCGAACATCAGCGCAAGCTCGGGAAAGCCGAAGGCCTGCACCTGGGCGCGGCACCAGTCGCGCAGCTCATGCGGCACCAGCTTGAGACGGGGGCGCGCCAGCTCCACGATGGCATCGAAGGTGCTGGCCATCATCAGCCTGGCCTGCTGCTGCACCAGGCGCGGCGCCTGCAGGCCGCTGCGCCATGGCTGGCCCGCATAGCGCGTGCTGCCCCAGCGGCGAAAACGCGGGTTGGCGGCATTGAGATCGGCCAGCGTGCGCAGCAGGGTGGATTTGCCCGATCCCGAAGGCCCCAGCAAAACGGTGACGCCCCGGGCGGGCAGTGCGAAGTCCACCTCAGCCAGGATGACGCGCGCACCGAACGATGCGCCCAAACCCGCCACCTGCAAGCTGTAGTCCTGATTCAAAGCCGTGCCCCTCCTGTGATGCGTTGCGCCCCCAGGGGCCGTATTCCGTGAATCAAGACGGTCAGCGCACGCCTCGATGGGCCGGCAGTCTAAGCGGTTTCCCTTACATCAATCCGTCACAAAAGGAAACATTACTAACGCAAACGGGCGTCATTTCACACGATACAACCATCACATTGGCGTACCGCTCCTTGGACCGCTGGCATTTTTCTCTGGGTTTTCCCAAAGCGATAGCCCCGGCGCATTCACGCCGGGGCCGTGCGATCAATCAAGTGTGTGGATGCTTCTGGTCCCTTACCTCCTTTCACTTACCCGAGACGTACGGGGACAAAGATCCTGTTGCCATCGCGCCAGATCAGCACGGCCACGGTCTTGCCGGCCTTGGCCATGGCGGCGCGCACGGCCTCGACATCACCGGCAGGCGTGCCATTGATGGACAGCAGCACATCGCCCTGGGTGATGCCGGCCTCGGCGGCCGGGCCCGCGGCGTCGGCCACAACCAGGCCGTCCTTCACGCCGATCTGCTGCTTTTCCTCGGGCTGCAGCGGGCGCAGGGCCAGGCCCAGCTTGCCCTTGCCGGCGTCGGGCTTGTCCTTGGCCACCTTGGCGGCCTTGTCGCTGGCATCGCCCAGCACGGCATTCAGGGTACGGGCCTCGCCGTTGCGCCATATCTCCAGCGTGACCTTCTGGCCCGGCAGCGCCTGGCCCACAAAGGCCGGCAGATCGCCCGATCCCACGATGGGCTGGCCATCGATCTTGCGCACCACGTCGCCGGGCTCCAGGCCTGCCTTGGCGGCAGGGCCGCTCTTGTCCACGCTGGACACCAGGGCGCCTTCGGGACGGTCGAGCTTGAAGGAGTCGGCAAAGGCCTGGTTCACCTCCTGCACGGCCACGCCCAGCCGCGCATGCTGCACCTTGCCCGTGGCCACGATCTGCTGCTGCACGCGCGTGGCCACCTCGATGGGAATGGCGAAGGACACGCCCTGGTAGCCGCCCGAGCGCGAGTAGATCTGGCTGTTGATGCCCACCACCTCGCCGCGCGCATTGAACAGCGGGCCGCCCGAGTTGCCGGGGTTGATGGCCACGTCGGTCTGCAGGAAGGGCACGAAGGAGTCGTCAGGCAGGGTGCGGCCCTTGGCGCTGACCACGCCGGCCGTCACGCTGCTCTCGAAACCGAAGGGCGAGCCGATGGCCAGCACCCAGTCGCCCACGCGCAGATCGGCCGTCTTGCCCAGCGAGACGGTGGGCAGGTTCTTCGCCTCGATGCGCAGCACGGCCACGTCGGTCTTGGGATCGGCGCCCAGCACCTTGGCGCTGAACTCACGCCGGTCGGTCAGCTTGACAGTGACTTCCTTGGCGCCGCGCACCACGTGGGCATTGGTCAGGATCAGGCCGTCGCTGGAGACGATGAAGCCCGAGCCTTCGCCGCGCGTGGGCACATCGCGCTGCGGCTGGCCCTGGCCCATGCCCGGCATGCCGGGCACGCCGAAGCGGCGGAAGAATTCAAAGAACGGATCGTTGGGGTCCATGCCCTGCAGGCCCTGACCTTGGCCCTGGCCCTGCCGTGCAGCGGCCTCGTCGCCATCCTCGCCCATGGCGCGCGAGCTGCCGACCACGCTGATGTTGACCACGGCCGCGCCGTTGCGCGCCGTGATGTCGGCAAAGTTGGGCGCCGCCACGGCGGCGGCGGGGGAAGCTGGAGAAGCGGTAGAAGCAGGCTGTGCTGCAGGCGCAAACAGCGACGTGGCGGCACGCGCATCGCCATGCACCACACCAACCAGACCGGCGCCCGTGGCGCCCAGGGCGCCGATGGCACCTGCGGCCACCAGGGCCAGCACCAGACGGCGGGGAGTGGACAGAATCTTGTTCATCGCAGACCTTTCCTCAAAAGCAGCGTTCCTTGCTGCGTTGGGGAGAAGTCTGAAGGGGCAGACTTAGGCGAGGCTTAGAACCCTCGCCGTGCATCTCAGATCAGCGCCAGCACCTTCTCCGGCGGGCGGCACAGCGCCGCGCCCTTGGGGGTGACGACGATGGGGCGGTTGAGCAGCACGGGGTGCTCGGCCACGGCGGCGATGAGCTGCGCATCGCTGACGGATGCATCGCCCAGGCCCAGCTCGGCGAAGACGGCTTCCTTGCTGCGCAGCAGCTCGCGCACGGGCACGCCCAGCCGCCGGACCAGGGCCTGCAGTTGCGCAGCGTCCAGGGGCTGGGCGATGTAGTCGACGATGGTCGGCTCCACGCCGTTGTCGCGCAGCAGGGCCAGCGCGCCGCGCGAGTTGCTGCAGCGGTTGTTGTGGTAGATGGTGATGTCGGTGCGGGGTGCGGTGGTGTTCATGGGCCGCAGTGTAGGCCCATGAAAATGCGCATCAGGCCACGGCTTCCTCGGGATGGGCATCGACCTCGCGGCCGGGCAGCAGCAGGTTCAGCCCCACAGCGACCAGGGCGCCGACGGTGATGCCCGAGCCGAAGACTTCGCGCACGAAGGCAGGCATGCGGGACAGCAGGTCCGGGCGCACCGTGACCGCCAGGCCGCAGCCCAGCGAGACCGCGATGATCAGGCTGGCGCGCCGCGAGTGCTCGGCGCCGCTGAGCATGCGGATGCCGGCCGAAATGATCATGGCAAACATCATCAGCCCCGCGCCGCCGAGCACGGGCTGCGGAATCGTCACCACCAGTGCGCCCAGCACGGGAAAGAGTCCGGCCAGCAGCAGCATGACGCCCGTCAGCATGACCACGTGGCGGCTGGCCACGCCGGTCAGCGAGACCACGCCCACGTTCTGGGCGAAGGTGGACAGCGGAGGGCTGGACATCACGGCGGCGAAGGCCGAGCCCACGCCGTCGCACAGCATGCCGCTGGACAGGCGCTTGCCGTCGATGCGCGTCTGCGTGGCCGCACCCAGGGCCATGAAGGTGCCCGTGGTCTCGACGATGGTCACCAGAAAGGCGATGGACATGGCGACGATGCCGGCCACCGGGAACGTCATGCCGAAGGTCAGCGGCTGCGGGATGGCGAAGACCGCGGCCTCGCTCACCTGGGTGAAGTCGATCAGGCCCAGCGCCAGGCACAGCACATAGCCGCAGGCGATGCCCAGCACCACGGCCGAGGCAGAGACGATGCCCCTGCCCCACTGCACGAAGCCGATCACCAGCACCAGCACGAAGCCGGCGATGGCCAGGTGGCCGATCGCGCCGTAGTCGCTGCGGCCCACGCCGCCCGCAGCCCAGTCCACGGCGACGGGGGTCAGCGACAGGCCGATCATGGTCACGACCACGCTGGTCACGGTGTGCGGAAAGAAGCGGCGGATCACGGGCATGAAGTAGCTGCCCACGATCATCACCAGCGACCCTACCAGCGAGGAGCCCAGGATGCCGGCCACGCCATGCTCCAGCCCCACGCTGATGCCCGCGCCCACGAAGGCGAAGCTTGTGCCCATGACGCAGGGCAGCCGTATGCCCACGGGCCCCACCCCCCTGCACTGGACGATGGTGACCACGCCCGAACCCAGCAGCGCTGCATTCACCAGCGCCACGATCTGGTCGGCCGGCAGCTTGAGCGCCCCGCCGAAGACCAGGGGCACGGCGATGATGCCGCCCAGCGCCGCCAGCAGGTGCTGCAGCGACAGAAGGACCGTGGTGATGAGCATTGGCGGACGGTCTTCCACCTTGTAAAGCAGTTGTTCCATTGTCTTGTCTCCTTGTGTCCTGGCCGTTGGCCTCTTCAGAGGCGCTTGTATGTATGTCGGGGCGGTGGTGCCGGAAAAGGGTGGGGGTCCTGAAAGTGCTGTCCGGGTCTTCGAGCCTCCTGGAGATGCTTCGGGGGAATGGCGCAGCGCGGCAGGCCAGCACCCGCGATGGCCTGGGTGCCGGCCTGCCGCGCTGCAGGGATATGTCAGTGGCCCGCTGCGCGCTCGAACAGCGTGCGGGCCAGTTCGCGGTGGCGTGTCAGCACGCGCGGCAGGTCGGCCGTGAGCAGGTGGCCGTCGCGGACCACGACGCGGCCGTTGATGACGCTGGTGGACACGTCGGTGGGCGTGCAGAACACCAGCGCGGCCACAGGGTCATGGCCTGCGCCCGCGTAGCCCACGCCCGACATGTCGAAGGCCACGAAGTCGGCCGACATGCCCGGCGCCAGCGCGCCGATGTCGTCGCGCCCCAGCACGCGCGCGCCGCCCAGCGTGGCGATCTCCAGCGCCTCGCGCGCGCCCATGGCGGCAGGGCCGTGGCCCACGCGCTGCAGCAGCAGGGCCTGGCGCGCCTCGCCCAGCATGTGGGCGCCGTCGTTGGAGGCGCTGCCGTCCACGCCCAGGCCCACGGGCACGCCCGCATCGCGCATGGTGCGCACGGGTGCAATGCCCGAGGCCAGGCGCATGTTGGAGCACGGGCAATGCGCCACGCCCGTGCCCGTGCGCGCGAACAGCGCAATGCCCTCGGCATCGAGCTTGACGCAGTGGGCATGCCAGACATCGGGGCCGACCCAGCCCAGGCTTTCGGCGTACTGCGCGGGAGTGAGGCCGAATTTCTCGCGCGAGAAGGCGACGTCGTTGTCGTTCTCGGCCAAGTGGGTGTGCAGCGACACGCCGTGCGCACGCGCCAGCACGGCGGACTCGCGCATCAGCTCGCGCGTCACCGAGAACGGCGAGCACGGCGCCAGCACCACGCGCAGCATGGAGTGGCGTGCGCTGTCGTGGTACTGCTGGATCAGGCGCAGGCTGTCGCGCAGGATGGCTTCCTCTTCCTCCACCACCGCGTCGGGCGGCAGGCCGCCCTTGCTGCGGCCCAGGCTCATGGAGCCGCGCGCCGCATGAAAGCGCATGCCCATCTGCTGCGCCGCGGCGATGGAGTCGTCCAGCCGAGCGCCATTCGGATACAGGTACAGGTGGTCGCTGGTGGTGGTGCAGCCCGACAGCATCAGCTCGGCCATGGCGGTCTGGGTGGAGACGTGGATCATCTCCGGCGTGAGGTGCGACCACAGCATGTACAGGTTGGTGAGCCACGAGAACAGCTCCGCATCCTGCGCGGCCGGAACGGCGCGCGTGAGGCTCTGGTACATGTGGTGGTGCGTGTTGACCAGGCCCGGCATGACCACGCGGCCGCGCATGTCCAGCACCTGGGCCGTGCCGTCGTCCACCATGCGGCGGTACTGCGGCGGCAGCTCGGCCGTGGCGCCCACCCATTGCACGGCCGGGCCGTCGGCCACCAGGGCGCCGTCGCGGATCTCGCGGCGCTGCGCATCCATGGTGACGAGTACATCGGCGTTCAGTGCGATCAAGGTCATGGCGTTCTCTTCTTCGAAATGGAAAAGCCGCCAGTCTAGGAAGGACAAGCCATTGCCGATAGCGCTGAATTCCGCCCGATGTGTCCACAAAAAGTGGACAGTGCCAAAGACTCACCGCCCCCCGGCAAACAGCCTTGCCAGCGCCTGGCCGATGGACTGGGCCATCAGCTCCCCCGCCGCGCTCAACTGCCCCCTTGCCCGGCCGGTCAGCACCAGCGTCTGCCGCCGCAGATGCGCATCGCGCAAAGGCACGAAGACCAGGGCATTGCGGCTGCGCTCCTCCATCACGTCCAGCGGATTGAGCAGGGCAATGCCCTCGCCCAGCATGACCAGGCGCTGGATCAGCGCCATGGAGGTGGACTCGGCCACCGGCGTGACCTCGATGGCGTTGCGCGCAAAGGCTTCGTCCAGCAGGCTGCGGATGGACAGCGGCGGCGCGGGCAGGATGAGCGGATGGCCTATGCACTCGCTGAGCAGCACGGACGATTGGCGCGCCAGCGCATGCCGGGGCGGCACGATGGCGCCGATCTGCCATTCGCTGGTGGCCAGCGCGCGCAGCGCGGGGCGTTCGGACAGGTCGTAGGCCAGGCCCAGGTCGGCGTCGCCGCCTTCCACGGCGGCCGCGATGTCGCTCAGGGGCAGGTCGATGATGCGCACCACGATGCCCGGGTGGCGCTGGCGGAATTCATGCACCAGCGAGGGCAGCAGCGAGCCGGCCAGCCCCGTGGTCGCGGCCACGGTGATCTCGCCGCTGCGCGCGCCCTGCAGTTCGGCAATGCGCTCGCGCAGCGCCGCATGCTCGCGCAGCGTGGCGCGCACATGGGCCAGCACCATCTCGCCCGTCGGGGTGAGGCGCAGGCGCTTGTGGATGCGCTCGAACAGGGGCGTGCCCAGCTCGGCCTCCAGGTCGAGGATCTGGCGGTTGACGGCCGTGGGGGCCACGTGCAGATGTTCGGCCGCCTTGCGGATGGAACCGCGGCGGACCACTTCGTCGAGATAGCGCAGGACTCTGGCGTGCATGGCGCGAGCGTAGCGGGGTTTGCCGGGCCGCGCTTTGCAGCACCCGGCAGCGCAGGCTCAGCGGGCCGTGCCCGGGCGCTCGGCGCGCAGCGTGCGGCTGAGCATGATCACGGGGATCAGGCCCACCAGCACCAGGGCCAGCGACGGCAGGGCGGCCTCGCCCAGGCGTTCGTCGCGCGCGAGCTGGTAGGCCACGACGGCCAGGGTGTCGCTGTTGAAGGGGCGCAGCACCATGGTGGCGGGCAGCTCCTTCATCACATCGACGAAGACCAGCAGCGCCGCCGCCGCCGTGGAGCGCCTGAGCAGCGGCCAGTGCACGCGCGACAGCATGCCCCAGGCGCCCGTGCCCAGCATGCGGGCCGAGTCGTCCAGGCTGGGCGCGATGCGCGCATAGCCGCTTTGCATGGACTGCAGGGCCACGGCGCAAAAGCGCACCAGGTAGGCCCAGACAATGCCCACGGCGGTGGCCGTGACCAGGCCGGCAAAGCCCCATTCGGGCCGCACCTGCTGCACCCAGCCCACGGGCAGCAGCAGGCCGACGACGACGACGGCGCCCGGCACCGCATAGCCCAGGCTGGCCAGTTGCACCACGCCGCGCGTGACGGCCGACTCCTTGTGGCGGCGCACGGCAAACGCCAGGGCCACGGCGATGATGACGGCCAGCACCGAGGTGATGGTGCCCAGGCGCACGCTGTTGAGCGCCCAGTCGAGGAAGCGGTCCCAGGGCAGCACCGACCAGTCGGCCGCCAGCGGGCGCAGCATGAAGAACACGGGCGCGACAAAGCCCATGAGCACGGGCAGCAGGCACACCAGCCAGGCCAGCGCGCAGCGCCAGCCGCGCAGGCGCAGCGGCTGCGCCTCGGCCGAGCTGGCGCGGCCCGTGCTGCCGGTGACGAAGCGCATGCGCCGCTGGGCGCGCAGCTCCAGCTGCAGCAGCAGCACGACCAGCACCAGCAGGAAGGTGGCCAGCTGCGCGGCTGCAATGCGGTTGTCCATGGACAGCCAGGCCTTGTAGATGCCCGTGGTGAAGGTCTGTATGCCGAAGTAGCTGACCACGCCGAAGTCGGCCAGCGTCTCCATCACCACCAGGGCCACGCCAGCGGCCACGGCCGGGCGCGCCAGCGGCAGCGCCACCGACCAGATGCGCCGCGACAGCGGCGCGCCCATCAGGCGCGCGGCCTCCATCAGGTGCGCGGCGCGCTCGCCCAGCGCCGTGCGCGCCAGCAGGTAGACATACGGGTAGAGCGAGAAGATGAAGACCCAGACCGCGCCGCCGAGGCTGCGCACCTCGGGCAGGAGACGGCCTTCCAGGCCATAGGTGTCGCGCATCCAGGTCTGCAGCGGACCGCTGAACTGCAGGAAGTCGGTATAGGCATAGGCCGTGACATAGGCCGGCATGGCCAGCGGCAGCAGCAGCAGCCATTCGAGCTGGCGCCGGCCCCGGAAGTCGAACAGCGTCACGGCCGCCGCCGTGCCCGTGCCCACGATGGCCGCGCCCAGCGCCACCAGCAGGCCCAGCCAGACCGTGGTCCACAGGTAGCCGGGCAGCACGGTGGCCGCCATCTCGCGCAGGATGGAGCCGGCCAGGGCATCGCCCTGCCCCACGGGCAGCCAGGAGCCGAGCACGGCCAGCACGGGCAGCATCAGCACCAGGGCCAGCAGGAGCAGGGGAAGGGAGCGGAGTACGGACGACAGACGGCGCAAAGCGGAGGTCTCGGCTAGAGGATGAGGGGGAGGATCTGGCTGCCGGGCTATGGAACGGGCCGGGATCTGCGGCTGCCGCCGGCCTGTGGGCCGATGTGCCGCCGAGACCGGACGTGCCTGCAGGCTGCTGGAGTCGGCGGGCTCCGGGCATGCCCCTGGCCCGCCAATGCAAATGCGAATTCTATTCATTTGCGCGGTTCTACAATCGCCGCATGTTTTTGACCGTCTCCCAACTCGAGGTGCGCTACCCGGGCCGCGACAGGCCCGCCGTGCAGGGCGTCACGCTGAATCTGGCCGCTGGCGACATCGGCGTGCTCATCGGCCCCTCGGGCTGCGGCAAGACCACGCTGCTGCGTGCCGTGGCGGGCCTGGAGCCCGTGAGCGGCGGCGAGATCCGCATCGACGGCCAGCTCGTGGGCAGCGCGGATTTCTCGCTCCCTCCCGAGCAGCGGCGCATCGGCATGGTGTTCCAGGACTATGCGCTGTTCCCCCATCTGAACGTGGGCCGCAACGTGGCCTTCGGCATCCACCATCTTCCCAAGGCACGCCAGGCCGAGCGCGTGGCCGAGGTGCTGGAGCTGGTGGGCCTGGCCGGCAGTGCAGGGAGGTTTCCGCACGAGCTGTCGGGCGGCCAGCAGCAGCGCGTGGCGCTGGCCCGCGCGCTGGCGCCCAGCCCGCAGCTGATGCTGCTGGACGAGCCCTTCTCCAACCTCGACGTGGACCTGCGCGAGCGCCTGGCGCATGAGGTGCGCGGCATCCTCAAGGCCGCAGGCGCCACGGCCCTGTTCGTCACGCACGACCAGCTGGAGGCCTTTGCCATTGGCGACATGATCGGCGTGGTCCACCAGGGGCAGCTGCAGCAGTGGGACGATGCCTATTCGCTGTACCACCGCCCTGCCACGCGCTTCGTGGCGGACTTCATCGGCCACGGCGTCTTCGTGCCGGCCACGCTGGCGCAGTCGGGGGCCGGCGGCGTGGTGGCGCGCACGGCGCTGGGCGATCTGGTCGATCCGGCCACCTGCCCGCTGCCTGCGCAGTTTCCGGGGGGCGAATGCGATGTGCTGCTGCGCGCCGACGATGTGGTGCACGACGATGCCTCGCCCGTGCAGGCACGCATCCTGCGCAAGGCGTTTCGCGGCTCGGAGTTCCTCTACACGCTGGAGCTGGCCAGCGGCCACAGCGTGATGGCCCATGTGCCCAGCCACCACGACCATGCCGTGGGCGAGTGGGTGGGAATCCGGCTCGACATGAATCACGTGGTCGCCTTCCCGCGAGAAACACAGGGCGCCCCGCAGTCCGCTGCAGCCTGAACCAGCGGCGTCCGCCGCGCCGTCCGGGCTTTGTCATTCGACGGTCACGGGTGGAACCCAGAATCAGTCACATCTTGTGACAATTCAAGGCCACCCCATGTTTGCTCTGGACCCCTCCTCCACGCAGCACCCTGCAGCGGATCAGCTACCTGACCCTGCACCCGTTCCCGCGCTGGCCCCGGCGCCCGCCGCGCCGCGCCTTGTGGCCCGTGCAGGCCAGCTCAGCCAGCCCACGGCACCGATCCCCCCCGAGGCCAGCAACGAGGATGTGCACCGGCTGTTCAGCGAGCAGCCCCTGCTCGAAACCCTGGCCGTGGTGGCCGATGACCGGCCGCTGGGCCTGATCAACCGCCAGCGCTTCATGGAGCAGTACGCGCGGCCCTTTGCGCGCGACGTGTTCGGCCGCCGCAGCTGCCTGGTATTCACCGACACTGCGCCCATGGTGGTGGCGGCCGGCCTGCCCATCGACCAGCTGGTGCAGCAGGCGCTGGCCAGCGGCAGCCGCGTGCTCAAGGACGGCTTCATCACCGTGGAGGAAGGCCGCTACGCAGGCATAGGCACGGGCCACGCGCTGATGGCCGCCATGTCCGACATCGAGGCCGACAAGACGCGCCAGCTCATGGCCAGCATCGACTACGCCAGCCTGATCCAGCGCTCGCACCTGGTCGAATCCGACCGCGTGCTCGCCAGCCAGCTGGCCGACCACGGCCTGCTGTGGGAGCCGCGCGACGTGGTGGGCGGCGATGCGTATTTCTTCCGCGCCACACCGCAGGGCCTGCTGGGCTGCATGTTCGACTGCACGGGCCACGGCGTGCCGGGCGCCTTCATGACGCTGATTGCGCTGTCCTTTCTCGAACAGGCCGTGGCGCCTGCAGGTATCGGCACCGGCACCGGCGCCGTCATCGACCCCGGCGCCCTGCTGGGCCAGATGAACCGCTACATCAAGCGCGTGCTGCAGCAGCGCAGCCGCGACGTCCAGCCCGCCTGGGGCGCACCGGCAGCGCCCGCCGATGGCCTGCCCGCCGAAAAATCCTCCAGCGACGGCCTGGACGCCGCGCTGTTCCTGCAGTCGCCCTGCGGCACGCAACTGCGCTTTGCCTCGGCCCGGCTGGACCTGCTGGTGGCGCCGCCCGGCGCGCAGGAGGCGGCCCAGGTGCAGATCCATGCCGGCGACAAGCTGGGCATAGGCTATGCGACCACGCCCGACGACGCGGCCTGGAGCACGCAGGAGCTGGAGGTCGCGCCCGGCTCGCTGCTGATGGTGGCCACCGATGGCGTCATCGACCAATTGGGCGGCCCGCGCCAGATCGCCCACGGCAGAAAGCGCCTGGCGCGCTTCCTGCACGAGCAGCACGACCGCCCCGCCGCCCAGGCATGCGCCGAATTCCGGCAGGCCTTTGCCCAGTGGCAGGGCACGCAGCGCCGCCGCGACGATGTCTCGCTGCTGGTGTGGCGCAACCAGGCCCTGCAGCCATGAGCCCGTCCGAATTCGCGCACCTGCGCGCCCAGGCCGAGCACAACGGCCTGCTGCTGTACTACGCGGGCACCTTCAACCCCAACGTGATCCAGGCGGCGGCCGACACGCTCAAGTGCCGGCTGGCCAGCGAGGACGGATCCAGCAGCGCCAAGCGCAAGCTGTTTTCCACCTTCATCGAAATGGCGCAGAACGTGCTGCACTACGCGGCGCCGCTGCCTGCCTCTGACGCCGGAGCCAGCCAGGCACTCGGCGAACCCGTGGCGCAGGGCGCCATCGGCGTGGGCCGCATCGATGCACCGGCCGGTGCCCCGGACGCGGAGGCCGATCAGGCACAGGCGCGCTTCTGGATTGCCTGCAGCAACGCCGTGCGCCGCGAACATGTGCCGCGCCTGGCCGCCAAGCTGGATGCCGTGCGCGCCATGAGCCACCCCGAAATCAAGGCCGCCTACAAGGCCCAGCTGCACAACACCGACCACGGCGCCAGCGATGACATCAGCCGCGGCGCGGGCCTGGGCTGGCTGACCATTGCGCGCGACGCCTCGGCACCGCTGCAGTACCACATCGCCACGGGAGAGGACGCCGCAGATACCGCGCCCCATGCCGTGTTCCACGTCAAGGCGCTGATCTGAGCGCCGGGACCCCTTCCCGAATCCGAATGACGCCGCCATGCAAGCACTGAAATCCGAACGCACTTCCGTCACGCCCGAAGTGGTCTTCTCGCCGGCCGAGCAGCTTTTGCGCATCGAAGGCGAGTGCTATCCCGAAAACCCCCTGCCCTTCTTCAACCCCCTGCTGGCCATGCTGGGCCAGTACTTCGAGGCCAGCCAGCCCGCACGCTTCGTGGCCGAGGTGAAGCTGCAGTACATCAACAGCGCATCGACCATGGGGCTGCGCTCGCTGTTCGAGCTGCTCGACCATGCAGGCAGCAAGGGCACGGACATCCGCGTGCTCTGGGCCTTCGACGAGGAAGACGACGCCATCGAGGAACTGGGCGCCGACCTGGTGGAGGACTTCGCCAACCTGGTGCTGGAGCGACAGCCCTACAGCAACTGAGGGCGGGCCTGCTCCGCCCTGGCCTTTCAGGCCAGCGGCTTGCCCATGAGCACCGTGGTCAGGCCGCAGTCCCATTCCTCGTCGGGATAGGTGTCCAGCGTGGCGTAGCCCTGTGCCGTGTAAAAGCCCAGGGCCTGGGTGTTGAAGCTGTCGGTCTCCAGGCGCACCTGGGCGCGGCCGTCGGCGCGCAGAGCCTGCTCGGCATGGGCCAGCAGCGCACGGCCCACGCCGCGCCCCTGCCAGGCCGGCAGCACATGCAGGGCGCCGATGAAGTCATCCACCCAGTCCACGAAGCCGGCGACCACGCCATCGCATTCGGCCACCCAGAACAGGTGGCCGCGCGACTGCACGTACTGCGCGGTCTTGCCGGAGGCACAGAACTGCGCATGCTTGTCCGCCGTCAGCTGGGGCTTCCAGGTGCTGTCGTAGGTGGCCCAGAGAACGGCGTTCAGGGCGGGAAGGTCATCAGGCCGCGAGGGCCGGAGCGTGAGGGTGTCTGTCATATCGCTGGCAGCGTTCAGGCCTGGCGCAGCCGGTCCACCTCGGCATGCAGGTCCTGGGCCCAGACGCGGCGGTCACGGCCTTCGGCCGTCTGCGGCTGCCCATAGTGGACGACGGCCACCAGGTCGTCGGCGCACAGCGTGCGCCAGATGGAGCCCAGCAGGGTTTCGTCGCCCTCGTAGCTGGGTGCATGGCTGATCTGCCCTGTGGCGCCGTCGATGAAGCGCAGGCCCACGGGCAGCACGGGCGCATCGATCTGCACGGCCGCCTGCAGCAGGTTGGCATGAAAGGGCAGCAGCTTGCGGCCGTCGCCCGTCGTGCCTTCGGGGAAGATGGCCAGGATCTCGCGGCGCTGCAGGGATTCCTCCATGCTCTGCACCATGCGCCGGGCATCGCGGCGCGAGGTGCGCTCGATGTACAGCGTGCCCGCCGCCGTGGCCAGCGTGCCGATCAGCGGCCAGCCCTTGACGTCGGACTTGGAGATGAAGCGGCAGTGCCGCGCCGCATGCAGCACGGGAATGTCGAGCCAGGAAATATGGTTGCTGACCATGAGCATGGGGCCCTGGCGCGGCGGCTCGCCCTGGATCTCCAGGCGCACGCCCGCATGGGCCAGCAACTGCAGGGCCCAGGCCTGCACATGGGCGTGCTGGCGCGCCTCGGGCAGCTGCGGAAAGCGCAGGGCCACGATCCACAGGCCCTTGCACACATGGCCGAACAGGCGCGCTGCGCGCAGCGTGGCGCGCCCTCCCCTGCGCAGACGGCTCATGTTCAGCGGCGTTCGAATGCCACGCGGCCATCGACCAGCGTGCAGCGCACACGGGCCGGCAGCTCGTAGCCGCCGAAGGGCGTGCTCTTGCCCTGGCTGGCCAGTTCCTGGGGCTTCACGGTCCAGGCCGCCTGCGGATCGACGATGCACAGGTCGGCCACGCCGCCCTCGGCCAGACGGCCCAGTTGCTCCTGCAGCTCGCCCAGCGCCGATCCCAGCACCTGCACGGGCGATGCCGTGATCGCGGCCAGTGCGCGGCTCAGGGGCACACCGCTTTCCTGCGCCCACTTGACGGCCAGCGACAGCAGCAGCTCCACGCCCGTGGCGCCGGGCTCGGCCTCGGCAAAGGGCAGGACCTTGGCGTCTTCATCGACGGGCGTGTGGTCGGAGACCAGGGCGTCGATGGTGCCATCGGCCAGCGCGGCAGACAGCGCATCGCGGTCGCGTTGCTGGCGCAGCGGGGGCGTGACGCGCGCGCTGCTGTCGAAGTAGCCGATATCGGTATCGGTCAGGTGCAGCGAGTTGATGGACACATCGGCCGTGACCTGCAGGCCTTCGGCCTTGGCACGGCGCACCAGTTCCACGCCTGCGGCGCTGGACAGGCGGCACAGGTGCACGCGCGCCTGGGTGCCGCGCATCAGCTCGAAGATGGTGTGCAGGGCAATCGTCTCGGCCGCCACGGGCACGCCGGACAGGCCCATGCGCGTGGCCAGCGGGCCGCTGGCGGCCACGCCCTTGCCCAGGTACAGCTCCTGCGGGCGCAGCCACACGGTGTAGCCGTAGGTGGCCGCATACGCCAGCGCGCGCTGCAGGGTCTGGGTGCTGGTCATGGGCACTTCGGCCTGGCTGAAGCCGATGCAGCCGGACTCGGTCAGCTCGGCCATCTCGGTCAGCACTTCGCCCTTGAGGCCCAGCGTCAGCGCGCCCAGCGGGAACAGGCGCGACTGGTGCAGCTTCTCGGCGCGGAACTTGAGCATCTCCACCAGGCCCTGCTCGTCGAGCACGGGGTCGGTGTCGGGCGGGCAGACCAGGCTGGTCACGCCACCGGCCACCGATGCAGCCATCTCGGACTGCAGCATGCCTTCGTGCTCGTGGCCGGGCTCGCGCAGGCGCACGGCCAGATCGACCAGGCCCGGCAGCACCCAGCAGCCGGCCGCATCGATCTCGCGTTCTGCGGCAAATCCCTCGGGCGCCTTGCCGATGGCCAGCACCTTGCCGCCATCGATGGCCACGTCGGCCTGCTGGTCCAGGCCCCGTGCCGGGTCCATCACTCGGCCGTTGCGGATGAGTATCTTCATGGTTTGCTACCCCGTAGACCGCAGGCGGCGCATGGGCTGCGGCCTGCGGCGATCAAAAACATTTGCATTCACAAAAAGCGCCTGGACTCAGTCCAGGACACCGGGCATGGAAAAAGCACGGCCCATCTCAGGGACGCCGAGCAAAGGCCGCCCTGCAGCGAGGGCGTCGCCGGCTGCCCGTACGCCCCCCTCCCGCGTAGCGAGAGAGGGGGAAGCGACGCAGTCGCTCAGGGGGTGCTTCATTTCAAGCCTCGTTGCCGGCGACGATGGACATGACGGCCATGCGGACCGCGATGCCGAAGGACACCTGCGACAGGATCACGGCCTGCGGGCCATCGACCACTTCGGAGTCGATCTCCACGCCGCGGTTGATGGGGCCCGGGTGCATGACGATGGCGTCCGGCTTGGCCAGGCGCAGCTTCTCGGCCGTGAGGCCGAAGCTCTTGAAGTATTCCTGGCTGGACGGCAGCAGGGCGCCGCTCATGCGCTCGTTCTGCAGGCGCAGCATGATGATCACGTCGCAGTCCCGGATGCCCTCTTCCAGCGTGTGGAAGACGCGCACGCCCATCTGCGCCAGGTCCGGCGGCACCAGGGTGCGCGGGCCGACGACGCGCACTTCGGCCGCGCCCAGCGTGGTCAGCGCATGGATGTCGGAGCGCGCCACGCGCGAGTGCAGCACATCGCCCACGATGGCCACGCGCAGGTTGGCGAAGTCCTTCTTGTAGTGGCGGATGGTGTACATGTCCAGCAGCCCCTGCGTGGGGTGGGCGTGGCGGCCGTCGCCGGCATTGACCACGTGGACATGGGGCGCCACATGCTGGGCGATGAGGTAGGGCGCACCCGACTCGCTGTGGCGCACGACGAAGATGTCGGCGGCCATGGCCGAGAGGTTGGCGATGGTGTCCAGCAACGACTCGCCCTTGCTGGCCGAGCTGCGCGCGATGTCCAGGTTGAACACGTCGGCCGACAGGCGCTTGGCCGCGATCTCGAACGTGGTGCGCGTGCGCGTGCTGTTCTCGAAGAACAGGTTGAACACGCTCTTGCCGCGCAGCAGCGGCACCTTCTTGACCTCGCGGTCATTGACGCTGACGAAGTTGGCCGCCGTGTCCAGGATGTGGGTGAGGATGTCCTTGGACAGTCCTTCGGTGGACAGCAGGTGGATCAGTTCGCCGTTCTTGTTGAGCTGGGGATTGCGCTTGTACAGCACGGTCAGGCCTCTTGGATGCGGAATTGGAAGACGCCGGCGTCATCGCGCGCCAGCGACAGCAGGCGGTCGGCCGGCAGCGCGATGCGCGCGGCGGCAAAGTCGGCCTGGAAGGGCAACTCGCGCCCGCCCCGGTCCACCAGCACCGCCAGGCGCACGCAGGCCGGGCGGCCGTAGTCATAGAGTTCGTTGAGCACGGCGCGCACGGTGCGGCCGGTGTAGAGCACGTCGTCCAGCACCAGGATGTCGGCGCCGTTGACGTCAAAGTCGATCTGCGTCTGGGCGCTGGTGGCCATGCCGCGCTGCGCGAAGTCGTCGCGGTGCAGGGCCGAGGACAGCACGCTGGGGTTGCCGGGCAGGTTCAGGTCCTTGTGCAGCCGCTCCACCAGCCAGGCGCCGCCCGAGGTGATGCCGGCCAGGCGGGTTTCAGGCCCCATGAGGCTGCGCACGCCGCGCAGCAGTTCGCGGTACAGGGCCTCGGCGTCCAGCACCAGGCTGCCGGCTCCCGCAATGGTTTCACTCATGGAAGACTCCTCAAAAACTGTTCAAGAATGATGCAGGCCGAGGCCGCATCGGCATCCCTTGCGCCACCGGCCAGGGCCTCGGTGGTGCTGTAGCGCTCGTCCACCTCGTAGACAGGCAGGCCGAAGCGGCTCTTGAGCTGGCGGCCGAATTTCTTCGCCCGCGCCGTGTTCTCGTGCGCATTGCCGTCGGGGTGGTAGGGCACGCCGATGACCAGCGCATCGGGCTGCCACTCCTTGATGCGCTCGCCGGCCTGGGCCAGGCGGGCCTCGCCGGCCTCGGCGCGGATGGTGGGCAGCGGGTTGGCCGAGCGCAGCATGCGCGTGCCCACGGCGCAGCCCGTGCGCTTGGCCCCGAAGTCGAAGGCCACGAAACTCTGGAAATGGGAGGGAACGGTGGGCGGCACGGCCGTGCCGGCTGCCGCTGCTGCCTGGGACTCGGGAGCGGGCAGGCTCATGCGCGCCCCGCCTCGGGCGAGATCATCCAGCGCTGCAGGCCCAGCAGGCCCAGGGCGCGGTCATAGCGGTCGTCGACCGGGGTGTCGAAGATGACGTTGGCGTCGGCGCCCACCGTGAGCCAGGCGTTTTCGGCCAGCTCCGACTCCAGCTGCCCCTCGCCCCAGGACGCGTAGCCCAGGGTGACCAGCAGGCGCTTGGGGCCTGCGCCGTCGGACAGGGCTTCGAGCACGTCCTTGGAGGTGGTCATCTCCAGGCCGCCGGGGATGGTCATGGTCGAGGCGTAGGCGGACTCGTCGTCGGGCGCGCCTTCGATGACCATGGGATCGTGCAGCACAAAGCCGCGATCGGTCTGCACGGGCCCGCCGTTGAAGACACGGTTGCCGCGAAGGTCCTCGCGGCCCAGGGCCAGATCCACCTTTTCCAGCAAGCCTTCCAGCGTAAGCTGCGAGGGCTTGTTGATAATCAGACCGAGCGCACCGCGCTCGCTGTGTTCGCACAGGTAGATCACACTGCGCGAGAACGCTTCGTCTTCCAGGCCAGGCATGGCAATCAGGAAGTGGTGCGTCAGATTGATAGGCGCAGTTTCAGCAGACATAACCACGGATTTTACCGGCGATCCATGCCACCTTCTTACCCTGTGGGCTTGGTCTGGCTGCGGCGCGACCTGCGCCTGGCCGACCATGCCGCTCTCTACCACGCGCTGCGCCAGTGCAGGCAGGTGCATTGCGTGTTCATCTTCGACGACGACATCCTCGCCCCCCTGCCCTGTGCAGACCGGCGCGTGGAGTTCATCTGCCAGAGCCTGAGCGGGCTGGACGATGCGCTGCGCCAGGCCTCGGGCCGCGCCGACACCGGCCTCATCGTGCGCCGCGGCCAGCCCGCAGAGCAGATCCCGGACCTGGCCCGGCAGCTCGGCGCCCAGGCCGTGTTCTGCAACTGGGACGACGAGCCCGACGCCCTGGCCCGCGACACCCGCGTGCGCCAGGCCCTGGCCGCCGAGGGCGTGGCCCTGCACAGCTTCAAGGACCACATGGTCTTTGCGCGCGACGAGGTGCTGACCCAGGCCGGCGCGCCGTTCTCGGTGTTCACCCCGTACAAGAACGCCTGGCTGCGCCAGATCACACCCTTCTTCCTGTCCGCCTATCCCAGCGAGCGCGACCTGCCCGAGCGCCTGGCCCCGCGCCCCGAAGGCGAACGCCGCCCCGTGCCCACCGCAGCCGACCTGGGCTTCGAAGCCGGCACGCTGGACGGCCTGCGCCTTCCCACGGGCTGCGCTGGCGCCGAGGAACTGCTGGCCGACTTTCTGCCGCGCCTGCCGCGCTACAAGCAGGCGCGCGACTTTCCCGCCGTCAAGGGACCCAGCTACCTGAGCGTGCACCTGCGCTTTGGCACGGTCTCCATCCGCCGCCTGGCAAGGCTGGCCTGGGAGCAGACGCAGAGCCAGCCCCATGATGCCGAGGGCGCCGCCACCTGGCTGTCCGAGCTGATCTGGCGCGACTTCTATTTCCAGATCCTGGCCCACCATCCGCACGTGGTGCACGCCAGCTTCAAGCCCGCCTACGACGCCATCGTGTGGGATACCGGCCCCGAGGCCGACGCGCTGTACGCCGCCTGGTGCGAGGGCCGCACCGGCTATCCGCTGGTCGATGCCGCCATGCGCCAGCTCAACACCACGGGCTATATGCACAACCGGCTGCGCATGGTGGCGGCCAGCTTCCTGGTCAAGGATCTGGGCATAGACTGGCGCCGGGGCGAGGCCTGGTTTGCGCGCCAGCTCAACGACTTCGACCTGGCGGCCAACAACGGCGGCTGGCAGTGGGCGGCCTCCACGGGCTGCGACGCCCAGCCCTGGTTCCGCATCTTCAACCCCGTCACGCAAAGCCAGAAGTTCGATGCCGACGCGCGCTTCATCGAGCGCTACGTGCCCGAGCTGGCCCGCCTGCCCGCCGCGCTGCGCCACGCGCCCTGGCAGGCCCGGCCGCTGGAGCTGGCCGAGGCCGGCGTGGTGCTGGGCACGGACTACCCCCATCCCGTGGTGGACCACGCAGCCGCGCGCGAGCGCACGCTGGCCCGCTACGGCGTGGTCAAGCAGGCCAGCTGAAAAACCTGCTGGAATAAAAAAAGAGCAGCGGATGCTGCTCTTTTTTGTTCAGGCCACCAGCCTTCAGGCCCCTTCGCCCAGGGGCTCGCTATCCGCCTGCAGCGCCTGCTGCGCCTGCAGCGACTGCGGCGCCAGCGGGCCGCCGCTGATGCTGCCGCCCTGCAGGGAGTAGTGCTGGATCAGGCCCAGCAGTTCCTCGTCCGAGTAGGGCTTGCCCAGGTAGTGGTTGGCGCCCAGCTGGCGCGCCATCTCGCGGTGCTTCTGGGCGATGCGCGAGGTGATCATGACCACGGGCAGGTCGCGCAGGGCCTCGTCGGCGCGGATGTTGCGCAGAAGGTCGAAGCCGTCCATGCGCGGCATCTCGATGTCGGACAGCACCAGGGTCGGGCGTTCCTCGGCCAGGCGCTCCATGGCCTGCAGGCCGTCGGCCGCCAGGGCCACGCGGTAGCCTTCGCGCTGCAGCAGGCGCTGGGTGACGCGGCGCACGGTGATGGAGTCGTCCACCACCAGCACCAGCGGCACCGAGGCCGGCCCTGCGCTGGCCAGCACGGTTTCGCCGTCGCCTTGGCCTGCGGCGCGCTCGGCCTCTTCGGTCCGGGCGCGCACCTCGTCGCCATAGACGTTGGCCAGCGCCACGGGGTTGTAGATCTGCACCACGGCGCCCGAGGCCAGCACCGACATGCCGGTCAGGCCGGGCAGGCGGGCCAGCTGGGGGCCGAGGTTCTTGATCACCACTTCCTGGTTGCCCAGCACTTCGTCCACGTGCAGCGCAATGCGCTGCGCCGCGCTGCGCAGGATGACCACGGGCCGGGTGCGGCCCACGGTTTCCTCGCTGCGCAGCGAGGACTGCCACAGCGCGCCGGCCCAGTAGAAAGGCAGGGTCTCGCTGCCGTCTTCGAAGCTGTGGCTGGCATAGGCCTGCTGCAGCAGCTCCAGCGGCGCGCGGCGCACGATTTCCACCAGGCTGGCGGGCACGCCGACCAGCAACTGGCCCGCGCGCAGCATGACCACCTGGGTGACGGCGGTCGTCAGCGGCAGCACGAGGCGGAAGGCACTGCCCCGGCCCGCCTCGCTGTGGGTTTCGATGCGGCCGCCCAGCGCGTTGACTTCGGAGCGCACCACGTCCATGCCGATGCCGCGCCCGGCCACGCCGGTCACCTCGGTGGCCGTGGTGAAGCCGGGCTCGAAGATCAGGCGGCCGGCGTCCTGCTCCGTCAGCGTCTGGTCCTCGGGCCACAGGCCCTGGGCCACGGCCTTGTCGCGGATGCGCTGCAGGTTCAGGCCGGCGCCATCGTCCTCCACCGACAGCGCCACGTCGTTGCGCTCCTGGCTCAGGATGATTTCAATGGTTCCCATGGCGGGCTTGCCTGCGGCGGCACGCTGCTCGGGCGACTCGATGCCGTGGGCCACGCAGTTGCGCAGCAAGTGCTCGAAGGCCGGCATCATGCGGTCCAGCATGCCCCGGTCCATTTCAATGGTGCCGCCCAGGATGTTCAGCCGCACCTGCTTGCCCATCTCCTTGGAGGTCTGGCGGACCACGGCGTACAGGCGCTCGGCCAGGGAGTCGAACTCCACCATGCGCGTGCGCAGCAGGTCGCGCTGCAACTCGCGGGCCTGGCGGCCCTGGGCGACCAGGTCGTCCTCGGCGCCAGCCATGTCGCGCTGCAGGTTGCGCTGCACGGTGGCCACGTCGTTGACCGACTCGGCCATCATGCGGGTGAGTTCCTGCACGCGCGTGAAGCGGTCGAACTCCAGCGGGTCGAAGCCCACGGCCGAGTCCTTGGACAGGGCCAGGCGCGACTGCATCTGGCTCTCGGCCTGGACCTCGATGTCGCGCAGCTGCATGCGCAGGCGCTCCAGGTTGCCGGCCAGCTCGTCCAACGAGCCACGGGCCTGGGCCAGGCGCGCATCGACACGCGAGCGCGCAATCAGCACCTCGCCAGCCTGGCTGATCAGGCGGTCCAGCAATTGGGCGCGCACGCGCACCGTCTGCTGGGCACCGGCGCGCAGCGGCGCAGTGACAGGCGCTGGCACAGGGGCCGCAGCCGCCGGTGATCCAGCCGCTGCCGATGCGTCGGAGGCCGCAGCCGCTGCGGGCTCGTCGTGGGAGATTTCATCGCCCAGGTCCAGCGGCGCTTCCTGCGCCTGCTCACCGGCCACGCGCAGCACGTCGAAGCCGGCCTGCAGCGCGTCGAAGCTGCCCAGCAAGGGCTCGATCTGCTCGGCGGTCGGAGATTCGCCATCGACCCGCTCCACGGCAGATTCAAGGCGGTGGGCCATCTCGCCCAGGCGCATGGCGCCCGCCAGCCGGGCACTGCCCTTGAGCGTGTGCAGGGCGCGCAGGGTTTCGTGGCGCGCCTCGTCCAGCGAGGGCCGGCCATGCCAGCGGCGCAGCGCGGCGCCCAGGCGGGGCAGCAGCTCGATGGCCTCTTCCTCGAAGATGGGGAACAGGTCGGGATCGACCTCGTCCAGCGCATCGATGTCATCGTCCAGGTCGCTGCCCACGGCCACGGCATGGGCGATGGCCTCGTCGATGCGGCGCTGCAGCTCGGCTTCGTGGCGCGCATCGTTGACCAGGGGGCGCATGGAGTAGGCCAGGGGCGCCACCGACGGTGTCTGCGCCTGGGCACCGGCGTCGAGCACGGCGTCCGTGCCATCGCTGGCGTCCTGAGGCTCCAGTTGGTCCAGTTGGTCCAGCTGCTCCAGCGCGTCCAGGCGGCTGTCCGGCGCGTCTGCGGCCTCGATGTCCAGCGCCAGCAGCGCCTGCAGGGCTTCTTCCACGCCCGGCTGGGGCGTCTTGAGGAAACCGGCGGCGAACTGGTGCAGCAGGCGCTGCACTTCGTCGGAGGCCGCCACGCAGGCGGCAACCTGGTCGGGCGTGCCACAGCGCTGCGGCTGCAGATGGGTCAGCGTATGTTCCAGCAGGCGCGCCAGGTCCGACAAGGCCTTGAAGCCCACGGTGGCCGAGCTTCCGGCCAGCGAATGCGCAAAGGCGACGGCGTCGTCGGGCACGGGCTCGCCGGGCTCGGTCGCCCATTGCTGCAGCGTCAGGTCCAGGCGGCGCGACCATTCGTCGGCCTCGTTGAGGTAGACGTTGTACAGCGGCGCGCTGATGCGCAGGCCATCCACGATCTTGAAGCCATCGGCGTCGATGCCGGACAGATCCTCGTCGCCGGACTCTTCGGCCTGCGGGGTCTCTGCCTCGGGCACCTCGGGCGCCTTGACCAGCTCGACTGCGTCGGATGCTTCAACCGCTTCAACCGTTTCTGGCGCTTCGACCGCTTCGACCGCCTCAACCGTTTCTGGCACCGCGATCATCTCGATCGCTTCGGCGGGTGCCGCTGCCGGTGTCAGGCCCAGATCCAGGTCCAGCCCTTCGAAAGGCGCCAGGGGCACGGCGGCTTGCGGTGCTTCAGTTTCAGTTCCAGCTTCGGCCTCGATGGCTTCGGCTTCGATGGCTTCGGCTTCGATGGCGGCGGCCTCGGGCAGCGCGGGCGGGTCGCCCGCGACGACGGCCAGGGCCTCCTGCTCGCTGTCGCGCATGGCGGCTTCGAAGGCCGCAAAGTCCAGTTCCTCGACGGCGTCGGTGGCCAGTTCGGCAGGCGCCTCGGCGGCTTGCGGCGTCAGTGTCTCCAGCGACTCCTGCGGCGCGGCGGCCGAAGGCTGGGGGTCCGGCTCCAGCAGGTCGAAGTCCAGCGCAAAGTCCAGCTCGCCAGAGGGCTGGACGGGCTGGGCGGGCGTGGCCTGCTCGGGCGCATCCAGGTGTTCTGCCTGCGGCTCCTGGGCCACGGGCGCGAATTCCTCGATTGCGGCGGGTGCGGGTGCGGGCTCGAGTTCGGGTTCGGGCTGTGCGAGGGGCTCGGCACGCGGTGTGCGCGGCACCAGGGCCACGTCGGCGCGCAGGCCTTCCAGGCGCATGGCATCGGCCGCAGCGCGGAAAGGCGTGGCCTGCCAGGCGTCGGCCTGGTGGCGCTCTATGGCCGAGGCCCAGGCGCCAAAGGCGCGCAGCGCATCGCTGGCCAGCTCCTGCATGGGCTGGGGCATGGACTTTTGCTCGGCCAGCCAGGCGTTGAGCATCTGCTCCATGGCCCAGCCGGCTTCGCCGAATTCATCCAGGCCCACCATGCGCGAACTGCCCTTGAGCGTATGGAAGGCGCGGCGCAGCGTGGTCTGCTCGCTGAGGTTGCCCGGCTCGTCGGCCAGGGCGCGCAGGGCCTGCAGGCCGTTGTCCACCACCTCGCGGGCCTCTTCCAGGAAGATGCCCAGCAGTTCGTCGTCCGAGTCTTCTTCCGAGACCGACAGGCCGGCCGGCGGGGGCACGGGCACGGGCTCGGACACGGATGCAGAGACGGTTTCAGGCGCAGATTCGGCTGCGGGCTCTGGCTCGGCCAGGGACTGATCCAGCTGGAAGACCGGCTCGGCCGGCGCTTCGAGGGCCTTGGCGAATTGCGCCAGTTCCGCGGCATCGGCCAGCGCGTCCTGCTCGGCGGCCGCGGGCTGCGCCAGCGGCTCGGTCGCGATGTCCACGGGAGCCGGGGGCGGCGGGGGCGGCGGGGGCGGCGTGGAGGGCGCGGCAAATTGCGGCTCGGCGATGGCGTCCTGCGGCACGGGCAGCGGCTGGGCCACGGCAACGGCTTCGCGCTGCGGCGGCACGGCGGCGGTATCCAGGGCGGGCAGTTGCTCGGGCGCCTTGCCCGCATCATCGGCCCGGTGGCCGCGACGGCCCATGAGGATGCGCAGGCCGCCTTCGGCCTCGTCATAGACGAAGAGCTTGCGCGCCATGCTGCGCTGGTAGCTCAGCATGTCGATCAGAAAGCCCATGGCGCCCAGGCTGTTGCCCAGTTTCTCGAACACCTGCGGACGCTCTGCGTCGTCGATCTCACCCAGCACCAGCCGTTCCACGGTCTCGCGCATGCGCTGCATGGCCTGCGTGGCCTGGTCCAGGCCCAGCACGGACAGCACGCCGCGCATCTGCGCCATCTGGCCCGAGACGGGTGCCAGCACGGTGGCATCGGCAGGATTGCGGAAATACTGGTCCAGGTGCCGCTCGGCCTCGGCCAGCGTGGCACGCAGCTCGCCCACGACCGAGCCCATGGTCTGGTGGTCGCTGGCCTGGCGGTACAGCTCCTCCATCCAGGGCTCCAGCGGACGCGCGGGCGCGCCCTGCAGGGATTCCTCCAGGCGCTGGACCAGGTTGGCGGACTGCTCGGCCAGTTCCTCGTCGCCCATGTCCATGGTGGCAAAGGCCGCCTGCAGGTAGAGCACGGAGGTGGCCACTTCCATGGCCAGTTCGGCCGGTGGCGGCTCGCCGATGCGGGCCACGGTTTCGGCCACCTTGATCAGCATGCGCGCCAGGCCATGGCTGGCCGGGTGCAGCTTGACCAGGGATTCGGCCACCTGGGCGAACTGGTCCACCACGGTCTTGGTGCGGGCACGGTCGCCGCCGGCAAGGGCGGACCAGGTATCGGCTGCCGTGGTGATGCGCTTGCGCGCCTGCACCAGCACCGCCGGGTCGTAGCGGCCAAAGCGTGTCTGCTGGTAGTCCACCTGGGGCTGGGCCTGCATGCCGTAGGCCTGGCGCACCGCCTGCAGGGCGGCGCCAGCCTGCTCGGCAGGGCGGGCCTGGGCGCAGAAGAACAGCAGGTCCTGCAGCAGCCGCGCAGGCGGCGTGCGGTCGCCCTTGGCCATGGCCGCGTACTGCATGAGCACGCGCGAGGCCATGCGCTTGACGTACAGGTCGACCACGATCATCCCGCGCGACTGCGCGTCGAAGAAGCCGGCCGCCACCTTCCAGAAGCTGCGCGCGGTGACATCCTCGGTCTGGCCCACGGCAAAGCGCAGGCACAGGTCGCGCATCTGGGCGGCGGCCTCGCGGTCGTCGCTCTTGACCATGCGCAGCACCACGCCGTCGAGCAGGGCCCGGGCATCGGGGCCGTAGGCCAGCGGCTCGGGCTGGCGCGCCCACTCGGGCTCGCGCGCGCGGCGCTCGGCAGGCCACAGGTCGGCCGGATGCACCTTGTCATTGCCGGCCAGCGCCTGGGTGTCACGGTATTGGGGAAACAGGGCCACGGCCGAGACGGTCTTGCCGGCCAGCACGGTTTCCAGGTATTCGATGAGTGCGAAGCTGGCGCGCTCCAGCGTGGCGGCAGCCTGGTCGGTGCACAGCTCGGGGCGCTGCACAAAGCGCTGCACGGCGCTTTCCATGCCGCGCAGCACCAGGGCCGGAGAGCCCAGGCCCACCATTTCGAGGGCGCCGCAGGCCTGGTGCAGTTGCTGGCGGGCGATGCGCAGGGCCGAGGTGTCAAGTTCCTCAAGGTCCGAGGCGCGTGCCGCATCGGCATCGCGCACGAAACGGGCCACCGCCTTGCTCGCCCCTTCCAGCGACTTGCGCAGCTCATCGAGCACCCAGGCCAGCGGGCCCAGGTCCTGTTCGGTGTGCGCGGCCTGCGCCGCGCCCGTTTGCGATTCGTCAACCACTGACATGGACAGTTCCCCAAGCCCCTAGGGCCTGTGCATAGCTATGTTGGACCGGGTCAGGCAATCTTGAAACGCGCCACCGACTGGCGCAGTTCCTCGGCCATGTGCGAGAGTTCGCGCACCTGCTGTGCCGTGGTGCGCGTGCCTTCGCCCGTCTGCTCGGTCACCGCGAAAATGTGCTGGATGTTCTCGGCCACGTCGTTGGCCAGAACGGCTTCGCGCGAGGTGGACGAGGAGATCAGCTCGATCAGCTCGGCCAGATGGCGCGACACGGAGTCGATCTCGGTCAGCGCGGTGCCGGCGGAGTCGGACAGGCGGGCCCCCTCGACCACACCCTGGGTGGAGCGCTCCATGGCGGCCACGGCATCCTGGGTGTCGGTCTGAATCGCCTTCACCAGCGCCGCGATCTGGCGCGTCGCGTCGGCCGAGCGTTCGGCCAGGCGCTGCACTTCTTCGGCCACCACCGAGAAGCCGCGACCGGCTTCACCGGCCGATGCGGCCTGGATGGCGGCGTTCAGCGCCAGCACGTTGGTCTGCTCGGTAATGTCGGAAATCAGCTCGGTGATTTCGCCGATCTCCTGCGAGGATTCGCCCAGCCGCTTGATGCGCTTGGAGGTTTCCTGGATCTGGTCGCGGATGGAGTTCATGCCGCCGATGGCGTTCTGCACGGCCTTCAGGCCCAGGTCCGCAGCTTCCAGCGACTGGCGCGCCACCTGGGCAGATTCCTGCGCCTGGGTGGAGACCTCGTTGATGCGGCCGGCCATGTCCAGCACGGAGCGGCCGGTTTCGCGGATCTCGCGCAGCTGTTCGGTCGATGCGGCCAGCAGCTCGGTGGAGTTGGCATCCACCTCGGCCGTGGTCTGCGCCACGCGCGTTGCCGTGTTCTGCACGCTGCCCACCAGTGCGCGCAACTCTTCCACCGTGTAGTTCACCGAGTCGGCGATGGCGCCGGTGATGTCCTCGGTCACGGTGGCTTCCTGCGTCAGATCGCCCTCGGCCACCGACTGCAACTCGTTCATCAAACGCAAAATGGCGGCCTGGTTGGCGTCGTTGATGCGCTTGGCTTCATGCTCCTGCACGCGCGACTCTTCCTGGCGGCGTTCGGCAGCTTCCTGGCGCAGACGGCTGTCGAGCAGCTGCACGCGGGACAGACCCACACCGCACAGCAGCACCAGCACGGTGGCCAGGGCCAGCAGACCCATGGGCAGCGAGCCGATGCCGGCGCCGCTTTGCAGCTTGGTCTGCAGGTCTTCCAGCTGGCGGCGCAGCGGTTCGCTGTCGGCGTTGATGGCAGTCTGTGCCTCGCGGGCGGAGACCAGGCCCTGCAGGTTGCCCAGAATGGCGCTGGCCTCGGTGCGGGTCTCTTCGTAGAGCTTGATCAGTGCCTCGATCTGCTCGCGGGTCTGGGCGTCGCGCGTGGGGGGCAGGCGCAGTTCGCTGCTGCCGCCCAGCAGGCTTTCGGAGATTTCCTTGAACGAGTTCAAGTCCTTGCCCAGCAGGAACACGGCCTCGGGGCTCACGCCTTCGGCGGTCTGGAATTCGTTGGCCGACTTGCCGATACGCTGGGTCAACATCACCAGCTGGCCTGCGGCCGAGATCTCGGCGGGGCTGGCGCCCTGCTGCAGCTTGAGCGAGGAGATGGTTTCGGCGATCTCCAGCAGGTCCGAGGACTGGCGGTTGATGGTGCGCAGCGCGTCGCCAACCTGGGTCAGGATCTGCTTTTGCTCCATCACCACCTTGGCGCTTTGCTCGGCGCGCTCCATCAGCGGCATGATCTGGCCCAGCTCGTCGGCGTAGGCGCCGCCCAGCGGGCGCACGCCCATGGAGTCATCGCCCGAGGTGAGGGCGCGCACGTTGCGCGCCAGCACGCCCGCACTGTCTTGCACGTCCGCAAACGAAGGTGCCGCGCCGGTCAGCGCCTGCGACACCGACTTGGCAAGGCGCTGCGACTGCATCAGGGCCTGGCCGGTGGCGGCCAGCTGCTGCGCCGAGCCGTCCGCCTGGCGCAGAGCCCATGCCGCCGCCAGCACCAGGGCCAGCACGGAAACGCCCAGCAGCGTGGACAGCGTGCGCTGGTGGCGCGCGGCAGGCGCGCGGCCCAGCAGCGGCAGGACCACCGTTTCCTGGTCCAGGACTGCGCCGGCGTCGCCCGGCATGGCGTCGGGCGCGCCCTGCACGGTCATGGACGCATCGAGTGCGTACATATCCTGGGAGACGGTGTCTCCGAGCATGCTGTTGTCCGCGCCCGAGCCGGAGTCGGCCGGCTTGCGTTGGAAGCGATTTGCAAGACGTTGCAAGAATGACATGGGACGACCTTCAGAAACTCAGGCGCGAATGCTCAGAAACTCGGAGGTTTGGGACAGGCGCTGCAATTGCAGCTCCTGCCAGCGGTGGCCCGCTTCATCGATATGCACGGGGCCGAAAAAGGCGGGGGATTGCTCGGGCGCGGGCTCGGTGCGCACAAAGGCGTCGGCGCTGCGCAGGCCCTGCAGGCGGTCCACCAGCAGGGAGGCGTTCACTTCCAGCGCGGCATTGAAGGCCAGCAGGCTGGACTCGGCCAGCGCCGGTTCGCTGCGCGCCACGCCATGGCCCAGCAGGCTGGCCAGGTCGATCACCCCGGCCAGGGTGCCGCGCAGGTTGGCAATGCCCAGGAACCAGGGCTTTGTATAGGGCACGGGCTGTACGCCGGCCCAGGGAAAGATCTCGCCGGACTGGCCCAGCGGCATCAGGTAGTTGCGCCCGCCGGCCTGGACGGCCAGCCAGGCCGCCACCTTGACGCCTTCGCTGCGTGCGGCCTGGAGACGGCCGGCCAGACGGGATTGCAGATCGCGCAGTGCTTCACGGTTCGCCATGGCCAGCGCACCGCGTCAGTTCAGCGCCGCGATCTTGGCCTGCAGCTCGCCTGCATCCACCGGCTTCGTGATGTAGTCACGCGCGCCCTGGCGCATGCCCCAGACCCGGTCGGTTTCCTGGTTCTTGCTGGTGCACATGATGATGGGCAGGTCCGCGTACAGCGGGTCGCGCGTGATGGCGCGCGTGAGCTGAAAGCCGTTCTGGCCGGGCATGACCACGTCCATCAGGATCAGGTCGGGCCGCTCTTCGGCCAGGCTGCGCAGGGCTTCCTCGCCGTTCTCGGCCGTACGTACCTGCAGTCCCTGCTTTTGCAGCATGTCGGACAGAAACATCAGTTCGGTCTTGGAATCGTCCACGACCAGGACTTTGCGGATGGGCATCAAAGTGCTCCTATGGTTTGCTTGCCGAACTGCTCCACGGCCTGCAGCAGCTGGTCTTTGGTGAAGGGTTTCGTGAGGTAGTCCTGGCAGCCCACCATGCGCCCGCGCGCCTTGTCGAATACGCCGTCCTTGGACGAGAGCATGACCACGGGCGTATCGGAGAAGCGCGCGTTGCGCTTGATGATGGCGCAGGTCTGGTAGCCGTCCAGCTTGGGCATGAGGATGTCGCAGAAGATCAGCTGGGGCTGATAGTCGTTGACTTTGGACAGTGCGTCGAAGCCGTCGTCGGCCAGGAGCACTTCGTGCCCGCCCTGTTTGAGGAAGATTTCTGCGCTGCGGCGGATGGTATTGCTGTCATCCACCACGAGTACGCGCAAGGGTGCGCCCGATGTCGTCACTGAGAAACCTCCCGGAAATGTATGAGTCGGCGCGGGTGGTCCCGCGCTCAGATTTCGACCATCTCAAAGTCTTCTTTACGTGCACCGCATTCGGGACAGGTCCAATTCATGGGCACGTCATCCCAACGCGTCTGGGGTGCGATGCCATGCTCGGGGCAGCCTTGCGCCTCGTCATAGATCCACCCGCAGATCAAGCACATCCAAGTTTTAGGGTCGGTCACAGCTTAAAGGGCCTTCACATAGAATGCAACGATTGTATCTAGTCATAACCACCCGCCACGGCCTTCGCTGGCGGGGCGCAAACTGGGCTGAGCCATGGCATTGAACCCCTCCAACTCCCCCAGTCCCGACACCGAATTGGTGGACGAAACCGCTCCCGTATGCGTGCTGGTCTTCAACGCCAGCGACCCCAGCGGAGCAGGTGGCCTGTCGGCCGACATCGCCACCATCGCCTCGGTCGGCGGTCATCCGCTGCCCGTGGTCACGGGTGCCTACGCACGCGATTCGGCCAAGATCTTCGAGCATTTTCCCTTTGACGACGAGGCCGTGGCCGAGCAGGCGCGCGCCGTGCTGGAGGACATACCCGTGTCCGCCATCAAGGTCGGCTTCGTGGGCAGCCCGGGCAACCTGGCGGCGATCGCCGAGATAGCTTCCGACTATCCCGACATCCCCATCGTCTGCTACATGCCGGACCTGTCGTGGTGGGAGGAAGACCCGCTCGACCAGTACATGGACGCGCTCAAGGAGCTTGTGCTGCCGCAAACCTCGGTGTTGGTTGGAAGCCACAGTACGCTGTGCCGCTGGCTGCTGCCCGACTGGAGCAACAGCCGCAGCCCCACGGCGCGCGACATCGCCATGGCGGCCGAGGCCCTGGAAGTGCCCTACGTGCTGGTCACCGGCATCCCCCTGCCCGACCAGTTCGTGGACAACGTGCTGGCCACGGCGCAGTCCGTGCTGGGCAACAGCAAGTACGAGATGTTCGACGCCACGTTCACCGGCTCGGGCGACACCCTGTCGGCCGCGCTGGCGGCCCTGGTGGCCAGCGGCAACGACCTGGGGCTGGCCACGCAGGAGGCGCTGGAGTACCTGGACCGCAGCCTGGACAGCGGCTTTCGCCCCGGCATGGGCCACTTCATCCCGGACCGCATGTTCTGGGCTCAGCCCGAACCCGAGGACGAAGACGCCGAGGCCGCCGAGCCGCTCACCGAGCTCGACGCCGACACCCAGGCCATCGAAGGCTTCGTGATGCCGCCCCATGACACCAAGCATTGAGGCAGGCCGCCCCTGAGCGGCTGCGCCCTTGGCTTGGCGCCTCTGGCTTGTACCCCGCACATGGCAGACTCCTGCACTATGACCACTGACCTGAATATTCCCCTGTTCGAACGCGCCAAGGCCGTGATCCCCGGCGGCGTGAATTCACCCGTGCGCGCCTTCAACGCCGTGGGCGGCACGCCGCGCTTCGTGCGCCGTGCGCAGGGCGCGCATTTCTGGGACGAGAACGCCCAGCAGTTCACCGACTACATCGGCTCCTGGGGTCCGATGATCCTGGGCCATGGCCACCCCGAGGTGATGGCCGCCGTGCAGGCCGCCGCGCTGGAAGGCTTCTCCTTCGGCGCGCCCACGGAGCGCGAGGTCGTGCTGGCCGAGAAGATCCTCTCGCTCATGCCCTCCATGGACATGGTGCGCATGGTCAGCTCGGGCACCGAGGCCGGCATGAGCGCGCTGCGCCTGGCGCGCGGCTTCACGGGCCGCAACAAGATCATCAAGTTCAACGGCTGCTACCACGGCCATGCCGACGCGCTGCTGGTCAAGGCCGGCTCGGGCCTGGCGACGTTCGGCGCCTCCTCCTCGGCCGGCGTGCCGCAGGACGTGGTCAAGGACACCGTGGTGCTGGAATACAACGACGTGGGCCAGCTCGAAGAGGCCTTCGCCCAGTTCGGCGACCAGATCGCCTGCGTGATCATGGAGCCCATTGCCGGCAACATGAACTTCGTGCGCGCCAGCGTGCCCTTCACGCGCCGCATCCGCGAACTCACGCGCGAGCATGGCGCGCTGATGGTCTACGACGAGGTGATGACGGGCTTTCGCGTGGCCCTGGGCAGCGCCCAGAGCCTGTACGCCCAGCACATCGAAGGCTTTGCGCCCGACATCACCGTGCTGGGCAAGGTCATCGGCGGCGGCATGCCCATGGCGGCCTTCGGCGCGCGCCGCGAGATCATGGAAAAGCTCTCGCCCCTGGGCCCGGTCTACCAGGCCGGCACCCTGTCGGGCAACCCCATCGCCACGGCCTGCGGACTCAAGACGCTGGAGCTGATCAGCGAGCCCGGCTTCCACGACGCCCTGCACGCGAAGACCGGCCGCCTGATGGCCGGCTTCAAGGCCGAGGCCGACGCCGCCGGCGTGCCCTTCAGCGTGGACCACCAGGGCGGCCTGTTCGGCTTCTACCTGCTGCCCGAGCTGCCCAGCACCTGGACCGAGGTCATGAAGACCGATGGCGCACGCTTCAACCGCTTCTTCCACGGCATGCTGGAGCGCGGCCACTACTTTGCGCCCGCCCTGTACGAGGCGGGCTTCGTGAGCGCCGCGCACACGGACGCTGACATCGACAAGACCATCGAAGCCGCGCGCGAAGTGTTCAAGACGCTCTGATATCCGCAGATATCTTCCCTTGCACGCCAACGCCACCAACGCCGTGATCCGGCGCTGGCGTGCAGGTCACATCACTCGTCGTCGCCCTGGTCCACGAACTCCACCAGCTCCGGCAGCATCTCCAGCTGCTGGATGGCGTCCTTGAGCCGCAGGCCAAAGCGTGACTGAGGCCGCCCGAAGGCGCCCTGCGCCAGCCGCAGCGCCGCCGTTGCCTTGATCCACTCCACCTCGAAGGCATAGCGGTCCGCGTGCTGCTGGACACCCATGCGCTTGATGTGCTCCAGCGCCAGCTCCACGGCGCAGTCCACATCGACTTCGCTGTCGTCCCTGTCGGGGTCGTCGACCATCAGTTCGATCAACTGCTGCAGCGTGCTCTGCACCAGCCCCAGCGAGGCGTGCATGGCCTGCTGCCAGGTGGGCAGAAGAGGTGGTTGGGGAGAGGCTGCCTGAGCGGCGATGAGAGGGTGCATGTCTTGGCTCCTACTTGCGCGCACGAACGCGCCAGCCCCAGAAATCTGGGTACAACAGAACCCCACTTTTCGCTGGGGGTCACAAACGCTGTTGAAAAGATGCTTCGACACACCGGGCCTTTCAGCCTTCCGCAAGTGTAGTAGCTGGATGTTTTCAAAACCAGGCCGAGCGCAACGACGGCCCGCCTCCACCCCCCGTATGTCAGCGCCTGCGTCGGGCCGCCTGCGGGGTTGCAGTCCTGCCGAAGGACAGGACTGCTTCGTCAACTGACTCGCCGCAGTTGTTTGAACGGAGCGCGCAGCGCGCAGTGAGTTCTGCGGCGAACCCCGCAGGCGGCCCGACGCAGGTTGCCCGCAGCGAAGCGGAGGGTCGCGGACATT
>Ga0209238_1000024_pt1 | contig 83650 bp, 75 predicted proteins | sample GraSoi013_1_20cm_FD_185823 | JGI IMG/M metagenome (GOLD analysis project Ga0209238, IMG submission 185823) | Grasslands soil microbial communities from the Angelo Coastal Reserve, California, USA - Sample 10_02_2013_1_20cm (SPAdes) (version 2) | ecosystem: Environmental > Terrestrial > Soil >...
TTTTTCATGCCTGCAACGGCAGGAAAGAAAACCGCAGGCGAAAAAAAACCGGCCCAGAGAGCCGGTTTTTGGAAGCTGCGCCGTGATCAGTAGCGACCGCCGCCGTGGCCGCCATTGCCGTAGCCGACGTCCGAACGCTTGCCGGCGTAACCCTGCGGGCTGTAACCACCGGAGCTGCGGCCTTCTTCACGGGGACGGGCCAGGTTCACGACGATCGAGCGTCCGTCCACGGACATGCCGTGCAGGCCGGTGATGGCGGCCTGGGCGACTTCGGCAGAAGCCATCTCCACAAAGCCGAAGCCCTTGGAGCGGCCGGTTTCGCGGTCCATCATGACCTTGGCGGAGGCCACGTTGCCGAACTCGGCAAAGTTGCTTTCCAGGCTGGAGTCGGTCACGGAGTAGGGCAGATTGCCCACGTAGATTTTGGTGGTCATAGGAAAACCTCTTCGATTGGATGTGCGCAAAAGGGCGCACCGTTGGCATGCATGCGGCGGACTGTGCAATCCGCGGCGGTGAATGGGTGGGAGGGCGGCAGGCGAGCCGTCAGCACGCAGGCGGGTGCTGCATGCAGGTCTGGAGCCAGCCCTGGGTGACGGCAAACAGCCGTGCTGCCTCGCGGGAGGCGAACGCCTTGTCGAAACGGAATACGCGGCAGTAGCTGCCGTTGCCTTGGGAGCGATGGACCGCGAAGGAGGCGCGGAAGCGGCCGCAGTCGGTCGGGTGTGTCGAGGGCGAGACGACGTACTTGCCCATGGGAATGCCAGTGTTTGAAATGTGGTTCAGTCAGGTTCGCAGCCTTGAACAGGCCTGCGTGAGCATCTGGGAACTCGGTTGGCTGCAGCTCTACAGACCAACTGTGCGACAAAGGTCGCAAGAGACATCCTGCGGGGAGCGGCGGACAGCCGTTGTGCAGGGAAGGGAAGTGGGCGGCTTAAGCGCTTGGCCTCAACAACGGAGCTGACTATAACCTGTTGTGTATTTAGGCGCAACTTAATATTCTTTTTAATTGTAAAACAGTGCGTGGCCGCCGATTTTGTTATGTTATAACGTAACTGTTTTGATGCAGGGCAAGGTCGCTGCCCGCCCTTTTTGACCAGGAAACCACCATGTCCCACTCCCTGACCACCAAGCAACAACGCGTGCTCGACACGCTGCGCCAGGCCGGCGCGCCGCTGACGGCCTACGCGCTGCTCGACCAGTTGCGGGACCACGGCTTGACGGCTCCTACCCAGGTCTACCGCGCGCTGGACAAGCTGGCCGAGCAGGGCGTGGTCCATCGCCTGGAGTCGCTGAATGCCTATGTCTGCTGCTCGCATCCGGACGAGGGCAGCCATGATTTCTCGGCCTTTGCGATCTGCGACAGCTGCGGCCAGGTCGATGAGTTCGTGGACGACGCGCTCAACCGCTGCCTGGGCAGCTGGGCGCATGGCAATGCTTTTGCGCTGGCCCATTCGAACATCGAGCTGCATGGCAAGTGCTCCGCCTGCTGCACCGCGCTCCCCGCCTGAGACCCTTCCCTGCGCATGCGGCCGCAGTGCCCGCCGCGTGCTCCCTGTCCCTGTTCGAGAGATTCCATGATGCATACCGTAGCGCCGGTTCAGCCGCCGCATGCCCGATTGCCTGTGACCGTGCTGTCGGGCTTTCTGGGCGCAGGCAAGACCACCTTGCTCAACCACATCCTGCACAACCGCGAAGGGCGGCGCGTGGCCGTCATCGTCAATGACATGTCCGAGGTCAATATCGACGCGGCCCTGGTGCGCGATGGCGGCGCCGGCCTGTCGCGCACCGACGAAAAGCTGGTGGAGATGAGCAATGGCTGCATCTGCTGCACGCTGCGCGAGGACCTGCTGCTGGAGGTGGCGCGGCTGGCGGGCGAGGGCCGCTTCGACCAGCTGGTCATCGAGTCAACGGGCATCTCCGAGCCGCTGCCGGTGGCCGAGACCTTCACCTTCGCTGGCGAGGACGGACGCAGCCTGGGCGATGTGGCGCGGCTGGACACCATGGTAACCGTGGTCGATGCCTTCAACTTCCTGCACGACTATGGCTCGCGTGACAGCCTGCGCTCGCGCGGCGAATCGCTGGGCGAGGAGGACCGCCGCACTGTGGTCGATCTGCTGATCGAGCAGGTGGAGTTCTGCGATGTGATCGTGCTCAACAAGATCGACCTGGTCACCGATGAGGACTGCAGCCGGCTCATGGCCATCCTGCGCGGGCTCAACCCGCGTGCCAGGCTGGAGGCCGCCTCCTTCGGCCAGCTGCCGCTGGATCGCGTGCTCGATACCGGGCTGTTCGATTTCGAGGAGGCCTCCAGGGCGCCGGGCTGGCTGCAGCAGTTGCGTGGCACGCACCAGCCCGAGACCGAGGCCTATGGCGTTGCCAGCTTTGTCTACCGCGCCCGCCGCCCCTTTCATCCCCGGCGCTTCTTCGGCCTGGTGCAAAGCGAATGGCCGGGAGTGGTGCGCTCCAAGGGATTTTTCTGGCTGGCCAGCCATCCGGCGCTGGCCGGCTCCTGGTCCCAGGCCGGCGCCGTGGCCCGCCATGGCCCGGCCGGCCACTGGTGGGCCGCCGTAGAGGCCGAGCGCTGGCCGCGCGACCCCGAGAGCGTGGAGCGCATCCTGGACAAATGGGTCGATGGCGTGGGCGACGCGCGCCAGGAACTGGTGCTGATCGGCATGGGCATGGACGAGCAGGCGCTGCGCGCACGCCTGGACGAATGCCTGCTGACCGATGCGGAAATGGCCATGGGCCCGCAGGCCTGGACGCAGTGGGACAACCCCTTTCCCGGATGGAACTGATGCCCGGCCGGTACCGAGCCGGCCCTGAGTTGGCCCTGAGTCGACATTGAACGCTTGCCGCGCCGCCCTCGCGGGCGCGGCCCCTGGAGCCCCGAATGCTTGCACCTCTTCCCGATGTTTCCCTGACCGATCCCGCGCCCAGCCTCAGCCCGCTGCAATGGGTGGGCATGCAGGGCATAGACCTGCCCGTGACCGTGGCCGAGCCCGGCTACTGGCGCGAGCTGCATGCGCGCGCCGATGTGCAGGTCGATCTTCCTGCGGCCCATGTCAAGGGCATACACATGTCCCGGCTGTACCGGCAACTGGACAGCCTGGCCGAGGAATCCGCGCTGTCTGCCCTGGCGCTGCGCCATGCGCTGCAGGCCATGATCGACAGCCACCTCGACTGCCAAAGCCGCAGCGCCCGAATGCGCCTGTCGCTGGACCTGCTGGCCCAGCGGCCCGCCCTGGTCACCCACGATCTGTCGGGCTGGAAGTCCTATCCCGTGCGCCTGGACGCCACGCTGGCGCAGGGCGTGTTCCAGCTGCGGCTGCAGGTGGGCGTGGGCTATTCCTCGACCTGCCCCTGCTCGGCGGCACTGTCGCGCCAGTTGCTGGAGCAGGGCTTTTTGCAGGCCTTTGCGGGCGAGCCCCTGGTGGAGCCGGACCAGGTGGCTTCCTGGCTGCGCCGGCACGGCACGCTGGCCACGGCACACAGCCAGCGCAGCGAGGCCCAGGTCAGCGTGGACTTGGCCTGTGATGCGCCGGACCTCGGCATCCTGCCCCTGATCGCCCGCGTGGAGCAGGCGCTGGGCACGCCCGTGCAGACCGCCGTCAAGCGCGCCGACGAGCAGGCCTTTGCCGCGCTCAACGGCCGCAACCTGATGTTTGTCGAGGATGCGGCGCGCCGCATACAGGCCGCGCTGGAAGGCATCTACGCCCGGCCGCGCGTGCATGTGCGCCACATGGAGAGCCTGCATCCGCACGATGCCGTGGCCTGGGCATGACCGGCGAGCCGGCACCCGTTTCTCTTCAACCCAAGGAGTTTTCCCATGCAAGTTCTCTCGTCCCTCAAGGAAGCCAAGCTGCGCCATCGAGACTGCCAGGTGGTGCGCCGGCGCGGCCGCATCTACGTCATCTGCAAGAGCAACCCGCGCTTCAAGGCCCGCCAGGGCGGCGCAAGGAACAGGCGCAAGGGATGATCCGCAAGAACCCGCGCGGCGACCTGCCGCGCATCCATGCCAGCGCCTTCGTGGACCCCACGGCCATCCTGTGCGGACTGGTGGTCGTGGAAGAGAACGTCTTCATCGGCCCCTATGCGGTGATCCGTGCCGACGAGATGGATGCGGAAGGCCACATCGACCCCATCGTGATCGGTGCGCACTCCAACATCCAGGACGGGGTGGTGATCCACTCCAAGTCCGGCGCGCGCGTCAGCGTGGGGCAGCACACCTCGATCGCCCATCGCGCCATCGTCCACGGGCCCTGCACCGTGGGCAATGGCGTGTTCATCGGCTTCAACAGCGTGCTGTTCAACTGCGTGGTCGATGACGGCTGCGTGGTGCGCTACAACGCCGTGGTCGATGGATGCCACCTGCCGCCAGGCTTTTATGTGCCGTCCACTGCGCGCATAGGCCCGGAGACCGACCTGTCCACGCTGGCCCAGGTGCCCGCCGACGCCAGCGATTTCTCCGAGGACGTGGTCCGCACCAACAACGAATTGGTGCGCGGCTACAAGGCCATCCACAATGAGTTCTGACCGGCCGGGAGGGCTGCATGTCCGATTCCGCTGACCTCAAGAACCTGGGGCTGAAGGCCACGCTGGCGCGACTGTGGGTACTGGACATCTTTCGCCACGGGGACCAGCGGCATCTGGCGGCGGAGGAGGTCTACCGCCAGCTGCATGACCAGGGCCGGGGCACCAGCCTGGCCACGGTCTACCGCGTGCTGGCGCAGCTGGAGCAGGCCGGCATGCTGCGCCAGCAGCGCTTTGCGGCGGGCAAGGCGGTCTATGAACTCGACGACGGCGAGCACCATGACCACCTGATCTGCACGCGCTGCGGCCTGGTGCAGGAGTTCCACGATGCCGTGATCGAACAGCGCCAGAAGCTGCTGGCGCGCTCGCATGGCTTTGCCATCGTGGAGCACTCGCACATCCTCTACGGGCGCTGCATCCAGCCCGACTGCGAGCGGCTGGCGGGCCGGCAGGAGGCTAGCTCTCCTTGAGGCTGCGCTGCGCACGCTCGCAGATGCGGCGCGTGGCGGGCACGGGCGATTCCTCGAGCCATTGCGCGCACAGGGCGCGCACCCAGTCGGGCCGGCTCTTGGCCGCGTCGTTGAGCCAGTTGGCCACCGAGTCCTGCACATAGGGCGAGGCATCGGCGCGCAGCCGCTGCAAAAGGGGCAGGGCGATCTCCGGCTGCTGCTTGAGCGCCGCGATATGGCTGCACCAGACGCCGCGCGGCCGCAGGGCCTCGCTGGCGAAGCGGCGCAGGCGGTCGGAGGTCCGCCTTGTCCACCGGGACAACTCGGCCACGGCCTGCGGCAGATCGCTGGCCAGATGCGGGCGCACGCCCATCCACGACCATTCGCGCACGCCGAAATGCGAGTCATCGGCCAGCGGCTGCAGCAGCTCCAGGCGCTGGCTCAGGGTCAGGCCCGGCTGCGCACCGGCCATGAAGCAGGCCCAGCCGCGCACCGTGTCAGAGCGGTGCGTGAGGCAGCGCTGCCAGCCGGCCTGGCCCAGCGCCTGCCACAGCAGGCCGCCAATGGACTCCATGCGCTTGAGAATGCCAAGCTGGCCCAGCGCCTGCGCCGTGTCCTCCAGTTGCGGCCACGCGTCGGGAAAGACGGCCTGCAGCAGCCGGGCCTGGTCCACGGCCAGGCTTTCGGTCAGCGTGGCGGTCTCGATCTCGCCCAGGGACAGGGCCTGCAGCAGTTCGGGAGTGATATCGGCCGTGCGGTTGGCGCCCTTGCGCCGGGGGGCGGGCGCCGTCATGCGCTGGCCTCCACGCCTGCGGCGGCCTTGGCCAGCAGCTTTCCCAACTGGCCGCGTTCGGCGGGCGACAGGTTGGAAAACAGGCCGGCGATCCATTGGCTGTGCCGGGCAAACAGCTTGCGCGCCAGCTGGCGGCCCTTGGCGGTGAGCTGCACGCGCAGCGCGCGGCGGTCGGCCGGGTCAGGCAGGCGCTCGGCCAGGGCCTCGCGTTCCAGGCCGTCCAGCAGGCCGGTCACGGTGGCGCGGGTGATGCCGGCCTGCTCGGCCAGGTGGTTGGGCGCCAGCCCTTCGCTGGCGGATTCCAGCAGGAACAGCAGCACGAAGCGCCCTTCGGACAGGCCATGGGGCGCCAGCAGTGCGGCGCAGTCACGGTCGATGCGCGCAGCCAGGGACAGGGTCTGGAAGCACAGCCGCATGCTGTCCACGTCGTCCAGCTTGCGGCGCTCGGCCTCGGCCAGCAGGGCCTGGTATTTCTGTTCGAGTTGCATGCGGCAAGCATACAGTATGGTGGCTAACCATGTGGCTGCGCCTCCAGGCAAGCAGATGGCTGTGCGCGATGACTGCGCTTGCGGCGCAGCCTACGCACGCCTATGAGCACGCCCGTGGCGCTCATCAGCAGGCCGCCCAGGCTGAAGGCCAGCAGCAGCGCATCCCACAGCGGCCGGCGCTGCAGCAGCGGCAGCCAGTCCCAGCTGTGCAGCATGGCGAACAGCCAGCGCTTGAGGCGCTGGGTGCCGTCCAGCCGGCCCAGTACCTGGCCCGTGTGCGGGTCGATGTGCACCCAGCTGGCCGCAGCATCGCCATACACCACGCGCATCACGGGCAGGGGCTTGTCATGGCCGCCCATCATGGTGTGCTCGGCGCGCTCGTACCAGTACAGGTCGTGCGCGGTCAGCCATTCGCTGCGCAGCACGGGGGCGTCGATCAGCACGGCCGCGCGGTCCAGCAGGGCCTCGCGCGAATGGGTCACGGGCGCGGCGCTGGCGCTGTCCAGCACCAGGGGCGTGCCGGCTGCGGGCTGGGCCAGCACCTCGGTGCGGCCTGCGGTGCGCAGCCAGCGCAGTTCGCGCACGGGTCCGCCCGCTGCGGCAATCAGCGACTGCGGCGTGGCGTCGCCCCCTGTCAGGCGCAGAGGGCCCTGCTGCCACCGGGCCATGTGCAGTGGTGGCGTGCCCGTGTCGAACAGGCGCCAGGGGTTCATGGACATCAGGCCGCTGAAGATCCAGGCCAGCGTGGTCAGCGCGAACAGCAGGCCCGCCACATGGTGCCAGCGCATGGCGAGGCCCGGGTAGGGCGTGCGCCGGCCGCTGCGGTAGGGCTGCCTGAACCGCCAGCGCATCACCCCGACCACGGTGCCGGTGGTGGCCACGGCAATGCCGACCAGCGACAACACGTTGACGATGTCGGCCCAGGCGCCATCAAAGGCATTGCCCCGGAACATGTACAGCCAGTGCAGCCAGGCGCCCAGGTAGTTCCAGCCGCGCTCGGTGCGCGTGGCATCGCGCACCACCTCGGCCGTGCGGCCGGAGATGTAGAGCAGCGTGCCCTGGGCATCGTCCAGTTGCACGCGGTGCAGGGGGCGGTGGATGTCCAGCGCGCGCGAGTGGCTGAAGGCATCCTCATCCACCGTGCCCAGGTAGTACAGGCCCGTGCCGTCCCCCGCGAAGGCGCGCGCGCTGGCCAGGGCCTGCGCCTCGCTGGTGGCGCCCAACACCTGGCCGCTGGCCGCATCGATGGCCACGGGCTGGCGCCGCCCCTCGGGCGTGGCCAGGTAGCTGGCACGGCCGGCGCTGCCGGCATGCAGGCGCAGATCCTTGAGCGGGCCGTCGATGCCGGCCGCGCGCAGCGCCTCGGCGGGCGCGAGCAGGGCGGCGTTGCCATCGAGCGGAGGCAGGTGGCGCAGCCGCTCGGCTTCGGTGAGCTTGGGGTAGCCCACGTAAATCATCACCATGCCCGAGACAAACCACAGCGCAAAGAACAGGCACACGGCAATGCCCAGCCAGCGGTGCAGCAGGAACAGCCAGCGTTTGAGGTGAAGGCGCATGGCGCGGCCCTCGCTCAGAACGCCACGCGCAGCGTGATATCGGCCGTGCGCGGCGCCCCCAGGTAGGCCATGGTGCTGGTCAGGCTGGCGGCGTAGACGCGGTCCGTGGCATTGCGCAGCCGTGCGATCACGGTCATGCGCGGGTCGATCCGGTAGCTCAGGCCCAGGTCCAGCAGCGTGTAGGCGGGCCAGGACAGGGTATTGGCCGCATCGGCATAGATGCCTCCCACGCGGCGCAGCCCGGCGTTGACCTCCAGCGCCGGCGTGATGCGGTAGCTGGTCCAGAGGTTGAGCACGCTGGCGGGCGTGTTCGTGGGCCGTTTGCCCGCCAGGGACACGCCGCCTTGCTGGTAGTTGTCATAGCGCGCGTCCACATGGCTCCAGTTGCCTTGGACCGACCAGCGCGGCGTGGGCGCCAGGCCCATGGACAGCTCCACCCCGCGCGAGGACTGCTGGCCCACCAGCACCGTGCGCGTGCTGTCCTGCGGGTCCTGGGTGGAGATGTTGCGGCGCGTGATGTGATAGACCGCCAGCGCCGCCGTTCCCTTGCCCTGCCAGAACGACAGCTTGCTGCCCGCCTCCACCTGGCGGCCCGTGGTCAGCCCGGTGTTGTTGATGGCGTCGGCAAACGAGGCGCCCATCAGCATGCCCGACGGCGGATCGGCCGCCGTGGAGAACTGGGCGTAGAGATTGGCCTCGGGCGTGGCATCCCAGACCAGGCCCACGCGCCCGGTCGTCGGGCTATAGCTGCGGCTGTAGCTGGCGGGCAGCGCGGGCGTTACATCGCGCCGGTTGGTCAGGTCCACATCGATGCGTTCATGGCGCAGCGCCGTCAGCAGGTGCAGGGCCGGGGTGAGGGCCGTGCGGTTTTCCAGGTACAGGGCGGTGGTGGTGACCTTGTTGTCGCGGTCAGGCCTGAAGCCCGGCGCCATGCCTGGGATGTCGTAGAAGTTCTCGGTGGTGAAGTCGTACGGGTTGACCGTGCTCACCGTGCCCGACAGGCTGTTCGGAAAGCGCGTCTGCCGGTTCACGCTCACATCCAGGCCAAAGGCCCATTCGCTGCGCCGGCCGGCCAGCTCGCCCAGGTAGCTGCCTTCGATGCGGTCGCCCACCATGCGCTGGTCATGGCGCTGCAGCAGCGCGGCCGAGCGCACCACCGCGCTGTTGTCGGGCGTGAAGCGGTAGGTCTCCACGTTGCGGTAGTCGCGCAGCGCGTCATAGGCGTAGAAGGTGTTGCTCAGCTTGAGCCGGTCGCTGGCCCGCCATTCGGTGATGGAGCGCAGCCACTGCACGCGCTGGGCGTACAGGCCGTCGGCGCTGTTGTAGTTCTTGCCGAGGGTGGCCTCGTCAATGCGCGCCTGGCCGCGCAGCGGGTTGAGCAGCGGCGTGCCCCAGTACGGGCGGTCCACCCGCTCATGCTGGGCTTCGTAGGCCAGGGTGTGCGTGAGGCCGCCACCCAGGTCGGACAGCAGCGAGGCCGCCAGCTGCGTGGAGCGCGACTGCGTGCCGCCCACCCAACTTCCGGCATCGCGGTGGTTGAGGTCCAGGCGCAGGTAATGGGTGGTGCCCTGGCTGTCGGTGGCATCGCCCAGGCGGCGGTTCAGCCCGACGGAGGCTTCTTTCAGCCCGTAGCTGCCCAGGCGTAGCTGGCCTTCGGTGAAGCTGTCGCGCTGGGCCAGCTTGGTGATGTAGTTCAGCGTGCCGCCCACGCCGCCTGCGCCGTAGAGAAAGCCGGAGGCACCGCCAATGGCCTCCACCCGGTCGTAGATCCAGCTGTCCACGGGCCGTGCCGCAATGGAGTACTGCAGGTTGATGCCGTTGAACAGCTGGCTGACCGACCCCGTGCCGAAGCCCCGGTAGCTGATGCCGATGTTGCCGGGCGGGCTGTAGGCCGTGACGCCCGGAATGGAGCGCAGGATCTCCTGCGTGTCCTGGGCGCCGCGCGCCTCGATGGCGGCGCGGTCCACGATGTGCACCGAGGCCGGTGTCTCGCGCGCCGTCAGGCCCAGGCGGCTGGCGGTGCCCACGGTCTTGTTCAGCGGCAGCAGGCCGTTGGCGTCGGCCGTGGCCTGGTCGGAGACTTCGACGGCGGGCAGTGCCGCCTCGGCCAGGGCCTGCGCGTGCGCGGCAGGCGTCCATGCGGCGCCCAGCGCGCAGCACAGCGCCGTGGCCAGTGGATGGAGACGAAAGGCGTGCGTGGACGCGCGCACCGGCGCCGCCATCGCGGGGAAAGGGGAAAAATTCACGAACTGACTCCGGGTCTTGCACCGCGCATGCGGCGCAGTCCTGGGCCACAGGCGCGGCACAGGCGGGCCGGGCGCTCATCAGCAGGCCCGGCGGCGATTCAAGAGAACACGGCAGTCAGCAAGGGAGGGCCGCGCGCCGGCAGCGGCGCGCGTGTGACGGAGGCAATGTGCGCCGCCACCAGCGGCAGCAGCGCGTGGGCCAGCGGTTGCTGGTGGGGCACGGCCATCGTCGGCAGGGCCGGCGGCGGTGCGCCGGCGGGCAGGCACATGGGGCAGTCAAGCTGGTGGTGGCCCATGCCCGGGGCTGCGCTGTCGCCCAGCGCCACCAGCTTGACGTCGCCGCTGGCCGTGCAGACCAGCTCGAATCCCTGGGGATGGACCAGGGGCGAGGCCACGGCAACGCCCAGCGTCACGGCAAACCAGGCCAATATCAGCCGGGTGAGCCAGAACGAGGAGCGAAGCGCTTGCATGGGGCGTGATTATGGCTTGGGGGCGGTTGCCGGTGCCGGTTTTGGGGCTGGGGTGAACAGGTTGCCGCTCAGCTTGGTTCCGGCCTGGATGCCGCGCTTGGCGAACCAGCCCTGGTTCATCTCCAGCACATAGCGCACGGGCTTGGCCGAGCAGTGCGAGTCCTCGGTCATGGGCTTCATGTCGGCCAGGTTCACGATGGTGCCGTCATCGGCCACGAAGGCGGCGGTCAGCGGCAGCAGGGTGTTGCGCATCCAGAAGCACTGCACGGCGGGCACCTCGAAGACGAAGATCATGCCCTCCTGCGCGGGCATGTCCTGGCGGAACATCAGGCCGATGGCGCGCTCGCGGTCCGAGGCGGCCACCTGGGCATCGATGCGGTGGAACCCGGCCGTCAACTCCACGCGGCGCAGATTCATCTGGGGGCTGCCCTGGGGCTGTGCGCCTGCCGATACGGCGGCGCCAGCCAGGCAGGCGGCCATGAGCAACCGCTGCAGCGCGCGGCGGGAAAGGGATGTGTGGAGGGGTGTCGAAGGCTTCGTCATCTTGCACATTCTGTCGCAGGGGGCGCGTGGCCGGACGCAAAAATCGGCCTGGCCCGGCCATCATGGCCGGGCTGGCGGCAAAAAGCCCGCAGGGCATTGCTGACTTGCGGGCTTTTTTTGAGGGGATGCCGGCTGGCATCCCGCGGCATGGATCAGGCCACGGCCTTGTGTGCCTTCTTCGTGGAGCGCTTGGCGTGCTTCTTGCCGGAGTGCTTGCCGCTCTTGGCGACCTTGGCCTTCTTGGCTGTGTGAGCGGGAGCCGCTGCGGAAGCGGCCGTGGGAGCCGACATCGGCGCTTCGGGTGCTGCGGCGGCCTGTGCGAAGGCGCCTGCGGCAAACGAACCGGCGATCAGGACAGCGAGGAGTTTTTTCATATATGCCATTTCCTAGAAAAGCGGTAGAAGCCAAGTTGAATCAGACAACGGTGCGAAATTCTTGATGCACCGCACATGCTCAACGCGCTTACTGTATCGCCGTTGACAGGAGGGCGGCCCGATTGTCGTTAGAATTTTCTGCACCAAATTCGTGCCCGATCCGGGCATTCACTCTTGCCTCGTGCACCAGCCAACGGAGACCCGTCCCCATGAACCGCTTCCAGCACATCCAGGTGCCGGCCGAGGGCCAGAAGATCACTGTCAACGCCGACATGTCGTTGAACGTGCCAGACCAGCCCATCATTCCTTTCATTGAAGGCGACGGCACCGGCGTGGACATCACGCCAGTGATGATCAAGGTGGTGGATGCCGCCGTGGCCAGGGCCTATGGCGGCAAGCGCAAGATCCAGTGGATGGAGGTCTTCGCGGGCGAGAAATCCACGCGCATCTACGGCCCCGATGTCTGGCTGCCCGAGGAAACCATGCAGGCCCTGCGCGAGTACGTGGTCTCCATCAAGGGCCCGCTGACCACGCCCGTGGGCGGCGGCATCCGCTCGCTGAACGTGGCGCTGCGCCAGGAGCTGGACCTCTACGTCTGCCTGCGCCCCGTGCAGTACTTCAAGGGCGTGCCCTCGCCGCTGAAGGAGCCCGAGAAGACCAACATGGTCATCTTTCGCGAGAACTCCGAGGACATCTACGCGGGCATCGAGTACGAGGCCCGCAGCGACAACGCCAAGAAGCTCATCGACTTCCTGGTCAAGGAAATGGGCGTCAAGAAGATCCGCTTCCCCGAGACCTCGGGCATCGGCGTCAAGCCCGTGTCCATCGAGGGCACGGAGCGCCTGGTGCGCAAGGCCATCCAGTACGCGATCGACAATGACAAGCCCAGCGTGACCCTGGTCCACAAGGGCAACATCATGAAGTTCACCGAAGGGGGCTTCCGCGACTGGGGCTACGCGCTGGCCGCGCGCGAGTTCGGCGCCCAGCCCATCGACGGCGGACCCTGGCTCAAGTTCAAGAACCCGCGCACGGGCCGCGACATCGTCATCAAGGACTCCATTGCCGACGCCTTCCTGCAGCAGATCCTGCTGCGCCCGGCCGAGTATTCGGTGGTGGCCACGCTCAACCTCAACGGCGACTACATCTCGGACGCGCTGGCGGCCCAGGTCGGCGGCATCGGCATTGCGCCCGGCGCCAACATGTCCGACTCCGTGGCCTGCTTCGAGGCCACGCACGGCACGGCCCCCAAGTACGCTGGCAAGGACTATGTGAACCCGGGCTCCGAAATCCTCTCGGCCGAGATGATGCTGCGCCACATGGGCTGGCGCGAGGCGGCCGACCTGGTCATCAGCGCGCTGGAAAAGGCCATCCAGAGCAAGCAGGTGACCTACGACTTCGCCCGCCTTATGGACGGCGCCACCCAGGTGTCGTGCTCCGGCTTTGGCGAGGTGATGATCTCCAAGATGGATTGAACTGCGCAGCCACGGCGCGGCGATCCGCCCCGCGTGGCCGCGCCAAACTCAAGGCGCCGTGATGGTGACGGGCATCGTTGCCTGGGCGCTGCGGCCCAGGGAATCACGTGCCACCACCAGCAGCGCATAGCTGCCGGCCACCGGCTGGGCCCACCGCATGCTGATCGCGGAGCCCTGGGCCGTGAACACCATGCCCAGCGGCACGCCGGAGAGGGACACTGACACGGAGGTCGCGCCAGGCGCCGACACGCTGATCGTTGCGGACAGGGGGACGCCTGCCTTGCCCTGCACGGCGGCGGCGGTGATGGCCAGGTCGGCGCCTGCTGTACCGGCGGGGGCCACCTTCACCGTGAAGACGGCGCTGCCGCTCAGTCCGGTCGCCGTGTCCCGGGCCACCACCGTAACGCTGTAGTTACCTGCCACGGGCTTGGGCCAGCTCACCAGGCCGGTGGTGCTGATGACCATGCCGGAGGGCGCGGAGACCAGGCTGTAGCTGACGGGGTGGGGCGCGGTTGCGGCGGCGCTGAACGACAGCGCCACGTTGGCCGTACCGCTGATGCTGGCTCCGGTGACCACGGGAGGCTGGGCCGGTGCGATCCTGACCGTATAGGCCGCCTGCCCGGTCAGGCCTGTTTTCGTGTCCGTGGCCCGGGCCGTGATGGCGTAGCTTCCCGCCACGGGGGCTGTCCAGGTGACGATTCCCGTCGCGGCTGCGACCGCCATTCCCGCTGGTGCGCTTGCCAGGCTGTAGCTCAGCGGGTTGCTGCCTGTGGCCGACACGGTGAAGCTCAGGGCCTTGCCGGCATCGCCCGAAATGGTGGCCGCAGCCACGACCGGTGCCACCGCAGCGGGTGTGGCGGCGCCCAGTGCGCTGAGCAGATCCGTGGCATTGGGCGTGCCAAGGCCGGTGAGTTCGTCAAAGCCTGCACGCGCAGAACAGGTGGCGCAACTGCCATGCGAGCCGCTGGTGATGTCGGCGAATGCCCTGGAGTAGCTGGTGGGTGTTGCTGCCACTTTGCCGTACAGCATGGGTTGGGTGCTGCCCAGAGGCGCCAGCGCAGATTGGGCTCGCATGGCGTTGGCTACGGCGACCAGTCCAGCCCACATCGGGGAAGACAGGCTGGTGCCGCCTGCGCTGACCCACTGCACGGCCGTGCCGCCCGAGGGGATGACGGCCAGATAGTGCCCGGTGGACGGATCCGCGTTCATTGCCACGTCGGCCACGGTGCGGCGACTCAGCCCGCCCACGCCCGGCACGCCGCTTTGTTGGTAGGCCGATGCGGGTACATAGGCGCTGATGCCGCCTCCCGTGCCCGACCAGGCCACCTCAGATCGGCTGCCTGCTCCGGAGTAGCTCAGCGAAGTGCCTCCCACGGCGAGCACCTTGGAGGAGACTGAAGGCCACAACACGCCCGCGCCCCAGTCGCCGGTGGCAGCCAGGTAGGTCATCTGGCTGGCGCCGAACACGGAGTCCACGGAGGTGGTCCAGCTGCCCTCGGCCGTGCCGAAGCTCATGGAAAGTACACCAGGGCCCATGGCATTGGCCAGTTGCACGGCACGCAGCAGGCTGTTGGTCGATGCGTCAGGCGCCTCGATCAGCACGATGCGTGCAAGCGGTGCGATGGCGTGCGACCACTGCACATCCAGCGCGATCTCGGTGGCCCAGCCCGCGTTGTAGGCCGGTGCGCGTGCCGCCAACTGGCCCGACGTGTCGCTGTACGCGACCAGCAGCTCGCAGCCTGTCGAGGACGCCGCGGGCATGGGCAGCGGGGCAGCGGGCGCCAATATGCGGCCAGTACAGTTGGGCAGGCCGAAGCGCTGGTTGAAGGTGGCCAGTTCGGTCGCGACGTTGGGGTTGTGGTAGGCATTGACGACGTAGATGGTCTGACCTGCGCCCATCTGCGCTGCCTGTGCCGGTGTGAGCGGGCTGCCGTACGGTGCCAGCCCGGGAAAGCCATAGGCTGCTCGTACTTGCGCCGGGGTATAGGTCACGATGGAGCCAGAGGCCAAGGGCGTGGGCGTGCCCTGCTGGGAGGTGATCTCCATGGACGGCTGTCCGCGCTGGGCTGCCAGCAATTCATCGGGGGTGAGCCTGCGGGTGGACAGCGATCTGGTTTGAGGCGGCAGGATGCTGGCCACAGGCGGCAGCTGCGCCCCGTCGCCTGCAACTGCGACGCCCGGCCCCTGTGGCGGCTCCACAAATACCGGGGCAATGTGGAACTGCGGCTGCGCTACGGCCGAGCCTACGGTGTCGTCCAGCACCACGAGGTTCTCGAGGGTCGTCGTGCCGGAGGCCAGCGGGCCGGCCACCGCTTGGGAGGGGGCTGCCGTATCGCTTCCCCCTCCGCAGGCTGAAAGGGCTGCTGCGCACAGCGCCGTGATGGCCCACCAGCGCGGTGGTGCGAGGAAAAGGTTCAAGCGAATCGTGCGGCAGGGTGCCATGCTGATCTCCGTCAAGTGTGGCCATGCACGGCCCTTGGCGAAGTCGCATGCAGGGACCGGCAGGAATGACGGCACCTGGCAACCCCGCTGTCATGCCCGCCCGTCAAAGGGCGGGGGTAGACCGGAGGCTTTGCGACCCCGCCTTTCGTACGGGTGTGCTGGTGCGCAAATTGTAGGTAAATTTAATATTTTTATCAAATTATGTTTTATCAAATATGCCAATTTTCGATGTCGTAACCTGCACGCGGATCCAGCAAGCGATTTGGTTCCTCAGCCTTGCCCGGGCAGGGCGCATCCGTCTGCATCACATCCGGGCGCGTCGGTGGGGGTAGCTGTTCCACCCTGAAGTGCCGACACCTGTGCGACCCACTCGCCCAGCTGCGTTGCCCAGCCCTGTGCATCTCCCAGCCAGGGTCCGATGTCGATGCGCTGTATGGCGCGCTGGCCCGGCTGCTCTGCCTCGGGGTGGTCGAACTCCAGCGCGAAGGTCGGGAAACCCTGGCCCTGTGCCAGTTCCAGCCATTCGCGCGCCTGGGCGATATGGGCCTGGGTGGCGGCGCCCGAAAGGCGCTGGAAGGCGTCGGTGAAGGCCGCCACGTCCAGGCCCAGGTCCCGGGCCAGTTCCAGCAGCACGGCCGGATCGCTGATGCGGCGGCCTTCGACATAGTGGGCCTGCTGCTGGCGCGCCAGCATGTCCAGGCCCCGGCCCGCTAGTTCCTCGGCCGCCAGCAGCGCCGTGGTGGGCGGCTCGGAGTCCAGCACGGCGCCCAGGTCGTTGAGCAGGCCGTCGAAGTAGGCCGTGCCGAAGGGCTGGCCCGTCATCTCGGCAATGCGCTGGTCGTGCGGCATCACGTGGCCGCGCCAGTCGGCCGTGATGGTGCGGGTATGGGCGCCCGTGAGCATGCCGCCGCCATGCCATTGCAGCGTGACGCCGGGCACGCTGCGCGCGGCCTTGACCAGGGGCGCGGCGGCATAGCACCAGCCGCACAGCGGGTCGAAGATGTAGTGAAGGACAAAGGGCGGCTGCGCGGTCGTGGTCATGGCAGGAGCGGGCTGTGATGAAGGCGCCCACTGTAGCGGCTATTGGCTTGCCCGTGACGGGGCAGGGCCGCAGGCAGAATGGGCGACTGCCGCCGTGCAGCCACCGTGCTGCCATCGCCGATCCCGTCTGCATTGCCATGCGCCTCAAATCCACGCCGCCTCCGTCCGATCCTTCCGCTGCCTCCGCCCCGGCCGCCGAGCCCAGCGTCCAGTCCGTCGCCCAGCGCGGCATGCTGGGTTTTCTGCTGTTCTGGCTGCTGGTCATGGGCGTGCTGTACTGGGCCATGCAGATGTACCTGAAGCCGGCAGGCGTCAAGGTGCAGGCCGATGGCACGGTGGCCATTGCGCGTGACCGCGACGGGCATTTCCGCGTGGAAGGGGCCGTCAACGGGCAACCCGTCATGTTCCTGGTGGACACGGGCGCCAGCATGGTCGGCGTGACCGAGCCGCTGGCCGAGCGCGCAGGCCTGGACGGCGGCGAGCCGGTTCGCTTTCGCACCGCCAATGGCGAGCGCGACGGCCGCATGGTGGTGGCCGAGCAGGTGCGCGTGGCCTCCCTGGTGGTCAGCGGCCTGCGCGTGGGCACAGGCTATACCGGCAGCACGGACAGGGATGCGCTGCTGGGCCAGAACTTCCTGCGCCAGTTCGATGTGGAAATACGCGGCGACCGCATGCTGATCCATCCGCGCGGCAGCGGGTCTTCGCCCAGGCAGTAAGTACGTAAGCAATTAATTAAGTTAAGGGAGAGGGGCATGACACACAACGCCTTTCGCACCGACAGGCGCAGATGGCTGCAGACGGGCGCAGCCCTGGCGGCGCTGGGCTGCACGGCCTGTGCCAGCATGGGGCAGGGCGGTGCCTCTTCCACCGGCACCGGCCTGGCCGAAGACCTGGGCGAACGCCTGGACCAGGGCGTGCAGAGCGGAGAACTGGCGAACCTGCACGCCGTCGTCGTGATGCGCCACGGCCGGCTGGCGCTGGAGCGCTATTTCGAGGGCGAGGACGAGCGCTGGGGCGAGCCGCTGGGCAAGGTGGCCTTCAACGCCGACTCCCTGCACGATGTGCGCTCGGTCAGCAAGAGCATCGTCGGCCTGCTTTACGGCATGGCCCTGGCCGAAGGCAAGGTGCCCGCGCTGGACACGCCCCTGGTCCAGGCCTTTCCCGCCTACAGCGATCTGGCGGCCGATGAGGGCCGGCGCGGCATCCTGGTCTCCCATGCCCTGGGCATGACCATGGGCCTGCAATGGGACGAGGACCTTCCGTATTCCGACCCGCGCAATAGCGAAATCGCCATGGAGCGCAGCAGCGACCGTTACCGCTACGTGCTGGAGCAGCCCATCGTCGCCCCGCCCGGCGAACGCTGGTGCTACAGCGGCGGGGCGACGGCACTGCTGGGCCACCTGATCGCACAGGGCAGCGGCATGCCGCTGCTGGACTATGCGCGGCACAAGCTGTTTGCTCCGCTGGGCATCGACAAGGCGGAGTGGACGCCTGGCACCAACGGCGAGGCGGCCGCCGCCTCCGGCCTGCGCCTGCGGGCGCGGGACCTGGCCCGCATCGGCCAGCTGGTGCTGCAGCAGGGCGAGTGGCCGGGTGGAAGGCAAGGCCGGGCGCTGGTACTCCGACATTGGATTGTGCAATCCATTCAGCCACGCGTGGACGCCTGGCCCGGCCTGCGCTACGGCCACCACTGGTACGTGGGGCAGACCCGCGCCGGCCTGGCGTACTACATGGCCATCGGCCTGGGCGGCCAGCGGCTGGTGGTCGTGCCCCAGCATTCGCTGGTGTATGCCGTCTTCATGGGCAACTACGACAGCCCCCAGCAGGTGCAGCGCGTGGCCGCCGTGCAGGGCCTGATCGCCGCTGCCTTGCGTTGACTGCCTGGCGTTGACAGCCTTGCCCTGACAGCCGAGCGCGGGCACGTCGGGCGTGCGAGAATCCCTGCTTCCAAGGTCGGCTGCATGCCCGGCTCGCGCAAGCAGGGCGCGAAGCGGGGCGGGCCGGTGCGTGTCGAGGCTCGATCCACTTTCCTGGTTCCGGTGCCGGCCCATGAGCCCCTGAGGCCATGGCGCCGGTTGTTTCTGCCTCCCGCATGATCGCCAGATCACCGTTTGCCCGTGTCCCACCGCCAGCCCATCCGCATCGCCGACCGCCACCAGTTCGACACCCTGATCGACGCCCGCTCGCCTGCCGAATTCGCGCAGGACCACATTCCCGGTGCCATCAACTGCCCCGTGCTCGACAACGAGGAGCGCGCCCGGATCGGCACCATCTACAAGCAGGTCAGCCCCTTCGAGGCCAAGCGCCTGGGTGCGGCCATGGTCTCGGCCAACCTGGCGCGCCATCTGCAGGAAACCTTCGCCGACAAGCCCGCCAACTGGAAGCCGCTGGTCTACTGCTGGCGCGGCGGCCTGCGCAGCGGCTCCATGGTCACCTGGCTGCGCCTGGTCGGCTGGGATGCGCAGCAACTGGCAAACGGCTACAAGTCCTATCGCGGCCATGTGATCGAGCTGATCGACCGCCTGGTGCCCCAGCTGCGCCTGCAGGTGCTGTGCGGCGCCACCGGCAGCGCCAAGACCCGGGTGCTGCATGCCCTGGCCGAGGCCGGCGAGCAGGTGCTGGACCTGGAGGGCTATGCCAGCCACAAGGGCTCCTTGCTGGGCAACCTGCCCGGCGTGGAGCAGCCCAGCCAGAAATACTTCGAGACGCTGCTGGCCCAGCAGCTGGAGAGTTTCGATCCGTCGCGCACCGTGTACGTGGAAGGCGAGAGCGCCAAGATCGGCCGCGTGTCCCTGCCGCTGGTGCTGGTCGAGCACATGCGCCAGTCGCCCGTGATTGCGCTCGATGCCACGCCCGAGGCGCGCCTGGCCTACCTGCTGCGCGACTACGCCTACCTGGGCGACGATCCGCAGACGCTGGCCGACAAGCTGGGCTGGCTCAAGGAGCTGCAGGGCAAGGAGACCATCTCGCGCTGGCAGGCCTGGGCGCATGAGCGCAGCCTCTCGCCGCTGTTCTCCGAGCTCATGGCCCAGCACTACGACCCGCACTACGAGCGCTCGCAGGAGCGGCATTTCACGCAGTGGCGCACGCGCCGCAGCGTGCAGGCCGACGACCTCAGCGAGGCCGGCATCGCCGCGCTGGCGCAGCAGATACTGGCGCTGGATGGGGCATCGGCCGCATGAAGCAGCCGGGTGGATCAGGCGTTTGAATCAGGCGTGTGAATCTGCCAGCACCGGGTACAGCGACAGCAGCAGCAGGGCGGCCATGCCCCAGTTGAAGCGGCGCAGTGCCTGCGGCGAGCGCAGCGCGCGCCCCACGGCGCTGCCGAACAGCGTCCAGACGCTGACGCTGGGATAGTTCACGATGCCCAGCACCAGGGCGGCCAGCACCAGGTTGATGAAGAAATCCTCGCGCGGCGTGTAGGTGGCAATCACGCCGATGGCCATGATCCAGGCCTTGGGGTTGACCCACTGGAACGCCGCCGCCTGCCAGAACCCGAAGGGGCGGGTGCCCGCGTTGCCGCCGTCGATGCCGCCGCTGCCCGCGATCTTCCAGGCCAGCCAGACCAGGTAGGCCGCGCCCAGGTACTTGAGCGCGGTGTAGATCACCGGCAGGCGCTCGAACACCGCGCCCAGGCCCGCGCCCACCAGCAGCACCATGACCACCACGCCCAGGGTGATGCCCAGCATATGGGGCACCGTGCGGCGGTAGCCGAAGGTGGCGCCCGAGGCCGTCAACATCACATTGTTGGGGCCGGGCGTGACGGAGCTGACGAAGGAGAACATGGCCAGCGGCAGCAGGAACGAGGTGTGGGCGGTATCGAAGGGCATGGTGGCAACAGGCATGACAGGGGATCCGGCGCCCTGTCTGCGCATGCCGCAGGCCGCGGCGCCGTCAGGCCATGCTAATGTCAGTGTTCGGTACAGTAGCAGTACACTTTGCCAGAACAATTTGCCAACTGGCCTGCCCACATGACCCTGACACTTGATCCCGCAGCCACGCTGAAGGAAGCGCAGGCACAGCAGACACCGCAGACATCGAGTGCATCCTCCGCTACGGCTTTCCAGGCCGCTGCGCCCTGGCGTCCGCTGCGCTCCTCCGATCTCTCGCTGGTCGAGCAGCTCGTGGACCACTACGGCGGCCTCATCCGCCACCATGGCCTGCGCGCGGGCTCGCGGCTGCCCTCGGTGCGCGCGCTGGCGCAGCAGGCCGGCGTCAGCCGCGATACCGTGGTCCAGGCCTACGACCGGCTGGCCGCGCAAGGCCTTGTGCATTCGCGGCGCGGCTCCGGCGTCTTCGTCAGCGCCCGGCGCGCGGCCCAGGCCGTGCCGCGCGCCAGCCACGGCCTGCCCACGCTGGAGCAGGGCGCGGCCTTTGATACCGCCTTTCTGTTGCGCAGCATGTTCCGCGAAGGCACGGAGCATTCGGGCGACGCCGGCATGCTGCCGCCGGAATGGCTGGACCAGGAGATGCTGGCCTCGGCCCTGCGTGCCGTCGGCCGCAGCACGGGCACCAGCCTGCTGACCTATGGCGTGCCCCAGGGCTATCTGCCGCTGCGCCAGCAGATCGCCTCGGTGCTGCAGGCCCAGGACGTGCCCGCCCACCCCGAGGCCCACCTGATGACCGTGGCCGGCGCCACCCAGGGCCTGGACCTGATCGTGCGCAGCCTGGTGCGGCCCGGCGATACGGTGCTGGTGGAAGACCCGGGCTGGTTTCTCATTTTCGGCCGGCTCAACGCCCTGGGCGTGAACGTGGTCGGCGTGCCCCGCCTGCCCGGCGGCCCCGACGTGGAGGCGCTGGAGCGGCTGGCCCGCCAGCACCAGCCCCGGCTTTTCATCCTCAACACGGCCGTGCACAACCCCACGGGCCAGACCCTGTCGGCCGGCGTGGCCCACGAGGTGCTGCGCATTGCCGAGCGCCACGACTTCTACCTGGCCGAGGACGACACCTACTCCGACTTCCTGCCCGGCGTGCCCGTGCGCCTGGCTGCCATGGACCGGCTGCAGCGCGTGCTCCTGGTGGGTGGCTACTCCAAGACCCTGGCCGGCAGCCTGCGCGTGGGCTATGTCGCGGCGCACACCGACCTGATACGGCGGCTGACCGACCTCAAGCTGCTGGGCGGGCTGACCACGGCGCTGCCGGGCGAGCAGGTGGTGCACCGCGTGCTGGCCGATGGCCAGTACCGCAAGCATGTGGACCGCCTGCGCGAGCGCGTGGACCGCGCGCGCAACCGCTGCCTGCGCATGCTCGAAGCCCTGGACTGCCGCGCCCCGCACGAGCCGCAGGCCGGCATGTTCGCCTGGGTGGACTGCGGCGTGGACTCGGAGGTGCTGGCCCGCCATGCCGCGCCGCAGGGCCTGCTGCTGGCACCGGGCCTGCTGTTTTCGCCCAGGCAGGCCGCAGGCAGCATGCTGCGCATTCCCGTGCCCATGGTGGAGCAGCCCCAGACCTGGAAGATCCTTGGCCACCTGCTGGCGCAGCACCGTGGCGGTGGTGGATGACCGGATGGTGCAGCAGCGCTGCCTGACGGGAGGTTGACGCTGCCGGCGCCAGGGCATGTAAGACAGGGCATCGTGCCTCGGCGCCCCGGTAGTGCGCTGCTATCGTTCCGGGATGACTATTGAGCTTGTCTTGCCAGGGGAGGCCGGCCGCAGAGCCGGGGTGAACGACAGCCGGCCCCGACCGGGAGGTGGCGCGGCGCGCCGCCTGGCGCCGGTGCTGGCGCTGCTGCTGACAGCGGGCTGTGCCGACACGCCCGCGCCGCGCGGCAAGGTGGAGGGCGCCTCGTTCGAGCCCGGTGAAATCGTGCAGTCCGACAGCAACCGCATGGCCACCCTGGCCATGAAGGAGAACCTGGACAGCCTGATGCGCATCATGGACAAGCTGTACCTGCGCAACCCCGCCGAGTGGAAGAAAACCGCCGAAAGCCGCGAGGCCGCATCCGCCTACGTGCGCATCGCCATCACCGAGCGCCAGCCCTGGGCCGACCTGCACGGTGCCCAGGACGTGGCCGCGCTCTCGCTGGCGCTGCAGCCCGACTTCAAGGGCGACCGCGTGGCCGCCTTCGTCCATGCGCTGGCCGACACCATCATCACCGCCCACGGCGGGCGCACCAGCTTCACCCTGGTCCATGGGCTGGACCCGCAGCTGATCTACAACGCCGCACGCAACGTGGAAGTGGCCAACTGGATTCTCAACTCACGGCGCAATGCCGCGGGCGGGCCGCTGCTGCTGTCCAACCACCTGGGCGACGACGCGCGCAACCTCAGCTTCGAGCGCGAGATGGGCAAGATCATCGGCCGGCTGGACCTGATCGCCAACTACACCACCGAGCGCTACCGGCGCTCCTTCATTGGCTACGGGCAGGGACTGGTGGCCGGGCCGTTCATGCAGTTCCTGCCGGTGCGCTGAGGCGCTGAGGCCCTGAGTGGGCTGAATGCGCTGAAGTGGCAAGCGTCAGGACGCGTCACACAGAACGATGGTGACCAGAGCGGAGGTGTCTTCGATGGCGCGTACCGCATGCGCCATGTTGGCCGGCAGGTGCATCAGCTGGCCGGCCTGCAGGGACTGGCGGCTTTCGCCGAGCATCACCTCCAGCTCGCCTTCCAGGCAGTGCAGGCTGACGCTGCCCGGCACCTTGTGCGGCGGCAGCGACTGGCTGGCGCGCAGCACCACGCGGATGACCTCCATGTCCTGGGACTTGAACAGGGCGCAGGTCCGTGCGCCCGCCAGCCGCGCACCAAACGGCAGGACATCGATGGCTTGAGCGGTCAGTGCAAGGGGGGTGGCCATGGCGGACCTCCGGGCGTTGGCGGGCAATACAGCCATTGTCCTCCGAAGCACGGGAATCCATCAACCGCAACTGTGTGACAGCAGGGGCTTGTGCAGGGTCTCAGCCCGGCACGCTGGCCTCCACCAGCAGGGTCAGCAACTGCAGCGACTCCTGCCAGCCCAGGTGACAGGCCTCGGCGGGAATGACGGCGGGCACGCCTTCCTGGGTCACATCCATTTCAGTGCCGCAGAACACCTCGCGCAGCGTGATGGTGGTGATCATCTCGCCGGGCAGTTGCGGGTCGTCGAAGCGGTCGGTATGGCGAACCAGCCGGCCAGGCTCCAGGTCCAGGAACTCCCCGCCGAAGCCGCTGCGCCCGCCCGTGGACAGATTGACGAAGGCCATGCGGTAGCGCCCGCCGACCCGGGCGTCGAACTCGGGCACCTCGCAGATGTAGCCGTGGGGCGGAAGCCATTTGGCCAGGGCAGCGGCCGTGGTGAAGGCCTGGTACACGCGCTGCGGCGGCGCCTTGAGGACGCGGTGCAGCCGGATGGTGTGGACGGTGTGTGACATGCGGAACTCCTTGGCGTGGTGTCGTGCAAGGCTGCCAGCCTCGCACCGATGCAGTCCTTGCGCAAGAGGCGGGACCTGGAGCCTGGCGCACGATTCAATGATTCATAAATCGAATCCTTGATTGGTTTTAAAGAATTGGACTTGAATCATTGACGCCCGCACCATGGCGGCGAGCGCTGGACACACAGCGCCGCTTTCCATAGGAAACAGGAGACAAGCAAATGAAGCATTCCCCGTTGCGCAGGGCCCTGGCCCTTGGCGCTATCAGCACCATTGCGGCCGTGGCCGCGCCCTGCGTGTCGGCGCAGGGTGGTTACCCCTCCAATCCCATCACCCTGGTCGTGCCGTTCGCGGCCGGCAGCGGCACGGACGCCGTGGCGCGGCTGGTGGCCACCCGGCTGGGTGAGCGGCTCAAGCAGCCCGTGATCGTGGACAACAAGGCCGGCGCCAATGCCCAGATTGCCGCCAACCATGTGGCCAAGGCCAAGCCGGACGGCTACACGCTGTTCATGACCACCAACACCTCGCACTCGGCCAACCCCTGGCTGGTCAAGGGCCTGAAGTACGACCCCGTCAAGGACTTCACACCTGTGGCGCGCGTGGGCGAGCTGCCGTTCGCGCTGCTGGTCCACCCCTCCGTTCCTGCCAAGACCGTGCAGGAACTCATCGACTACGCCAAGGCCAATCCCGACCGCCTGTCCTACGGCACGCCCAACAGCACCTCGCTGGTCGCCTCGGAAACCTTCAAGTACGTCACGCACACCCAGATCACCTCGGTGCCCTACAAGTCCAGCCCGCAGGCGCTGACCGACCTCATGGGCAACCAGATCCAGGTCTACGTGGCCGATCTGGGCTCGGCCTGGGGCACGATCAAGACCGACCGCGTGCGCACCCTGGCCGTCACGGCGGCCAAGGGCTCCACCCTGCTGCCCAATGTGCCGGCCATCGGCAAGACGCTGCCGGGCTTCGACATCACGTCGTGGAACGGCATCTTCGGCCCGGCCGGCATGCCCGCCGAGATCACCGAGCGGCTGAACACCGAGCTGCAGGCCATCCTCAAGGACAAGGCCGTGCAGGAGCAATTGGCCCAGGTCGGCTTCGAGGTCTGGCCCACGGCCACGCCTGCCGAGTTCGCCACCTATGTGAAGGACCAGATGGCCCGCTGGGGACAACTGGTCAAGCAGGCGGGCATCGAGGCGCAGTGAAGGAGAGCCGCATGGAGCAAGCGCAGCAAGGGCAGCAAGGCCCTCTTGCCGGAGTGAAGGTGCTGGACATGACCTCGGTGGTCATGGGCCCCTTTGCCACCCAGATCCTTGCAGGCCTGGGGGCCGAGGTGATCAAGGTCGAATCGCCCGAGGGCGACAACATGCGCCACGTCGGCCCCATGCGCAACCCCGCCATGGGCCACATCTTCCTGCAGGCCAACCAGGGCAAGCGCTCCGTGGTGCTGGACCTCAAGCAGGGCGCCGCGCGCGAGGCCCTGCTGCGCCTGGCCGAAGGCTGCGACGTGCTGGTCAGCAACGTGCGGCCCCAGGCCATGGCGCGCCTGGGCCTGGCCTACGAGGACGTGGCGGCGCGCAACCCGCGCATCATCCACGTGAGCTGCTGCGGCTTCGACCAGCGCGGCCCCTACGCGGCCCGGCCCGCATATGACGACCTCATCCAGGGCGCCACCGGCGTGCCCTGGCTGGCGCAGCAATACGGCGGTGGCGAGCCGGCCTATGCCCCCATGACCCTGGGCGACCGCGTCACCGGCCTGCACGCGGTCTACGCCGTCACGGCCGCCCTCTATGCGCGCGAGAAGACCGGCAAGGGCCAGGCCGTGGTCGTGCCCATGTTCGAGGCCATGACCCAGTTCATCCTGGGCGACCATATGGCGGGCCTGTCGTTCGAGCCGCAACTGGGCGGTCCCGGCTATGCGCGCCTGCTCACGGCCCACCGCAGGCCCTATCGCACCAGCGACGGCCACCTGTGCGTTCTCATCTACAACGACAAGCACTGGCACAGCTTCTTCAACGCCATAGGCCAGCCCGAGCGCATGGCCGAGCCCATCTTCGCCACCCACAGCCAGCGCGCGCTGCACATCGATGCCGTCTATGCCGAAGTCTCGCGGCTGATGGCAGGGCGCACCACCGCCGAATGGCGCACGCTGCTGGACGCGGCCGATGTGCCCAACATGCCCATGGCCTCGCCGGAGGACCTGATTGCCGACCCCCAGCACCAGGCCACCGGCTTCGTGCACGAGATAGACCACCCCAGCGAAGGCCGGCTGCGCACCACGGCCAGCCCCACGCGCTGGAGCGCCACGCCGCCCGCAGAACGCGCCGCCCCCGCGCCACGCCTGGGCGAACACACCCTGCAGGTGCTGCGCGACGCGGGCCTGACCGAGGCCGAGCTGGCCGCCCTGCAGGCCAGCCGCGCCTGCAGCCAGGCTGCCGCGCTGCAAGACGCCCCACCACAAACACAAGCGCAAGCACAAGCACAAGCACAAGCACAAGCACAAGCACAAGCACAAGCACAAGCACAAGCACAAGCACAAGCACAAGCACAAGCACAAGCACAAGCACAAGCACAAGCACAAGCACAAGCACAAACAGAAGGAAACCGCCCATGCCCCGCTATTTGATCCGCGAACAAGACGTGCCCGGCTACAGCCCCGCCAACCACCACGGCACCGTCAACCGGCGCCTGGTCAGCGCCGCCAACGTGGGCGCGCGCCACATGGAGCTGGTACTGGGCACGCTGGAGCAGGGCGGCGGCGCGCTGCCCCATGCCCACCCCGGCATGGAGCAGGCCTGCTACCTGCTGGCCGGAACGGCCGAAGTGGAAATCGACACCCCGGACGGCAAGGAACGCTTTGCCATGCAGCCCGGCGACACCTGCTTCTTCCCCGAGGACTGCATGCACATCTTCCGCGTGACCAGCGCCGAGCCCGTGCGCCTGCTGGTCTTCTACAGCCCGCCGTACGGCGAGAACCCCGAGCGCGTGCGCCGACCGGCAGCCTGAGCGCCGTCACCCCACAGACACAACAAGCGAACAGCAACAAGCAACGGAGAACTCACCATGGACTTTCTGTGGAACGAAGAACAGGAACAGATACGCGACGCCGTCGAGCGCGCCTGCGCACCCTTCGATGCCGACTACTGGCTGCGCAAGGACCACGAAGGCGGCTTCCCGCACGACTTCCACAAGGCCCTGGCCGACGCGGGCTGGCTGGGCATTGCCATGCCCGAGGAATTCGGCGGCGCGGGCCTGGGCATCAGCGAAGCGGCGCTGATGATGCACACCATCTCGGCCACGGGCGCAGGCCTGTCGGGCGCCTCGGCCGTGCACATGAACATCTTCGGCCTGCACCCCGTCGTCGTCTTCGGCACGGACGAGCAAAAACGCCGCTGGCTGCCCCCGCTGATCGCGGGCACGGACAAGGCCTGCTTCGGCGTCACCGAGCCCAATGCGGGCCTCAACACCCTCAAGCTGCAGACCCGCGCCGTGCGTGATGGCGACGTCTACGTGGTCCATGGCCAGAAAGTCTTCATCTCCACCGCCCAGGTCGCCAACAAGATCCTGCTGCTGGTGCGCACCAAGCCCGTGGAAGAGTGCAAGGGCACGGAAGGCCTGAGCCTGTTCTACACCGACCTGGACCGCGAACGCATCGAAGTGCGCGAGATCGACAAGCTGGGCCGCAAATGCGTGGACACCAACCAGCTGTTCATCGACGGCCTGCGCATCCCCGCCGAGGACCGCATCGGCGAAGAGGGCAAGGGCTTCTCGTACATCCTGCACGGCCTCAACCCCGAGCGCATCCTCATCGCCGCCGAGGCCGTGGGCTTGGGCCGCGCCGCCCTGGCGCGCGCCACCCAGTACGCCAAGGAGCGCGTGGTCTTCGACCGCCCCATCGGCCAGAACCAGGGGATACAGCACCCGCTCGCCCAGGCCTGGATGGGGCTTGAGGCGGCCCACCTCATGGTGCAAAAGGCTGCCTTCCTCTACGACAGGGGCCTGCCCTGCGGCGCCGAGGCCAACGCCGCCAAGTACCTGGCGGCCGAAGCCTGCGCCAAGGCCTGCGAAACCGCCATCTTCACGCACGGCGGCATGGGCTACGCCAAGGAATACCACGTGGAGCGCTACATGCGCGAATCCTGGATCCCGCGCCTGGCGCCCGTCAGCCCGCAACTCATCATGTGCTTCATCGCCGAAAAGGTATTGGGCTTGCCTAAATCGTATTGACCCCCTGAGTCGCTTCGCGCCTTCCCCCTTCTCGCTGCGCGGAGGGGGACGACACCCTCGGTGCGGGGCGGCCCTTTCTCGGTGTCTCAAAGTTGAGGTGCGCGGGTTTTGTGGCTGCGAACCATCTGAAGTCCCATGATTTATCAATCTGTATTTCAGAGGTAGCCATGGTGCAAGATGCCATCTCGCTTGCTCCCCATCCGCCGCCTCTCATGAAGACCCACCTGCTGCGCTATTTCGTCGCCCTGGCCGAGGAACGCCACTTCGGCCGCGCGGCCCAGCGGCTGTGCATCACCCAACCGCCGCTGAGCATGGCGCTCAAGACCCTGGAGCAGGACCTGGGCGCCAGCCTCATGGACCGCGACGCCAAGAACGTGCGCCTCACCCCTGCGGGCGAGGCCTTCCTGGTCGAGGCACGCAAGGTGCTCGCCCAGCTGCAGCACGCGGCCGACGTGGTGCGCGGCGTGGCCGAGGGCATGCAGGGCCGGCTGGACGTGGGCATCACCGGCTCCATGGTCTACCGCCAGGTGCCCGACTTCTGCCGCGCCTTCCGCGCAGAACGCCCCCTGGTCGAAGTCTGCCTGCATGAAATGTCCACGCGTGAGCAACTGCAGGCCATTGCCAGCGGCCAGATCGACTGCGGCTTTCTCAACATAGCCTCCCCGCCAGACGGCCTGCAGACCCTGTCGATCGGCGAGGAACCCTTTGTCTGCTGCCTGCCCGCCACGCATGCGCTGGCGCAGCAGCCCGACATCGACCTGCGCGAACTGGCCCGCGACACCTTCGTCATGTTCGCCCGCGAAGTGGCCCCGGCCAACTACGACAACGTCATCGCCTGCCTGCAGCAGGCCGGCATCCACCCCCACACACGCCACGCCGCGCGCCAGTGGCTCACCGTCATGGCCCTGGTCTCGGCAGAGCAGGGCGTGGCCCTGGTGCCCAGCTGCATGCAGCGCGTGGGCATGAACGGCGTGGTGTTCGTGCCGCTGCGCGGTCCGCAGCAGGCCATGACGCCCGCCGTCATGGCCTGGCGGGCGGACCAGCCTGCGGCGTTGCTGCAGGCTTTCATTGAGAGGGTGAGGGCGATGGCATCCACCGCCGTCAAGGGTGGTAGGGGTTGAGGGCTGTCACCTCTACAGACCCTTCGCAGTAGTGCATGGCGAAAACCACCAGCTCCTTACCATTCGATTGGGTGATGGCCTCCACGTGCCAAAAAGGCACTTTTTCTCCCGGAGAAAACGTCACCTTGGTGATGTCGAATGCGTACTGAGGAAACTTCTCTTTCAGTTTTTTCAGTACATTCGTCCGAACCAGATTAAAGTCATGGTTTTCGCAAGCGGTTGCGTTTTTTGCGTCCCCGTATGCGGTGATCAGCAAGACTGCGCCAGCCAAAAAACTGCGAAAAAAACTGTATCTTGACATGGTTTTTTCATATCAGCGGCCTGTGAAGTAATTGGCCAAAGCCGTTGATGGCCGGATACTGGCTGGAGTTATGCGCGGATGTGCGGCGTTGTGCGGGCACCATCATCAAAGACGGGTTGCCATGGTACTTTCTTCTGTTTTAGGCTGAAGAAGCCACCATGGCTTCCTGGTGTCATACACTTGATTTATTGTTGCTTCAATAGATTTCCATTATCCCATTTTCACTGGCTGAGTATTTGCTTTCCGAAACTGCTCGAGCAGAAACGGCCTTTCCCCGTGTGCCGGCCAAATGGGGGTACATGTAGCACAGAACTGCGACTTGCAAATTTGCTACTGGAATGCTACCAGCCATGGTGAAACCATTGTTATAGCAATTTGGAATTCCTCGAACTCCAACGGCGAGTGAAAGATCGCCACCTCTCGCGACAGAAAAGTCAACTCCTGCACTTGCAGATACTCTTGTATATGAGCCAGCACGTGAGTAAGGGTCGTAGCTTAGAGATAGAACAGGTCTGTAGTCCCATTGGCCACCAGGCATGTAATAGTAGTTGGAATGTTGCTTAAATGACATTTCCTTTTGAAGGGAAGGCGGTTCACAATGAAGGGGTATATTCCTTTCATCGCTGCCAATTACCATTTTTCCAGGAGACTCTGGATTTTTGTCTCCGTACATTTTACACAACCTCTTGTTGAATTCAATTGCTTCATCATTTTGATTGGTGGTTTCGTAGAGATACGATCCATTTGATAGCTTGACTAGATTTATGGTCACAGTACCATTCATTCCAGCCATGCTGCCAGAAATACTTCTGGCGACCATTGGCATGCCGTTCTTTTCAATTTCCTCATTCCCTATCAGAAAATCTTGAGCCGTTGCAGAGATTGATACGAGAAAAAGTATAGATCCGGTCAGAATTTTACTTGGCATAGTTCCCTCTGTGCTGAAATGTTAATAAGCCTTTGCTGCCACATGGCAGTGAGTGGCGCTTTTAGTCTAAGTTCTTTCGAATTTTCAGATCAAGTGCAGACTGCTGTCGTTTTCTGTTTGTTCTGAAAAATAAGATGCTTCCTAGGAATTGACGTGAATTGACGATCAACGGTCTAAACACACGCATTCGGATGGCCTCATGAGCAAGGCTTGCGTTGATTCGCAGGCTTGATGAATCCGTAAATTCCTGGTGCCGTGCATCCGAGTGCTCTTGCCGCTTTGGCAGTGCCCCTTTGTCGTCGGCGATCGAGTCTGCCCACATAGCCACTACGAGGGCCGAGGGAGATGAGATATGGCAGGGTTTGAGCTGCGAGACAGGCGCCCGGAATCTGCGGGTCACCACGGCGCCAGCCGCGCAACTCAGTCCGATGGCACAGCGTCGGTACTGCCCAGAATATCCGCCACCTTGAGCGCCAGCGCATCCAATGTGAACGGCTTGGTCAGAAGCTGCGTACCGGGGTGCAGGTTTTCCTGGCTGAGCGGAGATGCCTCGGTGAACCCGGTGATGAAGAGCACCGGCAGGTCGGAACGGGCCAGGCGTGCCTCGTCGGCAAGCTGCTTGCCGTTCATTCCGCCGCGAAGCCTCATGTCCGTGATCAGCATGTCCACCCGGGTTCCGGCAAGCAGTACCTGTAGCGCGGCGGCTGCATCTGCCACGGCAAGCACCGTGTAGCCCAGATCGACAAGCGCCTCGTCGATGAGATGGCGGATCGGGGCTTCGTCATCCACGACCAGCAAGGTCCTTTGGGCAGGAACGACCACCTGCCGTGCCGCATCGACCGCGCGTTCTGCAACGGGTGCGGCGTCGCACCGGGGCAGATACAGGCAGACGGTGGTGCCCTGGCCCGGCTGGGAGAAGATCCTGACCGCTCCTCCCGATTGCCGTGCGAAGCCGTAGATCATCGACAGCCCCAACCCTGTTCCATGGCCCACCGGCTTGGTGGTGTAGAACGGCTCGAAGGCGCGCGCAATGGTCTGCTCCGACATGCCGGTGCCCGTATCGGTGACGCACAGCGACACATAGCCGCCCGGCGGAAGATCCCACTCCCGGGCTGCCGCCTCTTCAAGCTCGATATTGGCTGTCCTGATGGTCAGCCGGCCGCCTTCGGGCATGGCATCGCGGGCGTTGATGCACAGGTTCAGGATGGCGTTCTCCAGCTGCGTTCCATCGATTTGCGCATGCCACAGATGGGCTGCCGGCACGATGTCGATGTCCACGCTGGCGCCCACCGTCCTTCGCAGCAGGTCCTCCCAATCGGCCAGGAGCGCGGCCATATCGGTGGGCTTGGAGTCCAGGATCTGCCGGCGCGAGAACGCAAGCAGCCGCTGCGTGAGCGTGGCGGCGCGCCGCACCGCCCCCTGCGCTCCATGGATGAAGCGCGTGAGGTTGTCCACCTGGCCGCGCGCCAGCATCCGCTGCAGCAGCTCCAGATTGCCCATGACGGCCGCCAGCAGGTTGTTGAAGTCGTGCGCAAGACCGCCCGTCAACTGGCCCACGGCCTCCATCTTCTGCGACTGGCGCAGTTGCTCCTGTACCTTGGCCAGCGCTTCGGCCTTGGCCATTTCGGAGGTGATGTCGCGGCCCACCGCATTGATGCGGCCTGCCGCCGAACGGGTGGACCAGGAGATCCAGCGGTAGCTCCCGTCCCGATGGCGATACCGGTTGTCAAACCGGGCATGCGCCATGCCTGTGGCCAGCTCCTGCGTGTCCTGGATGGTGCGCGCCAGATCCTCCGGATGGATGAGATGAAAAAGCGTGGTGCCCAGCAGCTCGTCTTCACGCCAGCCCAATACCTCGGTCCAGGCCGGGTTGACCGCAGTGATGATGCCCTCGAACGTGCAGCGCATCATGATGTCGGAAGACAGCTGCCACAGCGCGTTGCGGTCGGCCGTGCGCTCTGCCACCTGTTCCTCCAGCGTGGCATTCAAGCGCTCCAGCGCGGCCTGCGCCTGCTTGCGCTCGGTGATGTCGGAGGCCGCTCCCAGCCAGCCGGTGATGGCGCCTGCGGCATCGAACAGCGGCACGGCGCGCGAGAACGCCCAGCCCACGCTGCCATCGACCCGGTTCACCCGGTGCTCGATCACGTAGTCCGTCTTCGTGCGGATGGCCCGCGCGATCTCCGCGCGCACCAGGTCGCGGTCCTCCGGGGGGATGTAGTCTTCCAGCCAGTTCGTGTTGGACGCCTGCGTGTCGGGGATGAACCCGCCGCCTGCCAGCTGGTGCAGCTCGCTCCAGTCCGCACTGATGGAGTAGCGCACTTCCGAGGAGGAGCGCACTAGCGCATCCAGCCGTTCCTCGCTCTGGCGCAACATGTCCAGCGCGCGTCGTTCCGCATCGATGTCCAAAATGGCGATGGCCGTGGCCACGACTTCCTTGTCTGCATTGCGCAGCGGCACCCCGAACACGCGCGTCCATACCTCAAGCCCCTGGGGCGTGTCATAGACACAGTCAACGCCCGGCACCACCAGCTCACCGCGGAACGCGCGGGCGGCCACAAACTGGTCACGGGGGACGGGCTTGCCGTCCTTGTCCCAACTGCGCCAGCGCCCCCGGTCTTCCTCGGCCGACAGCAGCGAAGGGATGGGGGTCTCCGGCAGGAAATGGCGGTAGGCCGGGTTGGACATCAGCACCTTGCCGCCCTTGCTCACCAGGCACAGGCCTATCGGCAGATGCTCGATGAAATCCGAGAACAGCGTCTTCTGGTCTGCCACCTGCGCATCGAAGGGGTCCTGATCGCTGGCGCCCGCGCCCTGTACGGCGCTGGCATGGCCCGCCGTGGCAATCGCCAGTTGCGCCCGCAGCCGGGCGTTTTCCTCGCGAAGCAGGGCAATCTCTTCGGACTCTTGGATCATGGGGGGGGATGGAGCGGGGCGTTGGGTGGAGGAGAGGGGGCAGCTCGCCGCTGGCGGGGACGGCGATGCTGCCTGGGGATCATAGCTGTGACTGCTGGTGCGACCGATGTTGAGGCTGCAGTCCTCGGTGCGGCAATTCTTGTGGGACTTCGCCCTCCCAGGGACTATGGGGTTGAACTGGCCGTGCAATGGGCTGAATTTGGGGCCCCAATGACCGATGAATCGGTCGACGAACGCTCGAAATGTGCCATTGAAAATATGGAAGTCGAGAACCTTATTGGGAAAATGGCAAAAGAATGCATATTTCCGCCAATTTCTCGAATATGAATCAAACAAATCGGCAATGAATGATCTGCCCCGTCGTGCAGGCCATGGCTGAAGGGTGGCGGCGATAGGGCTTCCCTGCAGGAAGCGTGCCGCAGGCACCGCCGCTGCTGTGACTTTCATGTCACACGGCACAGCTGTCACGAAGAATACTTATGTGTTGCCTAGAGTTCCCGCAGCGGTGGCAGGAGGCCACCGTCATTCTCATTAATAAGTTCAGTTCGTATCTCGCCAATGAAAAATCAAAAAACGTGCTCGCGCATTCTGGGACTCGCGATGGGCACATTCTTCGCCTCTTCTTCCAGCTTGGCCTTGGCGCAATCTTCCGTCACCATTTTTGGTGTGGTGGACGTCGGTGTCACCATTGCCAAGTCCGGCAGCAACAGGCTCAATGCACTGAACTCCAGCCAAGGCAAGACCAGCTTGCTTGGCTTGCGCGGCACGGAGGACCTCGGCGGCGGCAACCGAGCTCAGCTCTGGCTTGAAGGCGGCCTCAACCCCGATGTCGGCACTGGCGGCAGCAGCGGCTCCCTTGGCTTCGAGCGCCGCTCCACGATCGGGCTGAGCAACAATTCCTGGGGTGAAATCCGGCTGGGTCGCGACTACACCCCCAGCTACAACATCTTCACCGCTTTCGCGGGCCCCGACACCACCACCGGTGTGCAGGCCAATCTGTTCCAGACGATCCGCCAGACTGCCTATAACGCCGCCAGCCAAAGCGGCGTGGTCGACCGCACGCGCATCAGCAACGCCGTGGGCTACTTCCTGCCGAGCGACCTGGGCGGTATCTATGGCCAGTTCTCGGTTTCCTTTGGCGACGAGAACGCCTCCGGCTCTGGCGCAAGCAAGGCCCGCAGGTACATAGGCGGCAACCTGGGCTATCGCTCCGGCCCGCTGAACGTGGGTATCGGCTACGGCCGGATCGACGGTACCGCAGCCGTGGCTTCGCCCAGCGCCATCGCCGCAACTAGCGATCTGGAAGACCTGGTGCTGGGCGCCTCGTACAACTTCGGCAGTTTCCTGCTCAATGGCGGATACAACAGCCTGAAGTGGGAGCCCGTCAACGGCGCAACCTCCGGGAAGGTGGACGGTTTCTACCTGGGCGCAACCATCCCCATGGGGCCAGGCAGCTTGCGCGTCAAGTACGCCAGCGCCAAGTTCAGCGGCAACGCCTCTGCCCTCACGCGCAGCGGCGGCAAGGCCGACAAGTATTCGATCGGATATGTCTACGAGTTCTCCAAGCGCACCTCTCTGTACGCAGGGCTGGCGCGTGTGAACAACAAGAACGGCGCCAGCGTCGGCCTGATCGGCGGCCCTGCGGGTGTGGCCAACGCCGGCTCGACCGGTGTGGATCTGGGTATCAGCCACTCGTTCTGAGCGGCACAGCGCCTTTTCCAGAAACGAAGCCTTCAAGGCTGGGCAGGCCCTGCCACGCAGGGCCTGCCGATCTGCCGATCTACCTATCAGGCTTGCCTCTTCTTCTCAAGACCTACTCGCCATGCGCCCCCCCACTTCCTCTTCCTGCCTGATGGCAGTGATCGCCGCCGCGGCTGCCTTGCTGAGCGCCTGCGCCGACACCCGCCCGCTCCAGGCCGCCGGCTCCGAGACGGTGACGCAGACCACCGGCGTCGGCAGCATCCGTGCCACCGTCACGCGCCAGGACGTCCAGTTCGACGACAGGTTCTATTTCCCCTACGAAGGCCCACACCCCGCCACCAAGGCCGATTTTCCCAAGGGCTTTCTGCCAGCCTACGGTTCGGGCCTGGCCTTGAAGGGCAGGCGTGCCGACGGCACGCTGGAGTTCTACGCCATCACCGATCGCGGCCCGAACGCGACCACCGGCCCGGTCACGCAGATCACCGACGGCTCCAATCCCGCGGGCTTTGCCAGTTCCACGGTGTTTCCTTCGCCCAACTTCACTCCGTCCATCGGCGTGATCGCCCTCGGAAAGGACGGAGCCAGGCTCGTCTCCACCCTGCCGCTCAGATTCAGCGCCACACAGAACGCCAACGGCCGCGTGCAGCCACGGGGCCTCACAGGCAACACGGGCGAGCAAGTCCTGGACGACTCCTTCACCTATCCCGGCAAGGCCAAGGGCTACAGCGAATTCGGCCTGGACACAGAATCCGTGGTGGTGGATGCCGCACGCAATGCGCTGTGGGTGTCCGACGAATACGGACCCTTCATCGTGAAGATTGACCCGGCGACCGGCATCATCCAGAAGAAATACGGGCCCGGCACCGGCGCGGCCGATCTGCCGGCCATTCTCGCCAAGCGCCGCGCCAACCGTGGCATGGAGGGGCTGAGCATCGATGCGGCCAGCGGCAAGCTGCACGGCTTCCTGCAAAGCCCCCTGGACGACGGCAAGGCCGACTACACCACCGCTGCCGTTGCCGACGCCACTGGCAAATCGGAGAACGTGCGCGACTACGCTCGCTTTGTGCGCTGGGTGGAGTTTGACCCGACCACCGAGAAAACCCGCCTGTTTGCCTTGCCCGTGGACAGCCGTTGGTACAACCAAGGCAAGACCGGCAATGCCAAGCTGGGTGATGTGGTCTCACTGGGCAAGGGGAAGTTCATCGCCATCGAGCAAGGCACGGGCAAGGACAAGAAAGTCTTCAACGACCTGGTTCTGATCGAGTTTCCGGCCAACGCCACCGACATCACCGCGCTGGGCTCCGACCTGGAAAAGAGCAGCCTGACTGGCAAGCCGGTCAATGGCTCGGACTATTCCAAGATCGTGACGCTCAAGAAGACCCGGCTCTTCAACCTGAACGCCACCGGCTGGGTGGCCGAGAAGGCCGAAGGCCTGGCACTGGTCGATGACTACACGCTGGCGCTGACCAACGACACCGACTTCGGTGTTTCGCTGGCCGTGCTGGACGCCAGCGGCAAGGAAATCGAAGGCTCGGACGTCACCAAATGCATGGTGGACGCCGAAGGCAAGATCGTGAACGACGGCCAATGCGCCAAGGGCGCGGCGAGCCTGCGCTTTACCACCAATGACGTCAACGATCGCACGCAGCGACTGTGGACCTTTGGGTTCAGCAAGAAACTGAGCGAATACGGCGCTCCCTGAACGACTGCGACTGCATGGCATAGGCAAGACAACGGGGCCACGGCGATCCAGGGCGGTTCGTCCAGCGCGAAGGCGCTGCGACGGGCCGCAACGCTGATGCCGCTTCCTCTGGCATCTGCACGGAGCAGCGCCGCCGTTGCGGCGCAAGTGTGGGCTTGCCGCAATGGCTGGTCCTTTCGACCTTCGGCAGTGTTCCGGCATTGCCCAAAGCGGTAGTCGTTGAGTGCGTAGATGACAGGCATACGTCCGAGCCAAGCACTTTCACAATCAAATCCCCCTCTGTTTGGTCATTTCAAAAGCGCCCTCGGATTCCATACTGGTTTCCCCGTGAATCGAGGAAATTCAACAGTGAGCAGTGTCCCGTTCAGAATCCCTCTCGGATTTCCGATGGCTTGGGATTGGCCAGTCATCGAATTCCTGAAGAGATGGCGCGTGCGGTATCCTCAGCCGCTCTGTGGAGGAGAAGAAAGTGGCGGTACTGATTCCTGCGATGGGGGCGTGCGTTGGGCGCATGACGCCCGGCGAGCGACGGCTGGCCGAGCGTTTGGAGCAAAAGCTCGAAGACGATTACATGCTCTGGTATGACGTACCCATCGGTCCCAAGCAGACGCATCCTGACTTCGTCGTCATTCATCCACGCAGGGGCGTTCTGATTCTTGAGACCAAGGATTGGCGGCTCGAGACGGTTCAAGAGGCGACCAAACAGGCCTGGACGCTCATCGTGGATGAAAGGCCCAAGGTCGTCATCAATCCGGCAGCTCAGGCGCGACACTGCGCCATTCAAGTGGTCAATGCACTGGAGCGGGATCAGCAACTCATTCACGACGAAGGCCCTCATCAGGGAAAGCTGGCATTTCCCTGGGGCAGCGGCGTGGTGTTCACCAACATCACGCGCAAGCAGTTTGAAGAGTCTGCACTGGACCAGACGATTGATGCGCACCTTGTCATCTGCAAGGACGAGATGCTGGAATCCGTTGATGCAGAGGCTTTCCAGCAGCGCCTGTGGAACATGTTCCCCCACGCTTTCGGCAAAGCCATGTCGGTGCCGCAGCTCGAGCGCACGCGGTGGATCATGTTCCCGCAGGTGCGTGTTCCGGTGCAAGGCAGCCTTCTGCCGGAAGACGCGGACGAGCTGCCGGACATCATGCGCGTCATGGACTTGCAGCAGGAGCAACTCGCGCGCAGCCTGGGCGATGGGCATCGCGTGATCCACGGAGTTGCCGGCTCAGGCAAGACCATGATTCTTGGCTATCGTGCGGAACACTTGGCCAAGACCGCTTCGACCAAGCCCATCCTCGTGCTCTGCTACAACGAGCCCTTGGCAGTGAAGCTCAATGCCTGGTTTGCGGCCAAGGGCCTGGCCGATCGGGTGCACGCCCGCAACTTCCACAAGTGGTGTCGCCAGCAGTTGGTGGCCTATGGTCAGACGCTACCCGCTCAGGGCCCGGGCATGTTTGATCAGATGGTGGAGTTTGTAATTCGCGGCGTGGACCGGCAACAGATTCCGTCCGGGCAGTACCAGGCCGTGATGGTCGACGAGGGGCACGACTTTCAGCCTGAATGGCTCAAGCTCGTCACCCAGATGGTGGACCCCGAGACCAACAGCCTGTTGATCCTGTACGACAGCGCCCAGAACATCTATGGCAAGAGCAAGGCGCGTGGGTTCAGCTTCAAGAGCGTGGGAATCCAGGCCTCTGGGCGCACAACCATTCTCAAGATCAACTACCGCAACACCAGGCAGATTCTGCAAATCGCCAACCGCGTCGCCGCCGAGTTCCTGCAACCCAATGCCCAGGATGATGACGGTGTTCCGCTGGTGCAACCCATCAGCTGCGGCCGCGAAGGGCAGGAGCCGCTGATCGTGCGCCTGCCGAGCTTGCGGGACGAGCCCGCCAAGATCGCCGAGCTGCTGGCTGCTGCGCATCAGGAAGGCCACGCCTGGGGTGACATGGCCATCCTGTGCCGCGATCACGACTCCATGAACCAGTGCGCCCTGGCACTTGGCCGCCGAAAACTGCCGCATCGCGTGCGACATCGGTCAGGTGACTTCGATCCACTGGCCGACACCATCAAAGTGATGACAATGCACGCCAGCAAGGGGTTGGAGTTCCCGGTCGTGGCCGTCGCAGGAGTGGGGCAGATGCCGCGTGAAGGCGAAGATGCGGCGGACGAGGCCAAACTGTTCTATGTGGCTGCGACTCGGGCGACACAAAAACTGGTGTTGACTGTGGCGGGAGAAGGGGCGTTTGCGAAGGCGCTGGTGGATGCGGGGTGAGGACGGGCACAAGTCCGTCGTGAGGTGGTCAGTGCTCCAGGCGTGGTCCCAGTAGCGTTGTGCCCGCAGCGCATTCTTGAGGATGGCGCTGCGATCCGAAAAGGATTTTGCGCATGTCACCCTTCCCACTCGGATGCGCAGGCCATCTTGCCACTCGGCGCATTGCGCAGGCGGTTCAGGAAATCCAACTGGCTTTTGGCCGTTTGATTCCCTTTTGCCACGGCTTGCCGCAGCCAGTGCACTGCTTCACAGCGATCCGCTTTCACCGCGGTGCCATACAGAGTTGGGCCTGCCAGAAGAATCCATGCCAGTGTTTCCTGGGCTTGTGGCTCGCCATCCCGGGCCGCCTGGCGCAGCAATGCGAGCATGGAGGCGTAGTCACCCGCAGTCTGGGCTTCCAGGGCCAGTTGAAACCGCTGCTCGGAAGTGGTGGCCGTGTCGAACGGCAACGGTGCCGCCTGGGCCAGCGCGCCGGACAGGGCCGCTGCGATGAACAAGCCATGCTGTGCATGCCGGGCCAGCGTGGCAATTGGGGTGGCAATTGTTGTGGCAATGGGGCGGAATTCGAATCGCATTTTTGTCTCCACTTGAACTGAGTGGCCCCATCGTCTTCGTAATCCCGATCCCTGAAAATTCGGAATTTTCAAAGGCGCCCTCAGGGCCACCCATAGGCTGATTCGAATCGGCGGTGCAGGCCCCTCGTGGAAGGCTTCAGCCCATGAACCCCAGACCGATGGGATACGCCGAGCCGCCGAAGTTGCCGATCTGCGGCAGCTGTGCGTTTGCACGGAGCAGCGTTGCCGAGCGGTATCTGTCGCCTGGCGTTCGCATGGCAAGGCTCCTGAACGCTGCACCCCGGCTCAGACGCACTAGGGATGCCAAGGCCAGGCAATCTTCTGATTGTCAGTGTGTGTATGGTGAAGTCATTCGTGCAAGTTACCTAAGGCTCAGGTGTTGCACTTCATATTTGAGACCGCCGTAAATCAACTGTGCAAAGACAATGACGAGAATCTTCTTTATTTTGGTGGGGATCATGATTTCTGGCACCACGTCTGCTGGTGAGAAAAATTCACCACCAATCCAAGATTTGCAAGAAATAAAGAGATCTGTAGATGAATTTTTGATGAAAGAAAAAAGGCAGAAGAGAACGCAATTCACTGCTGTTCGAATCAATCCAAAAATAATAGTCGAACAGTGCGTCGTTCCACTTGAATCAGGTTGGGCATCCTTAGATAGTGGAGTTGTAGGCAAAAGAGTGCAAGTTGTCTGCGAATCGACATTGCACGAAAAAAAGGGTTGGCGTGTTCTAGTACCAGTTGCAGCGTCGGACACACACAGGAATTAGAGTGAAATTCTATGCGTCATGAATGCTTGGCTGCCGCGCAAACGAAGGGCGATTCCAAGAGGCCCTGATGCCGCTCAGCAGCGCTGTCGTTGTGGTGCAAGGCCACTGGATAAGCTCGAGGTTGCTGCAAGGGCTGGTGCGCACCACCTCGCTCGCCGCTGGTTCAATGTCATGACTTCGCGCGGCGCTGGACGCGTCTGCGGAAGGTTAAGTGGATGGGGGTGTGATATGGGACCCAATGATTCATGACCATCGGAGTAATCCAAATTGCTGGCTGTCGGAAGTCGATCGATTGCAGTCGTTCACAGCACTACGATGAACGCCTGCAGTACAGTAGATACCATCATTGATTGAAGCTCAATCTATGTTCACAATCTTTCGCTATGGCCAAATTCGCTGTTTATTTGGGTGGTGGCAATGTGCGTTGATCGATTTTTGGAGGAGTGTGACGAAAATGGCTTGCTGCTAAGTTCGGAATAATTCACCATATAGGTTGATAATTTCGGAAAATTAAAGAATTATTCTTTGAGGTATTGGTTATTATTGAGAAATATTTAATTAATTCTATTGATTTATATATAATGAATTCTCTTCGGCTATGAGTTTTTTTCTTGCCTTAATGAATTCTGAGATGCCTTGAGATACCATGATATTTATTATATTAATTTTTATCAATTCGTCGAAATTTGGGCGTGTATGGAATAGCGTCATTGCCATTTTCCCCATCGTTAAGATGGAATTTGTACCAGCCTCTTCAAGGCCAGCATTACTGGCGCCTGTAAGTATGAATTCCTCCTGCCTAAGCAGACCTAAATTTAATCTAATACCTTTCACACTCGCATGCACCATGTAACTTGCCAACTTATAATGCGAGCGCATCCTTGACTGGCCTGCAAGCTTTTCCAGATCAGTGAAATTTGGAGAGCTTTTGTTGCTGAGTGCGCTGGCCCAGCCATATTCATTCTTGAAATCTTGTCCATATTTTTTTGTGGCTTCCAAGTATTCTTTTTCTATTATTTTTGCGTGCTTTGCGTGTGATGAAGAGTTGCTCAAATGTTTATGGCTTTCTTCATAAACCTTATGAGCTCTTCTGTTTTCGACGATCTCATGAGCTAAATATCTTTCTGCTAGATCATCATTGCCCGAAGAGATGATTTCAGAGATTATATAAATTTCATGTAAAGTTCTCCAGCGTGCCAAAGCGCCGTCGGCATATCCGCCAGAAAGAAGCCTTTCTATTTCTGACATGGTTCGACATGCTCTTCCATAAAGTTGGTGTATTACTTCGTTTTTATATCTGTTCTTTTTCGCGTTGGATTTTATGAACTTCTCATACTTCTCTACTCCTATTTCTCTTGATATTGTGAGAAGCATGCGAAATTTCTTAAAAGCATTCCCCCATCTGAGCTCAAGTCTTTGTTCGAATGCGTATTTTTCTATTTTTTCATTTGTATACTGCTCTATCCAGTTTTTATTCAATGTGGCAAGTGTTAATTTTGCGCTATCTTCTGCCGTTTTGACTATTATTTCCGGAAGATTTTCTTTTATAAAATTTCTCGTCTTTTTATCTAATTCATCTATATCTTCCTTGCTGAAAGATATGGATATATTTTCTTCTGGGCCATCTGCACTATCGCCCCATTGGAATGTACCACTATTCTTTTCGCGTATATGATCTACTAATTTATTTATCATTTCTTCGTCAGGAATTTTTCCTGCATTAGTAATTTTTTCTCTCAACATTTTCTTGAGAAATGCAATAGGTATGTCTTTGGTTGCATCAATTATTATCTTGTGTAGATTATTCATTTAAGTATGATATTTCAATTAATTGTCGAAAGAATATGATGCCTATTTCTTTGCGTAAATAGTATCGTGTGTAAATGACGCATCGGGAAGATGTCTGGCGTATTATGGTAGTTTGGTGCAGGTTGCAGATGGTGCGTATGTTTTTGATGGTGAACTCGAATTTTCTATCGATCTTGTTTTATTTGCGATTAGCAAGCTAATCTCCAAGTAAGCAGAAGTACCTATGAGCTCGGAAATGAAGTATGGCTGCCACCTGTTAAATTTCGCTCTTGGTGTTTGAATTATCAATTCTCAAAAATCTTTGTGTGAAGTTAAGCCATTGTGTTGTGTTGGGAGATTGAATGCACAGTTTAGACTGGGCTATGGCACTTGTTTTAGGTGAGTATCCGATATTGAGTTCTCGACGTTTGCAGAAGGCTGCCCAGTGAAAATCAGATTTCCTTGTCTTCGCCAGAAATCATTAAGCCTTTTGGCTTGGTAAGTGTGCAGAACTCTTCCGCTGAGTATTTCATGACCAAGGCAGCTATTCCGCTTGCGACGAGCGGCAAGCCGATGCGAAAGTCTCCGAATGTGGATAGAATCGCTGCGGAGAAGTAGCCTTGATTAAAAACCTCAGGAATTTTCTTTGACCACATTTTGTAGACAGGGCTATCTGTTTTGCAAAATGTCTTCCAAGCAACTCTCCTGAGGACAGCAAAAGTGATCTTGCCTATGCTCTTTGGTTCCTGTGTTTTTTCTGGGGGTGGCAGCAACTTGCGATCAGGTGCCGGAAGTTGGAGGATCGAGTACGTTCTCACGTTGCTCAGTAGATTGATGCTTGCGACTGGAAGTGAGTTGCCAATCAGTCTTAAGATTTCATCGTCGCTATTCTGTTGAAGCAAGAGCACTGCTTTCGCTTGAACTTCTTCAACATTTATCGGTCCTTCTTCCGTTCCGATGAGCTCGGCTAGGATGCACTCCTCCTCAATCCTTCCGATTAAGCGCTTCTGAAATTGGTGCCGAGTTCGATCTGATGAAATGTTGTTGATGTTCCCGATGACATCCTTAATCATCTTCTTAGCTTCTTGTGTCTTCTTTTGGCGGAGAAGAACGACTGCCAGTAGCGCACCTGCCTCCAGCGATAGACGAGTTGTACTTCCTGCACGATTACGAACGCCGATCAGTCCTCGCTCTGCGTATGGCAGTCGATTTGCATCAACACAGGCTTCGAACGCCCATAATTTTGCGCGAAGGAGGCGGTGATGAGATCGGTCGAAGTCCAGTAATCCCTGAATTTTTGCGGCTGCTTCAATTGCCGCATCAGGCTCCGCTGCCGCGACAGCTTTCTTTAGCTCTGCTTCCAAAGGACGCAGTGCGGCTAGATGGGCATCGGAAAGCTTTGCTATTGCCATGGGTATTTGACGTTTGAATTAATTGCCCGTATGAGGCGGATGAATGGAAGAAATTGTTATATCCCAGTTACAGTCCTGCGGCAAGGTTAAAAACGTGACTTAGAAGCACTCATGTCAACTTGCAGAAGGATCCGACGGTTGGCGCTGCCAAACACTCGGGGCAGTCTGCGAGCAGCCGGCTCGCGAATCAATGATTACTTCAATAAACATTGCACTTCATCGTCAGCGGACGGTGACCGGCCGTACCTCATGGGCGAGCGGCTGCTTCTGGCCAACTGCTGTCGATCCCAGTTCACCTATCCACATCGCCAGACACACATTCCCTAGCGTAACCTCATCACTTTGCAACTCTCGAAGAGAGAGGGCTTGGCCGCGTATCAGCCATCCATACAGAGTCTCCCTGCAGCTTTACAAATTTCCAACTACAGGTGGCAGACAACGGCTTGGCGAAGCTCCAAGCTTTGCTATCTGGCTTCCCTCTACGTCCTGTGAACCAGGGGGTCCTAAACCTGCTCGACAGTACCCCCAATGCCCAAGCCCACTCCCGCCACCACACCCCCACCCAAACTCGAAGACCTCGCCATAGACGCCGTCCTGCACATGGGCGCTGCGCTGGATGTGCTGGACCTGCACGCTCGCCACAACATCACGGCCATCAATTGCGTGTGCCGGGATCTGCTGCGCATCTACTACGTGAAGGCCGATCAGGCGCAGTCGCTGGAGCCTGAGGACAAGGAATTGGTGGGCCTGCTGCACGACACGGCGGTGAACCTGGGCTATGTCATTGAGGTGGTGGAGCATCTCAATGGCGATGAGGCCGACGACCCCATTCTTTATGCCGTGAGCTATCTGCTCAGGGCTGCGAAGCGGTTTGCGGATGAGGGGGTGTCGGTGGCGTTGGCCTGAGGAGTGCTGCAGGCGCGGATGGCCTGCGGATATGGCGGGAACGACGCAAAAAATGGGCGAAAAAAAGCGCGCCCCATGCTGAAGCGCGCTGCCGGGTTGGGGCCGTGGGTCAGTCCTTCTTGGCCCGGATGACTTCGCCGCCCACGGCGTCGATCTTGACTTCCATGAGCGTGCCGTTGGCCTGCAGCACTTCGACCTGGTAGCTGGTCTGGCCCCAGTGGGAGTCCAGTTCCGCGCTGACAGGTGTGCCCGGGGTGTGGCGGGTGGCGGCCTGTATGGCCTGTTCGATGGTGGACTTGGCCTTTTCCAGGCGCTGGCGGTCCTTGCGCTTGGCGGCGCCGTCGTTCTTGTGCTGGGCGGCTTGGCCGGTGATGGCGTTGACCCAGACTTCCACGCTGTCTCCGCCCGGGGTGATGACTTCGATTTCGTAGCGCAGGCCCATGCCGTCGCCGTCGTCCAGCTGGGCTTCGATGGCCTTGCCGGGCACGGCCTGGGTGGCGCGGGTGACGGCCTGCTCCAGCGGGATCTTGGCCTGGCTGGTGATGGTCTGCCATTCGGCCACCGACTTGGCGGCGGCGGGCAGGGCGGCAGTGGCGCAGGTCAGTGCCAGGGCGATGGAGAGGGCGGCGGTGCGTGCGAACGGGGCAGGCTTCATGGGTGTGGCTCCTTCCGGGAATGGGGTTGGACAAGACAACGGTCGGGGCCATTGTCTCCACCGTCCCGGAGAGCGGTTGTCGGAGAGGGCGCCCTTTGCCCCCTCCGGTGTGCTGTGGCTTGATCCAGCGCAAGCTCTGCGTTCAGAGGCCCAGCACCTTGGCCACGTAGTCGGCGTCCTTGTCGCCCCGGCCCGAGAGGTTGATGAGGATGTGCTGGTCCTTGGGCAGGCCGGGCGCCACGCGCATGGCCCAGGCCACGGCGTGGGCGCTTTCCAGCGCGGGGATGATGCCTTCCACGCGCGACAGCTGCATGAAGGCGTCCAGGCATTCCTTGTCGGTGACGGATTCGTACTGCACGCGGCCCAGATCCTTGAGGTAGCTGTGCTGCGGGCCCACGCCCGGATAGTCCAGGCCCGAGGCAATGCTGTGCACGGCAGCGGGCGTGCCGTCCGCGTTTTCCAGCACGTAGCACTTCATGCCGTGGATTTCACCGGGCTTGCCCATGCTGAGGGTGGCTGCGTGGCGGCCGGGCTTGTCCGTGCCTTCGCCCGAGGGCTCCACGCCGACGAGCTTGACCGAGGCATCGCCCAGGAAGGCGGTGAAGATGCCCATGGCGTTGGAGCCGCCGCCCACGCAGGCTGCCACATGGTCGGGCAGCTTGCCGTGTTTGGCCTGGAATTGCTCGCGCGCCTCGCGGCCGATGATGCTCTGGAAGTCACGCACCATCATCGGGAACGGGTGGGGGCCGACCACGGAGCCGATGGCGTAGATGTAGTCGGTGGGGTTGGTGAGGTATTCCTCGAATGCGCTGTCCACTGCCTCCTTGAGCGTGGCCGCGCCGCGCGTGACGGGCACGAGCTTGCAGCCCAGGATGCGCATCTTGGTGACGTTGGGATGTTCCTTCTCGATGTCCACCTGGCCCATGTGGATCTCGCAGGGAATGCCCACCAGCGCGCAGGCCGTGGCCAGGGCCACGCCGTGCTGGCCGGCGCCGGTTTCTGCGATGACCTTTTTCTTGCCCATGAACTTGGCCAGCAGGGCTTCGCCCAGGCAGTGGTTGATCTTGTGGGCGCCGGTGTGGTTGAGGTCTTCGCGCTTGAGGTGGATCTGTGCGCCGCCGAGCTGCTCCGACAGGCGCCGCGCGTGGAAGATGGGGCTGGGGCGGCCCACGTAGTCGGCGAAGAGCTGGGCCAGTTCCTGCTGGAAGTCTTGGCGTTTGGTGATTTCGGCGTAGGCGGTGTTGATGTCGTCCATGGCCTGCTTGAGGTGGGGCGGGACCAACTGGCCGCCGTAGGGGCCGAAGTAGCCCTCGGTGTTGGGCATGGGAGCGAAGGCAGATGTCATGGTGTCTCCTTGATGAACCTGTGTTTACCGAGTCTTTTTCGATTATCGGGCCGAGGTCGTAGCTGGAGCTGGACTGGCTTGTGGCCTGAGGGGCGCAAGGCCTTCTTGGGCCTGCGCACTTTTCAGGGCAAGGGAGCAGTCGGTCTTCAGCGCATGTCCGTCAAGTTTGTAAATGGCCGAATAGGGTTGAACGGTATTTCGCTTCAATACGGTGAAGGCGGAAGAGCACCGTGCTGCCAAGACCTTGAGGTGCGGGGAGTAGGGGCCATAGGTCCACTCTCCTGCGTCGAAGAGGTAGTCCGGCTGGAATTGGATGAGCTGATCGAGAAGGGTTTGGGGTGTGGGTGGTGCCGAGTTGATATCGGGGCGACCAATAATGGTTCTGTTGTAGAAAATCCCGTATTGATAATTGCTGATGACGAAAATACGGCGCTGGTGGTCCACGATGTCGTCGTAGATGTTGAGAGAGTCTTTGCCAAACTGGGAAACAAAAATGGCTTGGTTGCCATCCTGGAGTGCCATTGCATTTTTCTGATGAGCCAAGTAAACGGACAAGCCCAAAATTGCCGCCGTGATGCTGGCAATGGCCGTGCTTGATGGCTTGAAACCCTTGAAGACGGAATATCCGGAAGATTTTGAGGCTTGCGTATTTTCTGGATTCTTCTGAATGAGCAGGTGGTTGGCCAGGGCCACTGAGATGAATACCACATGCATACCATGGCGCAGTTCGTAGGAACCGACGGTAAACCATATCAGTAGATAGGGCGCGATGCAGATGGACCAGAGAATGCGACCTCGGCTGGACAGTGATGAAATCACCAGTGAGGCCAGAAGCAAGAGACCTATTCCTGGGGTTTTGATGACATACTTCTGAATTGACAAGAATACCGAGGCCAGCAAGCCGCCATTTTTCTGTGCGATGTCAAGAACGCCGTGATTGCCTGTAAAGCCGGGCGCAATGAATAGCGGCCAGATGGCTGCACCTGCCATGACTGTGATGCACATGACCAGGCCGGAGGCCTTCCAACGCCAGCGCCATGCGCCATATGCCACGAGTGCAGGCAGTGTAAGCAGGCACCAGACCAGCCCAGGTTGCTTTGCAAGTGAGGCCAGCATGCCGCAGGACAAAGACAGGAGCAGCGGACGTATGTTTTCTGGATTTCTGGAGTACTGCATCAGCAGGGTGAAGCTGATGAGGATAAGAGCGCTTGCAACAGGATCGGCATAGGCCCAGTACAGGAGATTGCCGAGGCTGAACAGGGCGGTGGTGCTCAGCAGCAGCGTCAGCCAGTTGGTGAGCTTGCTGGAGCTTTTGCCCGTGAACTCGAAGAGTGCAATGCAAACGACAGTGGCGGGTATCCCGCAAATCAACTTTGCAAGAAAATGGGGTATGTGGCTACCTTGATCCAAAAATATGGAGCTCAGCTCATAGGAAAATAGCTGGGGATATGCGGCCTGGGTATAGTACGTGTCGTACGGCTTTCCCAGAAAGTGTTGCACGGCCCACATTCCCCAGCTGTAGATCTCGTCATGCCTGGCGAAGCCTGTGCTGGTGGGTTTGATGGCAGACTGGTATACGGAAAATAGCAGCAAGGCTGCAAAGAGAAGCGACGGCCAGTTGTTGCTAGTCAATGCTTTTGAGAGAGAGCGGATCAAGGCCAGCAGCAGAAATACGGCGACAAGTATCCACGCAAAAATATGCAAGCCTCTGGGGATGTCTATATGGCTATTGGAGAATGCAAGGCCTGCTGCCAGGCCGATTCCCATCAGAGAGAGACCGGCGTATTCTGCAGGTGAAATATCCGCTGAGTTGAATTTTTGCAGGACGCGGATCATCAGGACGGTAAGAAAGCTGAGAGGTGGAGCGCTTGCACCAATGGCAGAAAAGTCTGCCATTGGTGAAGGGAGTATCGTTTGACCAGGCGCCTGATAAACCCTTGCTCACCGACAACACCCGTCAAACACTTGAAAGTGTAACAAGGCTTTCGGAAGGAATGCAGGCTTTCAGCGCTTCAGAAAGCACTGGATCACACTTGAAAAATCCGCTCCGCCCTGGCCTGAAGAGGAATGCATGGCATAAAGTGCGCGGGCCATGCCGCCCAGGGGCGTGGAGGCCTTGACTGCCATGGCGTTTTCCTGGGCCAGGCCCAGGTCCTTGAGCATGAGGTCGGTGCCGAAGCCGCCTGCGTAGTTCTTGGAGGCGGGGGCGTTTTCGTGGACGCCGGGGAAGGGGTTGTATTTTTCCAGGGCCCAGTTGCCGCCCGAGCTGCGGCGCATGATTTCGCTGAGGACCTTGGGGTCCAGGCCGTTGGCCACGCCCAGGGCGATGGCTTCGCTGGTGCCGATCATGAGGATGCCCAGCAGCATGTTGTTGCAGATCTTGGCGGTCTGGCCCGCGCCCACGGCGCCGGCGTGGAAGATGTTGGCGCCCATTTTTTCGAGCAGGGGGCGGGCGCGTTCGAGGTCGGCGTCGCTGCCGCCCACCATGAAGGTGAGGGTGCCTGCAATGGCGCCGCCCGTGCCGCCGGAGACGGGGGCGTCGATGAAGGCGATGCCTGCGGCCTGTGCGGCCTTGGCGACCTTTTGGCTGGTGGCGGCGGCGATGGTGGAGCTGTCGATGATGAGCGCGCCCTTGGCAATGCGCTGCAGCAGGCCGGCCGCGCCGTCACGGCCGAGGAAGAGGCCTTCCACGTGCTGGCTGGCGGGCAGCATGGAGACCACGGCTTCGGCGCCCTGTACGGCGTCTTCGGCGGTGGCGGCAATGGCCAGGCCTTCGGCCGCGACCTTGGCGCAGGCGTCCTTGGAGAGGTCGAAGGCCTTGACCGTGTGGCCTGCCTTGTGCAGGTTGATGGCCATGGGGCCGCCCATGTTGCCGAGTCCGATGAATGCGATCTGCATGTGCTTGTCTCCTGTGTTGTGAAGCTTGTGGTGTGTCTCAGTGGCCGGTGTCGCTAGTGTTCGTGTCGCCATTGGCAATGTCGGCGCCGCGTTCCTTGAGCAGGGAGCGCAGGATGCCGCGATGGCAGCGCGCCTCCTGCTCGCAGTAGCAGCCGATGGCAAAGGCGCTTTGCTGCGAGAGGGCGGCCAGCAGGTCCAGGGTGCGGCTGGCGGCGGGTTCGGCCATTTCCTTGCGGAATTTGCGCACGAATTGCTGCCAGAGCTTGTCTGCCTCGGCCTGCTGGCCGTGGTCCTGCAGCCGGTGCGATTCGAGCGCGGTGTGCATGGTGTCGGGCTGGGGCGAGAGTTCGGGGTACCAGACGTCGTAGTAGTCGCGGCTGGCGAATTCGGCCTTGGGCACGCCGCGCGGCGGGCGGCGCACGGTGCCTATGCGCAGGCCTTCATCGGCGTGGCGGGGGCTGCCTAGCTGGACGATGCGGATGGGCATGGGGCTCTCCTGCAAAGGGGCTTATTCGTCGCCGAAGATGGGGTGCTTGCGTGTGCGGCGCCCGGCCGGGGCGGGGGGCGCTGGCGGTGTCTTTGCGTCGGCGGGCGCGGGTTCGCTGGCCTGGGGTTTGCGCTTTTTCGGGGGCGTGGCCTTGGCGTGGGGGTTGAAGGCCAGGGCCTGGGCAATCCAGTGCTGCCACTGCTGGCGCGTGGCGTAGGCGGCGGGGCCGATGAAGAAGTAGCCGTCCATCTGGCCCTTGGACGAGAGCGGGCGCAGGCCCGGCGTCTCGGCCACGGCGGCGTGCTGCGAAGGCGGCAGCCGCACCAGCAGTTCGTCGTCTTCCACGCCCAGGCACAGCTTGCCGTTGACCATGAAGACATGGCAGCCGAACATGCGCTTTTCCTGCACGTCGTCGCAGCCGGCCAGGGCTTCGCGCACGGCGTCTATGAGGTGCAGCGTGGTGTCGGAAAGCGGGCGGGCGGGCATGGCGCGGGCTGGATGTGGATGGATCAGCGGATCATGTCCGGCGCATCGCCTTCCAGCATGCGCCGCGCGATGATGACGCGCATGATTTCGTTCGTGCCTTCGAGGATCTGGTGCACGCGGGCATCGCGCATGAGGCGCTCCAGCGGGTATTCGCGGATGTAGCCGTAGCCGCCGTGCAGTTGCAGGGCCTCGTTGCAGACCATGAAGCCGGCATCGGTGACAAAGCGCTTGGCCATGGCGCAGTAGGTGGAGGCGTCGCGCGCACCGGCATCGAGCTTGGAGGCGGCCAGGCGCACCATCTGGCGCGCGGCCACGAGTTCGGTGGCCATGTCGGCCAGCTTGAACTGCAGCGCCTGGAAGCTGGCAATGGGCTTGCCGAACTGCTTGCGCTCGTGCATGTACTGCTGGGCCTGGGTGAGCGCGCCCTGGGCGGCGCCCACGGAGCAGGTGGCGATGTTGATGCGCCCGCCGTCCAGGCCCTTCATGGCGATCTTGAAGCCTTCGCCCTCGCGGCCCAGCAGGTTCTGAGCGGGAATGCGCACGTTGTCGAAGCTGATGACGCGCGTGGGCTGGCTGTTCCAGCCCATTTTTTCTTCCTTCTTGCCGTAGCTGATGCCGGGCAGGTCGGCAGGCACGGCAAAGGCGGAGATGCCGCTGGCGCCCGAGCCGGCGTCGCCCGTTCTGGCCATCAGCACCAGCATGTCGGTGCTGCCCGCGCCGCTGATGAAGGCCTTTGCGCCGTTGATGATGTATTCATGCCCCGCCAGTTCGGCCCGGGTCTTGAGCGAGCCGGCGTCCGAGCCCGCGCCGGGTTCGGTCAGGCAGTAGCTGGCCAGCTTGCGGCCGCTGGTCAGGGCCTCGCCCCATTCGGCGCGCACGGCGTCGGTGGCCCAGGTGCCCAGCATCCAGGTGGCCATGTTGTGGATGGTGATGAAGGCGGTGGTGGAGGGATCGACGGCGGCCAGTTCCTCGAAGACCATGGTGGCGTCCAGGCGCGGCAGTTGCAGGCCGCCCGCGTTCTCGGGCGCGTACAGGCCGCAAAAGCCCAGTTCGCCCGCCTTGGCGATGGCCTCGCGCGGGAAGATGGATTCACGGTCCCAGTGCGCGGCATGGGGCGCGAGTTCGGCCTGGGCAAAGGCGCGGGCCGATTCGGCAAAGGCGCGCTGGTCGTCGTTGAGTTCGAAGTCCATGGCTGGCTTGTCTCCTGCGTTGGGCTCTGGGGCCCTTGTTGTTCTGGGGGGCTTTCGGGGCCTGTCAGTGCGTGCGGCGGTCAGTGCTGCAGCCAGCGCTCCAGCGCCTGCATGCGCTCCTGTGTCGCGGCCGTGAGGCAGTCGTGGTACAGGCGCGGGCCTTCGGGCTGGGTTTCGCTGTCGCGCGTGGCGGCCTTGCAGCGCGCCGTGCGGCCCTTGATCCAGCCGTTCTGGTCGTGGCGCAGGCCCGTGCGCTTGCCCTGGGGCAGTTGCTGCATGACGTCCAGGTAGCGGATGTTGAGCGCGGTGTCGGCCTCCTGGAAGGCCTGGACCGCGCAGGCATTGCGGCTGGCGGCGGCGGTGGAGGCCGGGTCGCAGGCTGCACCGGCCTGCGCGTGAAGGGTCAGGGGCAGGGCGGCCAGGGCGGTGAGCAAGGCGGCACTCAGGCCCCGGGAGAGGGAGGCGGTCATTGGAAAACGCATGCCGCCATCATCCCAGAGCCGGGGCCTGCCCCGGATCAATCCAGGCCCGACCACCCGTGCATCAGCGCAGGCTGATGGTGGTGTTCACGCCCTGGCTGGTGGTGCTGTCGTCGAACCAGCGCGCCGTGACAGTCTTGGTCTGCGTGTAGAACAGCACGACCTGCTTGCCGTAGGGGCCCAGGTCGCCCAGCTTGGAGGCGCGGCTGCCCGTGAAGGAGAACAGCGGAACCGGCACGGGAATCGGCACGTTGATGCCGACCTGGCCCACGTCGATGTCTTCCTGGAACTTGCGCGCCGCAGCGCCCGACTGCGTGAAGATGGCCGTGCCGTTGCCGTTGGGGTTGGCGTTGATGAACTCGATGGCCTCGTCCAGGCTGTCGGCAGCCGCCAGGCACAGCACGGGGCCGAAGATTTCCTGGTCATACACGCTCATGCCGGGCTTGACGCCGCTGAACACGGTGGGGCCGACGAAGTTGCCCTTGTCGTAGCCGGCCACCTGGGGCTTGCGGCCGTCCAGTTCCAGCTTGGCGCCGTCGGCCAGGCCGCGTTCGATCAGGCTTTCCACACGCGACAGCGCCGCGCAGGACACCAGCGGGCCCACGTCGGTGCCGGGCTCGGTGCCGCCGCTGACCTTGAGGGTCTTGGACTTTTCCACCAGCTCGGGAATCCACTTCTGTGCATCGCCCACCAGCACGGCCACCGACAGCGCCATGCAGCGCTGGCCTGCCGCGCCGAAGGCTGCGCCCAGCAGGGCGTTGAGCGTTTGCTCCTTGTTGGCGTCGGGCATGACGATGGCGTGGTTCTTGGCGCCCATCATGCATTGCACGCGCTTGCCGGCCAGGCTGGCACGGTTGTAGACATGGGTGCCGACCTTGGTGGAGCCCACGAAGCTGATGGCCTTGATATCGGGGTGGTCGCAGATGGCATTGACCACGTCCTCGCCGCCGTGCACCACGTTCAGCACGCCGGGCGGAATGCCGGCTTCCAGCGCCAGCTCGCACAGGCGCATGGTGACCATGGGGTCCTGCTCGGAGGGCTTGAGCACGAAGGTGTTGCCCGTGGCAATGGCCATGGGGAACATCCACAGCGGAATCATGGCCGGGAAGTTGAAGGGGGTGATGCCTGCGCAAACGCCCAGGGGCTGCAGCACGGAATAGGTGTCCACGCCGTTGGCCACGTTGTTGGCCAGCTCGCCCAACTGCAGCGAGCCGATGTTGGCCGCATGCTCCACCACTTCCAGGCCGCGGAAGACGTCGCCTTCCGCGTCAGGCAGGGTCTTGCCCTGTTCGGCGGTCAGCAGGGCGGCCAGCTCCTTCATGTTCTCGCGGATCAGCTGCTGCAGCTTCAGGAAGATGCGGGCGCGCTGGCCAATGGGGGTCTTGCGCCAGGTCTTGAAGGCTTCCTTGGCGTTGGCGACGGCGGCGTTGACCTCGTCGGGCGTGGCAAAGGGCACGCGGGCCAGCACTTCCTGCGTGGCCGGGTTGACCACATCGCGCCATTGGGTGCTTTGGGATTCGACCAGCTTGCCGTTGATCAGCAGCTTGACCGTGGGCGCCAAAACCTTGGCGGACGTGGATGCATTCATGGCTTGTCTCCTGTTGCGGTGGTGTCAGCCCGGCATGCCGTGCGCCGGGCGTTCATCGCATGGTAGCTGTGCGGTTTTTCGCAAGCAATGGAGATGTTTGCAGTATGCATGTGCGTTTTTGCACAGGCGGGCGCAAAAAAGAGCATGGCCTGCGGCAGGCGCAGGCCATGCTGGTTCAGGCGCTCAGCGGCTCAGTCCGTGCCGGTGGCCGGCAGGCGGGCGTCGTCGGAAGGAGCCGGGGTCTGAACGGCGCGGGCGCCGGGCTTGCGCAGCGGCTCCAGCTTCACGCGGGCATTGGCGCCCAGGCCGGACTCCAGCTTGGCCAGCAGGCGCAGCAGCTCCTGCAGCTCGCCGTCTTCCAGCGGGACACCAGGCGGTGGTAGGCCTGGTCCACCAGCGGCACGCTGGCGGCCAGAAGGGCGCGGCCCTTGTCGGTCAGCGTCAGTTCGTGCTGGCGGCGGTCGCGCGTGCTCAGGGCGCGGTGCACGTATTCGCGCTCTTCCAGCCCGCGCACCAGGCGCAGCGTGGTCACCTTGTCAAAGCCCATGGCGCGCGCCAGGGAGCTTTGGTCGGAGCCGGGGGATGCGTCGATCAGCACCAGGGCGCCGTACTGTGGCGGCGTCAGTCCCAGGGGGCGGCATTGCTCTTCAAAAATGCCGACCGAAATCTGGTGGGCGCGCCGCAGCAAAAAGCCAGGGCGCTGATATAGCGGCAGTGGTGCAGGCGTCATCGTGTCCATATGCGTCTAGTATTCTTGCAGAAGTGTCCAGTATTCATTCGATTTCCACCAATTGTGCCCATTTTGGTGCATGATTACCATGCGTTTGCATGCTAACTACAAAAGAGGTCTACATGCGAAATTTTGTTGGCAGACGGCAATTTTTGAAGACGAGCGGATTGGGAGTATTGGGTTTACCCGTAGCAGGTGCCATCGCCAGTACCGAGAGTGTGCCTCTGAAATTGATTGTGCCTTTCACTCCGGGGACTGGAATCGACACGATAGCGCGAACCATCGGACCTTTGCTGGCCAAGCGCCAGGGCCGGCCCGTGGTGGTGGAGAACAAGCCGGGCGCCTCTGGAAATATCGGCACCGAGGCCGTTGTGCGCTCGCCCGCCAATGGCCAGACGCTTTTGGTGACAGTGAATACCCTGGTGATGAATGCATCGCTGTATCCCAAATTGCCATTCAATCCGCTGACAGACCTCGAACCTGTGACGCTGACCAGTTGGGGGCAGTTGATTTTGGTGACGCCCACGGCCTCGGCCTATCAGACGGCGGCCGATCTGGTGAAGGCCGCCAAGGCCTCGCCGGGCCGCATCAATTACGCGTCGCCGGGAGTGGGCACTCCGCACCATATGGCGATGGAGCTTTTCAAGAGCACGGCCGGGGTGTCGATCACGCACATCCCGTATCGCGGAACAGGGCCGGCGCTGACCGACCTGCTGGGCGGCCAGGTGGAATGCATGTTCCTGCCCATTCACGTGGCCCTGGTGCACGTGAAGGCCGGCAAGTTGCGCGCGCTGGGCATTGGCAGCCACCAGCGCCACCCGCTGCTGCCCGATGTGCCCACGCTCAAGGAGGCCAAGGCGGGCGATGTGAACGTGGATATGTGGTACGGCGTGTTTGCGCCGGCCGGCATGCCGGCGGACCAGGTCGATGCCCTCAATCGCGAGATCCGCGCGATTTTGGCGTCGGAGGAAGTCCGGCATGCCTTCGCGCCCCAGGGCATGGATCCGGCCGGCAGCACGCCGGCCGAGTTCAAGGCCCTGGTGCAAAAGGACGCCCGGCGCTGGGCCGATCTGGTCAAGGCGCGGGGGATTACCGCCGAGTAGGCGGGGCGGGCGCCAACAGCGCCCCAGGAGAAAGCATGGAGAGTCAGCGGATGAAAGTAGCGATCGTGGGGGGCGGCATCGGAGGCCTGTGCCTGGCATTGGCCCTGCATCAAAGAGGCATTGCCTGTGAAGTCTTCGAGGCCGTGCCCGAGGTCCGCGAGATCGGCGCGGGCATTACCCTGCTGCCGCATGCCATGCGCGAGCTCAGCGACCTGGGCCTGCAGCCGCAGCTGGAGGCCCTGGCGATCGAGAACCTGGAGAGCGTGTTCTTCAACCGCTATGGCCAGTTCGTCTACCGCGAGCCGCGCGGCCGCCATGCGGGCTACGAGCTGCCCGAGCTGGGCATCCACCGTGGCCGCCTGCACCGCGTTCTCTTCGAGGCCGCCGTGCAGCGCCTGGGACCGGGTGCCGTGCACACGGGCCACCGCTGCGTGCGCGTGGACCAGTCTGCCCATGGCGCCACCGTGCATTTCGCGCCGGATGCCCAGGGCCATGTGCCGCCGTCGGCCACGGCCCACATCGTCGTGGCCTGTGACGGCGTCAACTCCGCCGTGCGGCGCCAGTTCTATCCGCAGGAGGAGCTGGCCTTTGGCGGCATCAACACCTGGCGCGGCGTCTCGCGCTTCAAGCCCATCCTCACGGGCAAGAGCTATCTGCGCATCGGCTCGGTCGATACCGGCAAGATGGTGATCTATCCCATTGAGGACGATATCGACGGCCAGGGCATGCAGCGCATCAACTGGGTGGCCGAGATCCGCGACCCGCAGATGCGCATGAACGACTGGAATCGCGCCGGCCGCATGGAGGATGTGCTGGAGATTTTTGGTGGCTGGACCTTCGACTGGCTGGATGTGCCGGCCCTGATCCGCTCGGCCGAGACCATCTTCGAGTACCCCATGGTGGACAAGGACCCCGTGGACCAGTGGAGCTTCGGCCGCGTGACCCTGCTGGGCGATGCTGCCCACCCCATGTATCCGCGCGGCTCCAACGGCTCGGCCCAGGCCATGCGCGATGCGCGGGTGCTGGCCGACCTGCTGGCCGCCGACCCGCAAGGCGACCCGCTGGCGCTGCTGGCCGCCTATGAGGCCAGCCGCCTGCCCGCCACCAGCCAGGTGGTGCTGACCAACCGCTCCACGCCGCCCGACTTCATCATCATGAAGGCGGACGAACTCAGCGGCGGTCAGCCCTTCGGCCATATCGACGAGCTGATCAGTCAGGATGAGCTGCGTGCCATTGCCCGCCATTACGAGCAGGTGGCAGGGTTTGCGAATCCGCAGTCGCAGGGTTGAGGCAGGCGGCGGGCTCAATCCAGGCTGATATTCGCCTTCTGGATCAGCAGCTTGTACTGGTCCGCCTTGGTCTTGGCGAATTTCTCCATCTCAGGCACTTCCCAGGTGATGGGCTGGAAGGCGAAGGTGGCGAATTTCTCGCGCACCTGCGGGTCCTGCAGCACGGCGACCACGTCGGCATGGATCCTGTCGCGCAGGGCGGCGTCCACGCCCTTGGGCGCCAGCAGGGAGACGAAGGAGTTCACGATGAGGTCGGCGGGGCCGCCCGATTCGGCCACGGTGGGCACGTCGGGCATCTGGGCGATGCGCTGGGGTGCGGCCACGGCCAGGTAGCGGATCTTGCCGGATTTGTAGATGCCCTGGCTGGAGGGAATGCTGGCAAAGCTCCAGGCCGGGTCGCCATTGGCCACCGAGGTGTAGAGCTGGCTGACCTCGCGGTAGGGCACATGGGTCATCTTGCTGCCGGTCAGGAAGTCCAGCCATTCGCCGCCCAGGTGGCCGGGGCTGCCCACGCCCCAGGAGCCGTAGCTGACCTTGCCGGGCTCCGACTTGGCCGCCTTGATCAGGTCGCCCATGCTCTTCCAGGGCGAGTTCGTGGGCACGGCCACGAAGAAGGGCGTGAGGAACAGCGGCGCCACCGGGTCGAAGTGCTGCAGCGGATGGAAGTTGCGCTGCTTGTAGAGGTAGGGCAGGGCGGAGACATGTTCGCTGTCGAGCTGCAGCAGGGTGTAGCCGTCGGGCTTGGCGCGGCGTGCGGCTTCGATGGCGACAAAGCCGCCGCCGCCGGGGCGGTTGTCCACGGTCACGCCCTGCTTCCAGCGGGCGGCAAGCTTTTCTCCCACGATGCGCAGCACGGCGTCAGGGCCGCTGCCCACGGCAAAGGCCGTGATCACGGTGACGGGGCGCGTGGGAAAGCTGGCGGCGCTGCTGGAGCCTGCCTGTGCCCAGGCGCAATGCAGCGGGGCGATGGAGGCCAGCAGCAGGGCGGCGCCTGCAAGGGCCTTGCGGCGGGAGGGGGCGGCGCCGAGGCGGCTGGATGGGGATGCTTTCACAGTCTGTCTCCTGTTGGATCTGCTTTTTTCACTGCTTGCAATGCCCCGGTCCTTCTGGCGAGGACTCGGGGCGGGGTAGGGCTGCCGGCGAAGGCGCGGCGGGGTTCAGGCGAGGTTCAGCCGGCGTCAGGCTGGGCCAGGGGCGCGGCCTGCGCAAAGGCGGGCAGCGCCGCGCAGGCCCTGTCCACAGCGCTGATCAGCGGCCAGCGGTCCAGGTCCACGCCAAAGCGGCGTGCGCTTTCGATCTGGGGCACCAGGTAGACATCGGCCAGCGTGGGTGCGTGGCCGAAGCAGAAGTCGCCGCGCTGCGTGTCCTGCGCCAGCAGTGCCTCGATGGCGTCGAAGCCGTCGGCAATCCAGGTGGCGCACCAGGCGTTGATGGCGGCTTCGTCCGCACCGAACTGGCGGCGCAGGGTCTGCAGGATGCGGCGGTTGTTGATGGGATGCACGTCGCAGCCCACGATGGCGGCCAGCGCGCGCACCTGGGCGCGGTCCTCGGGGTCGGCGGGCAGCAGCGGCGGCTCGGGGTGGCGCTCTTCCAGCCATTCGATGATGGCCGGCGACTGGATCAGCGTGCGGCCATCGTCCAGCGTCAGCGCCGGCACCAGGCCCTGCGGGTTGACCTGCTTGAACGGCGCCTGGGCCTGCTCGTCCACGCGCAGGTCCACGGGAAAGTAGTCAGGGCGCAGGCCCTTGAGGTTGAGCGCGATGCGCAGGCGGTGCGAGGTGCCGCTGCGGAAAAAGCTGTAGAGCTTCATGGTGGTGGTCTCCCCGGTCTTATTCGGGCTGGCCCACGGTGAGCGCGATCTCGCCCACGCCCTGCACATGGCCGGTGATGCGGTCGCCCGGCAGCACGGCGCCCACGCCCTCGGGCGTGCCCGTGTAGATGAGGTCGCCGGGCTGCAGGTGATAGAACAGCGAGAGGTCGGCAATGATTTCGCGGATGTTCCAGATCAGCTTGTCCACGTCGGACTGCTGCCTGGTCTCGCCATTGACGGCCAGCGCAATGGCACCGGATTCGATCACCTGGCCCGGCATGGGCACGATCTCGCTGGCCACCGAAGACTGCTCCACATCCTTGCCCAGGTCCCAGGGCCGGCCCTTGTCGCGCGCCACCAGCTGCAGGTCGCGGCGCGTCATGTCCAGGCCGCAGGCGTAGCCGTAGATGTGTTCATGGGCCTGGTCCGCCGCAATGCGAAAGCCCGCCTTGCCGATGGCCACCACCAGTTCCATCTCGAAGTGGTAGTTGTTCGTCTCGGGCGGGTAGGCCACGGTGGCACCCGATTCGGTCAGGGTGGAGGGGGCCTTGGTGAAGTAGAAGGGGCGCTCCACGCCCTTGTCCACCGGGCGGCCCATTTCGACGGCATGGGCGTGGTAGTTGCGGCCCACGAAGAACAGGCGGTTCACGGGCAGGCGCTGCGTGCTGCCGCGCACGGGCAGGGATTGGACGGGGGGCGGGGTCCAGAGGTATTGGGGGGCGGTCATGGTATTGGCGATGGGGGAGGAAAGAGACATCGGAGGATTCAAGGCCGGACCTCGTAGAGGCCCAGCTTTCGGTGCAAAGGCGCCTCGTCGGCCAGGAAGAGGAAGGCGGGCTCGCTGGCGCTGGCATTGGCCAGCGTGGCGGGCGCCCAGCCGGGCACGCAGCAGGTGTCGGCCGGGGCCAGGTCGAAGTGGCGGTCCACGGCGGCCACGCTGGCGCCGCCCTCGATGACATGGAACACGCAGGCCGGCGAGCGGGCGGGCAACTGCAGCGTCTGGCCCGGGCGCAGCATCAGCGCGTAGAAGCCCAGGATGTTTTCGCAGTCGGCCCCGGTCTCGGGGTTGGTGTAGGCCAGCTGCACGCAGTCCAGGTCCGGCCGGTCGGCGGCCAGCTCCAGCAGGGCGGCACGCGCATCCTTCCACGGGTAGCGCAGCATGGGGTAGGCCTTGGCGCTGCGGGCGAACACCTGCGTGGGTGCCAGGCCGCCGCGCGCATACGCCCGGTCGCCACGGCCGGGCAGGGCGGGCTGGCGCGGGCCGTCCACGTGGTAGGTGACTTCCAGGTAGTAGGCCAGGGGCAGGTCCAGCACATCGAGCCAGACCACGGGCTCGTCGCCGTCATGGCCATGCTCGTGCCACAGCCCCGTGGGCGTGAGGATCAGGTCGCCGCGCTCCATGGGGCATTTCTCTCCATCGACCAGGCTCCATGCGCCCTGGCCCTCCACCACCATGCGCACGGCATTGGGTGTGTGGCGGTGCGAGGGCGCCCACTCGCCGGGCAGCAGCAGCTGCATGCCCAGGTAGATGGAGGAGCTGGCCTGCATCTTCTCCAGCCCATGGCCGGGGTTGGCCAGCACCAGCACGCGGCGCTCGGCCTTTTCGATGGGCGTCAGCTCGCCGGCCTGCATCAGCAGCGGGCGGATGGCCTGGTAGGGCCAGGCAATGGGCTGGGTGCGCGGGCGCGGCGTGTGCGGCGGCATCACGTTGCGCAGGCTGGGCCACAGCGGCACCAGGTTGTTGCGCGTGAGTTCGTCGCGATAGTCCTGGGGCAGGTCTTCCAGGCGGCCAAGTTCTTGCATGGCGGTCTCCTTGTGTTCAGTCTTCGGCGAGGCAGGTTTCGGCCTTCCAGCCGTACAGCCATTCCATGGCGTCGTAGAAACGCTGGGGCGTGCGGCCTTTCCATAGGTCGTTGCGCACCAGGCGCTCCACGCCGCTGGCGTGGAAGATGCGGCCCATCTCGCGCGCGGACAGCACCACGCGCGCCGTGCGGGCGATGCGCGAGCGCTCGTACAGCCGCAGCGCCTGCGGCCAGTCGTTGCCGCAGTGCTTGAGCGCCTGGCCCAGCGTCACCGCGTCTTCCAGCGCCATGCAGGCGCCCTGGGCGATGTACTGCAGGGTAGGGTGGGCCGCATCGCCCAGCAGCGTGGCGCGGCCGAAGCTCCACTGGCCAATGGGCTCGCGGTCGGCCGTGGCCCAGCGCTTCCAGCTTTTGGGCAGGTCTATGAGCTGGCGGGCGCGCGGGCAGCAGTCGCTGTAGTAGCTTTGCACCTCTTGGCGGCTGCCTTCGCGCACGCCCCATTCCTCCTGCTCGCGGCTGTGGAAGGTGACGACCACGTTGTACTGCTCGCCGCCGCGCAGCGGGTAGTGCACCAGGTGGTAGTTGGGGCCGACCCAGATGCTGGCCGCGTTCCAGCGCAGGTCCTCGGGGAAGTCGTTCTTCTCCACCACGGCGCGGTACACCACGTGGCCGGAGACACGCGCCGCATCGCCCACGTACTGCTGGCGCACCACGGACTTCACGCCATCGGCGCCGATCAGGGCCTGGCCCACATGGACCTGGCCGTGCTGGTCGCGCACGGTGACGGTGTCGCCCTCCTGCTGCCCGGCTTCGATGCGGGTGCCCGTCAGCGTCTCGATTTGGCCGTGGGCGCGCGCGCCTTCGAGCAGCGAGGTGTGGATGTCGGCGCGGTGGATCACCGCATACGGGTTGCCGAAGCGGGCACGAAACGGCTCGCCCGTGGGAATGCGGCCGACCAGTCTTTCATCGAGCGCGTCGTGCATCACCATCTCGTCGGTATAGACCGCGCGGCCACGGGCCAGCTCGCCAATGCCCAGCGCGTCGAAGGCCGCGAATGCATTGGGGCCCAGCTGTATGCCGGCGCCGATCTCGCCCAGCTGCGGCGCCTGCTCCAGCACCTTGACGGCGAATCCCTGGCGCGCCAGGGCCAGCGCGGCCGCCACGCCGCCAATGCCGCCGCCCGCCACAAGAACGGGCAGCGCCCGGGAAGAAATGCTGGTGCTCATGGATGTCCTGTGTTTCGTGGTGCGTGTCGCCAGCCTGCGGATCAGCTGCGTCGCGACTAATTAAACAGTATGCTGACGATGAGTGTAGTGTTGATTTGCATCAGGCCAGCCTGGGGTTTCCCTGGATGCAGGCAAAACGACGGCGGACAGCGTGTCCGGGTGAATCACCTGTCCGCCAGCCAAGGCCAACGGAGGGCGCGGTTCATGCGAACATCTGCGCTTGCCCGCAGGGACCCGGAAAAGAGCGCAATGGCCATGGACTACCAACCCGCAGAACTAGAAAACTACCCCGGCTACCACATCCGCCGCCTGCAGCAGATCGCGGTAGCCGTCTTCATGGAGGAGACCCAGGAATTCGGCGTGACCCCCGTGCAGTACGCGGCGCTGTCTGCCGTGCTGCGCCAACCCGGCGTGGACCAGCGCACGCTGGCGCGGATGATCGGCTTCGATACCTCGACCATTGGCAGCGTCATCGACCGGCTGGAGGCGCGCGGCCTCATGGTGCGAAACACCAGCCCGGCCGACCGGCGCGTGCGCCTGCTCTCGGTCACCGCGGAAGGCGCTGCGCTGCTGGCCGCTGCCGAGCCCTCGGTGCTGCGGGCCCAGCAGCGCATGCTGGAGCCGCTGCCGCAGGAGCAGCGGGGCCTGTTCATGGACATGATGGCCGTCCTGGTGCGGCAAAACGACGAGCTGGCGCGTGCGCCCAGCACGCTGGCCGCGCGCCGCGCCGCAGCCGACTGAGGCGGCCTCGACCCATGGACTGGGACCACCTGAGATTCTTTGGCGAGCTGGCGCGCAGCGGCAGCATGGCCGCCGCCGCGCGGCAACTGGGCGTGGAGCACACCACGGTGTCGCGCCGCATCCAGGCCCTGGAAAAGCAGCTGGGGGCCGTGCTCTTCGAGCGCGAAGCGGGCCAATGGCGGCCCACGGAGGCCGGCCGACAGTTGCTGGGCGTGGCAGACGCCATGCAGCGCGCCGCCTCCGGGCTGGAGCGCATGCCGCTGGCGGCCGAATCCACCAGCCAGGGCCCGTCCGGCTTGGTGCGCGTGGGCGCCACCGAGGGCTTCGGCACCCAGCTGCTGGCCCCGCAGCTGGCCGCGCTGACGCAGCGCCATCCGCTGCTGAGCATCGACCTGCTGGCCCTGCCGCGCCTGCTGCACCTGTCGCGGCGCGAGGCCGACATCGTCATCTCGCTGGAGCGTCCCACGCGCGGCTCGGCCGTGGTCACCAAGCTCACGGACTACCGGCTCTTCCTCTACGGCCAGCGCGAATACCTTGCGCGCCGCCCGCTGGTGGCGCGCACCGAGGACCTGCGCCACCACAGCTTCATCCACTATGTGGACGACCTGCTGTTCACGCGCGAGCTGCAGCTGCTGTCCACCCTGTTCCAGCCCGAGCGCTTTGCCTTTCGCAGCACCAGCATCACCGCCCAGTACGAGGCCGTGCGCGCCGGCGCCGGCCTGGCCGTGCTGCCTGCCTTCATTGCCGACCGCGACCCCGTGCTCAGCCGCGTGCTGCCCGCCGAGGCCTGCTTCACCCGCACCTTCTGGATGAGCATGCCCTCGGATGCCCGGCAGGTTCAGCGCATTGAGGCGGTCTGGGGGTTTTTGCGGGAGGCTGTGCAGGGGATGGGCGGCTTGCTGAAGCCCAGAGCCTGAGGGCCTGCGGCGGTCAGGCCCCTGCCGCTATACTGCCCGCCCCGAATCTCGTCATCCGACAGCAGGATCCCTGGCATGCGCCTGAAAGCCCTTTTGCGTCCACTGGTGTATCTGAGCCTGGCGGGGCTGGCCGCTTGCGGCAGCAACCCGCCCAGCCCCTCGGCGGCCACGCCCGAGTCCACGCCCACCGCGCCGAGCACACCCGTGGCGCCCATCAGGATCGGTCTGGCCCTGGGCGGCGGGGCTGTGAAGGGCTTTGCCCATATCGGCGTCATCAAGATGCTGGAAGCCAATGGCCTTGCGCCTGCGGTGGTGTCCGGCACCAGCGCGGGCAGCGTGGTGGGGGCGCTGTATGCGAGCGGCATGAACGCCTTCGAGCTGCAGGAAAAGGCCGTTGCGCTGGATGAGACCAGGATCCGCGACCTTCAGCTGTCCTCGGGTGGCCTGCTGGTGGGCCAGAAGCTGGAAGACTATGTGAACGAACAGGTGGGCCGCAAGCCGCTGGAGCAGCTGGCCAAGCCCTTCGTGGCCGTGTCCACGCGGCTGGAAGACGGCGAGCGCACCGTGTTCGCGCGCGGCAATACGGGGCAGGCGGTGCGTGCCTCCAGCAGCATTCCGGGTGTGTTCCAGCCCGTGGCCATCGGCAAGTTCCACTTCGTCGATGGCGGCATCACCAGCCCCGTGCCCGTGGACGCCGCGCGCCAGTTGGGCGCCGATCTTGTGATTGCCGTGGACATCTCCAACAAGGCCCGTGGCAAGGCGCCCGAGAACATGCTGGGCGCCCTGGGCCAGTCCATTGCCATCATGGGCCAGAAGCTGGGCCAGGCCGAGCTGGCCCGCGCCGACATCACCATCCGCCCCAAGGTGCTGGACATCGGCCCGGCCGACTTCACCCAGCGCGCCAGCGCCATTCTTGAAGGCGAAAAGGCCGCCGTGGCCGCCATGCCCCAGATCCGCGAGCGCATCGCCCAGCTGCAGGCCGAGCGCGCCAAGGCCGCGAAGCTGGCGCAGCAAAAGGCGGCCGAAGCCCAGCACCAGGCCTGCCTGGACCAGCGCTCGCGCATGCAGAAGCTGGCGGAGATGGCGGGGATGGACGGCGCCTGCGCCAACCCCAACCCCTGATCCACCACGACTGCGCGCGGGCTATCCGTACACCGGATAGCGGGCGCATAGCCCCGTCACCTGCTCCCTGACCTGCGCCGCCACCTTGGCAAAGCGGGCGCCTTCCTGCGCGTCCAGCGCATCGAGCACATCGCATAGCCAGCCGGCCAGCTGTTCGCACTGCGCCTGGCCGAAGCCGCGCGTGGTGACTGCGGGCGTGCCTATGCGCAGGCCCGAGGTCACGAAGGGCGAGCGCGGGTCGTTGGGCACGGTGTTCTTGTTGGTGGTGATGTGCGCCTCGCTGAGCGCGGCGTCGGCATCCTTGCCGGTGTAGCTGCGGTCGGACAGGTCGATCAGCATCAGGTGGTTGTCCGTGCCGCCCGAGACGATGCGGTAGCCGCGCTGCTGGATCACGGCGGACATGGCGCGGGCGTTGGCCAGCACCCGGCGCTGGTAGGCCTTGAAGCCGGGCTGCAGCGCCTCCTTGAAGGCGACGGCCTTGGCGGCGATCACATGCATGAGCGGCCCGCCCTGCACGCCGGGGAACACGGCCGAGCTCAGGCGGCGGTTGAAGGTTTCGTCCTGTCCCTTGGACAGGATCAGGCCGCCGCGCGGGCCGCGCAGCGTCTTGTGCGTGGTGCTGGTGACCACATGCGCGTGGGGCAGGGGGCTGGGGTATTCGCCCGCAGCCACCAGGCCTGCGACATGGGCCATGTCCACCCAGAACACGGCGCCCACCTTGTCGGCAATGGCGCGCATGCGGGCCCAGTCCTTGTGGCGCGAGTAGGCAGAGAAGCCGCCGATGAGCATGCGGGGCCGGTGCTCCAGGGCGATGCGCTCCATCTCGTCGTAGTCGATCAGGCCCGTGGCGGGGTCCAGGCCGTAGGGGACGATGCGGTAGTGGCGGCCCGAGAAGTTGGACGGGTTGCCATGCGTCAGGTGGCCGCCCTGGGCCAGGTTCATGCCCATGACGGTGTCGCCGGGCTGGGCCAGCGCCAGGAACACGGCGGCATTGGCCTGGGCGCCGGCATGGGGCTGCACGTTGGCATAGTCGCAGTCGAACAGCGCCATGGCACGTTCCACGGCCAGGCGCTCGGCCACGTCCACGTTCTCGCAGCCGCTGTAGTAGCGCTTGCCGGGGTAGCCCTCGGCGTACTTGTTGGTGAAGACCGAGTTCTGCACCGCCATCACCAGCGGGCTGGCGTAGTTTTCGGAGGCGATGAGTTCCACATGGTCTTCCTGGCGGCGTTTCTCGCTCTGGATGGCCTTGGCCAGCTGCAGGTCGAAGTCGGCCAGGGTCAGGGATGCGTCGTACATGGGTGAGTGGTTCCTGTGTCAGGGCAAGGGCTGGGGGAGTCGATGGTCATGCAGCTGCCAGCTGGCCTGCCGCGGGCGCGCCTGCCTGCGCGGCGCTGGCCGACTCCAGCAGGCAGGCCAGGCGGGTGACGATGTCGTCGATCTGGCGCTCGTCGCAGATCAGCGGCGGCAGCAGGCGGATGGTGGATTCGCGCGTCACCGTGATCAGCAGGCGCTGCTGGGCCAGCGCGCGGCCCACCAGGTCCTGGCAGTTGCGGTTCAGCTCGATGCCCACCATCAGGCCCTGGCCGCGCACGGCCAGCACGTCGGGGTGGCCGTGCAGCGCCTGCTGCAGGCCGTTGAGCAGGCGCCGGCCCAGTTGCCTGGCGCGGCCGGGGATGTCCTCGCTCTCCATGATGTCCAGCACCGTGCAGCCCACGCGGCAGGCCAGCGGGTTGCCGCCGAAGGTGGAGCCATGCTGGCCGGGCGAGATCAGGTCGGCCGCAGGCCCGCGCGCCAGGCAGGCGCCGATAGGAATGCCGTTGCCCAGGGCCTTGGCCAGGGTCATCACATCGGGGGCGATGCCCGCATGCTGGTGGCCGAACCAGGCGCCGGTGCGTCCCAGGCCGGTCTGGATCTCGTCGAGCATCAGCAGCCAGCCATGCCGGTCGCACAGGCTGCGCAGCTGGCGCAGGTAGTCGGGGCTTGCCAGGCGGATGCCGCCTTCACCCTGCACGGGCTCGATCAGCACGGCCACGATGTCGCCATGCTGGGCGGCGGCGTGGTGCACGGCCGCGATGTCGTCATAGGGCACGCGCACGAAGCCCGGCATCAGCGGCTCGAAGCCGCGCTGCTTGGCCGGGTTGCCGGTTGCCGACAGCGTGGCCAGCGTGCGGCCGTGAAAGCCGTTGTCCATCACCAGGATCTGCGGCCGCGCCACCTGCCTGCGGTGGCCGTGCAGGCGCGCCAGCTTGAGCGCGGCCTCGTTGGCCTCGGCGCCGGAGTTGCAGAAGAAGGCGGTCTCCATGCCTGCCAGGGCGCACAGGCGCTGGCCCAGGCGTTCCTGCCAGTCGATGCGGAACACGTTGGAGGTGTGCAGCAGCAGGCCGGCCTGCTCGGCAATCACGGCGGCGATCTCCGGATGGGCGTGGCCCAGGCTGGTCACGGCCACGCCGGCAATGGCGTCCAGGTATTCGGTGCCGTGCTCGTCCCACAACCGGGCTCCACGGCCACGAACGAAGGACACGGGCTGGCGGGCATAGGCCTTCATCAGGCGGGAATCAAGGGGTTGCATGGCTTTTTGCATGTCAAGGTCCTCAAGCGGGGTCAGGGTTGAATCGAAAAGGGTGGCGAGGGGGGCGCGCTCAGGGCAGTGCCAGGGCCGCGGGATCGGGGCCGCCTGCGGGCCAGTAAAAGCTGTCCGGCTGGGCGCGGGCGCCGAAGATGGCCTGGCCCACGCGCACCACGGTGGCGCCTTCCTCGATGGCGATCTCGAAGTCGCCGGACATGCCCATGGACAGCTCGTCCAGCGAAATACCCGCCGGCGCGCTCTGGCGCAGCTGGTCGCGCAGGCGGCGCAGCAGCACGAAGCACTGGCGCACGCGCTCGGCCTCGCTGGAGAACAGGGCCAGCGTCATCAGGCCGCGCACGCGCAGCGCACTGAAGGCGGGCAGGGCCTGGACAAATCCCTGCACCTCGTCGGGCGGCAGGCCGTACTTGCTGGCCTCGCCCGAGGTGTTGACCTGCACGAACACGTCCAGCGCCCGGCCTTCGGCCTGCAGGCGGCGGTCCAGCGCCTCGGCCACGCGCAGGTTGTCCAGCGCCTGGAACTCGCTGGCAAAGCGCGCCACCAGCCTGGCCTTGTTGGTCTGCAGGTGGCCGATGACGGACCACTGCAGATCGGCCAGGTCCTGCATGGCCTCCCACTTGCCGAAGGCTTCCTGCACCTTGTTCTCGCCCAGCATGCGGCAGCCCGCCGCGTGGGCCAGGCGCAGGCTGGACTCGGGCTTGGTCTTGCTCACGGGCAGCAGGCGCACGCTGGCCGGGTCGCGCCCCGCGCGGCGGCAGGCAGCGGCCATGCGCGCCTGCACGGTGGCCAGGTTGTGCCGGAAATCGTCCACCGTCTCGGCCTGGGGGTAGCGGCCGTGCTGGTCGTGGCGGGTCAGGGTGTCGGCGGCTTGGGCGGTGCCGCCGGTGGTGTCTTGTGTCGCAAACATGGTTTCAGCTCCTTTTGATGGCGGCATCGGCGGCGGGCACGTTGCCGGTGCCCGCCTCGCTGCGGGCGGCCCGGCGCGGCCACTGGCCGTTGAGCACGGCATGGGCCACCAGGCCGATGACCAAACCCCAGAAGGCGCCGCCTATGCCCAGCATGGAAATGTTGGCTGCAGCAGCCAGGAAGGTGATCAGCGAGGCCTCGCGGGTTTTGGCGTCGGCCAGCGCATTGGCCAGGCTGCCGCCGATGGTGCCCAGCAGCGCCAGGCCCGCCAGCGTGGTGATGAAGGTGGCCGGGAACGCCATGAACACGGCCGCCAGCGTGACGCCGAACACGCCCACCAGGATGTAGAACACGCCCGCAGCGATGCCCGCGATCCAGCGTCTGGACGGCTCTTCATGCGCCTCCTTGCCCGTGCAGATGGCGGCCGTGATGGCGGCGATGTTGAAGGCGTGCGAGCCGAACGGCGCCATCAGCAGCGAGCCCAGGCCCGTCAGCGTGACGATGGGGTTGGCACTGGTCTTGAAGCCGTCGTTGCGCAGCACCAGCATGCCGGGCATGTACTGGCCGGTCAGCGTGATCAGGAACAGCGGCAAGGCCACGCTGAGCAGGGCGTTGAGCGTGAATTCCGGCCGCGTGAACACGGGCGCGGCAAAGCGCAGCTGCAGTCCGGACAGGTCCACACGGTCCTGCGCCAGCAGAAACGCCAGGCCGAGCGCCAGGATGCCTACCACCGCATAGCGCGCCGTCAGCCGCTTGAGCAGAACGTAGGCCACGATCAGCAGGCCGGCCAGCAGCGGGTCCACGCTCATGCCGCCAAAGGCCTTGATGCCGAACTGCAGCAGGATGCCCGCCAGCAGGCCCGAGGCCACGCCGGGCGGAATCAGCCGGATCACGCGCTCGAACCAGCCCGACAGTCCCAGCACTACGAAGGCCGCGGCCGACACCACATAGGCGCCCACGGCCTCGGCATACGGCGTGGTGGCCAGGGCCGTCACCAGGAAGGCGGCGGCCGGCGTGGACCAGGCCGTGATGATGGGCTCGCGCGAGAGCCAGCTCAGCACCAGCCCGGTGACGCCCACGCCAATCGAAATCGACCACACCCACGAAGCCGTGAGTTCCGGGCTCAGGCCGGCCACCTTGGCTGCCTGGAACACCAGGATGAAGGTGCCGCCGTAGTTGACGATGACCGAGATCAGCCCGGCCACCACGGGGTGGATGAGGTCGCTGAAGCGAAGGGGTGAGTGTGTGTCTGATGAAGGCATGGTCTTCTCGTTTTCCTTGGGGGTTGGATTCCTGGCTGTCTGAAGAAAGGGGTATTTGAGCGCCGAAGTGGACTGAGTGATCCATACACTTCGCTATCTTGTTTCAGACCACTTTGTAATGAACGCGCAGCGTTTGCGTCAGTACAATGGCCTGCCCAAGAGGTGCAATGAGATGAAAGGCAGCAGACCGCATGAGCAAGACCTTCGAGCTTGAGACCCTGAAGATCCGCATGGGAGATACCGACCTGCGCCAGCTGGACCTTCACCAGCGGGTGCAGCGCGCCATGCGTGCGCTGATCCTGGATGGGGCGCTGCTGCCGGGCCTGAAACTGCCGGCCACGCGCTCGCTGGCCGACTCGCTGGGCATTGCCCGCGACACGGTGGAGAACGCCTACACCCAGCTGCACCGCGACGGCTTCATCGTGCGGCGCCAGGGATCGGGCAGCTATGTCTCCGAGACCATCGGCACCGAGCTGCGGGGCCGGGCGGCGCGGCGCGGCCGCTCGCCCGAGCACGAGCGCAGCGCCCAGGTGGCCGCAGCGGGCAGGGCCGGTGCCGGCCTGAGCCGGCGCGGCCAGGCCATTGTTGACGGCGGAGGCATCGCCGACCAGCAGACCATTCGGGCCTTTGCCACCGGCCTGCCCGAGACGCGCACCTTTCCCACCGATGTCTGGGAGCGGCTGCAGCGGCAGGCGCTCAAGGACTACCGCGCCAGCGTCCTGCTGCACGGCGACCCGCAGGGCGCCGAGCCGCTGCGCAAGGCCATAGCCACCTACCTCAACCTGGAGCGTGGCGCCAAGGTGGACGCCGGGCAGATCGTGGTGCTCAGCAGCACGCGGCAGGCGCTGTTCCTGTGCGCCCAGCTGCTGGTGGATGCGGGCCGGCCCATCCTGCTGGAGAACCCGGGCTACTTCGGCGCCCGCAAGGCCTTCGAGTCGGCCGAGGCCAAGGTCCTGCCCATCGACGTGGACGCGCAAGGCATACGCACGGACCTGCTGCACGCCGACCGCAGCGGCGCCACCTGCGTCTATGTCACGCCGTCGCACCAGTACCCCACGGGCGTCACCATGCAGCTGGAGCGGCGGCTGGACCTGATCCGCTGGGCCTTCGAGAGCGGGCGCTGGATTATCGAGGACGACTACGACAGCGAATTCCACTACGACGGCATGCCCACCGCCTGCGTGCAAGGCCTGGACAAGCACGCGCGCACCATCTACATCGGCACCTTCGGCAAGACCCTGTACCCGGGCCTGCGCATGGGCTACATGGCTTTGCCGCAGGAGCTGGTGCGCGCCTTTGTCCAGGCGCGCAGCATCATGGACGGGCACACGCCCCAGATCCAGCAGCTGACGCTGGCGCGCTTCATGGAAGACGGCCACTACAACTCCCACGTGCGGGCCATGCGCAAGCTGTACGCGGGGCGGCGCGAGGTCATCCTCGAATCCATAGGCAGGCACTTGGCCGGCATCGTCACCGCGCCACGGCCCCAGGGCGGCATGCAGGTGCCCTGCCTGCTGGAGCCCGGCTGGTCCGAGGAAGACACCATCCGCCGCGCCGCCGCGGCCGGCGTGCTGCTGCAGGGGCTCAGCCGCCTGTACGCGGGCGAGCAGCGGCAGCCGGGCTGGCTGCTGGGCTATGCCTCGCTCACGGCCTACGAGATCGAGGCCGCCGTGCTGCGCCTGGCCAACGCGCTGCGAAAACCCTGACAGGTTGGGAGACACCGGACGCTGCATGCCTCAATAGGGCAGGGGAAAGCGCCCGGTCAGGTCGGACACGCCTTCGTGGATGGACTTGAGCGTGCGCGCGTTCATGGTGCCGCTGCGTATGCCGCCCAGCGTGGCAAGAATCATGTCGCCGATCTCGCGGAACTCGTCGGCGCCCATGCCGCGCGTGGTGCAGGCCGCGCTGCCCACGCGGATGCCCGAGGTCACCAGCGGCCGCGCGCCATCGCCGGGCACGGCGTTCTTGTTGACCGTGATGCCGATCTGCTCCAGCGCCGTTTCGGCGGCCTTGCCCGTCAGCTCCCAGGGGCGCAGGTCGATCACGCCCAGATGGCAGTCCGTGCCTGCGGACACCACGGACAGTCCGCCCTGCGACAGCCGGTCGCACAGCACGCGGGCGTTGTCCACCACGGCCCGCGCATAGGTGCGAAAGGCGGGCTTGAGCGCCTCGCCCAGCGCCACCGCCTTGGCCGCCACCACATGCATCAGCGGCCCGGACTGCAGGCCAGGAAACACGGCGGCGTCTATGCGCCTGGCGATCTCGGCGTCGGCCGAGAGGATCATGCCGCCGCGCGGCCCGCGCAGCGTCTTGTGCGTGGTGGTCGTGGTCACGTGGGCGTGCTCCACGGGCGAGGGGAACACGCCCGCGGCCACCAGCCCCGCCACGTGCGCGATGTCGGCCATGAAGATGGCGCCCACCCGGTCGGCAATGCGCCGGAACTCGGCCCAGTCCATCTGCCGTGAATAGGCCGAGCCACCGGCAATGATGAGCCTGGGCCGCTCCTTCAGCGCAATGCGCCGCACCTGGTCCATGTCGATGAGTTGGGAGCGGGCGTCCACCTCGTAGCTGATGGACTGGAACCATTTGCCCGACACGCTCACGCTGGAGCCGTGCGTCAGGTGCCCGCCCGAGCGCAGGTCCAGCCCCATGATCTTGTCGCCGGGCTCCAGGAAAGCCAGGTACACGCCCTGGTTGGCTTGGCTGCCCGAGTGCGGCTGCACGTTGGCGTGCGCGCAGCCGAACAGCGCCTTGGCACGCGCAATGGCCAGGTTCTCCACGGCATCGGCATTGGCGCAGCCGCCGTAGTAGCGCACGCCCGGATAGCCCTCGGCGTATTTGTTGGTCAGCACCGAGCCCTGCGCCTCCATCACCGCGCGGCTCACGAAGTTTTCAGAGGCAATCAATTCAATCGAGCGCGACTGGCGAATCCGCTCGGCCGCGATGGCATCCCAGGCCTCGCTGTCTGCCTGTTGAAGATCCAGTGAATTGATTTTGGGGAGCGATAAATCGTCCATGTCGCATTGGCTGTCTTGGAGGCGCTGAAGCACGGGAATCGGCAGCGTCCGGTTTATGGAAGGATTTGGAAACCAGGGCGCATCGGTAATGGGCAGTCTACAAAGTGCAGCGGCCTTGATTCCGACCATGTTTCAGCGGGTGAGCAGACCAATTAAGGTGGCATGCCAATGTAAACCGTGGAAAAAAGCGGTCTGGTTCATTGTCGAAAATAGGTCTGTTTGAATCCATGCTCTCTCCATAGAATTCGCCGCCAGACGTTGAAAGTCATGAGATCCAATACCGCCACGAATCATCCGCAATCTGCAGTCGGGCAGATTGATTCAAGGTGGAATATGACAGAGTGAAGAAATCCATGACAACGTATCTGCCATCTGCAGCGTCATTTGAAGCGCTATTTGCGGCGCCATTGGTGATTGCGGCAGATGGAGAAAGCGGGGGAGGGAATAGGCGATTTGACTCAGATCAATCAAGTTCAATCACACGGAGTTGAAAAATGAATCTCGATATCTCTCGGACAGATGACGCCGTGCGCGATGCGCTCAAAAAGCTGTCCCTGCTGTGGAAGTCAAGAGCGGCCGTGAATCAGGACCTGCCTGATTACTGCGGCTTGGCGTTCGACCCCGCCCGGCAGGACTTCACCGCCTCGCTGCTGCCGTTTCGCGACCACCAGGCATGGGTGGAGGCGCCACAGCACCTGCGCGACCAATGCCTGTCCTACGCCTGGGGCATCTACAACCTCAAGACCATCTACATCGAGTGCAACGTGGTCACGCCGGCCTGCGAGGACATCATCAAGACCCCGCCGCCCAGCGCCAACCGGGCGCTGCTGCAGGACGTCATGTCCCAGGCCCTGCTGGACGAGGCCCTGCACACCCGCATGTCCATCATGGCCTGCAACTACATCTACGAGATGCGCGGCCTGGCGCCGCTGGACTACGCGGACTTCAACCTCGTCGGCTGGCGCAACGGCGTGCTGGCGCAGTGCGGCGCGGAATGGGAGCGCCGCCTGGCCCGCTTCGCCATTGCCTGCGCCAGCGAGACCCTGATCACCGACTACCTCAAGACCATGGCCGAGGACCGCTCCATCCAGCCCATCTGCCACGAGGTCACGCGCACCCACGCCGTGGACGAATGGAGCCACTCCAGCGTCTTCAGCTCGGTGGCCACCGACATCGTCCAGGGCCTGAGCAACCGCGAGCGCAGCTACCTGCGCTCCATCATCCTCAAGACCGTGCAGATGTTCGCCAACAACGAGCTGGGCGCCTGGTCCACCGTCTTCACCATGGTCGGCATGCCGCATGCGCGCGACATCCTGCACGACGTGGGCGACAGCAACGAGATCGGCGTCTACACCGACTCGGTGCAAAGCCTGATCGACCGCATCGGCCTGGCGGGCCGCAACCTGGGCGGCAGCGTGGCGCTGGTGTCCTCGGTCCTCGAGGAGATGCAGGCATGAGCGCCGCCCTCCAGGCAGGCAGCACGCTGGCGCGCTGCGCCGCGGCACGGGCAGAGGCGGGCGGCGTCATGGTCTACACCCTGCGCGTGCAGGGCGCCTCGGCGCAGTTCCTCGGCGGCCTGCGGCCCGGCCGGCATGTGGCCATCGAGCATGCCGACGCCAGTGGCGCCGTGCAGCAGCGGCTGTACTCCATCACCCGCTACGAGCCCTGCAGCGAGCACGACGGCGCCGGCCAGTTCGACATTGCCGTCAAAAGCTCGGGCCGGGGCAGCGTCTCCGACCACATGCATGCAGTGCTGCGCGCAGGCTCCACGCTGCCGCTCGGCCACGTGGCCGGTGACATCACGGCCGACCTGGTGCTGGGCCTGGACTCCCTGGTCATGCTGGCCGGCGGCATCGGCCTGACCCTGCCGCTGGCGCTGCTGCGCGAACTGGATCGGCTGCAGCAGCAGGGCCGGCGCGTGCCGCGCACCACGCTGCTGCTGTGCTTTGCACGCATGGCCGACATTCCGTTCCTGCAGGAGCTGCAGCAGCTGTGCGAAACGGCCCCCTGGTTCGACCTGCGTATCCACATCACGCGCGAAGACATTGCCGCCCACGGCCCCTTCGTGCCGGGCCGCCCCTCGCAGCAGTCCCTGCTGGCGCTGGGCCAGCCCCAGGCGGTGGTCATCTGTGGTGGCCACGCCTTTGCGCAGACCTTTCGCGAGCATGCGCGGGCCTGCTTTCCCGGTGCCATACAGCACATCGAGGCCTTCACGCCGCCTGCCGCATCCACCGCCCAGCCAGGCGAGACCGCGCAGGCATGCCAGCTGCAGATCGCGCACAGCGGGCAGATTGTCGAAGCCGCGTCCGGCAAAAGCCTGCTCGAAATCCTGGAAGGCGTGGGCATTGCCATCCGCAGCCAGTGCCGGGCCGGCATCTGCGGCAGCTGCCGCATCCGCATCACGGGAGGCAGTTCACGGCTGGAGGCGGACTTTTGCCTCAGCGACAGGGAAAAGGAAGCCGGCTATGCCTTGGCCTGCTGCACCTTCCCCTCGGCAGGCCATATCCACGTCGATCTCAAGCCCGGCGCCTGACGGGCTCCGCACGTTCCAAGCCACCCTCCTGTATCCACCTGAGTTCCTCCCATGAAAAAAGCCATCGCGCTGCGCCACATCCACTTCGAAGACCTGGGCACCCTGCATGCCGAGTTCGCCAGCCGCGGCTACGAAGTGCAGTACGTCGATCCCAGCATCGGCGAGCTTGACACCCTGGACCTGGGCCGTGCCGACCTGCTTGTCGTGCTGGGCGGCCCCATAGGTGCCTATGACGAGGCGCTTTATCCCTTCGTCGCCCAGGAGCTGGCGGCCGTGCGCCGCTGGCTGGACAGCGGCAAGCCGCTGCTGGGCATCTGCCTGGGCGCCCAGCTCATTGCGCGCGCGCTGGGCGCCAGGGTCTACCCGCTGGGCGTCAAGGAAATCGGCTTTTCGCCGCTCACGCTCACCGACGCCGGCCTGGCCTCGCCCCTCGCCAAACTGGACGGCGTGCCCGTGCTTCATTGGCATGGCGACCAGTTCGACATTCCCGAAGGCGCCGTGCACCTGGCTGGCACCGCCATCGGCGCCAACCAGGCCTTCGCCGTCGGCTCGCAGGTGCTGGGCCTGCAATTCCATCTGGAGGCCGACGCGGCCCGGCTGGAGCGCTGGCTGGTGGGCCATGCCTGCGAACTGGGCGTCGCCCAGGTGGACCCGCGCACGCTGCGCGCCGATGCCCAGAAATACGGCGGCCTGCTGGCGCTGGCCGCGCGCGATGTGCTGGCCGGATGGCTGGCCAACCTGGCGCGCAGCCGCTGAACCTGCGGCGGCGCCCATTCACCCATTTCCCCCACGCCGGAGCCGCCGCTGCGCGGCGCCGGAATCTCTGTTCCCGAAAAAAGGAGAGTTGAAGATGGTTGTCGTACTGTTCGAACTGCAGGCCTTGCCCGGCCAGAACCAGACCTATGTGGACCTGGTCAACAAGCTCACCCCCATGCTCAAGCCCATGGAGGGGTTCATCTCCGTGGAGTGCTTCCAGAGCACGCTCAACCCCGAGAAAGTCATGTCCGTCACCACCTGGCGCGACGAGGAAGCCGTCGTCCAGTGGCGCAACGTGGAAGCCCACCTCAGTGCCCAGCGCGCCGGCCGCGACAAGATCTTCAAGGACTACCGCGTGCGCGTCACCCAGGTGCTGCGCGACTACGGCCTGAATGACCGCGCGCAGGCGCCTGCGGACAGCATCATGGGCAAGGCGGGCAGCTGCCCCGTCAGCCATGCCTGAGCGCTGGCGGTGCCGCAAAGGCCCGGCTGCTCCCCCTGCCGGAGCGCGATGCACGCCCTCGAAAGATGCCGGCAGTGACTACGCTGCCGGCGCCAGGCCGGAAAAAAAGCCCGCTGAATGCTCAGAGGGCTTTTTTTCGGCAGGCACAGATTCCTTCGCATCGGAACCCCACCGCACCGCACGGCATCCTGCGTGCCGCCGTGTGCAGCGCCTTCAGTTGCGAGCTGCCGCTGCCGCCATTTCCGCGAGGAACGGGCCTTGGGCCGCTTCGGGTTTGCTTTCGATGAGGAAGTCGTCGCGATCCTGGTCCTTGATCCAGTTCGGAGGCTTGCCTCGACCTGTCCACGTCGCTCCCGTGGCCGGATCGCGATACTTCGCCGGCGCACTGGTTTTTTCAGGGATGTAGGGGAACACTTGCTGTTGGGTGAACCCGAAATCGGTCACCAGCTTCTGGACCTTGGACAGGGCAGCGTCGGCCGCCGAGGTGCGGGCCTTGGCAATTTCCATGTCCAGCGCGGCCTTGGCCGCAAGGAGTTCTTTGAGGGACTGTGTCATAGGGGTGCGAAATTTTTGAAGCCAGATTATGGGGCTGTTCGGGCGAGACATGCCTGTCTTCAGGGTCATGCCGGGCGACAAAAGGCTGTTTGCCCGTCAGAGCTCTTTGCTGTGCCATCCGTGATCGCATGCCCGACGCGGCAGGGCGCCCCTGCGGCTATCACGCCCGGCGGAATGTCCTTCTTGACCACGCTGCCCGAACCGATGATGGAAACGTCGCCAATGGTCACTCCCGGGTTCAGGTGGCAGCCCGTGCCAATCCAGACCCGGCTGGCAATCCGCACCTGCCTGGGAAAACAGCCACCTGCCGCGCTCTCGGCGGCATGGACCGAATGGTTGGGCGTGTAGATACCCACGCCCCGGGCCCGCAGCACGTCGTTGCCGATATGGATGCCGCCGGTGTCGAGCATGATGCAGTCGAAATTGGCGTAGAAGTTGTCGCCAATTTTTTGACTCGTTTGTGACTATGGCTTTCCCTTGTTTGCGACACAATCCACCCCTTGTATACCGCTGAAGGCGATGGCCTGTGACAGCGCTTCGCCAATGGTTCGAATTCTTTGAAGACTGACGTGCCGAAACCATGGCCTACTGGATTGTCGTCGAACAAGATGGTCCGAACTGGTGCAATGCCAGACGCTATCTGCCGGGAGCCCCATTCCAGATCTCGAGAAAAGGCTTTGCCGTGCTCTGCGTGGAGTTCGGATCTCACATGTTGCGTCTCTCATCTGCAGCGCAGCTCAAGCAGTATGCTCGTGTGCTCTCCATGCGACTGATGCCTATGTAAAGGCAGTTGTCCCACTCTGGTTTTTGCAGTGCCGATGTAGCTCGCGGCCATGCAGGTACTTGGTTTCTGCCAGAAGTTCATAAAACGCTCTAGTTATCTAATATGAAATTGATTAATATTTTTATAGTGTCCTTGTCTGGTTTGATGTCGGTCCCGTCGATGGCGCAGAATTATTGCGCCACATATCCCAATGAAGCGAGTTGTTGCAACCCTGAATTTGATAATTGCGTTCCAAGGGAAATATATTTGCGATATGGACATGAGGCCGGAGATTTTTGCGTGCCTGGCTATCCCTCGACCGTTTCGTGCGGTGGAACAGCATCTCATGCTGCAAACTATTCTTCTCCCGAGGAAGCTCTAAGGTGGCGCATGGGTTTTATGAGTGCTTACTGGGATAGTGGGAGCTCTAAGCAATGCAAGCCATTGAGATTGGAAGGGCCTTATGGGAATTGGTCTGGAGATATATCGGCATTGAGGCTGCATGAGATCCAATCCCAGAATTGGGGCACGGTTGTTTCTCAAGAAGGAAGTCCTTACCCAGAGCCTGGTCCTATATCGTGTGCAACGCCAAGGGAATTGACGGATCAATTTTATATCACCAGATATTTGGTCGAAGAAGAATGCGAGGCCGGATTTTTACCTGCAAATAGAGTGCCGGATGATGTCAGGGTTTGCAGCAAGAAGGGGTTGTGGGAAATCAAGATCAGTGGGCCGGAAGTTACGCAATCACTGCCTTCTTTGGCTGGGCCTATCATGCAAGATATTTTGGTTCGACGTGGTGGTAAGCCTGCTGCCTTCACTGACGTGTCGATTAGCCTAAAAGAAGAAGATTCTGCCTCATTTCAAAATTTCTCATTAAGAACCAATGTCAACGGTGAGGCTCAATTGTTGTATATTCCGCCATACCTAAAATCCACAACTGTGGAAATGAAGGCGGAATGCTCAAAATGCATTGAAGTGGCCAAGAAGAATATCAAAGTATTGATGAGTGATTTGAGTGTTGATGAAGAATCCGCTGCATCTTGTGGGCGGCGTGATTTCTAATGCGGGTAAGTGCCTTTGAAAGAGTTTTATTGAATTTAATGTGAGTGAATTGTTGGAGGGTGCCGGGTGAAGCACTTGAATTGCCGTTGATGATTGTGTTGTTTAAAGACAAACTATGAATAAAAATCTGAAAATTCTGCGCAAGCTGTCGATTTTTCCATTGAAGTCGTGCTCTCGCTCGTTGGTCGTCTTGGGTGTATTTTGTCTATTTTTTAACTTTGCCAAGGCACAAAGCATTCCCTCAGGTCCCGAGAATTTCCAGGTCCAAACGGATTGGATAGATCAAAGCCCCAACCCACTCACTGTCAGCCATATCTACCGAAGTTTTGGCGGCCCTGATGAAGATGCAGATATCGGCATGGGTAAAGGCTGGGTACACTCTTGGTCGGGACGCCTCAAGTTGCCTACGGAATATAGATCAGGCCACCCTTCCAGCATCAGCATCCTGCTGCCCGACGCCAGTTCAGTGCTATTTCTGAAAGAGCCTGGCGAGCAATCTCCATGGCATGCCGCCACTGGGCCTGATTTGTTATTGGGTTCGGTGGGAGGAAGTTGGAAATACTATCGCGCCAGCGACGACAGTTGGTGGAACTTCGACAGTCAGGGTTGGCTGACTAACGTCACTTTGCGCAATGGCTGGTATTACAACATATTGCAAAATAACGGCAAGGTTCTGTCTGTGACAAATTCCTTCGGTCGACAGGTGGATTTTGGTTACCGGGCAGATGGCAAGCTAAATTCCGTTGCATTGCCTGACGGCAATACAGTGAGCTATGACTACGACGCGAAGGGAAATCTCAGTTCCGTCAAGGTCAATGGCTTTCAGACTCGAACATACAGCTACGAAAGTAGTGTTTCTCCGGGCCTCTTGACTGCCATTGGCGATTCCCAGGGTAATCAAGTGCTGGGATTTGTTTATAACTCCGATGGCTCGCTCAAACACACATCAAGGGCTGGGGTAAGCGGTGTCTACAGCGTCTCTTATTCAGGCGCTGCCAGTGTAGGAACGGCAGGCATGCTGGTGGCCCCCGGCGCTGATGATCCCAACTGGTACAAAGCCTCGGTCACCACGACAGCCCCGGATGGCAACGGCGCCACGCGCCACTACCAAGGATCGGCTGCCGGCGTGCGCTTGGTCGGGCAGAGCAAGGCCACTTTCTGGGCAAAGTTCAAGGAGGAGTTGAATGCTGATCTTCTTCCAGCCTATATCGAAGACTTTAAAGGGAACAGAACTTCCTACCAGTGGAATGCCAATCGCCAATTGATCACCAAGGTCGTGGCTGCTTTCAATCGCACGGAGGCCCAAAGCACTCAAATTGATTGGCATGACACCCTGGCCTTGCCCACTCTTATCACGGAGACCGGCCGCACGACCAAGCTCAGCTACGGCGGTGGCGGCAGACTGGTGGGCGCCGCCCTTACGGACAACGCCAGCAATACCACCTACTCAAGCGCTTGGAGCTACAACGCCCAGGGCCTGCCCGAGACCTATACCGATGCTGCCGGCCAGACCCTGTTTGGCTATGACACCCGGGGCAACCGCAACAAGGTCACCAACGCCCTGGGACATGTCCACCAGTTCGCCCATGATGGCGCGGGCCGGATCCTGACGGCCATGGCCCCTTCGGGCCTGGAGCGCAGCTACAGCTACAACCCCCGGGGGCAGCTCACGCGCGTCAGCGTCGGCGGGCAGCAAACCACGTTGACCTACCTGCCCAATGACAGGCTGGGCACGATCACCTTCGCCAACGGCCATGCCATCACCTACCAATATGACGACGCCCGGCGCATCAATCGCTGGAGCGACAACCGTGGCAACTCCGGCCAGTACGTTCTGGACCAGTGGGACAACCGCACCAGTGAGCTCATCAAGGACAGCGCGGCCCAGACAGCCCTGCAGATGCAGCGCTCCATCAACGGCATCAATCGCATCAGCAGCGAAACCATACGCGGCAACCAAAGTACTGCTTTGACCTATGACGCCAACGGCGATCTGGCCACGGCCAGCAACGGCCTGGGGCAGACCACCACGCTGGACGTCGATGGTCTGCGCCGCCTCACCAAAATCACCGACCCTCTCAACGCAAGCGCCACACTCAGCTACAACGCCCTGGACGCCGTCACCGCCGCCCAGGACTTCAAAGGCGTCACCACCACCTACACCCGCGACGCCCTGGGCAACGCCAAGGCCGAAACCACCCCCGACGCTGGCAACAGCACCACCACCTACGACGCCCTGGGCCTGATCGCGACCGCCAAGGACGCCGCAGGCCGCACCCTCGCCGTGCAGCGCGATGCCCTGGGCCGCCCCATCCAGCTCCAGTACGGCAGCACCGCAACCTCCACGCTGCGCTACGACCTGCCCGGCACCACCTACAACGGCCCCGGCGCCCCCAAGGCCAGCACGGGCCACCTCAGCGAGATCCAGGACCCCGGCGTCACCACCCAGTACCAGCGCGACATCCTGGGCCGGGTGCTGCGCAAGAGCCAGATCCTTGCCAATGGCGACACCAAGTCGCTGATCCACTCGTATGTACCTGCTGGGCAGGGCGGAGGCGGAGAACTGCAAAGCATCACCTACCCCAGCGGCAAGCAGGCCACCTACCTGTATGACAGCACAGGCCAGATCACGGGCCTGCAGTGGAACGGCCAGCCCCTGGTCACCGGCCTGGCCTGGAGCCCGCTGGGACAGCCCACGGCCTGGCAATGGCAGGGCTTTGTGCAGCAGCCCGGCGCCACGGCAGTCCTGGCCGAGCAGCGCAGCTACAACACGGCAGGCCAACTGGCCAGCAGCCAGTTGCTGAACCTGACCTGGGATGCTGCAGGCCGCATCAGCCTGATCCAGCAGCGGCACATGCTGCCGGGTACGGCCGCAGCCCAGCAGGCCAAGCTGTCCAGCGCCTTCAGCTACGACGCCGTGGGCCGTCTCACGGCCAGCGCGCACAGCGCGCCTTCGGGCCTCACCCTGCCCACGGGCTGGAGCCTGGCCGACACCATCGAGCTCAGCGCCTCCGGCTACGCGTGGGACGCCAACGGCAACCGCACCCAGGTGCACTACAGCAATGCCCTGGCATCGGGCACGTCCACGCTGCAGCGCAACTACCAGACGGCTGCGGGCACCAACCGCCTGCAAAGCTATGCCCAGACGCTGCAGCGCCCGGGCAGCGCGGCGCAGAACAGCAACGTGACCTTCAGCTACGACGCTGCGGGCGCCCTGGTCAAGAAGGGCGACAACCACCTGCACTACGGCGCGGACGGCCGCATCGCCAAGGCCGGCGAATACGCGGACGCGGCCGACGCACGAGCGGTCAGCTACGTCTACAACGCCCTGGGCCAGCGCGTGCTCAAGAGCGATGCCCGGGGCGCAGGTCAACCGGCCACGCTGCAGACCCTGTACGCCGAAGACGGCATAGGCAGCACCGTGCTGGGCCAGTACGCCAACCAGCGGAGCGCCAATAGTGCAGCGCCCGCAGGCCAGAGCGACAGCACGGAAATCATCTACCTGCCCACGGCCAGCGGCCCCATGCCCATTGCGGCAGAGATCAACGGCCGGCTGTACGCCATCCACACGGACCACCTGAACACCCCCAGGCGCCTGACCAACCAGCAGGGGCAGGTGGCCTGGCAATGGCTGATCTCGGGGTTTGGAGAAGTGCGTCCCACCACGGGCGACCGTGGCTACGGCCAGACGGTCAGCGGCCCTAGCTATGCGCAGGCGGTGAAGTTCGACCTGCGGTATCCGGGTCAGGTGTTTGATGAAGAGACGGGGCTGTCGTACAACCTGCACAGGTACTACGATGCGGCGACGGGGAGATACATCCAGGCGGATCCGATCGGGCTGGCTGGAGGATGGAATCGGTTTGGGTATGTGGGCGAGAATCCGTTATCGTTTGTCGATCCGTTGGGATTAGAAAAGGTGATCCTGATTCCGACGAGAGAGGGATGGACTTTTGCGGCAGCATTAACCTACCCGGACAACGACGGTCTGTTAACCATCATCTCGCACGGCTCGACAACGTCAGTCAATATGAAAAGCCCTGCTCAACTGGCTGATCTGATCAAGACTTTACCAAGTTGGAAGGCCGGTGATCATCGCCCAGTTCTTTTAAATGCCTGCAACACAGGTGTTGGCGGTGATGATTCTTATGCCGCAAAACTTTCCAAGTTATTGGGAGTGCCAGTGACAGCGCCAACCACTCAAACTTGGAACATAGGTCCAATTGATATCGGGCCATTTAATGCGAACTCTGCTGGCGATGCGCCGAATTTGTTTAAACGCGGATCTTGGGTAACTTTCAAAAAGTAATAGTATGAGAAGCGTAAAGAAAATATGGATTACTTTTTTCGTGGTGTTTTTTGTGGTTGTTTGCTATTCATTTTTATATGACCCTTACAGTCTCGAGAAAATCAAAGATGCGAAGCTAAAAGCGCAGCTCTGCGACAAAAAGGCGATCGCATATCTAGGGGACTTTCTCGAAAAAAGAGGGTTAGAAAGCGAAATTCGTGACCTCATGCAGTTGTCTCAAAAATGCACTGGGCCTGGCTCATCAGAGGTCAAGTAGACAGGTGGAAGCCCGGTAGGCGCCTTTGAATTTTCCTCAAGCTAAGAGCTTGAATTTGATAAATTTCGGCCAGTGTGGTCGGAGTCCTGATGTTTGTCCTCTGCAGAGTTCTATACGCGGATCATAAAGTCTTTCATGAAGGAATGCATGGCGCAGATAGTATTTTGCGAAGAATTTTTGGGCACTATGGAAATTGCAACTTGATTTGGAATAGAGAGCGATGGGGGTTTGGCGACTTGCATTCCAGTAAGAGGAAAAGGAAAGGCGATATCTGGGGCGGTCCGAAAGGGAAGCCAGTGGATGCCGATAAGATATATGGAGATTATTCAAACCATGTTTCTGACTGCGCATGTAGAAGATAGTCGGTAATATTATGGGTCGATTAAAGTTGGTGCTACTATTCTTCTTCATTGTATGCCTAATTTTGGGATTGTTTTTCTTTGAGGGAAATCCGAAAAAACAGCGAATGCAGACTACAAGTCACAGTCTTGCTGGAGTCGGAAGAGCAATATATTTGTTTAAAGAGAAATTTAACCGCTATCCCAAAGATTTAGATGAGTTGGCTCCGCCCGAAGGAGATTTTATTTACCCAACTGCACGAATTCTTGATGCTTGGGAACAACCAATTATTTACAAATACACTCCAACGGAATCGAAGACTTTTAAGCTTTACTCGATTGGTGAAAACAATAAGGATGAATCGGGAGATGGAGATGATTTAAATTTTTGGAGGTTAAAAATAAAAATCCAATAACAAATCGGCATAGGCAGCACCGTACCGGGCCAGTAAGAGTGGCTAACACCACCGATCCACGAAGCGCGCACAGATGATCGCCGCTGCCAGTTTCAGCAGCGCTTCGTGGATATCCAGCCGTCGTTCAAAGCGGATTCGCAGCTTGCCAAAGCCTGCAAACCAGCTGTGCGTCCTCTCCACCACCCACCGGTGTT
>Ga0209238_1000025_pt1 | contig 79388 bp, 68 predicted proteins | sample GraSoi013_1_20cm_FD_185823 | JGI IMG/M metagenome (GOLD analysis project Ga0209238, IMG submission 185823) | Grasslands soil microbial communities from the Angelo Coastal Reserve, California, USA - Sample 10_02_2013_1_20cm (SPAdes) (version 2) | ecosystem: Environmental > Terrestrial > Soil >...
ATGGGTGCGCACTCCTTCCAGGGCATGGTGATCGCTCCTTGGCTGCTGTTGGCTCCAGCTGCCAAGCTTGGATCTGTTACCCATGTCCTTGTACTGATGTGTCACCTATGAGTGTGAGTCGTACCGGTCGCCTTCTTTGGCCACCTTTCTTGGCGATCAAGAAAGGTGGTCGGCCGCCGGGCCGAAACCCGGCCTCGAAAAACAACCACCCGGCAGGGTCAAAAACGAAACCCAGCCCTTACCAAAGCGAAGGCCCGTTCAGCCCAAACGAAACGCAGCACGCGCCCGCTCCACCTCATCCCTCACCACACACCCCAAAACATGGTCATTGACCAACCCCATGGCCTGCATGAACGAGTAGACAGTCGTAGGCCCCACGAACTTCCACCCGAGCTTCTTCAACTCCTTGGACAGCGCCCGAGACTCGGCCGTCTCGGACACGGGCCCGCCACCGGTCACGGGTGCAGGCGCATGGCGCCAGAAGAAGGTCGACAGCGAGCCTTCCGCCTTCACCATCTCCAGCGCCCGCTGCGCGTTGTTGATCACGGCCTCGATCTTGCCGCGATGCCGCACGATGCCTGCATCGCCCAGCAGCCGCAGCACGTCGTCTTCGGTGAAGCGCGCGACCTGGTGGAAGTCGAAGCCCGCAAAGGCCGCGCGGAAGTTCTCGCGCTTGTTGAGGATGGTCAGCCAGCTCAGGCCGGACTGGAAGCCTTCGAGGCTGAGTTTCTCGAACAGGCGCCGGTCGTCGGTGACGGGAAAGCCCCATTCACGGTCGTGGTAGGCCAGGTAGCCGTCCGTGGCGGCGCACCAGTGGCAGCGCGGCCGGCCGTCAGGGGCGGTGAACAGGCGGGACATGGTCAGGATTTCCCGGACTCGGGAGAGGGGAGGGACAGCAGCCAGGCTGCCATCTGCAGGGATTGCGCCGTATCGAGGTGCGGGTGGCGCGGCATGATGGCGCGGCCCCATTCGCCGGCCCCGCCCTCGCGGATCTTGCGCGCCAGGTAGTCGGCGGCATCTTCGCGGGCCCGGTAGCGCTCGGCGATCTGCTGGAAGGACGGGCCCACGTAGTGGCGAACCAGGCCGTGGCAGCGCAGGCAGTCATTGCCCTCGACCAGGGCCTTTCCGGCAAGCAGCCGGGGGCCTGCATCCGTACCGGCCTCTGTACCTGCGCCTGCACCTGCATTTGGATCTGCAGCTGCCGTCACGGCAGCTGCCGGCAGGCCAGCAGCAGGTGCAACGGGCGCAACAGCCGGCCCGCGCATGATGCGCCAGCCGATGTTGAAGACACCCAGCGCCACCAGCAGCATGAAGACCACGAGCGCCCAGCCCAGCCAGCGGGGCCGGTGGGGGGCGTCGTCGCCCTCGTCGTCTGCGTCAGGAGGCAGTTGGCCGGCCATCAGTGGCGGAAGTGGCGCACGCCGGTGAAGACCATGGCGACGCCGCGCTCGTTGGCGGCGTCAATGACTTCCTGGTCGCGCATGGAGCCGCCGGGCTGGGCCACGCAGGTGGCGCCTGCGTCAACGACCACGTCCAGGCCGTCGCGGAAGGGGAAGAAGGCATCGCTGGCCACGACGGTGCCCTGCAGGCTCAGCTTGGCGGCCTCGGCCTTGATGGAGGCGATGCGTGCCGAGTCCAGGCGGCTCATCTGGCCTGCGCCCACGCCCATGGTCATGCCGTTCTTGCAGAACACGATGGCATTGCTCTTGACGTACTTGGCGACCTTCCAGGCGAACAGCAGGTCCTGCAGTTCTTCGGGGGTAGGCTGCTTGACGGTGACGACCTTGAGGTCGGCCAGGGCCAGTTCATGGTTGTCAGCGGTCTGCAGCAGCAGGCCCGAGCCGACGCGCTTGGCGTCCATGGCGTTGCGGCCCTGGTCCCAGGCGCGCTCGCCGCCGGCAGGCAGGGCGATCTTCATCAGGCGCACATTGACCTTGGGCTTGAAGATTTCCAGCGCCTCGGACGTGAAGTCGGGGGCCATCAGCACCTCGACGAACTGCTTGACCACGGCCTCGGCCGCTGCCTTGTCCACCGTGCGGTTGAAGGCGATGATGCCGCCGAAGGCGCTGGTGGGGTCGGTCTGGAAGGCCTTGGCATAGGCTTCGTGCGCGTCCTTGCCCACGGCCACGCCGCAGGGGTTGGCGTGCTTGACGATCACGCAGGCCGGCTGCTCGAAGCTCTTGACGCATTCCCAGGCAGCGTCGGCGTCGGCGATGTTGTTGTACGACAGCTCCTTGCCCTGCAGCTGCTCGCCCGTGACCAGGGAGCCGGGAGCCGGATACAGGTCGCGGTACAGGGCGGCCTGCTGGTGGCTGTTTTCGCCGTAGCGCAGGTCCTGCACCTTGGTGAAGTGGCCGTTGCTCTGGCCGGGGAAGGGGCTGCGCTCGGGCACGTAGGCTTCGGAGAGCTTCTCGTCCTCGAACTTCACGCTGGACAGGTAGTCGCTGATGGCGCCGTCGTACTGGGCGATGCGGTTGAAGGCGGCCACGGACAGCGCAAAGCGCAGCTTGTCGGACAGCTTTCCGCTGGCCTTGAGTTCACCCAGCACGGCCTCGTACTGGCCGGCGTCGGTGATCACGCCCACGTCGGCCCAGTTCTTGGCGGCAGAGCGCACCATGGCCGGGCCGCCGATGTCGATGTTCTCGATGGCGTCGGCCAGCGTGCAGCCGGCCTTGGCCACGGTGGCCTCGAAGGGGTACAGGTTCACCACCAGCAGGTCGATGGTGTCGATGCCGTGCTCCTTGAGGGCCGCCATGTGGGCGGGCAGCTCGCGGCGCGCCAGCAGGCCGCCGTGGACCTTGGGGTGCAGGGTCTTGACGCGGCCGTCCAGCATTTCGGGGAACTGGGTGACTTCGGCCACCTCGGTCACGGGCAGGCCGGCCTCGGCCAGCAGCTTGGCGGTGCCGCCGGTGGACAGCAGCTTGATGCCCAGGGCGTGCAGGCCTTGGGCGAATTCGACGATACCGGTCTTGTCAGAGACGGAGAGCAGGGCGTTCATGGGCGTCAGTGCAGGGAGTTTGAAGAAATGGAGATTCGTGCCGCTCAGAGCATGTCGTGCTCGAGCAGCTTCTTGCGCAGCGTGTTGCGGTTCAGGCCCAGCCAGTCGGCAGCGCGGGACTGGTTGTTGTCGGCCTGGGTCATCACCACTTCCAGCAGCGGCTTTTCGACCAGGTGGATCAGCATGTCGTACATGCCGTTGGGCTTTTCGCCGTCGAGATCGCGGAAATACCCCTCCAGGCTTTCACGCACGCATTGTTCGATGTTCTGGTTGCTCATACTGTCATTCCTGCGGGCTCTCCGAATTCGGCGCTTGTGGCGCCGGCATCGATGGCGGCCGGTATCCGGTCCATCCGTGCGCCCAGGGCGTCCAGATAGTCGGCCACTGCCTGCCATTGCACCGCGCAGTCCTCGATGGTGTTGATGTGTTGTCTGAATGCTTCACCGCCCGGCAGGCTGCGCAGGTACCAGGCGATGTGCTTGCGCGCGCTGCGCACGCCGGTGCCCTCGCCGTACAGGCTGTAGTGGTCCTGCAGGTGGTCCAGCAGCAGCCGGCGCAGCTCGGCCACCAGCGGCGGGGCCATGTGCTCGCCCGTGGCCATGAAGTGCGCGATCTCGCGGAAGATCCACGGCCGGCCCTGGGCCGCGCGGCCGATCATCACGGCGTCGGCGCCCGTGTAGGCGAGCACGTCGCGCGCCTTCTCGGGGCTGGTGATGTCGCCATTGGCCACCACGGGCACGCGCACCGCCGCCTTGACGGCAGCGATGGTGTCGTACTCGGCAAAGCCCTTGTAACCCTGCTCGCGCGTGCGGCCGTGCACGGTGAGCATCTGTATGCCCACCTCCTCGAAGCGGCGGGCCAGCACCACGGCGTTCCTGTGCGCGTCGCACCAGCCGGTGCGCATCTTCAGCGTGACGGGCACGCCGTGCGGGGCGCAGGCCTCTACAACAGCCTGGGCAATCTCCACGGCCAGGGCCTCGTTCTGCATCAGGGCCGAGCCGGCCCACTTGTTGCAGACCTTCTTGGCCGGGCAGCCCATGTTGATGTCGATGATCTGGGCGCCGCGGTCCAGGTTGTAGCGCGCGGCCTCGGCCATCATCTCGGCGTCCGTACCCGCGATCTGCACCGCGATGGGGCCGGGCTCGCCTTCATGGTTGGCGCGGCGCGAGGTCTTGAGGCTGTTCCACAGGTCCTTGCGCGATGTCACCATCTCGCTGACCGCGTAGCCCGCGCCCAGGGCCTTGCACAGCTGGCGGAACGGCCGATCCGTCACCCCGGCCATGGGGGCGACGAACAGGCGATTGGCCAGGGCATGGGGGCCTATGGACAGGGGTGGGGAGGACATCGGAAAAGCCGGAGAAAACGCGCGCGCCGAGCACAAAACGGGCGGCAACAAAGGACCAAGATTGTACCTGCCCAAATTTTCAGCAGGGCTAAAACCGGGCCGTCAAGACGGCCAAGCAGCGAAAACAAGACAGTGCGCAGTTTTCATGGTGTGGGCACGAAGGTGCGCACCTGGCCCGGAACGGCCTGCAGCCCGTAGGCACCGAGCCGGCCCTGCCACCAGCGGCGGTTGAATTGCACGTCGGGAGAGACCTGGTCGTCGGGCATGGGGCGCAGGCCGACCTTCTGCAGCCCGGCTTTCGGCTGCCCGGCTGCCTGCAGCCCAGCTGTCTGCGGCCCAGCCTCCAGTCCCAGGTCCAGCGCCTCGCCGTCGGCCAGCGGGCCGCGCACCACGGCCATGGCCTTGCGCCCGTCGGTCACCCAGGCGTCCAGCACCAGGGCCGGGCCGGGCTCGGACCCGGCCAGGCTCACGCAGCCTTGCAGACGCGGCTCCAGGCCCAGAGGCTCCAGCTCGCGCTGCAGTTGCTCCAGCCTGTCGCCCACGGCCGGGTCCGGCAGGGTGCAGCCCTTGGCCTGCAGCGCCTTGCCCCAGGCGGAGGGCGGTGCAGCCTGGGCGGGCGGCGCCTGGGCAGCGGCCTGAGCCACCACGGTGGTGTCCTTGCCCGGCGATGGCTGCAACGCAGCGCAGCCGGCCAGGCCGGCTGCTGCCATTCCCAATGCCGCGCATCCCGCCCATCCTGCAATCCGCCCTGTCTGCATGACGCCCCCTGTGCTTGTGGTTCTGGACCAGGCCCCACGATAGCTTCAGGCCGACAAGGCGTCAGCCAGCGCAGACCTACACTTACAGCACCTATGGAAGTCTGGATGCATCAACTGCTGAGCTGGCTGGCGCTGCCGCAGTTCGGCCTCAGCACCGTGTTCATCGTGGCCCTGATTTCGGCCACGCTGCTGCCGCTGGGCTCCGAGCCTGCGGTGGTCGGCCTGCTGCAGCTCAACCCCGATCTGTTCTGGCAAACGGTCTTCGTGGCCACGGCCGGCAATACGCTGGGCGGCGCCATCAGCTGGTGGATGGGCCTGGGTGCGCACAAGGCCTGGCGCGCGGCCCGCGAGCGGCGGCGCGCCGGACTGCCGGAGGATCTGCGGGCCAAGCCGCCCCGCGCCCTGTCCCGCCACGAGCGCCGCGCCCGCGTATGGCTGCGCCGCCTGGGTGCCAAGGCCTGCCTGCTGAGCTGGCTGCCCGTGGTGGGCGATCCGCTGTGCGCCGTGGCCGGCTGGCTGCGGTTGCCGTTCTGGCCCTGCGTGTTCTACATGGCCATCGGCAAGTTCCTGCGCTATGTGGTGATGACGGTGGTGCTGCTGCAGCTGCTGCCGGCCTCCTGGGCCAGCTGAGGCCGAAGCCCCCCCACCGAAGCCCTCCCCTTTTTTGCGATCTACGCCTGCGGCTCGCGCGCCCAGGGCGCCAGCGCGAAGTGCGCGGCCAGGAAATCGATCAGCGCCTGCACGCGCGCCGGCCGGGCGCGCCCCGGCGGCGTGACGATGTGCAGGGCGATGGAGGGCACCTGCCAGTCATCCATGCAGGTCTGCAGCGCACCCGATTGCAAATCTTCCCAGGCCAGGAATTCGGGCTGCAGGGCCAGGCCCAGCCCGGCGCGCAGGGCCGGCGCCAGGCCCTCGGCATTGTTCACGCGCATGGCCGTGGGCACGACCTGGGCGAACTCGCCCCGGCGCGCATGCACGAAGCGCCAGGCCTCGCCCAGGCGGCTGTGCACATAGCGCAGCGCGCGGTGCTGCGCCAGCTCGCGCGGATGGGAGGGGCGGCCGTGGCGCTCGAAGTATTCGGGTGATCCCACCAGCAGCAGGCGCACCGTGCACAGGCGCCGCGCCAGCAGGCTGGAGTCGGGCAGCGAGGAGATGCGCAGCGCGATGTCGAAGCCCTGGGCCACGACGTCGATCAGCTCGTCGCTGAAGTGCAGGTCCAGCGTGACTTCCGGGTGCTCGGCCATGAAGGCGGGCACGGCCGGCGCCAGGTGCGAGATGCCGAACGACATGGGCGCCGCAATGCGGATGGGGCCGCGCAGGCTTTTGGACTGCTCGCTGATCTCGGCCTCCACGGCCTCGCCCTCGGCCAGGATGCGCGCGGCGCGCTCCAGCGAGGCCTGGCCGCTGGCCGTCAGCGACATGCGCCGCGAGGTGCGGTGGAACAGGCTGGTCTTGAGCCGCGTCTCCAGCCGCGTGATGGCCTTGGAGATGGTGGGCTGGGAGACGCCCAGGTCGGCGGCGGCCTTGGCGAAGGAGCCCGTCTCGGCCACCTTGGCGAAGATGGCCCAGGCTTCGAGGTCAGGAAGTCTTGGCATGAAATTTTTGGAATAGATGTCTTTGCATATTTTCTATTCTCTTCTTGATCGGCAAAACATAAAGTTCATCCATCGCAACACACAACGCAGCAGGAGAACACCATGATCGAACGCCGTCCCTTCCAAGCCCTTGGCGGTGCCAACCACGGCTGGCTCGATGCCAAGCATCACTTTTCCTTCGCCGGCTACCACGATCCGGCCCGCATGGGCTGGGGCGCGCTGCGGGTGTGGAACGACGACACCATCGCCGCCGGCACAGGCTTCCCGCCCCATGCCCACGCCAACATGGAAATCATCACCTACGTCCGTGAAGGCGCCATCACCCACCAGGACAGCCTGGGCAACAAGGGCCGCACCGAAGCGGGCGATGTGCAGGTGATGAGCGCGGGCACCGGCATCCGCCACTCGGAATACAACCAGGAAAAGGACACGACGCGGATCTTCCAGATCTGGATCATGCCCGACGAGCGCGGCCAGCAGCCCCCGTCCTGGGGTGCCAAGCCCTTCCCCAAGGGCGAGCGCTCGGGCAGCTTCGTGGCCCTGGCCAGCGGTCTGCCCGGTGACGAGGACGCCCTGCCCATCCGCACCGCCGCCCGGGTGCTGGGCGCCACGCTGAAGGCCGGCGAGAGCACGGAGTACCGCATCGGCCGTGACCGCCTGGGCTACCTGGTGCCGGCCAGCGGCTCGGTGCAGATCGACGGCGTGACGCTGCAGGAGCGCGACGGCGCCGCCATCAGCGATGTGGACAGCTTCCGTGTGACGGCCCTGGCCGACACCGAGCTGGTGCTCGTCGACACGGCGCGCTGAAGCGCCCTGCCCGCCTCTTCCCAAGAAAACATTTCCCGTACCCCGTCCAACCCCTCACAGGAGATCACCATGACCGACCGCAAGTACCTCGAAGTCCTGACGCCCGCCAACAGCCAGATCATCTTCATCGACCAGCAGCCGCAGATGGCCTTCGGCGTGCAGTCCATCGACCGCCAGGTGCTCAAGAACAACGTGGTGGGCCTGGCCAAGGCGGCCAAGGCCTTCGGCATTCCCGCCACCATCACCACGGTGGAGACGGGCAGCTTCTCCGGCCACACCTATCCCGAACTGCTGGCGGTGTTCCCCGAGCACCCACTGCTGGAGCGCAGCTCCATGAATTCCTGGGACGACCAGAACGTGCGGGACGCACTGGCCAGGAACGCCGCCCAGGGCCGCAAGAAGATCGTGGTCTCCGGCCTGTGGACCGAGGTGTGCAACACCACCTTCGCCCTGTCGGCCCTGCATGACACGGACTACGAGATCTACATGGTGGCCGACGCCTCGGGCGGCACGTCGCTGGACGCGCACAACTACGCCATGGACCGCATGGTGCAGGCCGGCGTGGTGCCCGTGACCTGGCAGCAGGTGCTGCTGGAATGGCAGCGCGACTGGGCCCGCCGCGAGACCTACGACGCGGTGATGGACATCGTGCGCGAGCATTCCGGCGCCTACGGCATGGGCGTGGACTATGCCTACACCATGGTGCACAAGGCCGCCGAGCGCGTGCAGCATGGCGAGACCATGGGCCCGAACCCCGCCAAGGCCTGAGTACCAGCGCCGCCGCCGGCCCGCCAAAGGAGTCTCGCCATGAAGCTCTATGCACTTTCCCTGGGGGCCGGCCTGCTGGTCGGCGTGGTCTACAGCCTGCTGCAGGTGCGCTCGCCCGCACCGCCGCTGGTGGCCCTGGTCGGCCTGCTGGGCATCCTGGCCGGCGAGCAGATCGTGCCCGTGGGCCGGCATCTGCTGCAGGGCATGGACCTGCGCAGCGCCTGCAGCAAGACGCAGGCCACCGAGCATGTGCTGGGCCAGTTGCCCGGCCGCAAGAACGCCGATGCCGATGCCGATCGGCACCACGGCTGATCCCTCCCCTCTCTCCAAGAAAACTGCACCATGACCACGCGCAGAAAAGTCCTGGGCTCCGCTGCCACCCTTGCCATGGGTGGACTGCTGGGTTGCACCACCAACGCTCGCCAAGGAGCCTCCATGTCCGATTCCACGCCCGAAGTCATCTTCCACAACGGCCGCTTCACCACGCTGAACAAGGCCCAGCCCACCGCCACCGCCGTGGCCGTGAAGGACGGCCGGTTCATCGCCGTTGGCTCGGACGCCGAGGTGCTGGCCCTGGCCGGCAGCGGCACGCGCCGCATCGATCTGCAGCGCCGCAGCGTGCTGCCCGGCCTGTTCGACAACCACACGCACGTGATCCGTGGCGGCCTGAACTTCAACCTGGAGCTGCGCTGGGACGGCGTGCGCTCGCTGGCCGACGCGCTGGACATGCTCAAGCGCCAGGTGGCCATCACGCCTGCGCCGCAGTGGGTGCGCGTGGTCGGGGGGTTCACCGAGCACCAGTTCGTGGAAAAGCGCCTGCCCACCATCGACGAGATCAATGCCATCGCGCCCGATACGCCGGTCTTCCTGCTGCACCTGTATGACCGCGCCCTGCTCAACGCCGCCGCCCTGCGCGCCGTGGGCTACACCCGCGACACGCCCCAGCCTGCAGGCGGCGAGATCACGCGCGATGCCAACGGCAACCCCACGGGCCTGCTGCTGGCCAAGCCCAACGCCACCATCCTCTACAGCACGCTGGCCAAGGGCCCCAAGCTGCCGCTGGACTATCAGGTCAATTCCACGCGCCACTTCATGCGCGAACTCAACCGCCTGGGCGTGACCGGCGTGATCGATGCGGGCGGGGGCTTTCAGAACTACCCCGACGACTACGACGTGATCCAGAAGCTCAGCGACGCCAACCAGATCACCGTGCGCCTGGCCTACAACCTGTTCACGCAAAAGCCCAAGGAGGAGAAGGCCGACTTCCTCAACTGGACGCAAAGCGTGAAGTACAAGCAGGGCAACGACTATTTCCGCCACAACGGCGCGGGCGAGATGCTGGTGTACTCGGCCGCCGACTTCGAGGACTTTCGCCAGCCGCGCCCCGACATGCCCCCCAGCATGGAGGGCGACCTGGAGGAAGTGGTGCGCGTGCTGGTGCAGAACCAATGGCCATGGCGCCTGCACGCCACCTATGACGAGACCATCTCGCGCGCGCTCGATGTGTTCGAGAAGGTGCACCGCGACACGCCCATCGACGGCCTGAACTGGTTCTTCGACCATGCCGAGACCATTTCGGACAAGTCCATCGACCGCATTGCGGCGCTGGGCGGCGGCGTGGCCGTGCAGCACCGCATGGCCTACCAGGGCGAATATTTCACAGAACGCTACGGCGCACGCGCCACCGAGGCCACGCCGCCCGTCAAGAAGATCCTGGAGCGCGGCGTGAAGACCTCGGCCGGCACGGACGCCACGCGCGTGGCCTCCTACAACCCCTGGGTGTCTCTGTCGTGGATGGTGACGGGCAAGACCGTGGGCGGCCTGCAGATGTACCCCCAGCGCAACCTGCTGGACCGCGAGACCGCGCTGCGCATGTGGACCGAGAACGTGGCCTGGTTCTCCAACGAGGAAGGCCTGCGCGGCCGCATCCAGGTGGGCCAGCTGGCCGACATGATCGTGCCCAGCAAGGACTACTTCGCCGTGCCCGAGGACGAGATCTCCTTTCTCACCTCCGAGCTCACCGTGGTGGGCGGCCGCGTGGTCTATGGCGCAGGCCCCTTCCAGCAGCATGACGACAACCCGCTGCCGCCGGCCATGCCTGACTGGTCGCCCGTGCGGCGCTTTGGCGGCTACGGCGCCTGGGGCGAGCCCGAGGGCGCGGGCAGGAACTCGCTCAACCCCGCGCGCTACCGCAGCCTGGCGGCGGCCTGCGGCTGCGGCACCAGTTGCGGCATGCACGGCCACAGCCATGCCGACGCATGGGCATCGAACGTGCCGACCTCGGACCCCCGAAGCTTCTTCGGCGCGCTGGGCTGCTCCTGCTGGATGGCCTGAGGACCACACGCATGACACCCGCCATGACCCAAGCCAGTACGTTCTCCGGCCGCCTTGCGGCCACCGCACGCCCGGTGTTCGGCAGCCAGGCCGTGCGCCTGGTGGCCTACCTGGGCCTGTGCGCCGCCTATCTGCAGGGCGGCCTGGTCAAGCTCACCGACTTTCCCGGTGCGCTGGGCGAGATGGCCCACTTCGGCCTGTCGCCGGCACCGCTGTTCGCGGTCCTGGTGATCGCGCTGGAGCTGGGCGCCTCGGCCATGATCATCACCGGCCGGCTGCGCTGGCTGGGCGCCCTGGCGCTGGCCGCGTTCACGCTGCTGGCCACCTTCGTCGCGCTGCGCTTCTGGGAGCTTCCCGCAGGGCAGGAGCGCTTCATGGCGGCCAATTCCTTCTTCGAGCATCTGGGCCTGGTCGGCGGCTTCCTGTTCGTCGCCTGGCATGACCTGGGAGAGCGCCATGACCGCTGATTCGACCCGGCCCGCAGCCACTGCCTCCGGCAGCTTCGCGCCGCTGCGCCAGCCCGTGTTCGCGGTGCTGTGGGCGGCCACGGTGCTGGGCAACATCGGCAGCTTCATGCGCGATGTGGCCAGCTCCTGGATGGTGACCGAGCTGTCGGCCAGCCCGGCCGCCGTGGCCCTGATCCAGACGGCGGCCACGCTGCCCATCTTCCTGCTGGCGATTCCGGCCGGCGTGCTGTCCGACATCCTGGACCGCCGCCGTTTCCTGATCGGCATCCAGATCCTGCTGGCCGCCGTCAGCGCCAGCCTGCTGCTGGCACGCACCAACACGCTGACCGTGGAGTACCTGGTGGCGCTGACCTTCGTGGGCGGCATAGGCGCGGCGCTGATGGGGCCGACCTGGCAGTCCATCGTGCCCGAGCTGGTGCCGCGCAGCGACCTCAAGAACGCGGTGGCGCTGAACTCGCTGGGCATCAACATCGCACGCGCCCTCGGCCCTGCGGCCGGCGGCCTGCTGCTGGCCAGCTTCGGCGCGGCGGCGGCCTACGGCGCGGACGTGGCCAGCTATGTGTTCGTGATCGCCGCGCTGGTCTGGTGGAAGCGCCCCAAGGCCGAGGCATCGGCCCTGAACGAGCAGTTCTTCGGCGCCTTCCGCGCAGGCCTGCGCTATGCCCGCTCCAGCCGCGAGCTGCATGTGGTGCTGCTGCGCGCCGCCGTGTTCTTCCTCTTCGCCAGCTCGGTCTGGGCCCTGCTGCCGCTGGTGGCGCGGCGCATGCTGGGCGGCTCGGCAGGGTTTTACGGCGTGATGCTGGGCGCCGTGGGCGCAGGCGCCATCCTGGGTGCGCTGGTGCTGCCGCGCCTGCGCAAAAGGCTGGATGCCGATGGCCTGGTGCTGCTGTCCTCCGTGCTCAGCGCCGCCGTGATGGCTGCGCTGTCCACCGCGCCGCCGCAATGGGCCGCCGTGCTGCTGATGCTGGTGCTGGGCCTGGGCTGGATCATTGCGCTGACCACGCTCAACGGCGTGGCCCAGGCGGTGCTGCCCAACTGGGTGCGCGGCCGGGGACTGGCCATCTACCTGATGGTGTTCAACGGCGCCATGGCGGGCGGCAGCCTGGCCTGGGGGCTGTTCGCGCAGGGCGTGGGCATTCCCACGGCGCTGCTGATCGGCGCGGCAGGCCTGGTGGCCATCTCGCTGGTGTTCCACCGCATCAAGCTGCCCACGGGCGAGGCGGACCTGCAGGCCTCCAACCACTGGCCCGAGCCGCTGCTGGCCGAGCCCGTGGCCCATGACCGTGGCCCGGTGATGATCCAGGTGGAGTACCAGGTGCGCCGCGACGACCTGCCAGCCTTCATCGAGGCCATGCAGCATGTCGCACGCGAACGCCGCCGCGATGGCGCCTATGCCTGGGGCATTGCCGAGCACACGGGCGAGCCGGGCCGGGTGATCGAGTGGTTCCTGGTGGAGTCCTGGGCCGAGCATCTGCGCCAGCACCAGCGCGTGTCCAGGGCCGATGCCGATCTGCAGGCCCAGGCGCTGCGCTTTCACATCGGCCCCGGGCGGCCCGTGGTCCACCACTTCCTGGCGCTGGATGCCGCCAGTGCCGCCAGTGCCGCGAGCGGGCATGCGCAGGTACCGGCGCACGGCCACGCCCACTGAAGCGTTGCGGCAGGCCTGCCCCTGCCCTGCGCCCGGCCTGCGCCCGGCCTGCCAGGACACCTCAGCGGATATCCAGCCGCTCCAGTGCACGCACCAGGTCGGCCAGCGTGCGCACCTGCATCTTGCGCATGGCCTGGCCACGCCGCACCTTCACCGTGATCTCGCTCACGCCCAGGTCCGCCGCGATCTGCTTGTTCAGCAGGCCGCGCACCACGCCCACGACCACGTCCTGCTCGCCCGGCGACAGCGATTGCCAGCAGGCGCGCAGCGCCTGTTCACCGGCCTCCAGCGCGCGGCGCTGGCGGTCCAGGGCAATGCCCTGCTGGATGGCGTCCAGCAGGTCCTGGTCGCGGAAGGGCTTGGTCAGGAACTCGATGGCGCCGGTCTTCATGGCCTCCACGCTCATGGGAATGTCGCCATGGCCGGTGATGAAGATGGTGGGCAGCTTCAGGCCCATCTCCAGCATCTGGCGCCGGAAATCCATGCCGCTTTGGCCCGGCATGCGGATGTCCAGCACCAGGCATGCAGGCCCCGCGGGCGGCTGCCGCTGCCAGTGGTCCAGAAACTCGCGCGTGGCGCCGAAGGCGCGCACGCACAGGCCCACCGAGGCCAGCAGGTCCTCGATGGCGGCACGCACCGAGGCGTCGTCATCGACGATGTAGACAAGTGCCTCGGCCTCGGCCGTGGAGGGTTCAACCATGGCGCAATCCCGTGGAAGACCTGTCGCCCGTGGCCGGGGCGCAGGCAATGGTGATGTGAAAGACCGTGCCGCCGCGCATGTCCTCGCGGTCCGTGGCCCAGATGCGGCCGCCGTTGGCCTCGGCCATGTGGCGGCAGATGTTCAGGCCCAGGCCCATGCCGTCGGGCTTGGTGGTCCAGAAGGCATCGAACAGGTGGGTGCGGGCCAGGGGCGACAGGCCTTCGCCCGCATCGGCCACGGTCAGCACCAGTTGCTGGCCCAGGGCCTGGGTGGTGACGGTGATGCGCCGCTGCGCGGCGGGCGTGCCCTGCATGGCATCCATGGCGTTGAGCAGCAGGTTGGCCAGCACCTGCTGGATATGCACGCGGTCGGCCCAGGCCGGCTGCAGCGCGGGCGCCAGTTGCAGGTCCAGGGCCACGCCGCGCCGGTCCAGCTCGGCATCCGACAGGCGCGCCATCTCGCGCACGGCGTCGTTGAGGTCGAAGGACTGGCGGCTGGGCGCCTCGCCGCGCGCCATGCTGCGGATGCGGGCAATGACATCGCTGGCGCGCTGCGCATCGCCCAGGATGCGCTCCAGCGCCTGGCCGGCCTTGGCCAGATTGGGCGGGTCCTGGGCCAGCCAGCGCTGGCAGGCATTGCCGCTGGTGACGATGGCCGCCAGCGGCTGGTTGACCTCATGGGCGATGGAGGCCGTCAACTGCCCCAGGCTGGTGGTCTGGGTGATGCGCATCAGCTGGGTGCGCGCCTCATGGGCCGCGTTCTGGGCCGCCACCATCTTCAGGCCCAGATAGGCCGTGATGGCAATGGCCAGGATGCTGATCACCATGTTGATCAGTCCGGTGCGATAGGCACCGGCAGGCGTGAGCGCGAAGCTGGCCAGGGTCAGCACGATGCACAGCGCCGTGAGGCCGATGACCACGCGCGGGCTGAACCAGCGCACCGCCACCAGGATGATGGCGGTATGGAACACGGCGGCCGCCACGGCGTAGTCGGTCAGCGTGTCCAGCGCGAAGATCGCGGCCATGGCGGCCGCCATGGCCGCCAGGATCAGGGCGCGGGGCCAATGGGGAAAGCGGCGCAGAGCGGTGGTCATGGCGTGCAGGGAAAAGGAATGGACTGTCAGCTGCCAATTCTCATTCAAGAAGGCTCTGCACCTGAATGCAGGCTATACCCGAACCGTACGATACTGGCGCGACCCAAAACAAGGGACACCGAGGAAGGGCCTGGGCCGGCCGCGCCGCCCCGCACCGAAGGTGTCGTCCCCCTCCCGCGTAGCGAGAGAGGGCGCCGTGCATACGGGGGAAGCCGCGCAGCGGCTCAGGGGGTTCACAACACTGGTCGCCGGCCCACGCTCAGTTGGAGCTCCACCGTGGCCTTGGCCAGCTCGGTCTCTGCTTCCAGCGATCCCAGGTAGGCGTCGTCGGCCGAGCGCTGGGCGGACAGCAGCTCCAGCAGCGAAGCCTCGCCATGCCGGTAGGACAGGCGTATGCCCTCGAGCACGCGCTGTGCATCGCGCAGCACGCCGTCGCGGTAGCGCTGCACGTTCTCGCGCGCGGCGGTCAGGCGAAAGCGTGCGCCGCGCACATCGGCCTCGGCCCGGTTCTGGGCCTGCTGCAGGGCCAGCATGGCCTGGGTCACGGCCGCCTCGGCCTGCACCAGATCGCCCCGGTCCAGGCGCGACAGCGGCAGCGGCACGCTGACCGAGACCGACAGCGTGCGCGAGCGCCCGCCGCCATCGAAGGGATTGCCCTGGGCATCGGTGCCGGCCGCCGTGGACGGCACGGCGGCCATGCCCACGGCCAGCGTGGGATTGACCCAGCGGTTGGCCCGGGCCAGGCCCGCGTTGTCGCGCGCATGCTCGAGCGCCGCCTGGGCGATGCGCACCTCGGCGCGCGACTGCAGCGCCTGGGCGACCAGGGCATCGGCATCCTCCAGCCCCGAGTCTTCGGCCAATTCCATGAAGCCGCATTGCAGCGTGTCGCTGGCAAAGACTTCGGACAGGCGGCGCCCCAGCGGGACGGACAGTGCCAGCCGCGCGGTCTGCGCCTCGGCGCGCGCCTGCACCACCTCGGCCTGGAAGCGGTCGCGCTCCACGCGCGACTGCAGCCATTCCACGCCGCCGATGTCGCCGGCCTTGCGCCGCAGCTCGTTGGCCTGCACCACATCGCCCAGCGCCTTCAGCGTCTGCTGCTTGCGCTCCAGCGCCAGCGAGTCGCGGCAGGCCTGGGTGTAGTCCTGGGCGGCATCGGAGAACAGCTGGCTGCGCACGCCTTCAAGGCCGGCCTCGGACAGGCGCACCTGGCTGCGTGCGGACTGGATGCGCGCGGCGCGCTTGCCGCCTGTCTCCAGCTCCATGCTGATCTCGTAGTTGCGCGTGGTGGGCCGGGGCTGGCCGGTGCGCACCTGCTCGCGCGAGGCGCCCAGCGTGAGGCTGGGGTCGGGGCGTATGCCGGCGATGCCGATGCCGGCACGCGCGGATTCCACGCCCTGCTCCTCCGAGCGCAGCAGGGGGCTGTGCTGCTCCACGGCGTTGAGGTAGTCGGAAAAGCGCAGGCCGGCGGACGGCGCCGTCTGCGCCTGGGCTGCGGCGCCAAGGCACAGCAGCAGGGCCAGGGCCTGCCTGGGGAAGAAAGGGGTCGTTTGCATGGCGACTCGCATCAATGGGGTTGGCTCGTTGCGGTGCGATGCCCGCCCTCGTCCTCGGCGGCATCCAGATCGCCGCTCTCACTGCGTTCAGCGGCGCGGCGCTGGCGGCGCTCGGCCGCGCGGGCGGCACGGGCCTCGATCACGTAGTAGAGGTTGGGCAGCAGCAGCAGGGTCAGCAAGGTGGCGCTGAACAGGCCGCAGACCACGACCGTGGCCAGGGGCCGCTGCACGTCGCTGCCCAGGCCCGTGGCCAGCATGGCCGGCGTGAGGCCGAAGGCGGCGACGGTGGCCGTCATCAGCACGGGGCGCATGCGGCTGGAGGCGCCTTCGAGCACGGCTTCGCGCAGGCCCAGGCCGTCCTCGCGGCGCAGGCGGTTGATCTGCGAGACCATGAGCACGCCCGAGAGCACGGCCACGCCGAACAGCGCGATGAAGCCCACGGCGCTGGAGACGTTGAGCGTCATGCCGCGCAGGTGCAGGCCCGCAAAGCCGCCGATCATGGCCAGCGGCACCACGCCCAGCACCAGCAGCGGCTGGCGCATGTTGCCGAACTCGCCGAACAGCAGCACCAGCATGATGCCCAGCGTCAGCGGCAGGATCATGAGCAGCCGCGCCTCGGCACGCTGCAGGTTCTCGAACTGGCCGCCCCACTCGATGTGCAGCTTCTGGCGGTCGTAGTCCAGGTGCTGGTCGATGGCGGTGTGCGCATCCTTGAGGAAGCCCGCCAGGTCGCGGCCGCGCACATTGAGCTTGACGAGGATGTGGCGCTCCCCGCCCTCGCGCACGATGACGCTCTGGCCCACGGTGGTGGTGATGCGCGCCACGTCGGCCAGCGGCACCTGGGCGCCATTGGCGGCCGACAGGCGCAGCGCGCCGATGGCCTCGGGGCTGCTGCGCGTGTCGGGCGTGAAGCGCACGGCCATGTCGTAGCTGCGCTCGCCCACGTAGAGCTGGCCGATGGAGGCCCCGCCCACGCCGGTGGAGATGAGCTGCGCCACGTCGGAGGCATTGATGCCGTAGCGCGCGGCAGCGGCGCGGTCCAGCGCAATGCGCAGGTTCGGCAGCGGCGGCTCCACGTCCACGGCCACGTCGGCCGCGCCGGGCACTTTCTCCAGCACAGCCACCAGTGCATCGGCCACGCGCCGGTCCTCGGCCAGATCCTGGCCGAAGACCTTCACCGTGAGATCGCTGTGCGCGCCCGACAGCTTGTCCTGCACGCCGTCGATCATGGGCTGCATGAAGCCCACGGAATAACCGGGCAGCTGGTCGAAGCGCGCGGCCATCTTCGCGATCAGCTGCTGCTTGGTCAGGCCCGACTTCCATTCGCCATAGGGATGCAGGCCCACGCTGGCCTCGATGTGCGAGGGCGTCCAGTAGTCCGTGCCGTCATCGTTGCGCCCGGTCTGGGTGACGATGTAGGAGACCTCGGGGAACTCCAGCGCGGCGCTGCGCAGCGCGTCGGCCATGTCGCGCGCCTTGTCCAGCGTGATGCCGGGCGGCATCTGCACCTGCAGCCAGATGGAGCCTTCGTCCAGGTACGGCAGGAAGTCGCGGCCCATGGTGCCGGCCAGCACGCCCAGCGCCAGCAGCGAGGCCACCACCGCCCCCGCCAGCCAGCGCACGCGGCCCACGGCCACGCCCAGGAAGCGGTCATAGGCCGTACCCAGCCGGTGCAGCACGGGGTTGTGGAAGATCTTGCGCGGCCTGCGGAAGGCCAGCCAGGCCAGGGCTGGCGTGAGCAGCAGGGCCACGGCCAGCGCCCCCACCAGGGCCGCGCCCACCGCGCTGGCCATGGGCGAGAACAGCTTGTACTCGATGCGCTCGAAGGCGAACAGCGGCAGGTAGGCGGCCGCGATCACGCACATGCCGAAGAAGATGGGCCGCGCCACCTGAAGCGTGGCCGTGATGGCGTCCCTGGGCGTGAGCGGCCGGTTCTGGTCGGCCTCACGGCGCCGCAGGATGTTCTCGACCACGACCACGGCGCCGTCCACCAGGATGCCGAAGTCGATGGCGCCCAGCGACAGCAGGTTGGCCGGAATCTTCGCATGGTGCATGAAGATGAAGGCCAGCAGCAGCGCCATGGGAATGGTCAGCGCCACGATCAGCGCCGCGCGCGGACTGCCCAGGAAGACCAGCAGCACCAGGGTGACGACGATCAGCCCTTCGGCCAGGGTCTTGCCCACGGTGTGGGTGGTGCGCTCGATCAGCGTGGTGCGGTCCAGGTAGGGCACGACCTTCACGTCGGGCGGCAGCAGCTTGCCGTTGAGCTCCTCCACGGCGGCATGGATGCCCTCCAGTGCCTGCGAGGGGTTGGAGCCCTTGAGCAGCAGCACGATGCCCTGCAGGGTGTCGGAGTTGCCGTCCTTGCCCAGGATGCCGCGCCGCTCCACGTTGCCGTAGGTCAGCCGCCCCAGGTCCTTGACCAGCACGGGCGTGCCGCTGTCCGTGGTCTTGACGACCACGTTGCCCATGTCGTCCAGCGAGCCCAGCAGGCCCACGCCGCGCACCACATAGGAGACATCGCCCCGGTCGATGACGCTGCCGCCGCCGCTGGCGTTGTTGGCATTGATGGCCTCGATCACCTGGGACAGCGCCAGCCCGTACTGCAGCAGCCGCGCCGGGTCCAGCTCCAGCATGAACTGCGTGGTCAGGCCGCCGAAGTTGGTCACGTCCACCACGGACTGGGCCTTCTTCAGGCGCGGGATCACCACCCATTGCTGCAGCTCGGACAGCTCGCGCAGGCTGCGCACGGGGCTTTCCAGCGTGTAGCGGTAGACCTCGCCCGTGGGCGAGCTGTAGGGGTCCAGCCCGGCGCGGGCGCCATAGGGCAGCGTGACCTCGTCGATGCGCTCCTTCAGGCGCTGGCGCGCCCAGTAGCCGTCCACGCCGTCCTCGAAGACCACGGTGATCAGCGACAGCGCGAACAGGCTGCGCGAGCGCAGCACGTGCATGCCGGGCGTGGCCAGCAGGGCACGCTCCAGCGGGATGGTGATCTGCTGCTCTATCTCCTCGGCCGCCAGGCCTGGCACCTGGGTGACGATCTGCGAGGTCACGTCGGCAATGTCGGGATAGGCCTCCAGCGGCAGCTGCTTCCAGCTGAACACGCCATACAGGGCCGCGAAGCAAAAGACCAGCCAGACCACGCCGCGGCGCGAAAAGCCGATGTTGACGATGCGCTCGATCATTGCAGCAGCACTCCCCCGTTGACCACCACGCGCTCGCCGGCCGCCAGGCCCGAGAGGATCTCGGCCTGGCCGTCCTGCTGCGCGCCGACCTGCACGTCGCGCGGCTCGAAGCGCCAGCCGCCCTTGTCCACGAAGACGCGCGTGCTGACCTGGCCCTGCAGCAGGGCTGCGGCCGGCACCATCACGGCCTGGCGCGCCGGGGCGTCGAATCCCACGCGCGCAAACATGCCGGGGCGCAGCCGCCCTTCGGGGTTGTCCACGGCCACGCGCACCTTGACGCTGCGCGTGGCGGTGTCCACCAGCTCGCCCACGTACTGCACGCGGCCCTGCAGCTGCAGGTCGGGATAGGCGGCCAGCGCGATGTGGGCCTGCTGGCCCACGTCCACATGGGCCAGGTCGCGCTCGCTGACGCTGGCGCTGAGCCAGACCTTGCGCAGGTCGGCCACGGTCATGACGGAGGCATTCACATCGTTCCAGTAGCCCCCCTGCGACCCCGCCATCTCGACCACGCGCCCGCTGATGGGCGACTTGACCACGTAGCTGCCGCGCGAGCCTTCCTGCACGGCCGCACCCAGCTGGGACAGGTGGTCGGAGGCGGCGCGCGCATCGGCACCTGCTGCGGCCAGCGACTGCTGCGCGGCCTCGTAGTCCTTGCGCGCGGCGATCTCGGCATCGAACAGCAGCTTCTGGCGGTCGAATTCCTGGCGCGCGTGCAGCAGCGCGGCCTGGGACTTGGCGTGCTCGGCACGCACGCTGGAGATCTCGGAGGAGTCCATGGTGATCAGCGCATCGCCGGCCTTCACCGCATCGCCCAGCTGGTGGTGCAGGCGCACCAGGCGGCCCGCCACGGGCGGCGTGATGCGGACCAGCTTTTCAGGCTCGGCCTCGATGGTGGCGGGGGCCGACAGGCGGGTCTGCAGCGGCTGCAGCGCGATCTCGGCCACCTGCAGGCGCTCGCGCAGCGGCGAGCCTTCGGGCACCACGATGAGGTTGCCTTCGCGGCGCACGGGGGCCGGCTGCGGGGCGGCGGTGGCTGCATGGGTGGCTGCCGTGGGCTCGGCCGGCCCGTTGCAGGCGGCCATGGCCACGCTGATCAGCAGCCCGCCCACAGGCCAGGCGGCCGCCAGCAAGGGATGGCGCTGGTGCAGGCCATGGGGTTGACCATGGGGTCGGCCTGATCGTTCAGAAGCGAGAAAGCGGGTCATCCTGAGGTCTCCGGGTGCCACGGACCCGCGCAGACCTCTCGCCCCTTCAGGCGATCACAGGCCTCCGCCCGGGTCCGGGCAGATCAAGAAATGGAAGAAGGGAAAGACGGAAAGGGGCGGCGCGGCAGCGCCTGGCAGGATCGGGATCGGAATCAGGATCGGGGTCCATGGGGTACTCCTTTGCGTGTGGGTGGCGCAGTCCCCGTGCAGGCCGGGAGCCCTGTTTGCTGCAGTGCAATATGTGCCCGGAATTATCAAAGGCGAAAGTGCCTGCGGCCAGCCTTTGTTGGGAAGGCTGGCCTGTTCATTGGTGGATGCGGGATATACCTTCGTATAGAAGATGGCCGGCACAAGCCCCGATCGGCCCGGCCCCCTCGGCCCGGCCCGGAAAGCAAAAAGCCGCCAGCGCGGAGCGGGCGGCTTGCGGGCGATGGCCTGCGGGAAAGCTCAGTCCACTTTCAGGCCGATGGCTTTCACCAGTTCGCCAAAGCGCTCGCGCTCGGTGGCGTGGTGGTCGATGAAGGCCTTGCGGCTCAGCGGCGCGGGCGTGGCGCCCAGGGTGAGGATGACGTCGTTGACGTTCTTTTGCTCCAGCGCCTTGGCCACGGCAGTGCGAACGGCCTCGATCACCGATTCGGGCGTGCCCGTGGGCGCGTAGATGCCGAACAGCGTGTCCGCATCAAAGCCAGGCAGGCCGCTTTCGGCCAGCGTGGGCACGTTGGGGTACTGCGGCGAGCGGTGCGGGCTGCCGATGGCCAGCAGGCGCAGCTTGCCGGCCTCGACCTGCTTGAGGCCCGGACCCGGGTCGAACCAGAACTGCAGCTGCCCGCTGAGCACGTCGCTGAGCGCCGGGCCCGCGCCCTTGTAGGGGGCGTGCACGGCATCGACACCGGCCATGCGCTTGAACATCTCGCCGGCCAGGTGCGGCGAGCTGCCCTGGCCCGGCGAGCCGTAGGACAGCTTGCCGGGGTTGGCCTTCAGGTGCTTGATGAAGTCGGCCACGTTGGTGGCGGGCACGGCGGGATTGGTCTCCAGGAACACATGCACGCGCGCCACGGCAGCCACGGGCGTCAAGTCCTTTTCGGGATTGAAGGCCAGCTTGCTGTAGATCATCGGGTTGATGGTGATGGCCCCGCCCGAGCTGAGCAGCAGCGTGTAGCCATCCTTGGGCGCGCGCACGGTCTCGCTGATGCCGATGTTGCCGCCCGCGCCGGGCTTGTTGTCCACCACCACCGACTGGCCCAGCACCTGGGACATGGTGGGCGTGATGGCGCGCGCCAGCACATCGGCCGCGCCGCCGGGCGCGAAGTTCACCACCAGGCGCACGGGGCGCTCGGGCCATTTGTCGCCGGCCTTCTGCGCCAGCGCAGGGACCGAGGCCGTCGCGCCCAGCAGGGCCAGCAGGCCCAGGCGGCGCCAGCGGCTGAAGGGGGTTGTCTTGTGCATGAGCTATGTCTCCTTGGGTTATGAGTTCTTGAAAACGGTGAGGGCGCCTGAAGCAGCAGCGGCGCAACGATCAATCCAGCCGTATGCCCGCCGACTCGATGACCTGGCCCCAGCGCCGGCTTTCGCTGCGCCAGTAGTCACGCATCTGCGCAGGCGTGCCGGGCAGCGGCTCCAGCGACAGCGCCTCGAAGCGCGCCAGCACGGCAGGCGAGCGCAGCGCCTGCTGCAGCGCCACGGACCAGGCCTGTACGGTGGCGTCGTCCGTGCCTGCGGGTGCGACCAGGCCCTGCCAGGCATGGGCCTCGAAGTCCTTGACGCCCTGCTCGGCCAGCGTGGGCACGGCCGGATGGCTCTTGAGCCGCTCGGCGCTGGCCACGCCGACGACGCGCAGCTTGCCGGCCGCAATGTGCTGGGCCGCCGCCGCGCTGTCGGCCAGCATGAAGGGGATCTGGCCGCCGATCACGTCGATCAGGGCCGGCCCCGCGCCGCGATAGGGCACATGGGACATCTTCAGGCCCAGGCGCTGCGACAGCAGTTCGGTGGCCAGGTGGTGGGGCGTGCCCAACCCCGGGCTGCCGTAGCTGACGGGGCCTGGCTGGGCCTTCACCCACTGCGTGAACTCCTGCAGGTTGTGCACCGGCAGCTGGTTGCCGACCACGAGGAACAGCGGAAAGCGCGCCAGCAGGCCGATGGGCACGAAGTCCTTCTCGGCGTTGTAGGCCAGCTTGCGAAACAGGTGAGGGTTGGCCGCCAGCGTGGCGAAGTCGGCCGTGAAGACCAGGCTGCCCAGCTCGCGCGTGCGCGCCGCGTATTCGGCGGCGATGTTGGTGCCGGCCCCGGGCTTGTTCATGACGACCACGGTGCGGCCCAGGGCCTTGCCAAAGGACTCGCCCACGGTGCGCGCCACGGCGTCCGAGCCGCCGCCTGCGGCAAAGCCCACCACCCATTCGACGGGCTTGCCGGTCTGGGCGTGTGCCGTGCCCATGCCCAGCAGGGGCGGGGCGCCTATGGCCAGTGCGGCCTTGAGTGCTTGTCTGCGCAGCATCTTGTCTCCTTCTTGTAGTGGCTCGTTTTGCCTTGAGCGCGTTCAGCGCGGTGCGACGGCGCCCGCGTTCCCGGACAGGCTGACCAGTGCGTGCAGCGTGCGCGTCACGGGCACGGCAATGCCCAGGCGGTCGGCCACCTGCAGCACGGCGCCATGGATGGCGCCCGTCTCGGTGGCACGGCCGGCCAGCAGGTCCTGCAGCATCGAGGGCTGGTGGCCCCGGTGGTGGTCAAGCGCATCGCGCACCGCCGCGCCCACGCGCTCGGCGCTGGCGGCGACGCCATGGGCATGGGCGACGGACAGCACCTCGTCCAGCACGCGCTGCAGCAGGGCCTCGCCCTGCGGATTGGCCAGTCCGTCCACGGTCTGGCGCGTCACGGCGCACACGCCGTTGAAGGCGGCATTGAAGGCCAGCTTTTCCCAGATGGCTTCCTGCACCTGCGGGTCGATGCTGCAATGCATGCCTGCGCGGTTGAGGTCTTCCGCCAGCAGGTCGAAGACCGCGCTGCGCTGGCCGTCGCAAGGCATGAAGCGGATACCGCCCTGCCCCATGGAGCTGACCTCGCCCGGCGACATCACGCGCGCAGGCCAGGTGGTCACGCCCAAGGCGATGCGTTCGAGCGGCACCATTTCACGCAACACATCGGCATGGCCTATGCCGTTTTGCAGGCTCAGGAAATGCGTGTCCGGCCCGATGAGATGGGCAATGCCCTGCAGCGCGGCCCGCGTATGGGCCGACTTGGTGAAGACCAGCCACAGCGCGGGCCCTGCCGTGAGCTGCTCGGCCCGCGCGGCACGCACGCGGGCCTGCAGCAGCCCCTCATCGGTGTGGCAGCGCGCGCCATCACGGTTCAGGGCCTGCAGCAGCTCGTCGTTCACGTCGACCAGGGTCACGTCCAGGCCGATGCGGGCCAGCCGCGCACCGAACAGGGTGCCCATGGCGCCTGCGCCGAGGATGCCTATGCTTCTTGTGTTTTCCATTGCCGTGTCTCCTGCAGGGGGCTTCGCCTCAGGCGACCTCGACCTCGACCACGATGGGCTTGGGATGGGCCAGCGCGCGCTCCAGCACATCGGCCAGCTCGGCCGCGTTCTCCACATGCACGCCGTCGCAGCCCTGGCCACGGGCCAGCGCCACGAAGTCGATGTCGGGCAGTTCCGTGCCCTCGACCTTCTCGCCCTCGCGGTAGCCGAAGACATGGGCGAAGTCCTGCAGCGCCGCGTAGCGGCGGTTCTTGAGGATCACGAAGCTGATGGGCAGGCGCAGCTGGGCTGCGCTCCAGAGGGCCTGGATGGCATACATGGCCGAGCCATCGCCGATGACGGCGACCACCTTGGCCTCGGGCTTTGCCAGCGCCACGCCCACGGCGGCCGGCATGCTGTGGCCCAGGCCGCCGCTGCACATGGTGTAGAAGGTGCCCGAGTGGAAGATGGGCAGGTAGGTCTGGATGGTGGAGCGCGAGCTGGGCGCCTCTTCCACCACGATGCTGTGGCGGTCGCGCACCTGGGCCAGCGTGTGCATGGCAAAGGCCACCGACATGCGATCGCCTGCGGCGGGCGCGGCCGGCACGGGCGCTGCGGGCCGGGGTGCGGGCGCCTGGCGCGGTGCGGGCGCGGGGCGCTGCAGCAGCTCCTCCACGCCCATGCGCACATTGCCCACGGCGGCCGTGCCCACAGGGGCCCAGGCGGCAATGGCCGGGTCTTCGATCAGCTGGTAGAGCGCCGTGCCTTCGGGGATGTGCGGGCCCTCGCCTTCCACGTGGTACGTGAAGGCGGCCGCGCCCACGGCGAAGACCACGTCATGGCCGGACAGCAGCTGCACGATGCGCTCGCGCATGGCGGGCAGGAAGCCGGCGAACAGGGGATGGTCCTCGGGGAAGCTGCAGCGCCCGCTCATGGGGGCCACGAAGACGCGGGCCTGGTGGCGCTCGGCCAGCGCGACCACGGCATCCCAGCCCTGGGCCCGGTCCACGGCCGCGCCCACGACCAGGGCCGGGGCACGCGCGGCGTCCAGCGCCTGGCCGATGAGGTCCAGCGTGCGCGGATCGGGCCGCGTCTCGAAGCCCACATGGCGCAGCGTGACGGGCTCGGCCGGCTTGTCCCAGTCATCGGCGGGAATGGAGACCAGCACGGGGCCGCGCGGCTCCTGCATGGCGATGTAGTAGGCGCGCGCCAGCGCCTGGGGCACGTCTTCGGCGCGCGCGGGCTCGCAGCTCCACTTCACATAGGGCTTGGGCAGCTCGGCGGCCTGGCTGGAGTGCAGGAAGGGGTCGAACTGCAGCAGCGAGCGCGCCTGCTGACCCGCCGTGATCACCAGGGGCGTGCGGTTCTTGAAGGCCGTGAAGATGTTGGCCATGGCGTGGCCCACGCCCGCAGCCGAGTGCAGGTTCACGAAGCTGGCATTGCGCGTGGCCTGGGCATGGCCGTCGGCCATGCCCACGACGACGGTTTCCTGCAGGCCCAGCACATAGGAGAAGTCTTCGGGGTAGTCGCGGAACAGCGGCAGCTCGGTCGAGCCCGGGTTGCCGAAGATGCGCGTCATGCCCAGCTCGCGCAGCATGGCGATCACGGCATGGCGCACGGTGTAGGTCGCGGTGGAGGTCGCGGTGGAAGAGGATGCCTCGGCGGGCTGGCTGCGCGGTGTGGTGGGTGCTTGCAAGATGGGGTCTCCTGGGAAATGGGCCGGCCGCCCGGTGCGTGCCGCGCGGTGGCCATGGAAGTCGGTGCCCATGGTGCAGGCGCTTATGATTTCCAGCAATTGAATAAACTATCTAAGAGATATTCACCAAATGGATATCAAGAACCTGGACCTCAACCTGCTGCGCGTCTTTGACGCCGTGTACCGCCACTGCAGCGTCAGCCGCGCGGCCGAGGAGCTGGGCATGTCCCAGCCCGCCGCCAGCCAGGCCGTGACGCGGCTGCGCCTGCTGCTGGGCAACCCGCTGTTCGAGCGCGCGCATGCGGGCGTGCGCCCCACTCCGCGTGCCGAGCGCCTGGCGCTGGCCGTGCGCCAGGCGCTGGAGGTGCTGGAAGTCGCCATGTCCGAGGCCCAGAGCTTCGAGCCACTGCAGGCGCGCCAGCGCTTTCGCATCCACCTGAGCGACATCGGCGAGGCGCGCTTTCTGCCGCCTCTCATGCAGGCGCTGCACCAGCGCGCCCCGCATGTGCAGCTGGAGACCCTGCCCATGCCGCTGGACGGCATTGCCGATGCGCTGGACCGGGGCACGCTGGACATCGCCATCGGCTTTCTGCCGGGTGGCACGCGGACCCGGCAGACCGTGCTGCTGTCCGACCACTACGGCGTGCTGCTGCGCAGCGGCCACCCCGCGCTGGCGCACCTGCCCGAAGGCGCGCCACTGGCGCTGGCCACGCTGCGCCAGCTGGATTTCGCGGCGGTGCGCTCGCATTCGGAGACGCTGCGCATCCTGCAGGCGCTGCGGCTTGATGAGCGCATCCGCCTGTCGGCCGCGCATTTCATGGCCGTGCCCTCCATCGTGGGCAAGACCGACCTGGCGGTGATCATGCCGGCCGAGATCGCGGCCGGCTTTGTCGAGCGCGGCGGCTATGCGGTGCGCGATGCCGACCTGCCCGATCACCACTTTGACGTGTCGCTGCACTGGAGCTGGCGCTTCGAGCAGGAACCGGCCAAGCGCTGGCTGCGCGAGCTGGTCTGCGAGCTGTTCCAGCAGCCCCGGCACCGCGAGGCCGCCGCGCCCTGAAGGGCCCGCCGTCACGGCCATGACTTGCGGGCTGCCAACACTAGAGCGTGTTATGCACTTTTACGTGCCCGCGAAAGCCGGGAAAGGGGTCCGGAACGAGGCGTAGCACGCGCCGCGGTTGCCACACCGCAAGCGGGCTGCAACGAAGGGCCGGGCCCCTTTCCCGGCTTTCCCTTCGGGTTGGCTCTGCGCGCAGGCGCTCGCGGCGTTGCAGCGCTTGCCAAGGCATGAGCCTTGGCGGCGCACTGCGCCTTGCGATCACCAGCGCGCAGAGCCAACGCGGGTACTTAAAAGTGCATAACACGCTCTAGCCTGCCGACTCAGTTTCGTCTAAGAAACCGGCGCCAGACTGGTCCCTGCGCCGACAAGGGCACGCGGCCGGCCCGCCGAAGATGGGCACCGGCCTGTTTCATCCACTCTCCAGGAAAGACTCACCATGCAACTCAAGGACAAGGTCGCCTTCATCACCGGCTCGGCCAGCGGCATCGGCAAGGAGATCGCCACGCTGTTCGCCAGCGAGGGCGCGCGCATCGTCATTGCCGACCTCAACAAGGAGGCGGCCGATGCCACGGCGGCCGAGCTGCGCGCCACGGGAGCGCAGGCCATGGGCGTGGCCGTGGACGTGACCGACGAGGCCCAGGTCAACGCCTCGGTCGAGGAGGCCGCCCGGGCCTTCGGCGGCATCGACATCCTGGTCAGCAATGCCGGGATACAGATCGTGCATCCGGTGGAGGAATTCAGCTTCGCCGACTGGAAGAAGATGCTGGCCATCCACCTGGACGGCGCCTTCCTCACCACGCGCGCCTGCCTCAAGCACATGTATGCGCAGGGCCGCGGCGGCAGCGTGATCTACATGGGATCGGTGCACTCCAAGGAGGCCTCGCTGCTCAAGGCGCCCTATGTCACGGCCAAGCACGGCCTGATCGGGCTGGCCAAGACCGTGGCCAAGGAAGGAGCCAAGCACGGCGTGCGCGCCAATGTGATCTGCCCGGGCTTTGTGCGCACGCCGCTGGTGGACAAGCAGATTCCCGAGCAGGCCCGCACGCTGGGCATCAGCGAGGACGAGGTCATCAAGAACGTGATGCTCAAGGAAACCGTGGACGGCGAGTTCACCACCACCGAGGACGTGGCCCGCGTGGCCCTGCTGTTCGCGGGCTTTCCCAGCAATGCGCTGACCGGCCAGTCTCTGGTGGTCAGCCACGGCTGGTTCATGCAGTAAGTCGCCAGTCGGCCCCTCCATCGGCCCTCAATCGGCCTTCAGGCCCAGCGCACGCGTCACGGCGGCATAGCGGTCGATGTCGGCCGCGATCAGCGCCTGGAATTGGCCCGGTGTCTGCCGCGCCAGGGTGTAGCCCTGGTCGCGCAAGCCAGCGCTGACGGCGGGATCGGCCAGCGCCTGCTCCAGCGTGTCATGCAATGCCTGCACCGTGGCCCGTGGCGTGGCGGCAGGTGCCAGCAGGCCGTGCCACTGCTCCACCGCAAAGCCCGGCAGGCCGCGCTCGGCCACCGTGGGAACGCCGGCCAGCTGCGGCAGTCGCTGCGGCGCCGTGACGGCCAGGGCGCGCACGCGGCCTGCAGCGATCATGGCCGCAGCACTGCTGGCCGTGACCATGCCCGCCGCCACCTGGCCTGCCGCCACGGCCGTGATGGCCGGGCCGCAGCCCTTGTAGGGCACATGCTGCACAAAGCGCTTCGCGTCGCGGGCCAGCATCTCGCCGGCCAGGTGCTGGGGCGTGCCGTTGCCGCAGGAGGCGAACAGCAGCGGCCGTTCCTGGCGCGCCTGGGCCAGCGCATCCTCCAGCGTCTGCAGCGCGCTGTCCGCAGGCACGACCAGCACCGAGGCAATGGAGCCTGCGTTGAACACTGCCGTGAAGTCCTTGCGCGGGTCGAAATCCAGGCGTTCGTAGACACCGGGGTTGATGGCGAACGAGCTGTTGGCCATCAGCAAGGTGCTGCCGTCCGCTGCGGCCTGGGCCACGGCATGGGCGCCAATGTTGCCGCTGGCGCCGGGCCGGTTCTCCACCACCACGGGCTGGCCCAGGCGCTGCTGCAGCTGCTCGCCCAGGCGCCGCGCCAGCAGGTCCGTGCCGCCGCCCGGCGGAAACGTCACGACGATGGTGATGGGCCGCTCCAGGCGCGTGCCGGCCTTGCCCGGCGCCGCCAGCCACAGCCCCGATGCGCCAGCCAGCAGCGCGCAGGCCGCCAGCGTCCAGAGTCTCCGCCCGCGCAAAGAAAATGCCATGACCGAGTCCTCAGGTGTCGAGGCCGATGTCGAGAACCCGGGCGCTGTGCGTGATCCAGCCCACGGCGATCTGGTCCACGCCGGTCTCGGCCACGGCGCGCGCCGTCTCGGGCGTGATGCGGCCCGAGGCTTCGGTCACCGCGCGCCCGCGCGCCATGGAGACGGCCGTGCGCAGCGTGTCCAGGTCCATGTTGTCCAGCAGCACCACTTCCACGCCCAGGGACAGCGCCACCTCCAGCTGCTCCAGCGTGTCCACCTCCAGCTGGATCTGCACCATGTGGCCCACGCCTGCGCGCGCCCGGGCCAGGGCCTCGGCCACGCCGCCGGCCAGCGCGATGTGGTTGTCCTTGATCAGCACGGCATCGTCCAGGCCGAAGCGGTGGTTGCTGCCGCCGCCCACGCGCACGGCGTACTTCTGCAGCGCGCGCAGGCCCGGCATGGTCTTGCGCGTGCAGGTCACGCGTGCGCCCGTGTCGGCGATGGCCCGCGCGATCGATGCCGTGGCCGTGGCCACGCCGCTCAGGTGGCACAGGTAGTTGAGCGCCACGCGCTCGGCGGTGAGGATGGCGCGCGCGCTGCCGTGGATGCGCGCGATCTCCTGGCCGGGCGCCAGTTCGCTGCCATCGCGCAGCACCGGCTCGAAACGCGACTGCGCATCCAGCGCACGGAACGCCAGCCGCGCCATGTCCAGCCCGGCCAGCACGCCCTCCTGGCGCGCCACCAGGCGCAGTTCGGCCTGTGCGTCGGCAGGGACGATGGCATCCGTGGTCAGGTCGCCCGCGCGGCCCAGGTCTTCCAGCAGGGCCGAGCGCACCAGCGGCTCCAGCATCAGGTCGGGCAGCGGCGGCACAGGCAGGCGGGCACTGAGGGCATTGGCAGTATTAATGCTCATTTTGAGTATATGTAGGTCAAAAAAATGTGGCGCGCGGCCTTGCGGGCTTGAGCGAGGAACTTATGCTAGATACGAGCATAAGTGCTGTCAAGCCATTGTCACAATCGGGCAAGTGCCGTGCAGCTCAGGGAGAACCGTCGATGCCCTTGGCCAGGGGCAGCTTGCTGCCCGAGATGGCCCGCTCCAGCAGCACATCGCTGCGAAAGCGGAACAGCTTGGCCGGCCGGCCCGCAGAGCCCACCGTGAGCTGGCCGGTCTCCTCGACCAGATCCTGCTGCTCGATCAGGCGGCGGAAGTTCTGCTTGTGCAGCCCGCGCCCGGCCAGGGCCTCCACGGTCTGCTGCAGCTGCAGCAGCGTGAACTCGGGCGGCATCAGCTCGAACACCACGGGCCGGTACTTGATCTTGGCGCGCAGCCGCGCCATGCCCGTGGCCAGGATGCGGCGGTGGTCGTGGTGCATGGCCTCGCCAGGCAGCATGGCGGCCGCGCCATGGACGCGGTGGGCCGCCTCCTGCACCAGCCCGGCCTCGTACAGCAGCTCGTAGCGCTGCAGCACCATGTCCTCGTTCCAGGGCCCGCCGTCCAGGCCGAAGGCGATGTCCGCGCGCTGGCGCCGCAGCGCACGCTGGGCGCCGCGCGCCTCGGCCATCCAGGCATGCAGGCGCGGAGCGATGTGCGAGCGCAGCAGGGCCGGCTCGCCGCCGCGCCAGTCTTCCCAGGGAAAGTAGCGGTACCAGTCCTGCCAGACGGCCTGCCCCGCGCTGCGGTCCGCGGATTCGCGCGTCAGCCCCAGGTAGCTGACCGAGATCACGCGCGCCCCGCTGGCATCGGTGCGATCGCCATCGGCAAAGGTGTAGAGCTGCTCCATGTAGCCCAGCGGGTGATGGGTCTGCTCCTCCACCCAGGCGCGCAGGCCAGCCTGCAGCGAACGGTGTCCCACCTCGAACGGCCCCGCCGGCAGCAACTGCCCGTCCGCCGTTGTCAGCACGCGCGGCGTGCCCTGGGTCACCGCCGCCAGCACGGCGACGAGTTCGGCATGGATGGGAGAGGCTGCGGGACTGGTGGGGTGGGGCACGAAGGTGAGGGAGGTCGGTTGGCGGGATGGGTGATTATGGTGGGTTGCAGGGGCAGCTTCGAGCCCGGCACAGCAGACCGCCACAGGCCATCAGACGGTCAAATTCAACCTGTTGAGCGCTGGCGTGTTTTTCTATCGCATGACTACCCGCGGCGTTCGAGCTGTCGCAGGTACTTTTCCAGCAGCCCGGCGGTGTGCTCATTCATGCCCGCCTCCCAGCTCGCGCTCGATCTGTTCGATGCTGGGCAGGCTGCTTTGCAGGGTTTCCGGCAAGGCACGGGTGAGCTCGAAACCGGAAACGCCGATGGGCTTGTCCACGCCGCGCAGCGCATACTCGGCCAGCACGTGATTGGGTTTCTGGCACAGGATCAAACCGATGGTGGGTTGGTCGGTTGCGTGTCGCAACCTGTCGTCCACAACGTTGCAGTAGAAGTTCATCTTGCCCGCGTATTCAGGCTTGAAATCGCCCCGCTTGAGGTCGATGACCACGTAGCAACGCAGCTTGAGATGGTAGAACAGCAGGTCTATGTAGAAATCGTCTCCGGCAAGGTCCAGGTGATATTGGCGCCCCACGAAGGCGAAGCCCTGGCCCAGCTCCAGGAGAAATTTTTCCAGATGGGTGATCAGACCGGTTTCCAACTCACGCTCATGGAAACCTGATTCCAACGTCAGGAAGTCGAACAGGTAAGGGTCCTTGAGCGTTTGCTGTACCAGGTCGGAATCCGGCGGAGGCAGGCGCAAGGCGAAGTTGCTGGCAGCTCTGCCTTGTCGCAGGTGCGCGGCTGTTTCGATCTGCATCAGCAGGACACTTCGGCTCCAACCGTTTTCGATGGCTGCGCACATGTACCAATGGCGTGCGCCCGGCTCCTTGACCTTGGCGATCAGCTCGGCATGGTGGCCCCACGGCAGGGACAGCAGAACATCAGCAGCAAACACCTGTGCGCCATCTGCCGCCACCCCCGGCGCCAGGCGGCTTTGTGCCACAGCCTGTGGCACTTTTTCGCCGGGGGCAAGTTGTGCCACGGCCTGTGGCACTTTCTCCGTGCTCCCGGCTGTGGCGGCCAGAGAGGGATACTCGCGATAAAAAGCCAGCATGCGCTTGATGTTGCGCTCGGAAAAACCTTTTTCCTCCGGCAGTTCGTTGTGCAGATCCTTGGCCAGCCGAGGGATGACTGCGGCACCCCAGCCTTCCCGTTTCTGGCGCTGGTCGATCAGTGCCCCGATATCCCAATACAGGCGGATCAATTCGGCATTGACCGCCAGCATGGCATGCGTCTGGGCATGGCGGACACGCTGCTTGATATCGGCCAGCAGCGCCGGATAGTCGGCGGGCAGGTGGGTACTCATACTTCGCCCCCGCTGGTGGCCCTGAGTGCGGCCGGAGAGAGTTCTTCGCGCACCTCGGTCCGGGCGTCACATCCAGCCTTTTCCATAGCCTGCGTGATGAACTTGGTACAGATATCGCGTTCGCCAAGCGCCTGCTTATCCATAGGACGTGATTCCTTTCTTGCTGGCGTTACCTTGCTCGGGCCTGTCTTTTCACCCTGTCGGGTGACGACGGGTCATCTTACGGCGCTCGCTCCGAAACAGCCTGGGCCTCTGCAGAGCGATCCGGCACGATCGGAAGCTCAATGTCCAGGCACCCCGCGGGACATCTGCCTTGCATTCCCGCAGAAGAGTTCGGCACGGATGGGAGGGGCTGCGGAACTGGAGGGTGGAGGCGGTCGGTTGGCGGGATGGATGACTATGGTGGGTTGAAGGCGCCGGTCTGCCCCCGGTCAGGCTTGCGCGTTCACACTGCCGCCGATGTACTGGTCCACCATGGCCTTGGCCTGTCCCAGGCTGCAGCCATGCTCGCTCTGGCAGGCCCTGATGGCCGCCATCTTCTGCAGGGGATCGGCGGCGAGGGTGCGCCAGTCGATCTTTGCGGGCTCTGGCGCAAGGCCATGCCGCGCGCCTCCCTCCTCCACCGAACGCACCTCCCAGCGCGCCACGACGGGAAAGGAAAGGTCCACGGCAGGCAGCCGGCCCAGTTCGACCGCCAATTCATCCTGTGAAATCAATGAAGCCACCTGGCGAACACGCGCTCGGGGCCCGTCGCGCCAAGGCCTGATCTCCAAGGGGCGCCGGCAGAAATCCTGCAGATAGTCACCCAACTCCTGCGTCATGAAGCGCGCGGCCTGCGCGACATCGGCCCGCAACAGTTGCAAAGCCTCCGGCTGCGAGAAGTCATCCAGCTGATCGCTCAGGTCCGCAAAGGCCTGCAGAAATCCCGCGCAGACAAAGTCATCGAAGCAGGCGTGCGAAACACTGCTGGCCTCGTCATCGTGCAACACCAGCGCCACGCCCACGCCATGCGTGTCCAGCGGCGTCAGGCACCAGGCATCGCCGGCGCCCGACTGGGCGAATGGCAGAAAGCTCCGGCCGTTCTGTGCGCCAGGATGAAGCCAGCCCTCGATGATTTCCCGGCTGGCTTCGGCGTCTATCCATTCGAAGTCCTGCCAACTCATGAACAAGGGCGGGTCCTGCAGGCAGCGCTGGCGCCAGGTGGCAGCCCAATCCGGACCGTAGACGGTCTTTCCCGATGCCAGGAGGTCGCTCAACAGCGGCGGCAGCACAATGTCGGTCTGGGTGGAGAGGTTGGCGTAGGTGGTCATTGGATTCATCCCACGTCCATATGCAGCCGATGCCGGCCACAATGCACGCACTGGAAAAGGCAGCCGGAAATCATGCCGTCCGTGGACATGCGCTCCAGCATCCACTGCGCATCGTTCCTGTAGCTGCCTTCGATGTCGGGCAGGACTTCAGCGAGGAAAGGCTCGACGGCCTGCCTGTCGGCGTGACCCAGGAAGACACAGGGCGTGTTGCAGTGCGTGAGCCACACAGGCTGCTGCCAGGCCCTGTAGCCGGGCGTGCGCTGCGCGATCTCCAGCAGCAGTTCCCTGGCGATGGTGGGCTCGGGGTCTGCCGGATCAGGCGACACGCCTTCGATATCGGTTCCAGGCATGAAAAAGCCGCGCACAAGCGCGGTTCATCCCACTCAGGCAATCGCTTGGATGCCGCTCTTTTCCACAACCGTCAGCAAGCGCAAGGCAGGGCCACCGGGCTTCTTGACGCCACGTTCCCAGTCAGAGACCAGGTTCTTGCTCACATTCAGATAGAGCGCAAAAACAGGCTGGGACAGATGTTCGCGCTCGCGCAAGGCCCGGATGCGTTCGGGAGGCATGGGCACCACAGGCGTCAGGCAGGCCGCATCGAACTCGCGCATGGTCTGCCTATCGATGGCGCCAACGCTGTGCAGTGCTTCCATGGTTTCATGGATGGCTGCAGAAGCATCACTTCGGTATTTCTTTGTCATGATCATGTACCTCTGAAAAATGCCCGTTGCCGATCAACACGGTCAGTTGCTCCTCTGACAAGCCCAGCACATGGCCTGCGGCCTTCCTGAACTGCGCTTCATCGTCCTTGTCAATGTTGTCGCGGTCACTCTTGGCGAACCCATAGACGAAGAACGCTCGTTCCGCCGTGCGGTATAGAACGACGGTACGAAACCCGCCCGACTTGCCCTGCCCAGGACGCGCCACACGCTGCTTGATGACGCCACCGCCCAGGTCGGCGTCGATCAAGCCCTGCTCAGCCCGCTCTATGGCCTGCACCATCGACTTGTCCGATATGTCCTGCTTGCGGGCATACCGCGCGAACCAAGCATTCTTGAAAATGCGCATGCCGTACCCTCCACATGGATTTATATCACACCCAGTGTGATACATCAAACACCTCAGCAGGCCGCCATATCTGACAACGGCACAAGTACGTCACCATGAAAAACGGCGCTTCATGTTGTTACACGAAGCGCCGTCAGACAGCACCTGATCGATTGCCTTCAGCTCATCTTGCGCGAACCATCATGAAACAACGCGAGCAGGTGAGAACCATGACAGCAGCTATCACACGTTGAACAGGAAGTTCATCACGTCGCCATCCTTGACGACATATTCCTTGCCTTCGGCGCGCATCTTGCCCGCGTCCTTGGCGCCCTGCTCGCCCTTGAAGGCGATGAAGTCGTCGAAGGCGATGGTCTGGGCGCGGATGAAGCCGCGCTCGAAGTCGCCGTGGATGACGCCTGCGGCCTGGGGGGCGGTGTCGCCGACCTTGATGGTCCAGGCGCGCACTTCCTTGACGCCGGCCGTGAAGTAGGTCTGCAGGCCCAGCAGGCCGAAGCCGGCGCGGATCAGGCGGTTCAGGCCCGGTTCTTCCAGGCCCAGTTCCTGCAGGAACATGTCGCGGTCCTCGTCGCTCATCTCGGCCATTTCGGCTTCGATCTTGGCGCAGATGGCCACGACGGGAGCGCCCTGCGCCTCGGCATAGGCCTTGAGGCTGTCGAGCAGCGGGTTGTTCTCGAAGCCGTCTTCGCTGACGTTGCCCACGAACATGGCGGGCTTGGCGGTGATCAGGCAGAACTGCTTGAGCAGGGGCGCGTCTTCCTTGGAGACGGGCACCGTGCGTGCGGGCTTGCCCTGGTCCAGGGCAGCCTGGATGGGGGTCAGCAGCGCCACCACCTTGGCGGCTTCCTTGTCGTTGCCCGACTTGGCGGCCTTGCTGTAGCGGTTCAGCGCCTTCTCGACGGTGGCCAGGTCGGCCAGGCACAGCTCGGTCTGGATGACCTCGATGTCGGCGATGGGGTCCACCTTGTTGGCCACGTGGATGACGTTCGGGTCTTCGAAGCAGCGCACCACGTTGACGATGGCGTCGGTCTCGCGGATGTGGGCCAGGAACTGGTTGCCCAGGCCTTCACCCTTGGAGGCGCCGGCCACCAGGCCCGCGATGTCCACGAATTCGACGATGGCCGGGACGATGCGCTCGGGCGTGATGATGTCGGCCAGCTTCTGCAGGCGCGGATCGGGCACTTCCACCACGCCGGTGTTCGGCTCGATGGTGCAGAAGGGATAGTTCTCGGCGGCGATGCCGGCCTTCGTCAGCGCGTTGAAGAGAGTGGACTTGCCCACATTGGGCAGGCCCACGATGCCGCATTTGAGGCTCATGGCAGGGCTTTCTACAGGGATTCTGGGGACAAACCCCGTATTTTAGTCAACCGGGCATTTCCTGTCGTTTCAGGCGAACTGCCAGTCGCCGGCCACGGACTGGCCAACGACCAGTTCGGCTCCGTCGTGCAGACCTTCCAGCACGGCATTCATGCCGAAGGTGATGGCGCCATCGACACGGTCGTCCTGGCGGTAGGTACGGATGGCATCACCCACGGCGGTGCCCTGCACGGCCGTGACGGGGTCGATGTCGGGAATGGGGCAGCGTGTGCAGGGCTTGGCCATGCGCAGCCGCAGGCCCTGGGCATCGAGCACGTCGAGCCCGTCGACCCGGTCCTCGTCATGGGCCTCCAGGCCTTCGATCACGATGTTGGGGCGAAAGCGCCGTGCGTCCACCGCGGCGTGGCCGGCCGCCTGCAGGCGCTGGTTGAGTTCATCCACGGCCGCCTGGCTCAGTACCAGCAGCGGATAGCCGTCCGCGAAGTGCACAGGTGCGGCCTCGCCCCCGGTCCAGCGCGCGCTGGTGCGGCGCGGCGCCGCCGGGTCGAAGCGCACCAGGGAGCAGTCCGTGCCCAGGGCCTGCGTCAGCCAGCGGGCGGCTTCGGGGCCCATGTCCCAGGCCTGCACCCAGTCCGACCAGACGCGCGCCCGGCGCTCCGGCCCCGTGGCCTGCAGCGCGATGCGCAGCGGCGGCTGCTGGGGAAAGTGCAGCACCAGGTGCCCGGCCTCCAGCTCGGGGCGTATCCAGGCCATGCGCGGATGGTCGCGCTGGGTCAGGAATTCGCCCTGCGCATCGACCACCATCCAGTGGCGGTCCCAGGCCAGGCCGGTAGCGCCGACCTGCGTCTTTTGCAGCGTAATGCCCGCGCAGGATTTGACGGGATAGACCCACAACTGGGCAATGCGGCCCTGCACGTCTCGTTCTTGGTCAGACATCGGATATCTCTTTTGGGGGAATCTGGGGTGCCGGGGCACCCGGGGCACGAATGGCGCCACGCGATGGGCGGCAATATGCCAGATGGCGACGCAGGCTGCGGCAGGTCATGCCAATGCCGGAGTTTGCGCCAGTTGGAATCCCCGGCATGGCCCGGACTCCTACAATGCCGGCCATGGCGCAAACCTTTGATGTATGTATACGCGGGGCCGGCATTGCAGGCCGGACCCTGGCTCTCCTGCTGGCCCGGGAACGGCTGCGCGTGGCCCTGGTGGTGGCCGCGCCGACAGGCAACGCGCCCGATGTGCGCGCCTACGCGCTCAATGCCAGCGCACGCGGCCTGCTGGACAGCCTGCGTTGCTGGCCCGATGACCAGCACGCCACGCCCGTGACGCAAATGGAAGTCTTTGGCGACCTGGACGGCCATGTGCTGTTCGACGCAGCCAGCCAGGATGTCGAGGCCCTGACCTGGATCGTCGATGTGCCCGCGCTGGAGCAGCGCCTGGCCGAGGCCGTGCGCTACCAGCCCATGGTCGAGGTGGTGGAGCAGCCCGTGGCCGCGCCGCTGACGGCCATCTGCGAGGGCCGCGCCAGCCGCACGCGCAGCGAGTTCGGCGTGGACTTCGCCGTCACGCCCTATGCACAGCACGCCATCGCCACCCGGCTGCACTGCGAGCTGCCGCATGGACAGGTGGCGCGACAGTGGTTCACGCCCGAAGGCATCCTGGCCCTGCTGCCGCTGGACGGCCCGCAAGGCCACAGCGTGGCCGTGGTCTGGTCCATCGCCCGCGAGCTGGCCGACGGCTGGCTGGCCGCCGACACACAGGATTTCACCGCGCGGCTGGAAGCCATCAGCCAGGGCGCGCTGGGGCGGCTGGAGCTGAGCGCACCGCGCATGGCCTGGCCGCTGCAGCAGGCCGTGGCCGACCACTGGTGCGGCTCCATGCCCGACGGCGATGCACGCTCGGCCCGCAGCTGGGTGCTGGTGGGCGACGCCGCCCACAACGTGCACCCGCTGGCAGGCCAGGGCCTGAACCTGGGCCTGGGCGATGTGCAGGCGCTGGCACGCGTGCTGCAGGAGCGCGGCTACTGGCGCAGCACCGGCGATCTGCGCCTGCTGCGCCGCTATGAACGCGAGCGCAAGGCCGCGCTGGCGCCCATGGGCCTGGCCATGGACGGGCTGCAGCAGCTGTTCAGCCGCTCCGAGGTTCCGGTGCAGATGCTGCGCAACTGGGGCATGAAGGGCTTCGAGCGCTTCGGCCCGCTCAAGGACTGGATGGCGCGCCAGGCCATGGGCCTGGACCCGCGCAGCGGCGCCTGAGCCTGGAGCCAAGCCGATCCCGTGCCGTTGAACCCTTTGCCGTTTTGCGACTCGTACCCCTGCTCCGTGGCGCCCCGCGCCGCGCAATCCCCCTCAACCACGGCGCGGCCGGCCTGAACGCGGCCCCGCCCACCCACCGCATTGCCATGAAACTCTTCGCCTGCCTGCTGACGGCCGCCAGCCTGACCTGGAGCCTCGGTGTCCATGCCCAGGACGCCAACCTGCGCAAGACGCTGACCGAGCGCATTCCCCAGCTGGAAAAGATCGACGAAATCCGTCCCACGCCCATGTCCGGCCTGTTCGAAGTGCGCATCGGCACGGACCTGTTCTACACGGACGCCAAGGGCAACTACCTGATCCAGGGCGAGCTGATCGACACCAAGGCGCGCCGCAATCTCACCGAAGACCGCATGAACCAGCTGACGGCGGTGGACTTCAAGCAGCTGCCGCTCAAGGACGCCGTGACCATCGTCCACGGCAAGGGCGAGCGCAAGATGGCCGTGTTCGAAGATCCCAACTGCGGCTACTGCAAGCGTTTCGAGCGCGACCTGCAGACTGTGGACAACGTCACCATCTACCTGTTCCTGTACCCCATCCTGAGCCCCGACTCGGCCGAGAAGTCGCGCAACATCTGGTGCGCCAAGGACCAGGCCGGTGCATGGGCCGACCACATGCTGCGCGACAAGGTGCCGGCCGCCGCCCAGTGCGACACCTCGGCCGTGCAGCGCAACCTGGCCTTTGGCCGCAAGTACAAGATCACGGGAACGCCCACCGTCATCTTCACCGACAACACCCGAGTGCCTGGCGCCATCAGCGCCCAGGAAGTCGAGAAGAACCTGGCCGCAGCCGCAGCCGCGCGCTGACCGCCACCGGGCGGGCCCGGCGCCATGGACGCCGGGCCCGCCCACCTGATCCCCTCGGCCGGAGCTTCCCGGCTCCAGCCCGCCGCAGCGGGCCCGGGCAGCCTCCAGGCCACACCTGCAGGAGCCCGAATGACCTCTCCCCTCGCCGCCACCGCCGCTGCCACTGCCGCAGCGGACATCCACTACCGCGTGCAGGCCCTTGATGTGGACGCGCACCTGTTCAGCGTGCAACTGCACATCGCCCGCCCGGCCGCTGGCCAGACCCTGTCGCTGCCGGTCTGGATTCCCGGCAGCTATCTGGTGCGGGAATTCTCCAAGAACCTCCAGGGCCTGTCTGCCGAGCAGGACGGCCGCCCCGTCACGCTGACCCAGCAGGGCAAGAACCTCTGGCAGGCCGATTGCGCAGCCGGCGTGCCGCTGGTGCTCCACTACCAGTTCTGCGCCTATGACAGCTCGGTCCGCACGGCCTGGCTGGACCGCCGCCGCGGCTTTTTCAACGGCACCAGCCTGTGCCTGCGCGTGCACGGCCAGGAAGACAGGCCGCACACGCTGCAGCTGCTTGCGTCGGACGCCACCGCATCGTGGCAGGTGGCGACCGGCCTGGACGCCGTGGACACCGATGCGCGCGGCTGGGGCCTGTACCGCGCCGCCCACTACGACGAATTGGTGGACTGCCCCGTGGAGATGGGCAGCTTCTGGCGCGGCGACTTCGTGGCCGCGGGCGTGCCGCACAGCTTCATCGTGGCGGGCGCCGCGCCCAGCTTCGACGGCGCGCGCCTGATTGCCGATGCACGCAGGATCTGCGAGACCGTGCTGGCCTTCTGGCACGGTACGGGCGAGCAGGCCACGCCCGCGCCCATGCAGCGCTACGTGTTCATGCTCAACGTGGTCGATGACGGCTATGGGGGCCTGGAGCACCGCAATTCCACGGCCCTGATCTGCGGCCGGCGCGACCTGCCGCGCGTGGGCGAGCGCAAGGCCGCCGAGGGCTACACCACCTTGCTGGGCCTGATCAGCCACGAGTACTTCCACACCTGGAACGTCAAGCGCCTGCGCCCGGCCGAATTCGCACGCTACGACTACGGGCAGGAGAACTACACCGAGCTGCTGTGGTTCTTCGAAGGCTTCACCAGCTACTACGACGACCTGCTGCTGCGCCGCGCCGGCCTGATCGACAACGCCCAGTACCTCAAGCTCATCACGCGCACCATCAACCAGGTGCTGCAGACGCCGGGCCGACACCTGCAGTCCGTGGCCCAGGCCAGCTATGACGCCTGGGTCAAGTACTACCGCCAGGACGAGAACACGCCCAACCAGACCGTCAGCTACTACACCAAGGGCTGCCTTGTCGCGCTGGCCCTGGACCTGCAACTGCGCCGCGAAGGCCGCAGCACGCTGGACGACGTGATGCGCGCGCTGTGGCAGCGCTGCCAGGGCGGTCCCATGCGCGAGGCCGACGTGCTGGCCGTGCTGCAGGACCTGGGCGGGCGCAGCTTCGCGCCCGAAATCACGCAATGGGTGCACGGCACCGACGACCTGCCGCTGGCCGAACTGCTGGCCGCGCACGGCGTGCAGGCCAAGGCCGAACCGGCGCAGACTGCCCAGCGCCTGGGCCTGCGCGTGCAGGAAAGCCAAGGCATCACCATCAAGACCGTGCTGCGCGGCAGCCTGGCCGAGCGCGCAGGCTTCATGGCGGGCGACGAATGGCTGGCCATCGAGCTGCCCACCGGCGCCGAGGATTCACAGCCCGCGCGCTGGCGCATCACCCGGCTGGACGACGTAGCTCTTTATGCAGGCACGGCCCTGGACATCGTCGCCTGGGTGGCCCGCGACCGGCAGATCCTGGCCTTGACCCTGCCCTGGGGCTCGGGCCTGCTGTCCGAGGCCGCCGCCATGGTGGAGAAAACGGACAACGGCGATGCAAAAGCTGCCACATCCGGCACCCTGGCGGCGCCCGCCCCCAGCAATCTCGGACTGGAAATCACGGACGAGGAGACCGCTGGACGCTGGCTGGCCGGGCACACGGGCAGCGCGCAGGCGCCTGCCACGCCCTGAACGGCGCATGCCGCCCCGCGCCGCCGGCCGGTTATTCTTGAGGATCACGACGACAACCCCAGCAGGAGACTCCCTTGGCCTATGAAATGATTGAAGTTCGCGTCGAAGCCGACAAGGTCGGCATCATCACGCTCAACCGCCCCAAGCAGCTCAACGCGCTCAACGACCAGCTCATGGACGAGCTGGGCCAGGCCCTGCAGGCCTTCGATGCCGATGAGGCCATCGGCTGCATGATCATCACCGGCAGCGAGAAAGCCTTCGCGGCTGGCGCCGACATCGGCGCCATGGCCAAGTACAGCTTTGCCGACGCCTACAAGGGCGACTACATCACGCGCAACTGGGAAGCCATCCGCTCCATCCGCAAGCCCGTGATCGCCGCCGTCAGCGGCTTTGCCCTCGGCGGCGGCTGCGAGCTGGCCATGATGTGCGACTTCATCATCGCCGCCGACAACGCGAAGTTCGGCCAGCCGGAAATCAAGCTGGGCGTGATCCCCGGCGCCGGCGGCACGCAGCGCCTGCCGCGCGCCGTGGGCAAGTCCAAGGCCATGGACATGGCCCTCACGGCCCGCATGATGGACGCCACCGAGGCCGAGCGCGCCGGCCTGGTCAGCCGTGTCGTGCCCTTCGACAAGCTCATGGACGAAGCCCTGGGCGCCGCCATCATCATCAGCGGCTTCTCGCAGATCGCCGTCATGGCGGCCAAGGAATCGGTGAACCGTGCCTTCGAGGGCTCGCTGGCCGACGGCGTCATGTTCGAGCGCCGCCTGTTCCACGCGCTGTTCGCCACGCAGGACCAGAAGGAAGGCATGGACGCCTTCGTCAACAAGCGTCCCGCCAGCTTCAAGCATCTCTGAGCGGGCTGAAAGTCGCGCTACAATGCGCGTCTTCCGGCAAGGCGCAGCAAGCCTCTCGCAAAGAAATTTCGAGAAATTTGCACAACTTGCCGGATGGGCCGAAAATTCTGCATATAATTTAGGTCTTACGGCGCTTTAGCTCAGTCGGTTAGAGCGATGGAATCATAATCCACAGGTCCGCGGTTCGAATCCGTGAAGCGCCACCAAACAAAGAAAAGGGTCTACGTGCAAACGTAGACCCTTTTTCCGTTGGCGCTGCACTCCGCCAGAGCGCGCCGCTTGCGGCGCCGCCTCCGGCTGCTAGCTGCCGCGCTCCAACCCGATCCAGTGGTTGTCCAGCGCCATTCCAGGCACCGGCACCGTGCGCAGCACCTGGCCGCGCTGGCGCAATTGGGCCTGGCGTGCGCCGCCCATCCACAGCGCGGGCTCGGCAGGCAGGGGCCGGCCCTTGGCATCCAGCGAGACGCTTGCATTGGCCACGCAGTACACGCCCGGCATGGCATCGCCGCGCAGCCAGCGGCCACTGGCCTGGCCGCTGTCGGGCACCTGCCACCAGGTGACGGTGTTCACGCGCGGGCAGCTGACGGCAAAGAGCTGGCCGTCGCAGCCTATGTCTCCGCCATAGCCGGCCAGGGGCTCGCGCCCTTCGGGCAGGGGCACGGCATGCAAACGGTGGCCATCGAACAGGGCCAGCACGGGCGCGGCGGCGCGCGCTTCGGTGTCGCGGTGCTCGGCCTGCAGCGCAATGCCCAGCCAGCGGCGTGCGGGCGCGTGGGCGACCTGCGGGCCCCAGGCCAAGTGGCGCAGGCTCAGGCGGTTGTCGTCCAGCTTCCACAGGCCGGCACGGGCGCCGCCTTCGGCCGGCAACAGCCGCGCGATGGACGAATCCATGTGGTCCAGCTGCAGCTTGCGCCGGCCGGTTTCGGACTGCGTGGGAATGCCGCCATTGGCGACCATCAGCGTGCCGTCGGCGTCCAGCAGCAGCTGGTGCGGATCCATGCCGCCCGTGCGCCATTCGGCGATCTTCTCCAAGGTGATGGCATCGCGCACGCCGATCAGGCCCTGGGCATCTTCCAGATCGGTCTCGGTGGTGTAGAGATGGCGGCCATCGGCGCTTTCGATGACATGGCCGTTGAAGAAGCGGTCGGGCTCGATCCACTGCCACTGCGCATCCTCGGCGGCCTGTCCCGGCTTCAGGCGCACCAGCCAGTCACCGGGGCGGCGGCTGGCGAAGACCACAGAGCCGTCGCGCAGCGCGGCCATGCCATGGGCGCGCGTGGGCACGTCCAGGGCCTGCAGCACCTGCAGCGGCCTGTCCACCTGCGCACTGGCCTGCACGATGCCGACACGCATCTGCTCGCCCTGCATCCAGGCCGCAGCCAGCGACCGTGCCGGTCCAGACGGCCTGGCCGCATGGGAGGTTGCCAGCGGCATGGCAGCCAGCAGCCCCATGCCCTGCAGCCAGCGGCGGCGATTCAGCGCCTGCTCAATCCCCGTCGGCATCCGAGAACCCGATGTTGACTTCCAGCGCAGGCGCCACCTCGCCTTCCATGAGGCGCTTGAGGCGCGACAGCGGCTTGGTGGCGGCATCGACGGCCTTGGCGCTCGGCTCGGTCAGGGCGCGCATGCCGGCATCGGCCTCGTTGACGGCCTTGAGCCAGCGGTCGGCCAGCGGGTTGAGGCCACGGCCGCGCAGGTAGGACTCGATGGGCACGATGTCCACGCCGGGCTGGGGCACCTTGCGGTCCACGCTCACGGCCAGCGTGCGCAGGCCCTGCCAGTGCGCGCGCCAGATCTCCAGCGTGCTGCCGCTGGCGAGATGCTCCCAGGCGGGCGGTTTGCTGCCCGCACTGCCCGCACTGCGCAAAGGCTTTTCCATGTCCGCCCAGCGCAGGCGCTCCAGGCCGCCCACCCACTGGTTGATGAACTCGGCCATGGCTTCGGTGGTGGCATCGCCGTCCTCGGACCAATCCTGGGCCGCGAGCTTGGCAAAGCCGTTGCTGAGGATGCCCATCTCGGCGCCGATTTCCTCCGCCACCAGGGTGGCATAGGCGCAGGCCGGCGTCTGCGGCTCCACGGGCTGGGTCCACAGCAGGTTCTCGAGCGCCGGGTATCCCTTGGCGGGTGCGCCGATGCGCTCCATGGCAGCCAGATCGGCGGGGGCCGACTGTATGGCCTTCTTGAGCAGGGCCGGGCGCATGGGGCGGAAGTCCACCAGACGTGCCGAGCGGCGCTCCACCAGCGGCCCCAGGGCCACGGCCGAGAGGCTGCTCCACTGTCGCGACGATTGCACATAGGCCTGGCGCGCCGTCTGCAGCGTGGCGGCAGCCGATCCCGCAGGTGCCGTGCAGTGCGCGCGCAGCGCCTGGCTCAGCGCCTGGGCGGATGCCTGCGCGGCCTTGGCCTGGGGCGAGAACCATTGGCCGTACAGCCCCTGCACGGCGTGGGCCGTGTTGTAGAAGGGAATGGCCATGTTGGCATCCACTTCCTGGGCATGGACAGGGGCGGCGGCCAGCAGCGCCAGCGCGGCGGCACAAAGGATTTGGCGAGGGGTCATGCGCATGTCTTGCATCAGAGGGACTCCACAAATTTGACCAGGGCTTCACGGTCTTCGGCGCTGAGCTGGCGCACCTGTTCGCGCGCGGCTTCGGCCTCGCCGCCGTGCCAGAGGATGGCTTCGAGCACGCCGCGCGCACGGCCGTCGTGCAGCAGGCGCTGGTGGTTGTTGACATCGGGCAGCAGGCCTATGCCCCACAGCGGCGGCGTGCGCCACTGGCGGCCTGAGGCCTTGAAGTCGGGCCGGCCATCGGCCAGCGCATCGCCCATGTCGTGCAGCAGCAGGTCGGTGTAGGGCGCAATGGTCTGGCCCGACAACCCCTTGCTGCTGAGTGCCGGCGACAGCGCGGGAAACAGCTCCCCACCCGTCTTGTACGAGGGCCGGTGGCACTGCGCACACTGGGCCTGGTGGAACAGTGCCTCGCCACGGCGCACGGCCGGGTCGCTGGCGTTGCGCCGTGCAGGCGGCGCCAGCGTGGCCTGGTAGAAGATCACGTCGTCCAGCACGCGGTCCTCGATCTCCACGCCCTCGGCGCCGTTGCCGTTGGGCGCGGCCAGGCAGTCCTTTTGTGCGGGAGTGCAGGTCTGGTGCGGGAAACGCTTCGATGTGATGCCGATATCGCCCAGGAAGGCCGAGGCCGTCTGGTGGGCAATGGAGGCCACGTTGGCCTTCCAGCCGAAGCGGCCCAGCATCATGCGTTCGCCGTAGGCATCCCAGACATAGTTGGGCTGGCCCTTGATGGGGCCGCCCAGGGCCGCCTGGGCGGCAGCGTTGGCCAGGATCTCGGACTCCGGGATGTGCTCCAGCAGGCCCAGGCCGATGACCTGGGGCGCAATGCGCGGGCTGGTCATCAGGTTGGCGGCCAGGGGGCCGTAGTTGAGCGCAGCCAGCTCGTAGACCGGCTTTTCCAGCGTGTAGGCCGTGCCGTCGGCAAAGCGGCCATGCACCTGTTCGTAGCGGATGCGCAGCTGGCCCTCGCCCTTGACGCCCAGCACGCCCTCGGTGTTGAACTGGTCACCATAGACCGGGTCCGGCACCGGGCTGCCGTGCGGGCCTTCGCCCGGAATGGACAGCCGCATGAGCAGGCCCGCGAAGGGCTGGGGCTTGAGCGGGTTGTGGAAGTCGGGCGGCTGGGCACGGCCGTCCTGCACATGGCAGCCGCCGCAGGAGCGCGCCAGGAAGTGCGGGCCCAGGCCATCGCGCGCCGTGGTGGAGGCCGGCGCCTGCACCCAGTTGCGCTTGAAGAAGGAGTTGCCGATGACGAAGCGCGTGCGCTCTGCATCCTCCAGGTTGGCGGCGGGCAGCGAGAAGGCGTTGCGGCCCGTGGCGTGGACCGTGGTCTGGCCACCCGGGGGCAGGGGCTCGCCGGGTGCCGCGAACAAAAGAGCTGGATCGGGAGCTGGATCGGGAGCAGGCTGCGGTGCTGGCGCGCGCGCTGGCGCGGCAGCCACCGTGTCCTGCTGTTGGGCCGAGCAGCCCATCAGGACCAGGGAAGCAGCGACCAGCAGCGATGGGGAGAGATTCATGGGTGGGGACGTCCCTGGAAAAGCCAGGGCCGCCGAACCCTTTCGGGGGCGGCGGCCTTGGCACATGGGCGCAGGAATGGATGGACGCTGGCGTGGATGTTCCGTTAGTTGGCCTTGGGGTCCACCAGGTTGAGCTGGGTGATGCCGACGGCATTGGCCGCCTCCACCAGGTCCTTGCTCTGCTGGACCAGGCTGTCGATGGTGGCCTGGATCTTGGCGCGCGAGGCCGAGTCGCGTGCGCCCTGTATGGCCTGGTCGAACGGCGCGGGAATGGCCTGGGCCGCCTGCACCGACTGCGTGATCTGGCGCGTGGTCCTGTCGGCCAGCGCGCTGTCCTTGGAGGCCACCCAGTCCTTGATGCCCGGGCCTTGCAGCTCGCTGCCATCCAGGCGCTTGTAGCTGCCCTGCCAGACGTTGAGGATGCCCTGGGCATTGGTCACCGCATCGCGGTGCGTGTTGTCCGAGAAGCAGGAGTGCTCGTCTTCCTGGTCGCGGCTGGCCAGGGCCACTTCCAGGCGCTCGCCGGCCAGCTCGCCGCGCGACAGCGAACCCAGGCCCACGAAGATGCGGCGCAGCGCGTCGTCGGGCTTTTTCTCGAACTGGGCGCGGAAGTTCTTGGGCGAGCCGGGCTTCCACTGGTCGGCCACGGACTGCAGGTCCTCGATCAGCAGCGCGGTCACCACCTTCAGGTACTCGCGGCGGCGGTCGGCATTGGACTTCTTGCCATCGACGAAGTCGGTGTACGGACGCGCGCCCGGCCCCTTGTCGTTCAGGTCCTGGCCCCAGAGCATGAACTCGATGGCGTGCCAGCCGGTGGAAACATTCTCCTCGCCGTCATGCTCATTGAGCTCGGCCAGGCGCTTCTTCGTGATGGCTTCCTTGCGGTTGTTGATGATGCCGGCGTTGGGGTTGCCTTCCACATAGTCCACATAGGACTCATCCATGGGCCAGGCGTTGATCTGGCCTTCGGGGCCTTGATCGTTGTCGATGGGGCCGGCGTAGAAGCGGAAGGCCTCGGTCTGGCCGTAGTACTCCCGGGCATCCAGCCAGGCCTTGCGTGCCTGGTTCAGGCCCTGCTCGCTGGGCGCCGCCAGAAAGGCCGCAATGGCTTTCTGCATGGTCTTGGCGGAGCTGATGGAGTCCGAGTAATTGGCGTGCACCAGGGTGCCGTAATGCTTGACCACCTCCGCAACGGAGAGGCTCTTCTTCACGGGCTGTTGAACGGTGCCGGCGGCTGCGGCCTGGCTCATCGGGGCGGCCGCGCCCAGGGCCAGGGCGGCTGCAATCAGGATGGGATGCATGGCAGAAAGGATCGGAGGTTGGAGAACTCGGAATGCCAAACTGTAATGAGAATTGTTTTTATTGGCAAAACCTGCGAGATATCGCCGCACTGCGCAGCAAGGTCATAGACGGACCCGGGCAGAAATGGGGCGCGCCAGCGGCGCAATGGCCGCAGCGGGCGCCAGCCTAGCACGAGCCCCCTTGGCGCCCCGGCCAAAGACCCAGCGCCCTGGCATAAGCCCCGCAGCTTGCCTTGGCTGGCGACTTGCCTTACCATTGCGCCCGCTCGCATGGGCCGCCCTCTCCTCGCAGGGCCTGCCCACCGCCTCCAAGCCCTGATCGCCCGGCCGATTTCAGGGCTTTCGCTTTTTGCAGAAGCGGTCTTTTGGCGCTGCACCTTGCGCTCTGTCTTTGCGCGCAGCCCCTGCCATGCCCCGGCATGCCGGCCGCCCAGCTTGTTTTCCCACCAGGATTTCCCGTGCCCATCGCCACTCCAGGATGCCGCACACGCGCAGCGTGCCCGCACGCCGGCCCAGCCGGCGGCGCAGGCGTTTTGCGTGGTGCCGCTCCCCAGCGAGAGCGCGCGCCGTCCTGGCTTTCAAGGATTTTCACGTGACCACCACTTCCTCCGGGGCGCTCGCAGCCAATGCTGCCGGCGCCAGCACAGACACGCATGTCGGCACACATGCCACCCAGGTCAACGGCTACAGCTGGAAGGCCCTGGCCGGCTCGGCCGTGGGCTATGCCATGGACGGCTTCGACCTGCTGATCCTGGGCTTCATGCTGTCGGCCATTTCGGCCGACCTGCACCTCACGCCGGGCCAGGCCGGTTCGCTGGTGACCTGGACGCTGATCGGTGCCGTGTTCGGCGGCATCTTCTTCGGCCTGCTCAGCGACCGCTACGGGCGCATCCGCGTGCTGACCTGGACCATCATGCTGTTCGCAGTCTTCACGGGCCTGTGCGCCTTCGCCCAGGGCTACTGGGACCTGCTGGCCTACCGCACGATTGCGGGCATCGGCCTGGGCGGCGAGTTCGGCATCGGCATGGCACTGGCCGCCGAGGCCTGGCCCGCACGCCACCGCGCCCGCGTCTCGTCCTACGTAGCCCTGGGCTGGCAAATGGGCGTGCTGGGCGCGGCGCTGCTGACGCCGCTGCTGCTGCCCCTCATCGGCTGGCGCGGCATGTTCCTGGTGGGCGTGATACCGGCCGTGGTGGCCTGGGTGATCCGCAACAAGCTGCACGAGCCCGAAGTCTTCGTGAAGCGCCAGCAGTCCGCCACGCCCTCGGCCCGCGTGCCGGTGCTGCAAAGCCTGAAGCTGCTGGTGAAGGACCGCGCCACGACCAAGGTCAGCCTGGGCGTGATCGTGCTGACCTCGGTCCAGAACTTCGGCTACTACGGCATCATGATCTGGATGCCCAGCTTCCTGTCCAAGCAACTGGGCTTCAGCCTGACCAAGTCCTCGATATGGACTGCCGTGACCGTGGTGGGAATGATGGTCGGCATCTGGGTCTTCGGCCAGCTGGCCGACCGCATCGGACGCAAGCCCAGCTTCCTGATCTTCCAGCTGGGCTCGGTCATCATGGTCGTGCTCTATTCGCAGCTGTCCGATCCCACGGCCATGCTCTGGGCGGGGGCCCTCATGGGCCTGTTCGTCAACGGCATGATGGGCGGCTACGGCGCCGTGATGAGCGAGGCCTACCCCACCGAGGCCCGCGCCACCGCGCAGAACGTGCTGTTCAACATCGGCCGCGCCGTGGGCGGACTGGGCCCGGTGGTGATCGGTGCGCTGGCCATGAGCTATTCGTTCCAGGTGGCGATCGCCCTGCTGGCGGCCATCTATGTGCTGGACATGCTGGCCACGGCCTTCCTGATCCCCGAACTCAAGGGACGCGAGCTGTCCTGAGCGGCTCAGATTCTCCGGCTCGGAACGATGCCCCACAATGCAAAGAGCTGCCGATGGCAGCTCTTTTTTTGTCCGGCAACCGGCGTGCCCAGGCTCAACCGCCTTCGCTGCACTCCAGGTTTTCGATGCGGTCTGCCGCCTCGCGGATGTCTTCCTGGAACATCTGGTCTCCCAGCATCACGGAGACCTGGCCCTCAAAGCCGCGCAGCTTGATCAGCGCGGCCTCGTAGCCGCCGCTGCCCATGCGCTTGAGGCCGCACAGCGCATAGAGCTTGGCCACGGGAGATCGACGCGGATCGTCGATCACCGACAGCAGGACGGCATTGGCCTCGGGCCGCCTGAGCATGGCCTCCAGGTGCCGCTCCGCAGGCGAGATCTCGCCCGCGAACCCGACCAGCCCCAGGTTGAACTGCGAGGCGTCCAGCGGCGCCGGGTCCAGCGGACGGGCCATGGCCGGGGTGGACAGGAACAGGCAGATCAGGGCGGCGGACAGGGTGGTCTTCATGGCAGGGGCAAGGCCGTGGATGGCCTGGTGAGGCAGTCGAAAAGGATCTTCGATGCAAAGCGTGGCAGCAGGTTCCCACACCACCGCTTTCACCGCCTTCATCCGCCAAACAGCCACCCTGCGGCCAGCGTGCCGGCATAAAACAGCAGCAGGGTCACAGGCACCAGATGCCAGCCCCAGACCCGGAACCACCAGTGATTGAACCAGGTCACCAGCGCACCGATGACGGCGCAGATGGCCAGCGCATCCAGCCGCTGCCGAAAACTGTCAGCAACACCTTCGGACGCGAAGAAGATGAACGCCGCGATGAAGGAACACAGCAAGGCGGTGTAGACCGCCACTTTCTCTTGCCTGCGCAATTTCAGGATGCTCATGGAGGGCCAGGGAGGTTTCGATGATTCGGTCGCCAGAAAAGCCCGCGCCGCCAGAGCGCGCAGGTTTCACAGCGGCGCAATTCTTCGTATACCGCCCTGAATACGCCATCAGACCCGTCCGAATCTGCAGCCACTGCTGCGCATGCGCAACGCGCTGCTGCTCCTTCAACGCTCCATCCGCTCCATCCGTTCCACCCGCTCAATCAGCCACGGCCAGCACCACGGCGGACTCCGGCACTGTCAGCCAGACCTTGCGCCCTGCGCGCAAGGTCCAGGACTCGCCCTCTGCCGGCTCGGCCGCGTAACCCACGCCGCTACCGCCCCAGGGCAGTTGTGCCACCACTTCACGCGGCCCCGCCCTGTCGGCCCGGGCCACGCGCTGCACCTGGGCGGGCCAGGCATTGGCCTGGGCATGCACATCGGAGCGTGGCGCCGAAGGCAGCACCTGCACGGCTGCGGCCTTGCACAGCGCCATCAGGGGCAGGCCCGGCGCCAGGCCCAGCAACTGGGCGCTTTCTTCGGTGATGCGTGCGGCAATGCCTGATGCATCCCCGCCGCCGTCGGGCAGCAGCCAGACGCGGACCTGGGCGCCCTGCGCCTGCAGGGCACCAACCCGGCAAGGCCACAGATTGCGCATGCTGGTGCGCAGGCCCAGCCCCAGCCCGGGAGCCGCCGGAGAAACGCCAGCGGGCCCGCCAAAGCGCTGCAGCACCTGCGCGCGCGCCTGCTCCAGCGCATCGGCCATGGCCAGCAGGGACTGCCCGGCCTCGGTGATGCGCGCGCCACCACCGCCGGCGCCGCCCACCGAGCGCTCCACCAGGGCACGGCCCGCCAGATTGGTCAGCACATCCAGCGCCTGCCAGGCCGCCTTGTAGCTGACACCCGCCTCGCGCGCGGCCTGGGAAATCGAATGCCCTGCCGCGATATGCCGCAGGATGGCGATGCGCCGATCGGCCAGGTCATGGCCCAGCGCGGGCACCAGGTCTGAGGGAGAAGCGGGGGTTGCGGCAGTCATGCGCAGCATCATGCCCGCCAAGCGTTATTTCCCGCCAAGCAAAACGCCTGCACCCTGCATGCGCATTTTCAGGTCGTTACACTGCGCTATTCACCAACGGAATAGCGAGAGACCCATGAACGTGAACCAGCCCCTGCGTGCCACCGCCTTCGCCGCCCTTGCCCTGTTGGGCTGGGCCGCCGCGCAGGCCGCCGAAGTGTCGGTGGCCGTCGCCGCCAACTTCACGGCGCCCATGCAGAAGATCGCCGCCGAGTTCGAGAAGGACACCGGCCACAAGGCCCTGCTGTCCTTCGGCGCCACGGGCAAGTTCTATGCGCAGATCGTCAACGGCGCGCCCTTCCAGATCCTGCTGGCCGCCGACGACACCACGCCCGAGAAGATCGCCAAGGAAGGCCGCGGCCTGCCCGATTCGCGCTTCACCTACGCCATCGGCCAGCTGGTGCTGTGGAGCCCCAAGGCCGGCTATGTGGACGACAAGGGCGAAGTCCTCAAGACCGGCGACTACAAGCACATCGCCGTGGCCAATCCCAAGCTCGCGCCCTACGGCACGGCAGCCATGGAAGTGCTGAACAAGCTGGGCATCACGGCCCAGGTGCAGCCGCGCATCGTCATGGGCGAGAACATTGCCCAGACCTACCAGTTCGCGGCCACGGGCAATGCCCAGCTGGGCTTTGTGGCCCTGTCGCAGGTGATGGAAAACGGCAAGCTGCGCGAAGGCTCGGCCTGGCAGGTGCCCGGCTCCATGCACGAGCCCATCCGCCAGGACGCCATCGTGCTCAACAGCGGCAAGGACAACGAAGCCGCCGCCGAGCTGATCAAGTACCTGCGCGCCGACAAGGCCCGTGCCATCATCCGCTCCTACGGCTATAGCTTCTGACACCTGTTGAGGCGCGCTTGCGCGCCTTCCCTCTCTCCTGGGGAGGGGTCGGCCGGCACGGGCCCGTGCTCAGCGTCGCTGAGCCGGGCCGCGCCGGCTTCGTGCGTTGAGTGAGATCCAACAGCGCTGCGAACCACTGAATTCTTCCCGCATGATTCTTACCGCCGACGACTACGCCGCCATACGGCTGACGCTGAAACTTGCCAGCGTGACCACGGTGCTGCTGCTGACGCTGTGCACGCCGCTGGCCTGGTGGCTGGCGCATACGCGCTCGCGCTGGCGCGGGCCGATTGGCGCCGTGGTGGCGCTGCCCCTGGTGCTTCCGCCCACGGTGATCGGTTTTTACCTGCTGGTGACCATGGGTCCCAACGGCCCCGTGGGGCAGCTGACGCAGGCGCTGGGGCTGAGCACCCTGCCCTTCACTTTTCCGGGCCTGGTCATCGGTTCGCTGGTCTATTCCATGCCGTTCACGGTGCAGCCGCTGCAGCGCGCCTTCGAATCCCTGGGCACGCGGCCCATGGAGGCTGCGGCCAGCCTGGGCGCGGGGCCGCTGGACCGCTTCTTCACCGTGGCGCTGCCGCTGGCGCGGCCGGGCTTCATCACGGCGGCCGTGCTGACCTTTGCGCACACCGTGGGCGAGTTCGGCGTGGTGCTGATGCTGGGCGGCAATATTCCCGGCGTGACGCGCGTGGTCTCGGTACAGATCTACGACCATGTGGAGGCCATGGAGTACGCCCACGCCCACTGGCTGGCGGGCGGCATGGTGGTGTTCTCCTTCCTGGTTCTTCTGGCCCTGCACCTGTTGCAGCCGCGTGAGGAGCGCCGCGCATGATGACCGCCTTCTCTGCCTCCCGGATGTCCGACGCCGCGCACTCCCATCCCTCCTCGGAAATCATCGCAAACCTGGCGCTGGAGCGTGCCGACTTCCGCCTTGACGTGCAGCTGCAGCTGCCCGGGCGCGGCGTCACCGCCCTGTTCGGCCCCTCGGGCTGCGGCAAGACCACCTGCCTGCGCGCCTTGGCGGGGCTGGAGCGCGCGCGCGGCCGCGTCGCCGTCAACGGCGAGGTCTGGCAGGACGATGCGGCCAGCCAATGGCTGCCCACGCACCGCCGTGCGCTGGGCTATGTGTTCCAGGAAGCCAGCCTGTTCCCGCACCTGACCGTGCGGCGCAACATCGACTACGGCATGCGGCGCACGCCGGCCGCACGGCGCAAGGTATCCCAGGACCAGGCCTTGTCCCTGCTGGGCATAGGCCACCTGATGGACCGCATGCCCTCCACCCTGTCGGGCGGCGAGCGCCAGCGCGTGGCCATTGCGCGGGCGCTGGCCACCAGCCCGCGGGTGCTGCTGATGGACGAGCCCCTGGCCGCGCTGGACGCCCAGCGCAAGGCCGAGGTCCTGCCCTACCTGGACCAGCTGCGCCGCGAACTCGACATTCCCGTCCTCTACGTCAGCCACTCCATCGACGAGGTCGCGCGCCTGGCCCAGCACCTGGTGCTGCTCAAGGCAGGCGGCATCGTCGCCGCCGGCGCCACCAGCGAGCTGCTGGCACGGCTGGACCTGCCCCTGAGCATGGGCGACACGGCAGCGGCCATGGTCAGCGCACAAGTCCAGCAGCACGATCCCGATGCACACCTGAGCACGCTGTGCTTCGATGGCGGGCGCCTGCGTCTTGTCATGGCCTGCCCGCGCCCCATCGGCGAAACCGTGCAGTTGCGCGTGCAGGCACGCGATGTGAGCCTGAGCCTGCAGCACCCGCAAGACAGCAGCATCCTCAACATCCTGCCTGCCACCGTGCAGGAGCTGCGCGAGGACGGCCCGGGCCAGGTCATGGTCTCGCTGCAGCTGGGCCCGTCCCGCCTGCTGGCGCGCATCACCCTGCATTCCGCCCGGCAGCTGGGCATTGCGCCGGGCATGCATGTCTTCGCCCAGATCAAGGGCATGGCATTGCTGGACTGAGCACGCGCGGCGGCGCCGATATCATGCGGAAGCCGCCTGCGCGGCCCACGCCATGAACGCCACCACCGAACACGCCCCCGCACCCGTCCCCGCCCCAGACGCAGGCCCCGGCGCAGCAGATGCTGCATGCGCCGCCCCGCCTGCCATTGCCGCGCTGCGCACGCATGCGGTGGCGCGCCACCGGCTCGGTGAAGGCGGCGCCGTCAGCATCCAGGCCGAACCGCAGGTGCTGGCCAGCGAAGTCCCCATCGCCCTGGTGTTCAATGGCATCTCTCACGCCGTGATGATGGGCACGCCCTCGGACCTGGAAGACTTTGCGCTGGGCTTTGCGCTCACCGAAGGCATTCTGGACAGCGCTGCCGACTGCTACGGCATCGAGGTGCGCACCGTGGCTGCACAGGCCGCAGGCCTGCCGGCCGGCATGGACGGCATCGAGGTGCAGCTGGACGTGGCTTCGCGCTGCTTCGCCCGCCTCAAGGACCGGCGCCGCAGCATGAGCGGGCGCACGGGCTGCGGTGTCTGCGGCGTGGACAGCTTCGCGGCGCTGGACCTGTCCTTCGATCCGCTGCCCGCGCACGACTGGATCGCCCGTGTCGATGCCGACACCGTCTGCGCAGCCATCGCGGCACTGCCGCCGCTGCAGTTGCTCAACGCCGAAGCCGGCGCCGTGCATGCCGCAGGCTGGGCAGGGCTGGACGGGCAACTGACGGATGTGCTCGAAGACGTGGGCCGCCACAACGCACTGGACAAGCTGGTCGGCCGCCTCTCCCGCACAGGCCGCCTGGGCGAGGCCGGCTTTGTCGTGCTCTCCAGCCGCGGCAGCCATGAGCTGGTGCGCAAATGCGCCAAGGTCGGCATCGCCGCCCTGGCCACCATCTCCGCGCCCACGGCCATGGGCGTGCAGATGGCCGAACTGATCGGCCTGCGCTTCTGGGGCCTGTGCCGCCCGCCCAAGGCGGTGCTGTATGCGCCGGGCCGCACCTGAACCAATGCCCGAGTGCCGCGCCTGCGCGGCGGCAAGTTCGTAGAATCGCGGGTTCAGCCCCTGGATGTACACCATGAACCGCTGCAAGCCCCATTTCTCTCCCGTCCGCCGCCTGTGTGCCGGCGCCCTGCTCGCCGGCCTGGCCTGCGCCAGCCTGGGCGTGGCCGCGCAGGGCCTGCCGTCCAACGAGACGCGCAATTTCCCGCCGCAGGCCCAGTTCGGCGAGCTGGTCGTGACCCAGTTCCCCGAGGTGGAGATCGACGGCAAGACCATTCGCACCAGTCCGGGCTTTCGCCTGTTCAGCCCTGAACGCACGCTGGTGCAGGCCATCAATTACCAGGGCAGCAAGCTCGTGGTGGGCTATGTGATCGAGCCGCAGACGCAGTGGCTGCACCAGGCCTGGATCCTGACCAAGGCCGAGGCCGACAAGCACTACAAGCCCAAGTCGATGCTGCAGCGCATCTTCAACTGAGCACCGCGCACACCACAGCAAGCGCACAGCACGTACACGGCTGACGCGGCCCGCGCCTTGCGGGGCGCAGCGGCCCGGCCATGGGGCACGCCGCCCCCTGGCCGAGCCACCTTCATTTTTTGCAGACCGCCGCTTGCAGTGCGGCGGCTGCCTGACGGAACCCCACCATGTCCAAGAAAGTCTTTATCAAAACCTTCGGCTGCCAGATGAACGAGTACGACTCGGACAAGATGGCCGATGTGCTGGGCGCAGCCCAGGGCTACGAATCCACCGATGACCCGGAGCAGGCCGACCTGATCCTGTTCAACACCTGCTCGGTGCGCGAGAAGGCGCAGGAGAAGGTGTTCAGCGACCTGGGCCGCTACAAGCACCTGAAGGAACGCGGCGTGCTCATCGGCGTGGGCGGCTGCGTGGCCAGCCAGGAGGGCGAGGAAATCATCAAGCGCGCGCCCTATGTGGACGTGGTCTTCGGCCCGCAGACCCTGCACCGCCTGCCCGAGCTGCTCAATGCACGCGCCGCCAAGCACAAGCCCCAGGTCGATATCAGCTTTCCCGAGATCGAGAAATTCGACCACCTGCCGCCCGCGCGCGTGGAAGGCTCCTCGGCCTTCGTCTCCATCATGGAAGGCTGCTCCAAGTACTGCAGCTACTGCGTCGTGCCCTATACGCGCGGCGAGGAAGTCAGCCGCCCGTTCGAGGACGTGCTGATCGAGGTCGCCGGCCTGGCCGACCAAGGCGTGAAGGAAGTCACGCTGCTGGGCCAGAACGTCAACGCCTACCTGGGCAAGATGGGTGACACGGCCGAGATCGCCGACTTTGCCCTGCTGCTGGAGTACGTGTCCGAGATCCCCGGCATCGAGCGCATCCGCTACACCACCAGCCACCCCAACGAGTTCACGCCGCGCCTGATCGAGGCCTACGCTCGGCTGCCCAAGCTGGTCAGCCACCTGCACCTGCCCGTGCAGCATGGTAGCGACAAGATCCTCATGGCCATGAAGCGCGGCTACACGGCCATGGAATACAAGAGCACCATCCGCAAGCTGCGCGCCATCCGGCCCGAGATGGCCATGAGCAGCGACTTCATCGTGGGCTTCCCCGGCGAGACCGAGGAAGACTTCCAGAAGATGATGAAGCTCATCCACGACGTGCGCTTCGACAACAGCTTCAGCTTCATCTTCAGCCCCCGCCCCGGCACGCCGGCCGCCAACCTGCACGACGACACGCCGCACGAGGTCAAGCTGCGCCGCCTGCAGGAGCTGCAGGCCGTGATCAACAACAACATCAAGGACATCAGCGACGAGCGCGTGGGCACGGTGCAGCGCCTGCTGGTGGAAGGCCTGTCCAAGCGCGATGGCAGCGAACTCATGGGCCGCACCGAGTGCAACCGCGTGGTCAATTTCCCGGGCAACGAACGCCTGATCGGCCAGATGATCGATGTGAAGATCACCGAGGCCCGCACCTTCACGCTGCGCGGCGAAGTCGTGGTGCGCCACTGAGCCCAACCCGGCCCCGGCGGCCCAGCGACCTCCTGCGTAACCAAAGCCCGGCAATGCCGGGCTTTTTTGCATGTAACAGGACGTGAAAACAGCCCGACCACTCTGGCATGGTGCCGGCTGGCCCGCTAGCATCGCGGGGTCGCCGCCCTGAGGTCCGTCGGCCTGCATGGCTTTTCCAGCTTCGCTTGCTTGCTATCGATTCCATGAACACCTCCCAGCCCGCCACCGCCCAGGCCGTCCTTGAGGGCGAAGCCCTGCATGCCTTCATGGACCAGGCGCACGACCTGCTGCAGCAGGAGGATGATGCCAGCCCCATCGCCCCGGCCGAACGCCAGGCGGCCGTCATGGAGCTGCTCTCGCAGCAGCGCTTCGCCCCGGCCACGGTGGGCGAGCTGGAGCGTCTGCACGATCTCTGGCTGGACCTGGAACGGCCCGAAACCGCCAACGCACTGCTGCGCGAACACCGCGCTGCCACGCTGCAGCCCTTGCAGGGCGACAACCACCTGCTGGCCACGGCCAGCCTGGCGCTCAGCGACATCCAGAGCCGGCTGCGCTTTGACCGTGAAGGCGGCGTGGCCCTGCTCGCGCCCGCTGCCGATCTCATGGGCCGGCTGCCGCACACCGGCGAGCCCTACCGCTACTGGAACGGCTGGCACTACCTGGCCCGCGAAGCCCAGGCCTGGGAACTGGCCGAGCAAGGCGTGGACCTGCAGCGCAGCCACGAACGCAGCGATCCGGATGGCGAGGCCTCCCCCGCGCGCCGCGACGCGCGTGCCTGCCTGCGCAAGGCCGAGCTGGCCCGCCTGCGCGGCGATGTGCCCGCCACCGTGCGCCAGGTGCAGGCCGCCACGGCGCTGCTGACCCAGGCCGATGCAGAGCAGAACGTGGACTTCGACGACTGGCTGCACCTCGCGCGCGAGGTCCTGCCGCTGGCCCCGCAAAGCGTTCCGGCCGTGCTCATGGCGGCGGAGCAGCACCTGGCCCGCACCGAAAGCCCCGCCGCATCGCAGGCGGTGCGCACGCACCGCAAGGTCCATGCGGCCCGGCTGCAGGCCATGGCCTGCCATGCCATGGGCCAGCCCGAGGCCGCGCTGCAGCTGGCTGCGCTGGGCCGCTTCGGCCTGGTGGATGACTCCGACGATGCCTTCAGCGGCCTGGTGCTGCAGTGGCTGGAAGAGGCGGGGCGCCTGGCCGATGCGGCGGACCTGGCGCTGGAAAGCGTGCTGCACAGCCGCCCCGGATCGGCCCGTCAGGGCTATGAACTGGCCTTGCGCAGAGTGGACAGCGACACCGCCCATGCACCGGCCTGGGCGCTGATCCTGGCCTGGGCGGGACTGGATTCCGACATGCAGGAGATCCTGGAAGACAGCCCGGCTGCTCCGCGCAGCGCCGACGACTACCTGGCCCTGGCGCGCACCCAGGCGCCCGGCCACCCTCTGCTGGACCTGATCGACGGCTGGCGCCTGGCCAAGGACCGCCAATGGGAGCAGGCCCTGCCTCTGCTGGAGCGCGGCGTGACCGACCAGCCCCGGCACGCCAACTCCGAGCTGCTGCCCATGCTCTGGGCCGCGCGCTTCGCCGTGCTGCCCGCCGCGCAGGCGCTGCAGCGCCCCTTTGCGCAGGGCCATGGCGCCCACTGGTGCTATGCAGCGGGCGTGACCCTGGACGACGAGGACGACCTGGCCGCCCTCATGGGCGAAGGCCGGCAGGTGCCGGGCGACGAGGTGCGCGAGCCGCTGGTGCAGCGTTACTACGAAGAGGGCCTGGCCCGCTTCGAGGCCTTCTGGGCCACCGGCCAGGGCCGGTACAAGGACGCGCACCTGCACGTCTACTCCATGCTCTGCAACAACCTGGCCATCAAGTACCGCTCGCAGCAGCGCTATGACGAGGCGGCGGCCCTGCACCACAAGGGCCTGTCCAGCAGCCCCTTTGCCGAACACCACGACGGCCTGCTGTGGTGCGCCATCCGCCGTGACGACCGCCCCGGCATCGTCACGGCGGCCGAGCAGCTGTGGCACTTCACCCAGGACTACGGCTACAGCCGCCACTGCCCCACGGACTACTTCCCCAGCGCGGCGCTGGCGCTCTACCAGCTGGGCCGCGCAGGCGAAATCGGCATCTGGCTGGAGCGCCTGGACCAGTGGTTCGAGGAACTGGACGAGGACGACCAGCGCGAACAGCGGCGCGACTACCTGGCCTCGCTGATGTCCCTGCTCGACTTCTTCTCCGAAAACCATGGCGAACTGGTGCGCCCGCGCCTGGACGCCCTGCTGCCCGAAGTGCGCGCCCTGGGCGAGTGCTACACGCTGCGCCGCCTGGCCTGCGCCATGGAAAGCTGCGGCCCCATCGACCAGGCCGTGGCCCTGCACCGCGAGGCCATCGCCAAGCTCACGCCCGACGACGGCGAGGCCGAGCACAGGATGGCAAAGGACGGCCTCAAGCGCTGCCTCAAGCTGCGCTCGGACAGCAAGCCCTGGTGGAAGCTGTGGTGAACCCGGGCGCCGGTGCCAACGCCGCCAGTGCCTATCGGCCGCGCGACGTGGTCAATGCGCCGGCCATCAAGCAGCGCATCCGCGAGCGCAGCGCTGCACGCGGCGACAGCGAGGAGATCGCCGCCTGGCTGGCCAACCACTTCTACCGCCATGTGATCGGCAACCTCGACGCCGATCCGCCTGCCGTGCAGCCCGTGTCCACGCAGGCCGAGCTGCTGCGCCTGCACCGGCGCGCCGAGCCTGCCGCCTGGGCGCTGGAGCGCCTGCGCGAACATGCGGCCCGCCAGCCTCTATCGCCGGACAGGCCGGCGGCCGATGGCAGCGCGCCGCTGTGGTGGGTGGAGCCCGACAGCGCGCCGCTGTGGTGGGTGGAGCCCGACAGCGCCCCCCTGCTGGCGCTGGAGAGCCGGCTGCTGGAGTTCCTGTCCACCCGGCGCGGCACCGCGCTGGAGGGCAAGCTGCAGCGCATCAACTGCCCGCAGGCGCTGGCGCGCTGGACGCTGGAGCACCTGGCCTTCGCCCGGAGAAGCGACAGCGGCTGGGCCGAGCACCGGCCCGGCGCCGTGCGCCCGCTGCTGCGTGGCCAGCTGGGTGTCTTCGTCGAATTCGATGCCCAAAGCCCGGACCTGCGCGCCGAAATGGCCTATGAAAGCCAGATGATGCGCCACTGCCTGGGCCAGTTCAGCGAGCGCGGCGCACTGCGCGGCGGCTATGGCGAGCACTACGCCGAAGCCTGCGAGCAGGGCCGGCTGCGGCTGTTCAGCTACCGCACGGGCACGGCCCAGCCGCGCATCACCGTCAGCGCCCAGGTTCGGGACGACGGGCGGCTGCGCATCGACCAGATCAAGGGCAAGCAGAACCGCCCGCCGATTGCGCGCTACCTGGCTGATGTGCTGGCCCTGCTCAATCACCTCGATACCGACGGCGAGGCGCCGGCGGACGCCCTGGCCATGGGCATCGTGCGCCGACCGGCACAGCTGCTGGCCACGGGCAGCGCGGCTGCCTGGTGCGCGGCCAGCGAGCTGCACACCGAGGCCGAGCAGCTGTGGCTGCTGCAGTCCCACCCGGCACTGCTGGAGCAGTTGGACATCCGGTCGCCCCTGATGCAATGGCTGGTCGCGGCACGCCGCGACACCGTGCCCGTGCCCGCCTTCGAGCGCATGCCGCGCAGCACGGCCCTGCAGCAGTCGCTGGAGCTGGCGCGCCGCCGGGCGGGATCACCGGCAACACCGGGAACACCGGGCAGGACAGGAAATCCGCGATGAACGCCTTCACCCTTGTTGTGCTGTCTGCATTGGTCTGGTGGGCAGTGCGCGCCGGCCTGCGGCGCATGCGTGCGTCGCGCCAACGCGGCGACTTCAGCAGCTACCGCAGCGGTGACGCCGCACTGGACTGGGCCCTGGCCCTGGCCCATCCCATGGCCTTTCACGCCATTCAGGGCGGCTTTGCGGACCGGCAGCTCAACGGCGCCGACTCCGCCCTGACCACCCAGCTGCGCCCCATGGTGCTGCACCACCTGGGCCTGCGCACCGACCTGGACGATGCCCAGATCGCGCGCCAGTTGCCCGACGGCCTGCGCCAGCGCTGGTTCACGCTGGACCTGCAGCGCCTGCAGGCCGGTGACGATCCCCATGCCGCCATGGCCTTTGCCTGCGCGCGCGTGGCCTTCCATGTGCGCTGCGCCTGGCTGCTGGGCTGGGTGGACGAGGCCCTGCACCAGCAGATCCTGCACCTGAACGCATGCCGCGCGCGGGACTGCTTTGACAGCTGGCAGGCCTTCGGCCAGGCCTACGCACGCGGCCGCAGCCAGTGGCTGGCCCGTGGCCGCGCCGACGTGCTGGGGTGCAGCGTGACGCCCGAGCAAGTGCAGCAGTGGGTGGCCGATCCGCGCCACCCCTGGCATGCCATGCCCTGGCAGCAGCAGGCCGTCCGGTGACTGCCGCCAGGCGGGTGCGCCGCCTGCCCTTCCTGCCCTGCCCGGTGCTCAGCCTTCGCCATGCACCTTGGCGAAGGTGAGGATCACCTCCCGCACCACCTGGCGCTGAGGCGCGGGCAGCTTCAGAAAGGCATCGAAGGTTTCGCGTTCGAGATAGCCCACGCCCGGCTCCTGGCATTCGAGCGGCGACGGCAGGGACGGCGGGGACCGGTGGGCCGACTCGCCATAGCGCAACACATCGGGCTCGACCTCGAGCAAACCCGCCAGCAGCACCAGCTTGTCCTGCTCGGGAACGGCCTCGCCGTTCAGCCAGCGCGAGACCGCCTGGAATGAGATCGGCGGCCCCCAGTAACTGGAATTGAACAGCTTCAGAAGCACGCTGGGCCGGGGCTCCAGTCCCGCAGCCTCGATGGCCTGGCGCAGGCGCAGTGCGAATTCGAGCTTGTTACGCATTCCGACACCCTGGATTTCCCTGGAATCTTGATTGACTCATCGATTGAAGACCCGGCTCAAACCCGTCGCCCGGCCAGCGTTCAGGCGAAGATGCTGCGCGCCTCGGTGAAGCGCTTGGCGAAATAGGTGTTGTCCATGCGCACGCGCTGCACCGTGCCGCCGCTGGACGGTGCATGCACGAACTGGCCGTTGCCCACGAAGATGCCCATGTGCGAATAGCGCGCGCCCAGGGTGTTGAAGAACACGAAGTCGCCGCGCTGCAGGCTGCGGCTGCCCACGGGATTGCTGAACTGCGCCCACTGCGCCGTGGTGCGCGGCAGGCGGTTTTCGGTGATGCCGCCCACGGCCCACTGGATCAGGCCGCTGCAGTCGAAACCGCCTTCGGGCGAATTGCCGCCATAGGTATAGGGCGTGTTGACCACAAGCATGGTGCGCGCCAGCAAGGCCTCGCGCAATTCGCCGTCCAGATTGAGCGCCTGCGGCGAAGGCACCGGCGCCGGGCCCGAGCCTTTGCGCGGAGCGGAAGAGCAGCCAGCCAGCAGCACGGCGGCCGCCAGCAGACCCCAGTCACGGCGCGAGAGCCGCGCCCCGGTCACCGGAGACACCGCAAGGGAAGTCGAAACACCAGCCTTCATGGCGCTGCATGTTCTCACAAAGCCCTCGCGGCCAAAAGAAAAGCCGCAGGCTGCGCTGCGGCTTGGCGGGAAACAGCGCGCGGCCAGGCGGCTCAGGCGGTGCCCATCAGAACGGGAGCTTGGGCATGCCGCCGCCACCGCCCATCATTCCCTTCATGGCCTTCATGCCGCCCATGCGCTTCATCATCTTCATGAGGCCGCCGCCCTTCATCTTCTTCATCATCTCCTGCATCTGCTCGAACTCCTTGAGCAGGCGGTTGACTTCCTGGACCTGCACGCCCGCGCCGTCGGCAATGCGCTTCTTGCGCGTGGCCTTGATGATCTCGGGCTTCTTGCGCTCCTTGGCGGTCATGGAGCAGATGATGCCTTCCTTGCGGCGGATCTCGCGCTCGGCCTTGTCCATGTCCACCTGGCCGGCCTTGGCCGTGAGCTGGGCCGGCAGCTTGTCCATGAGGTTGGACAGGCCGCCCATCTGCTTCATCTGCTGGATCTGGGCCAGGAAGTCGTTGAGGTCGAAGCCGTCGCCGCTCTTGACCTTCTCGGCCAGCTTCTGCGCGGCCTCCATGTCCACGCCCTTGGTGACCTGCTCGACCAGGGCCACGATGTCGCCCATGCCCAGCACGCGCTGCGCGTGGCGGTCGGCGTCGAACACCTCCAGGCCGTCGATCTTCTCGGACACGCCGGCGAACTTGATGGGGGCGCCCGTGATCTGCCGCACCGACAGCGCCGCGCCACCGCGCGAGTCGCCGTCGAGCTTGGTCAGCACGATGCCGGTCAGGGGCAGCGCTTCCTTGAAGGCCTTGGCCGTGTTGATCGCATCCTGGCCCTGCATGGCATCGACGACGAACAGGGTCTCGACCGGCTTGAGCGTGGCGTGCAGATCCTTGATCTCGGCCATCAGCAGCTCGTCGATGGCCAGGCGGCCGGCCGTATCGACCAGCAGCACGTCAAAGAAGTGGCGCTTGGCGTAGTCCAGCGCGGCCACGGCGATGTCGTGGGGTTTCTGGTCGGGCGTGGAGGGGAACCACTCGGCACCGGCCTGGGCGGTCACGGTCTTGAGCTGCTCGATGGCGGCGGGGCGGTACACGTCGCCCGACACGGTGAGCACCTTCTTCTTGCGCCGCTCGATCAGGTGCTTGGCCAGCTTGGCCGTGGTCGTGGTCTTGCCGGCGCCCTGCAGGCCGGCCATCAGGATGACGGCCGGCGGCTGGGCGTTGAGGTTGATGTCGGCCACGCCCTCGCCCATGGTGGCGGCGAGTTCCTTGTTGACGATGGACACCAGCAGCTGGCCCGGCTGCAGCGAGCCCAGCACCTCCTGGCCCAGCGCCTTTTCCTTGACGCGCGCAACGAAGTCGCGCACCACGGGCAGGGCCACGTCGGCCTCGAGCAGGGCCATGCGCACTTCGCGCAGCATGTCCTGCACGTTGGATTCGGTGATGCGGGCCTGGCCGCGCATCTCCTTGACGAGTCGCGAAAGTTTGTCGGTCAGAGCGGAGGCCATAAGCGGGGAGGAACTGGAGTCGTCGGAAAGGAAAAGGTGTGCTGCAGCGAGCCAGCCGGGGCCAGGTGGCCAAGTGGGGCCGGGTCGCGGCACGGACCCTGCAGATCCCGATGATTCTACCCGCTGCCCCTGCCGGGGTAAGTACCGGCCTTCCGTGCCCCACGGCAGGCACCGGCCAGCAGTAACATGCGCAATGTTTCCATAGTTTATGGCTATCAAATTCCGCAATGCTGGCTTGCTACCGCCTGGGAGTCTTCATGCCTGATACGCCGTATCGCCAGTTCCTGGACCGTGTGCCCGACGGTTTTCTTCTGTTTGACGAGCAGGGCGGCCTGCTCGATGCCAATGCCCAGGCCTGCGCCAGCCTGGGCCATCACAAGGCCGCCATGCTGGGGCTGGGCATCATGGACCTATGGCTGGACCCGGATGGACGGCCGCGTGATTTCTGGCGGGACATGGTCGTGGACAGCCAGGCCCTTCTGCGAGGCCGGCTGATCCGCCGCGATGGCAGCAGCTTGCCCGCCGAGATCCATGTCCATTGCCTGTCACTGTCGGGCAGGCGGCTTTTCTTCACTACCTGGCACGACCTCAGCGAGCGCACCGGCCAGGACGAGCAGATCGGCCAGCCCAATGCGCAGCTTGAGCCGCACCTGCAAAACCGCACCTGGCCGTGGCAGGACTCGACGCGCCTGCTGGAGACCGTGATGCGCGAGACGCCCGACCTGGTCTTCGCCAAGGACCGGCAGGGCCGCTACACCTTCGCCAACCCCGCCACAGCGCGCTTTGCCGGACGCGCGCCCGAAGACATCGTGGGCAAGACCGACCAGGAGCTTTTCTCCGACAGCAGCTTCACCGACAGCGACCGCCGGGTGCTGGACAGCGATGCGCCCGTGGTGATGGACGATCATTTGCTGGTCGACGGGCAGCGCCGCATCTTCCAGTCCACCAAGATTCCCTATCGCGATGCCGAGGGCCGGACCGTGGGCGTGCTGGGCATTGCGCGCGACATCACCCTCATGCGCCAGACCGAGTCCCAGCTGCAAAAAAGCTACGACGTGCTGCGCCAGGCCGAACAGCTGGCGCGCCTGGGCAGCTGGACATGGGAACTGGACACCGGGCACTTTCAGGCTTCGGAGATGATGTATGTGATGAACGGCCTGGACCCCCAGGGTCCGCCACTGACGCGCCATGCCCTGCGCGCCATGCTCGGGCCGCAGGATCTTGCCCGGCTCACCGCTGCCGTGGATCTGTGCATCAGCACCGGCCAGTCCTACAGCATCGATGTGGTCCAGCGCTGCCCGGACGGCCGGCAGTTCGCTGCCCGCCTCATGGGCCGGGCCCTGCGCGACGAGCAAGGCCGCATCGTCGCGCTCAGCGGCACGCTGCAGGACCTGTCCGAACGCGAGGACGCGCGCATGCGCCTCGAAGCCCTGGCCGACAACCTGCCCAGCGGCGCCATCTACCGCCTGGAAGGCGGCTTGACACAACTGCGGCTCAGCTACATCAGCGCCGGCATAGAGAACCTGATCGGCGTGCCGGCCCACGCCATCATGGCCGATCGGCAGGTCTACCTGAATGCCATCCATCCCGAGGACCTGCCGCTCTACCAGGGGATGATGCAACGCTCGATCGATACGCTGCGGGTCTTCGATTGCCGCTTTCGCGTGATCAGGCCCGACGGAGAGATCCGCTGGCTGCGCTGCCGCTCGGCTCCCCGGCGCTGTCAGGAGGGCATGGTCTGGGACGGCATCATGCTGGACATCACCCGCGAACGCGAGGCCGAGCAGGCGCTGCAGCAGGCCAAGGAAGCCGCCGAAGCGGCCGAACGCGCCAAATCGGATTTCCTGGCCATCATGAGCCACGAAATCCGCACACCCATGAATACCGTCATCGGCATGACGCGCCTGGTGCAGCAGACCGCGCTGACATCGCGCCAGCGCGGCTACCTGGAGAAGGTGGAGCGCTCGGCCAGCGCCCTGCTGGCCGTGATCAACGACATCCTCGATTTCTCCAAGATAGAGGCGGGCATGCTGGTGCTGGAGGAGGTGGACTTCGCCCTTGACGATGTGCTGGAGACCGTGACGGCCTCCACGGCGCTGCGCGCAGAGGAAAAGGGGTTGGAAGTGGTCTATGCGCTGGACCCGCAGCTGCCGCCCCGTTTGCGCGGCGACCCAATGCGCCTGGGCCAGGTGCTGACCAACCTGGTCGGCAACGCCGTCAAGTTCACCGAGCATGGCGAGGTGGTGATCTCCCTGCATCTGGCGCCGCCGCCGGTGGACGCGCCTGCGGATGCCGATGCGGACACCACGGCAGCGCCCCTGCACCACCTGTGCGTGAGCGTGCGCGACACCGGCATAGGCCTGGATGCATCGCGGGCCGAGCGGCTGTTCCAGCCCTTCACCCAGGCCGACATCCAGACCACGCGCCGCCACGGCGGCACCGGCCTGGGCCTGGCCATCTGCCACAGGCTGGTGCAGCTCATGGGCGGCGAGATCGGCGTGCGCAGCCAGCCCGGCCAGGGCAGCGACTTCCGCTTCACGGCCAAGGTCCGGCTTGCCACGGATGCGCTGCCGGACGGCCACGACAACCTGGGCAGCACCGGCGTTCTCATCGTCGATGACAACGCCAGCGCGCGCGAGGCGCTGGCCGCCATGGTGCGCAAACTGGGCATGCGCTGCGATACGGCGGCGGACGGCATGCAGGCGCTGCGCATGCTTCAAGAGGCCGCACGCCAGGAATCCCCCTATGGCCTGGCCCTGCTGGACTGGCGCATGCCCGGCATGGACGGACTGGAGCTGGCACGCCGCATGCGCGAGCGACAGGACCTGGTCAAGACCCCGGCCGCGCTCATGGTCACGGCCTTCCGGCGCGACGAAGTGCAGCTGCGTGCCGCGCAGTTTGGCCTGCGGGGCCTGCTGATCAAGCCCCTGACCGCATCGGCATTGCGGTCCTCCATCCGTGAGGCGCTGCGGGACCCCGAATCGACCCAGCCTCAAGACCCGGCGGCCGGCCCGTCGCCACAGCAGCGCTACCCGGGCCTGCCTGGGCGCAGGGTGCTGGTGGTGGATGACAACGTGCTCAACCGCGAGGTGGCCACCGAGCTGCTGGAGCAGGCCGGCATATCGGTACAGACTGCGCAAGACGGTCTGCAGGCGCTGCAGCTGCTCGACAGCCAGCCTTTCGATGCCGTGCTCATGGACGTGCACATGCCCGGCATGGACGGCCTCAGTGCCACGCGTGCCCTGCGCACGCGCAGCGCGCTGCGGCATCTTCCGGTGATCGCGCTGACTGCACAGGCCTATGTCGAGGAGCGCGCCCGGATCGAGGCCGCAGGCATGAATGCCCATCTGACCAAACCCGTTGACGATGTGCTGCTGTACGAGACGCTGCAGCGCTGCCTGCGCGCAGCCCCCCCGACAACGGCAGCGCCTGCGCCGGCCCCGCCCTCCCGGCCCACGCCCCCAGCCCCTGCCCCGGCCTGGGATCCTGTGCAGCTGCGGCAACGCCTTGCCAGCCAATCGCCGCGCATGCAGCATGCGATCGAAGGCTTTGCCCAGGACTTTGCCGATGCGCCGCAACAGCTGCGCCGCGCCGCGCGCAGCGGCAACTGGGCAACCGTGGCGTCGCTGGCGCATACCTTCAAGGGCAGCCTGGGCTACCTGGGCGCGAACCTGCTGGAGCAATGGTCGGCCATGGCCGAGACCGGCGCGCATGCCTGCATGTCAGGCGACGGCAAGGGCGGGAATGCCCGGCCCAGCGGTGATCTGCCATCCCTGGTGCAGGCGCTGGCCGATGGGCTGCAGGGCCTGCTGGCGGAAATCGCCGTGCGGTCCAGGCAGGCGGCCTTGCCACCCCTGGCCACGGTGTCCAGCGCTGCGCCCTCGCAGCAGCGGCAGCGGCAGCAGCGGCAGCGGCGGCCGATGACCGCAGAGGAAGTCTCATCCACGCTGGCTCGGCTGCGGCGGCAGATTGCCGACAGCGACTATGCCGCCGTGGCCGAACTGGAACGGCTGCGGCCCCTGGTCAGCGGGCGCCATGCGTCCGTGCTGCAGCGCATCCAGCGCTGCACCGAGTCCCTGGAAACCGAGGCGGCGCTGCAGGCGCTCGATCAGCTGGCGCGGAGCATGGCCGCGAACCGGATGGCCCCACAGGGAGCTGCAGATGCTTGACGCCCTGACCGGGTCGGAGCTGCCCACGGTCCTCATCGTGGACGACGAGCGGCTGAACCGCAGCATGCTGGCCGAGCTGCTCAGCCCCCACTACCGAGTGCTGCTGGCCAAGGACGGCCCTGGCGCCCTGGTGATCGCCCACCGCGAAGCCCACCGCCTGCAGCTGATCCTTCTGGACCTGGCCATGCCCGGCATGAACGGCTACGAGGTGCTGGGTGCGCTGCGCGCGCAGGAGCGCACCGCCCATATCGCCGTCATCTTCATCACCGGACAGAGCAATGCCGAGGCCGAGGAATACGGCCTGCGCCTGGGCGCGGCCGACTATGTCTCCAAGCCCATACGCCCCGCCGTGGTCGAGGTGCGCGTGCGCAACCAGATACGGCTGGCCCTGCAGCGCCAGGCCCTGGAACGCCTGGCCATGGTGGACGGGCTGACCGGCCTGGCCAACCGGCGCCACTTCGACGACGTGCTGGAGCGCGCCTACCGCCGCAGCCTGCGCACGGGCGAGCCCGTGGGCCTGGCTCTCATTGATATAGACCACTTCAAGCAATACAACGACTGCTATGGCCATGTGCAGGGGGACGAGGCGCTCAAGGCCGTGGCCGCCACGCTGCAGCGCCATGCGCGCCGGCCCTACGACCTGGCAGCGCGCTTTGGCGGCGAGGAATTCGCGCTCATCCTCCCCGGCGAAAGCGATGCGCCGGCCATGGCCGAGCATTTCCGCCAGGAAGTGCTGCGCCTGTCCATCGCCCACGCCGCCTCTCCCACGGCGCCGCAGCTCACCGTCAGCTGCGGCGTACTCACCGTGCGGCAGCCGTCTGCCGCGCCTTTGGAAACCTGGCTGCAGAAGGCGGACGGCCTGCTCTACCAGGCCAAGGCCCAGGGGCGCAATCGCATCGAGGCAGCCGTGGAGCCCTGAAAATGCGCGCCGAACCACGGCATGGCACCCGGATTCTGAGCCTGCACAACCGGCGGCGGGAAAGCCACAGCTATCATTGAAAGATGCTCTCCGTCCCCCTGATTTCCGCCAACGTATCGCCCCTGGGCTGGATGCTGGCGCTTGCCGCAGCCGTGGCCTATGCCGTGCCGGCCGCCGGCGCCCGACGCATCAGCCAGGCCGGCGCCCGCATTGCCCTGCGCCTGGCCTGGGTGCTCCACGCACTGGCCCTGGCCTGGGGCCTGCTCGGGGAGCAGCCTCACTTCGGCTTCGCACCGGCCCTGTCCATGACGGCCTGGCTGGTGCTCACCGTCTATGGCGTCGAGCAGCAGCTGTTCCCCAAGATGCGCGCGCAGCTGGCGCTGTCCGCGCTGGGCACGGCCGCCGTGCTCATGGCCGCGCTGTTTCCGGGAACGCCCCTGCATGTCAACGCCTCGCCCTGGCTGCCGCTGCACCTGGCACTGGGCATTGCCTCCTACGGACTGTTCGCGGCCGCCGTGGTCCACGCCTCGCTGATGACACGCGCCGAGCAGCACATGCGGCTGGGCGGCGGCGGCCATGACAGCGGCCTGCCGCTTCTCACGCTGGAGCGCCTGACCTTCCGCTTCGTGTCCGCAGGCTTTGTGCTGCTCACGGCCACGCTGGCCGCAGGCTGGCTGTTCGGCGAACAGCTCTACGGCAAGGCCTGGGTCTGGAACCACAAGTCTGTGTTCTCGCTGCTGTCATGGCTGACCTTTGCCGTGCTGCTGATCGGCCGTGCGCGCTTTGGCTGGCGTGGCCGCAGCGCCGTGCGCATGCTCTATGCAGGCGCCCTGCTGCTGCTGCTGGCCTATGCGGGATCGCGCTTCGTCATGGAAGTGCTGCTGGAGCGCACCACATGAAGTACCTGCTGGTCCTGATCGTCATCATCATTGCCGTAGGCGTCTGGCGCAGCCAGCGCCGTGCCGAGGCCCGCGAGCGGCGCCAGGCCGCTGCGCCACGCAACCCGGCCAACCCTGCCAATGCGCCGCTGGCGGCACCGCAGGACATGGTCGAGTGCGCGCACTGCGGCCTGCACCTGCCGCGCAGCGAGGCCATCGAGGCGGCCGGCCGCAGCTACTGCAGCGCAGAGCACCGCACCCTGGCGCAACGGCGCTGAGCATGCAGGACGCGGCCCCCCCCCAGCCACCCACCATCGACGAGGCCGCGGCGCAGTCGCCGCACGACGCCAACGCCCCCTTTGTCCGGCTATGGCAGGGCTTCCTGACCGGCCGCGTGCTCATCGCCACTGCGCTTTTGCTGCTGCAGCTGGCGCTGCTCAGCGTGCAGCCCGGCGGCAATTCCCTGGTCTGGCTGGTCTGCCTGGGCTACCTGGGGCTGACGCTGCTGCTGCGGCTGACGGCACGCGCCCAGCCGCCCTCGCCCCGCGCAGGCGTGCACTGGCTGCCCGTGATCGGCGTGGACATCGCGGTCATCTGCCTGCTGCAGATGCTGCAGACCGGGCCGCTGAACTACTCGGCCCTGCTGGCCATTCCCATCCTGATCTCGGCCGTGCTGGGCAATCTGACTCTGGCCCTGGCCACCACGGCCAGCGTCACGCTGCTGACCCTGGGCTGGGTGGCATGGCAGGACGTGGCTGGCCGCATAGAAAGCACCCAGGCCTACTACCAGGCCAGCTTTGCCTGCGCAGGCTATTTCGCGGTGGCCTATCTGACGCACGAGCTGGCACGCCGCGTGCGGCGCGAACGCCACCTGGCCCAGCACAGCAGCCGCAAGGCCCAGACGCAGGAACAGGTCAATGCCCTGGTGATCCGCCACCTGGGCGAAGGCGTGCTGGTGGTCGATCCCCAGTTCCGCGTGCAGCAGGCCAACCCGGCCGCGCTGCACCTGCTGGGGCTGGCCGACGCGCATGCCCTGCCCTTTGCCCTCAAGGAGCATTCCGGCTGGCAGCGGCTGCAGGACGCCGTGGCCCAGAGCTTTGCCCAGAACCTGCCCATCTCGGCCGCCATCCATCTGCAGTCCATCGGCCAGGAAGGCATGACGGGCCTGCACCTGCGCACCTGGCTGACCGAGGTCGCCACCCCATCCGACGCCGCCGACGCGGCCGAGCCCGCACTGCTGCAGCAGCTGTGCGTGGTCTTTCTGCACGACCTGCGCGAGATGGAGGCGCGGCTGCGCACGGAAAAGCTGGCGTCCATGGGCCGCATGTCGGCCGCCGTGGCCCACGAGATCCGCAATCCGCTGGCCGCCATCACCCAGGCCAATGCCCTGCTGGCCGAGGATCTGGCGCAGGACCCGGCCCAGCAGCAGCTGTGCCGCATCGTGGGCCAGAATGCCGAGCGCCTGGCACGCATCGTCGAGGACGTACTCAACATCGCCCGGGCCCAGCAGCACATTGGCGAGGCGCATGCTGGTCTGCTGGCCCTGGACCAGCATGTGGCCCAGGTTTGCCAGGAATGGCAGGCCCAGGGCCAGCCCGCGCACAGCATCCAGCTCCTGCTGGACGCCAGGGACAAGACCGTGGTGTTCGATGGCGAGCATCTGCGCCGCATCCTGGTGAACCTGCTGGACAACGCCCGGCGCTACCGCAGCAATGCCCACGAGCCTCACACGCTGCAGGTGCTGACCGGCGCGCCGGCCGGCGGCCAGATCTGGCTACAGGTCTGGAGCGACGGCGCCGCGCTGGAGCCCACGGTGCAACGCCATCTGTTCGAGCCCTTCTTCTCTTCGGAAAGCCGCTCCAGCGGCCTGGGCCTGTATATCTGCCGCGAGCTGTGCCAGCGCTACGATGCCAGCATCAGCTACCAGCGGCTGTCGCGGCCCACGCCGCACGGCCCTGTCGAGGGCAATGCCTTCAGCATCGTGTTCCGTGCCGGCCCGGCCTCGGCCCTGCCGGCCTCCCTGTTTGATCAGATTGTGGTGTGATGCCTTTGAACTCCCTGCCCGCTGCCGCATCGATCCTTGTCGTGGACGACGAGCCGGATCTGCGCACCCTCTATGAACTGACCCTTCTGCGTGAAGGCTACCGCGTGGAGACCGCCGCCAGCGTGGGCGAGGCGCGCGAGCAGTTGCAGACCCAGCGCTTCGACGTGGTCATCACCGACATGCGCCTGCCCGACGGCATGGGCATGGAACTGCTGCAGGACCTGCGCAGCCAGCAGCGGCGCGAGCGCTGCGTGGTCATGACGGCCTACGGCTCCGCCGAGAACGCCGTCGAGGCCCTGCGCTCAGGCGCCTTCGACTACCTGACCAAGCCCGTGGACCTCAAGCAGTTCCGCCTGGTCGTGGCCTCGGCCGCCCAGGGCGTGGGCGGTGTGCCGGCCCCGGGGGTGATGCCGGCGCGCAGCCCTTCGGTCTCTCCCGCCGCCAGCCCGGTGCTCAACGGCAGCGGCGCACTGGACGCCATGGTGGGTGACTCCCCCGCCATGCAGGCCGTCAAGCAGCGCATTGCCAAGGTGGCCCGCGGCATGGCGCCGGTGCTGGTGCATGGCGAGTCGGGCACGGGCAAGGAGCTGGTGGCCCGCGCGCTGCATGCCTGCAGCCAGCGCGCCCACGGTCCCATGGTGGCCGTGAACTGCGGCGCCATTCCCGAAAACCTGCTGGAGGCGGAGTTCTTCGGCGCGCGCAAGGGCTCCTATACCGGCGCCACCCAGGACCGCGACGGCTACTTCCAGGCGGCGCGCGGCGGCACCTTGTTTCTGGACGAGATCGGCGACCTGCCCCTGGCCATGCAGGCCAAGCTGCTGCGCGCCATCCAGGAGCGCCGCGTGCGCCCCCTGGGCTCCGCACAGGAGGAAGCGGCCGATGTACGCATCGTCAGCGCCACCCACCGCGACCTGGCTGCCGATGTGCAGCAGGGGCGCTTCCGGCAGGACCTGTACTACCGCCTCAATGTCATCGAGGTACTGCTGCCCCCGCTGCGCGAGCGCCGCGAAGACCTGCCTGCCCTGTGCCGCGCCCTGCTGGCACGGCTGTCGCAGGAATCCGGCCTGCCCATGCCCGAGATCGACGAGCTTTCAGTGCAGCAGATCGCCCGCCTGCCCCTGCCCGGCAATGTGCGTGAACTGGAGAACCTGCTGCACCGCGCCATCACGCTGGGCGAGGACGGGCCGCTGCGCATAGATCCCGAGATGCAGCTGCCCTGCGGCACTCCGCCTGCACCGCCCGCACCGCCTGCATCCGCCTCGCCCTCTCCTTCGCTCTCGCCTTCGCGCCCCGTGCCGCCAGGCGGCCCGCTATCGCCAACCGATGCCGACCTGCCCCGTGACCTGCAGGCCTGGCTGGACGAGCGCGAGCGCGGCATCCTGGTGCAGGCGCTGCAGGAAAACGGCTTCAACCGCACGGCCACCGCCGCGCGCCTGGGCCTGAGCCTGCGCCAGATCCGCTACCGCATCGACCGGCTGAACATCGCCCTGCCCGGCGATGCCAGCGCGGAGACGGACGGAGGCGGCCATGGCGAGTCCTGATCCACAGGCGCAAGCCACCCAGGCCCCGGCCTGGACCTGGCAAGGCGGCTGGCTGCAGCAGGCCCGCCACCTGCCCTCGCCCAACTTTGGCGAGCGCCCGGCCCAGGCGCTGATCGATCTGGTCGTCGTGCACTCCATCAGCCTGCCCCCGGGCGAGTACGGCACGGGTGCGGTCCAGCAACTGTTCACCAACCAGCTCGACTGGGACGCCCATCCTTACTACCAGGGGATACGCGGCCTGGAGGTGTCGGCGCATTTCTTCATCACGCGCCAGGGCGAGGTCTGGCAGTTTGTGGACTGCGATGCGCGCGCCTGGCATGCAGGCGCTTCCTGCTGGCGGGGCCGCGACCGCTGCAACGACGACTCCATCGGCATAGAACTCGAAGGCCTGGAGGGCCTGCGGTTCGAGCCGGCCCAGTACGCGGCGCTCGATGCCCTGTGCAACGCCATCGCGGCGCGCTACCCCGTGGCCCATCTCGCAGGCCATGAGCACATCGCGCCGGGCCGCAAATGCGATCCGGGCGCAGGCTTCGACTGGCACCGGCTGCGCGGGCTGCTGGCCCATCACCCCGCCACGGCGAACTGGCAGTTGCCGCCCGGCGCGGGCCAGCCCTCCACGTAAGCGCACACCCTCATCGCAGGCACCGCCAGGTCTTGCGCAAAATCCCGCTTGTCCACAGGCAGAGGACAAAGGCTCTGTCAATCCAGAAAGCAACCGATGTGGCGCGCCCGGCGCACGCACCGACTGCCTGATCATTTTTTACAAATTCACGCATGTGTCGCAGCCCCACTGTCCATGGGGCTTTCAGCGGTCCGACCGGCGCAGGGCCAAGGCTGCCGCGGCTTGCGGCGGACCATCGCCCGCAAGCCACGGCGCAGCGGGCCTTTGCTGCTATTGGCTTGTAGGTTGCGCACCCGTTTGGCGCAGCGCAAACAGCGGTTTTCCGGCCGTGAGTACCCCGTGTACATGAGACGGCGATACACTACAGGTAGTGCCTGAGAGCACGCCGGACACCATATCTAGTGTTCAAAAGCTGTGCACACCCTGTGAAAACGGTGTGTACATCCGGCCATCGATTCCATCTCCCAGCAAGCCTGCCCCCAGTGCAGGTCCGCGTCCGTTCTATCCACAAACACCCGTTGAGGAAACTCATGCAAGAAGCACTGAATTCTTTGGCTCCCGCTGCGCACGGTGATGCTGCCAATCCTTCCTCCGCCCATCACCTGTCCGTGCAGGACGGCTACCAGATCATCCGCCGCAGCGGCGATGTGGTGCCCTTCACGCCGCAAAAGATCGCCGTCGCACTGACCAAGGCCTTCCTGGCCGTGCGCGGTGCCCAGGGCGCGGCCTCCGCCAGCGTGCGCGAGACCGTGGACGAGCTGACCCAGGCCGTGGTTCGCGCACTGCTGCGCTCGCGTCCGGGCGGCGGCACCTTCCATATTGAAGATGTGCAGGACCAGGTCGAACTGGGCCTGATGCGCGGCGGCCACCACGACGTGGCACGCGCCTACGTGCTGTACCGCGACCGCCGCAACCAGGAACGTGCCGAGCAAAAGAAGGCCGCCGAGGCCGCTGCCGCTGCTGCCGCCGCACCGGCGCCCGTGCTGCATGTGACCGACAACGGCCAGCGCGTGCCGCTGGACCAGGCCCGCCTGCTGGCGCTGATCGAGGCGTCCTGCCGCAACCTCAACGCCGATATCCAGGCCGCCCCCATCGTCGCCGAGACGCTGCGCAACCTGTACGACGGCGTGCCGATCGAAGAAGTCTTCAAGGCCTCCATCCTGGCCGCTCGCACGCTGATCGAAAAAGACCCCGACTACACCTACGTCACCGCCCGCCTGCTGCTGCACACGATCGTGCGCGAGGTCATGGGCCGCGACGTGCAGCCGGCCGACATCCAGGCGGCCTACGCAGAGTACTTCCCCGGCTTCATCCGCAAGGGCGTGGACAACGAGCTGCTCAACCCCGAGCTGCTGAACTACGACCTGCCCCGCCTGGCTGCCGCCATCAAGGCCGAGCGCGACGAGCAGTTCGACTACCTGGGCCTGCAGACCCTGTACGACCGCTACTTCCTGCACGTGCGCAAGACGCGCATCGAGCTGCCCCAGTCCTTCTTCATGCGCGTGGCCATGGGCCTGGCGCTGCAGGAAGAGGACCGCAATGCGCGCGCCATCGAGTTCTACGAGCTGCTGTCGTCCTTCGACTTCATGAGCAGCACGCCCACGCTGTTCAACAGCGGCACGCTGCGCTCGCAGCTGTCTTCCTGCTACCTGACCACGGTGCCCGACGATCTGGACGGCATCTATGAGTCCATCAAGGAAAACGCCCTGCTGTCCAAGTTCGCCGGCGGCCTGGGCAACGACTGGACGCGCGTGCGCGCCCTGGGTTCGCGCATCAAGGGCACGAACGGCGAGTCGCAGGGCGTGGTGCCCTTCCTCAAGGTGGTCAACGACACGGCCGTGGCCGTGAACCAGGGCGGCAAGCGCAAGGGCGCCGTCTGCACCTACCTGGAGACCTGGCACCTGGACATCGAGGAATTCCTCGAACTGCGCAAGAACACCGGCGACGACCGCCGCCGCACGCACGACATGAACACGGCGAACTGGATTCCCGACCTGTTCATGAAGCGCGTCATGGAAAAGGGCCACTGGACCCTGTTCTCGCCCTCCGATGTCGGCGACCTGCACGACCTCTTCGGCGCCGCCTTCGAGCACGCCTACACGGCCTACGAAACCAAGGCCGACAACGGCGAACTCAAGCTGTTCAAGCGCATCCCGGCCATGGACCTGTGGCGCAAGATGCTGTCCATGCTGTTCGAGACCGGCCACCCCTGGGTCACCTTCAAGGACCCCTGCAACGTGCGCTCGCCCCAGCAGCACGCCGGCGTGGTGCACTCGTCCAACCTGTGCACCGAGATCACGCTGAACACCAGCGACACCGAGACCGCCGTCTGCAACCTGGGCTCGGTCAACCTGGCGCGCCACATCGTCGATGGCGCCATCGACCACGGCAAGCTGCGCAAGACCATCACCACGGCCATGCGCATGCTGGACAACGTGATCGACATCAACTACTACGCCGTGCAGAAGGCCAAGGACTCCAACCTGCGTCACCGCCCCGTGGGCCTGGGCCTGATGGGCTTCCAGGATGCGCTCTATGAAATGCGCATCGCCTACGCCAGCGACGCGGCCGTCGAGTTCGCCGACCAGTCGATGGAAGCCATCTGCTACTACGCCTACTGGGCCTCCACCGAGCTGGCCAAGGAACGCGGCCAGTACTCCAGCTACAAGGGCTCGCTGTGGGACCAGGGCATCCTGCCGCTGGACACGCTGAACCTGCTGGAGAAGGCACGCGGCGGCTATGTGGAAGTGGACCGCTCCTCGCGCCTGGACTGGGATGCCCTGCGCGCCAAGATCGGCCAGCACGGCATGCGCAACTCCAACTGCGTGGCCATCGCGCCCACGGCGACCATCTCCAACATCGTCGGCGTCGATGCCTCCATCGAGCCCTCGTTCGGCAACCTGTCGGTCAAGTCCAACCTGTCCGGCGAGTTCACCGTCATCAACCAGTACCTGGTGCGTGACCTGAAGCGCCTGGGCCTGTGGGACGACGTGATGGTCATGGACCTCAAGCACTTCGACGGCTCGCTGCGCCCCATCGACCGCGTGCCCCAGGACGTCAAGAGCCTGTACGCCACCGCCTTCGAGGTCGAGCCCACCTGGCTGGTCGAGGCCGCTGCGCGCCGCCAAAAGTGGATCGACCAGGCCCAGAGCCTGAACATCTACATGGCCGGTGCATCGGGCAAGAAGCTGGACGACACCTACAAGCTGGCCTGGCTGCGCGGTCTGAAGACCACCTACTACCTGCGCACCACCAGCGCCACCAACATCGAGAAGTCCACGGTGCAAAGCCGCGTGCTCAACGCCGTGCCCTCGGCCGCCGCCGCACAGCCTGCCGCCGTGAACACCTCCAGCGCCCTGGAAGCCGCGGCAGCCGCCGCGCGCGCCCAGGCACCGGCGACGGACATCAAGTTCTGCGCCATCGACGATCCCGGCTGCGAAGCCTGCCAGTAAGCCGCGCAGCGCGGGGCCTCGCCACGGCGCAGGCCCCGCGCCCTGCCCGCCAGCCAGCGCCATGCGCAGGATCTTCGCCATGGACCTTGGGCCTGCTCAACACGCCAGGCCACCCATGGTCCTACATTGACCGGAGCAGAAAGAGAGGACTCTTTCGCACCGAATGAACTGAACATATGCCCCAGGGCATGCCGGAGAAATTTGCAATGCTGACCTTTGACGACGACGCCACCCTCTCGAACACGCCCAGCGGCGCGGAGGCTGCGCCGAGCACCACACACAAGCGCGTGAATGCCGCCGACAAGCGCATCATCAATGCCAAGACCGACGTCAATCAGCTGGTGCCGTTCAAGTACAAGTGGGCCTGGGAAAAGTACCTGGCCACCTGCGCCAACCACTGGATGCCGCAGGAAGTGAACATGAACCGCGACATCGCCCTGTGGAAGGACCCCAACGGCCTGACCGAGGACGAGCGCCGCATCATCAAGCGCAACCTGGGCTTCTTCGTGACGGCCGATTCGCTGGCCGCCAACAACATCGTGCTGGGCACCTACCGCCACATCACGGCGCCCGAGTGCCGCCAGTTCCTGCTGCGCCAGGCCTTCGAGGAAGCCATCCACACCCACGCCTACCAGTACATCGTGGAGTCGCTGGGCCTGGATGAGGGCGAGATCTTCAACGCCTATCTCGAAGTCCCCTCCATCCGCGACAAGGACGAATTCCTGATCCCCTTCATCGAAGCGATCATGGACCCCGCCTTCAAGACCGGCACCTTCGAAACCGACCAGACCCTGCTCAAGTCGCTGATCGTTTTTGCCTGCCTGATGGAGGGCCTGTTCTTCTACGTGGGCTTCACGCAGATCCTTGCGCTGGGCCGCCAAAACAAGATGACCGGCGCCGCCGAGCAGTACCAATACATCCTGCGCGACGAGTCCATGCACTGCAACTTCGGCATCGACCTGATCAACCAGCTCAAGCTCGAAAATCCACAGCTGTGGACACCCGAATTCAAGGAAGAAATCACGGCGCTTTTCGTCAAGGCCGTCGAGCTGGAATACCGCTACGCAGAGGACACCATGCCGCGCGGCGTGCTCGGAATGAACGCATCGATGTTCAAGGGCTACCTGCGCTACATCGCCAACCGCCGCGCCACGCAGATCGGCCTTGAGGCCCTGTTCCCCAACGAGGAAAACCCGTTCCCCTGGATGAGCGAGATGATCGATTTGAAGAAGGAACGTAACTTCTTTGAGACACGCGTCATCGAGTATCAAACCGGCGGCGCACTTTCCTGGGATTAATCGCTTCTCTGCAGGCACAATGCGAACCATGACGCGCTTCACGCTTTTGCAATACCGATGGTGTTGCGGCGTGGGGCGTCTCCGTGTTCATTGCGATGCGTCACTCCACATCGCTTTGGATCGCTTCGGAGCCCCGTACCCCGAAGTGTTTTGTGCAAATCAACGAAGGAGAAGATGATGGCAACTGCGAAGAAGACGGCCTCCACCAAGGCCCCCACCGACAAGAAAACCACTGCCAAAAAGGCGGCTGCTCCCAAGGCTGAAACCGTGAAGAAAACCACGGCCACTGCCAAGGCAGCACCCGTCAAGAAGGCTGCTGCACCTGCTGTGAAGAAGGCCGCAGCTCCTGCTGCCAAGAAGGCCGCTGCACCTGCTGCAAAGAAGGCTGCCGCTCCTGCCAAGAAGGCTGCTGCTCCTGCTGCGAAGAAGGCTGCCGCTCCTGCCAAGAAGGCTGCTGCTCCTGCTGCGAAGAAGGCTGCCGCTCCCGCCAAGAAGGCTGCTGCTCCTGCTGCGAAGAAGGCTGCCGCTCCTGCCAAGAAGGCTGCTGCTCCTGCT